>Ga0268266_10001857_pt1 | contig 23860 bp, 22 predicted proteins | sample KBSS13metaG_FD_190356 | JGI IMG/M metagenome (GOLD analysis project Ga0268266, IMG submission 190356) | Switchgrass rhizosphere microbial communities from Kellogg Biological Station, Michigan, USA - KBS S1-3 metaG (SPAdes) (version 2) | ecosystem: Host-associated > Plants > Roots > Rhizosphere... | reverse complement strand
CGTGCCTCGCGCCCGGACATCAGCCCGCCGGTCAGCAGAATCTTGCGGGCCCGTCCAGCCCCCACTTTCCGCACGAGCCACGGCGCAACCACCGCAGGGCAAACCCCAAGGTCCACCTCCGGGTAGCCGAGCTTCGCGTCGGCGTGGGTGATAGCAATATCGCAGACGCAAGAAAGCCCGCACCCGCCACCGATCGCGGCCCCGTTGACCTTGGCGACGACGACCATCGGCAGAGCGCGAAGTTTAACGGTGAACCTGGCCAGCGAGGTGAGCAGCTCGAGCGCGAGGTCGTTGTTGCCGAGAACCGCTTTGAGATCCATGCCTGCGCAGAAGGCCTTCCCCGCTCCGGTGACAATGAGTACGTGGGGCGCGGCTTCATTCGCGGCGCTGGCGGCAAGTGCATCGACCGACGCATGCAGATCGCGGAGCAGATCCAGCGAGAGCGCGTTGCGCGCGTCGGCACGATTCAGCGTGAGGGTGGCAACTGGACCCGAGATGGAAAGGAGTGCGTTGCTCATCTTGATCTGCTACCGAACAGTACTCCAAGCCAGCGGGAGCATTCGATGCTCTTCATCGGAACCAACTCTGTCAAGCGAAGTCTGAAGTCCTTCGCTTGCGAGGCGTATCGGCGAGATTTCAGCAAGCCAGCGCTTGGTCGCGGACATCGCGTGCGAGGGTTTGCTCGCGAGGTTTTTCGCGATCACGAGTGCGCGTTCGCGTAACCCATCAGGGGTATCGAGGCATTCGTGCACCAATCCGCAGGCGAGGGCGGCCCGGCCATCGAGAATCGCGTTCTCGAGTTCCCGAGCGCGAGCCACGCCATCCCCCGCTAAGTTCTGAAGAAACGGTGCGGAGACGGCGGGCGAAACGCCGAGGCGGGCGACCGGGTAGCCAAGTTTGGCTTCAGCGTTCGTCAGTATGACATCGCCCCCACCGAGCAACGCGCAGCCTCCGGCGATCGCAGCACCGTGCGCGGCGATGACGACCGGAATTTCGAGCGACCGCAGAGCGCCAATGCAGTCGTGCAAGCCTGTGAGCAGCGAACGCATGACCGTGCCGTCGGGAGAGTCTTTGCAGAGCGAGAGATCGAAGCCGGCGCAGAACGCGGCACCATCGCCCGAAAGGAGGAGACACATCGCTTCCGGGCCGATCGCTCGAATCGCCGCAAGAAGGTCGCGCAGCATGTCGGGCGTGAGAGCGTTCCGCTTCTCCGGCCGAGCGAGCGCGATCTCGTGAACTTCGCCATGGGATTGAGTTCGGATCACGAGCCCGCTCCTGCTCGTGATTTCGCAACGATCTCGCGTGCGAACGCCGCGGCATCGGCAAGGGCGTTCAGGTCCACATTGGTGCGAAAGCCGGCTTCGTGAATCGTGCGGACGAGAAGCTCTGTCGCGATGTTGCCGGGCGCACGCTGGATCGTGCCGTCCGGAAGTGTCTTACTCGCGTACGGACACCCGCCAAGACCGGCGACGGAGCCGTCGAAGGAGCGGACGCCGAGATCCAAGGCTACTCGGGCGCATTCGGCGGCGCGGCCGAACGTGTCGTGGAGGTGGAGCGTGACGGCATCACGCTCGAACCAGCCAGGACCGATTCGATCTCGGACGGCCTCGAGCATTCGTGTTGTCGATTCCCAATCGCCCGCACCGATTGTGTCACCGAGATCTATCTCATTGACGCCCAATTCCACAAGTGATTGCGCCAGTTCTGCAACCTTGACAGGATGAATCGGTCCCTCGAATGGGCACGCAATCGCGCACGAGATGTACCCGCGACAGACGAATTTAGTCGTTTGGGCGCCCGTCGTCAGCATCTGCCTGCAACGTTCAAGCGATTCGGCAATCGTCGCGTTTGTGTTCCGCTTACAAAACGTTTCCGATGCAGCCGTAAAGAACGCGATCTTGTCAACAATCTGGTATCTCCAGAATGCTTCGTATTCCGTTCGAGGCGGCGCCCATTCAATCGCCGCGCGCTCGGCATCGGCCCACATCGCAAGGCCCTTCTCGTTTGGGCAGAGCGCACTCAAGACGCATTTGGGGTAGTCATCATGAACGAACTTGCGGATTCCCGACAGAACACCCGCTCCATCCCCCAACTGCGGCACCCACTTCGCACTCACAAAGCTCGTCACTTCAATCTCGTCTACCCCCGTCCTGCAAAGCAACTCCACCAGCTTCACCTTGTCCGCCGTGGGGATCACGCCCGCCTCGTTTTGGAGGCCGTCGCGAGGTGAGACGTCGGTGATGCGGACGAGATCGGACATGAATTGGAGGATACACCGAATCGGCTCGGGGCTTCAAAGAAAGACACCGAGCGCGAGCCCGGTGCTTCGAAAAGTGGGATCTTGTCGCTCGCGAATTAGCGGCGGCGACGGGTGGCGACGACCATGCCGAAGCCGGCGAGGGCGAAAGCGCCGGGGGCGGGGATATTGCCGTTGAAGTTGGGGAGGTGCACTTCGCCGTTCTGGTTGAAGGTGTCGGTGAAGACGCTGCCTTCAATCGCGGTCGAGTTCGACATCGTTGCGTTCGGGGCGAGGATTGCGCCGAAGAAGTGGCGATCGATGTTGAGCGTGGTGGCCTGGTAGAAGTTCCAGATGATCTTGGAGGCATTGGCGACGTTGAAGTTGCCGATCATGTTGCCGCCGTTGTAGGTGATGTTCGTGCCGGCGACGTTGATCACGACGGTGGTCGCGCCGTTCATGTTGATGTCCATCTGCTGGACGTTGTTGTTCTGGAAGAGGGCGTTGCCGTTGACGTTGAAGACGGCCACGCCGCCCGGTCCGGCGATCGAGTTGAACACCACGCCGGCGGGCTGGCCACCGGGGAGCGTCACGGTGTTGGTCGCCGCGAGGCTCGAGCAGTAGGACGAAGCGCTGTTCACATCGGCCCATACGCTATTGACGGTTGCGGTCACGCCGGAGTCGTTCTGAATGAGTGCGCCGCCGCCATTCATGTTGAAGTTGGCGGAGCCCTTGCTGCCGAACAAGCGGGCGCGGCCGGAATTGACCTGGTAGTTGCTTGCTCCCACCGTGCCGCCGACCACCAACGAATCGACGTTGAGGTAGTTGGACGGGGGGAGCAGCTTGATGCCGTAGTTCGACGTGCCGGAGAGATTGCCTCCGACGAGCGTGCGACCTTCCACCTCAGACGAACCCGAAGTCAGGTTGTGACGGACGATGAGATTCCAGTCGTTGATGGCGGAAGCGCCGGCAACCTGGACCATGACACTTGCCGCAATAGCGGCAGCGCCGAAAACAAACTTCTGCATGTCTTGCCTCTCTCAAAAAACCCCACGAAAGTCTCGATGCGGCCGATGCCTCCTACAGCATGGACGCGCGAGCAGTATAGCGAATCGAACATTGGTGTCTAGTGAAACGATGCCCGGGCGCGCCCGCGATGTTGGTTATTGGTCGTCGTCGCGCCGTGCGCACTCGAACGAGTGTTATTTCTTAACAATCACGTTTGTAACACTCCGGTCTTGAACGGCTTCGAATAGTCCCAGCCTTGTTCCGCTGTTGCGAGAGCTTCGATCAGTTCATCTCGGGTCTTGTGCGGTTCGATGATGCGATCGAGCCAACCCCGCGCTGCGCCGTGCCGGATGTCGGCCTGTTCTGTGTAGCCCGCGTGGATTGCGCTGTAGATGGCCTTGTGCGTTTCGGGGTCGATCATTTCGCCTTTGCGTTTGCGGCTTGCTTCTTCGATAGTTGTGAGGACGCCCGTTGCTTGGTTCGCGCCCATCACAGCGCACTTGGCGCTGGGCCAGGCGAAGGAGAGGAACGGATCGAAGGCGCGGCCGCACATGGCGTAGTTGCCGGCGCCGTAGCTGCCTCCGGTGATGACGACTATCTTGGGGACGATGCAATTGGACATTGCATTAACCATTTTCGCGCCGGCGCGGATGATGCCGCCTTGCTCGCTGTCGCGGCCGACCATGAAGCCGGTGGTGTCGTGCAGGAACACAATCGGAATCTTGCGCTGGTTGCAATCCATGATGAACCGCGCGGCCTTGTCGGCGCTGTCGTCATAAATCACGCCGGGCATCTGCACGGCTTTGGTCGGGCCGGCCTTGCCACCGGCGACGGTGCGCTGGACGAGTTTTTTCTGGTTTGCGACGATGCCGCAGGGGCGGGTGCCGATTCGGGCGTAGCCGCAGACGATGGATTGGCCGTAGTCGGCTTTGTATTCGTCGAAGTCGGGAGCAAGCGATTCGCGGCCTTCGGCATTCTTTTCGGCACGGATATCGAGAAGGCACGCCAGCACATCCTTCACGTCATATTGCGTGCCCGACTTGTCAGTAAACGCGTCGTAGATTTCCTTTGGATCTTTGAACGGGCGGCCGTGCACCTGGCCATCGATGAATTCGGCGGTCGCTTCGAAATGCTCGACCTTCGGGTCATCTTTCATTCGCTGGTACATGGCTTCCATGTACTTTGAATATTTTTCCATTGCTTCGGGCGAGCCCATCCGCTCCACCAGCTGATCGGGCTGAAATCGAACAGAACCGTGCTTGGCGACGAGTTCGCGCAAGCGAGCGATGCACGCATCGTCATCTTTCTCTTTGAAATCAATCGTCCCGCTCACGCTGGCGTGCATCGTCGCACCGCCGAGTTCTTCGTCGGTGACTTCCTGACCGATCGCGGCCTTCACAAGTGCGGGGCCGGCGAGGTAGAGGCCGGAGCCTTCGGTCATCAGGAGCGTGTCGCAAAGGACGGGGAGGTAGCCGCCACCGGCGACGCAGTAGCCCATGATCGCGGCGATCTGGGGGATTCCCTCAGCGCTGATCACGGCGTTGTTGCGGAAGATGCGGCCGAAGTCGTCGGTGTCGGGGAAGACATCTTCCTGCAGGGGCAAGTAGACGCCCGCGCTATCGACGAGGTAGATCAGGGGCAATCGCGCCATCATCGCGATGGTTTGTGCTCGGATGATTTTCTTGCAGGTCATCGGGAAGAACGCACCGGCCTTCACCGTCGCATCGTTCGCGACGATCATGCAGCGGCGACCCTGGACCACCCCCACTCCTGTCACGACACCTGCGGCGGGTGCGCCTCCGTGCTCTTTGTACATCTCGAACGCGCACCAGAGGCCGTACTCCTGGAAGAAGCTCCCCTTATCAATCAGTTTCTCGACGCGTTCGCGAGCAGTGAGGCGGCCTTTTTCGTGCTGGCGGTCGATGGCCTTTTGGCCACCACCGAGTTTGGTTTGTGATTCGATTTTAAGGTACGAATCTGTCAGCTCGCGGAGCGACGGCGGTTTCGATGGAGTCGCGGCAGAAGGTTGAGCAGGGGACTGTGTGGACATCAGGCGCTCCGTTTGCGTTCGGTCAGGATAGCCGAAGGCAATGCGGACGCCAAGAACAACTCGCCGGTGCTCAACACCCCTCGCAAATTCGACCGCTCAAGAAACGCGACGACGCCGCCAGGTCACGGGCAATCCCGCCATTATCAGCATCACTGTTGACCCGTTCGGGATTTCGCTCACCCGCACATTCTCGTACCAGAGGAAGCCGTTGATCAGGCCGTTGCCGACGACTTGGATTCGCTTGAAAGGTGTGTCCGACTCCCAGCCGTTCCATGTCCACTTCTGGGCTTTGGCGAGTGCGCTGACTTCCAGCGAGCCGAGCAGGTTGTCGGCAGCGTCGTAGAAGAAAGCGGTGCCGCCGTCTTTGCCGCTGTTGTTCTCAATGAACGCGCCGAACCGGCGGATCGGCGTGGTGAATGTCCAATCCATGATTCCGAGTTGTCCCATCATCATGCCGGAGATGGGGGTCACCAGATCGGTGCCGAGTTGCGACGAGAATTCGAGTTTGACCGATCCGGTCCCGGGCGGAATGGTCACGAGACCTGCACCGTTCAGCACGGGCAAACTCGATCTCGCATCGGTGGCGTGGTATTCGTCAAAGGTCTCGATGGGTGAAGAGCTGAAGACTCCGATGGTCCGGAGCGCGCCGTGCGCTGCAATTGGTCCACCCAACGCCATGATTGCAAATGCAACAACCCGCACGCCACTCAAAGCTGGTGTGTTCATCGAAATCTCCCGCCCCCACCCTGAGTTGCCCACGAGGAAATCGCGCCACGCGATTGGGTAAGTATGCACGCATTTTGGGAGGATGCCAGCATTCGGGCGGCACCGCAAGATTCTGCTAAGCGCCGCAGGGCGGATTGGGTGGCGACAGCCGCATCACTTTCCCGCTATTCCATACTGCCAGGCTTTTACGGCCTCGTTGGTCGCGTTTTCCCACGCCTTCGCGTTCGAGCCCAGGCCATCGATTCCCCGAAGGTCGATCACAACCGGCACATTGGGCGCGGCAATCGACGCCGAAGCCACCACCATCCGCGTATCCAATCGTCCTTTCCCGACGGGAACCCGGCGCGTGCCGTCCCAATCGCAAAGTCGGATCGCGCGCGGGGAGCTCGATGCGATGAGTGATGCGGCGTCCTCACTTGCCGCGACTGCCTGCGCGCAATCCACTCCACGAAAGATCGAAGATGGAAGATCCGAAGCCCGCGGCAGCGAGAAGTCTGTGATTGTCACTCCACGTTCCTGCGCCGCGGACCCGATTGCGGCGACGGCGTTCGCCAGCGGCTTTTGTGGAAGTGTCAGGCACAGCACCTTCGTTTCCATCGCGCCCAGTGAAGCAAGTTCGGAAAGGAGTTCGATCGCGCTCGTGATCGCCCCCACTGCCCGATCGACATGCGCTGTCTCCGCGAAATGCTGGGGCGGCAGGAACAAATCAATACCGGTCGAGCCGACGCCGTTGCGCTTGAGCATCGAGGCCAGATCACGGCGCGCGGAGCGATCGAGTTCGCGGGGGCGGAGGCCGGCGAGCATCGCATCGAGGTGGAGGCGGGGCTCGCCGAGGGAGGAAATCAATGCCGCGGCAAGCGAGATGGAGTCGCGCGGGTCGGGTGAGATATTGGAGATGGAGAGGGAAAGGGGCACGGGCTATTGAATGCGAGCTGTCCGCATCACCCGTGCTTCTTCTCGAACTCACGCATGAATTGAGCCAGTGCCAATGCACCCTCCCGGGGGAACGCGTTGTACATGCTGGCTCGCATGCCTCCCGTGTTGCGGTGGCCCTTGATCTGATCCATTCCGGCCTTGAACGCCTCTTCGACGAAGAGATCGTCGAGCTTGGCATTGGGCGTGTGGAATGTCAGGTTCATGAGGCTGCGTGAATCGGGGCGGGCGTGACCTTTGTAGAACTTGGTCTGGTCGAGGACGTCGTAAACGAGCTGGGCTTTCTCGAGGTTGCGCTTGAGCAGTTCGGCGGTGCCGCCCTGCTTGAGGATCCAGTTGAAAACCAGGTTGCACATGTGGATCGGGAAGACGGGCGGAGTGTTGTGCCGGCTTTCGTCTTTCGCCAGCACGTCGTAGCGGAGCATGTTGGGGAGTTTGCGGACCGGCTTGAGCAGGTCGTCACGGATCACAACGACCGAGATGCCGGCGATGCCGACGTTCTTCTGCGCGCCGGCGTAGACGATGCCGAATTTGTTCCAATCGACCGGGCGGCTGAAGATGTCGCTGCACATGTCGGCGACGAGGAATGAGCCGTCGGGGATTTTGGGCAGGCGAAGCGAGCCGTCGGCATGGCGCCACTGCGTGCCGTAGAGCGTGTTGTTCGTGCACATGTGCACGTAGACGGGTTTGTCCTTGTATTTGATTTCCGAATCATCGGGGCAGTGCTTGTAGCCTTCTTTCTTGCCGTTGAAGGCTTCGTACGCACGATCGGTGTAGGTGCCGATCTCATCCCACGTGCGCTCGGACCAGTAGCCGGTTGTGAGGAACGCCGCGACGCCGTGATCGGGCAGAACGTTGGCGGGAACCTGGAAATTCTGGCTCGTCGCGCCGCCGGTGAGGAAGAGGACTTTGTAGTTGGAGGGGATGTTGCCGACCTTGCGGGCGGTGGCTTCGGTCTCGTGCAGGATGTCGTCAAAGAGCTTGCCCCGGTGGCTCAGCTCCATGATGCCGATGCCGCTGCCTCGGACGTTCCAGAGTTCATCCTGGGCCTGGCGCAGCACTTCTTCGGGGAGCATGCTGGGGCCGGCGCAGAAGTTGTACATGCGGCCGAGGCCGGCGCCGGGCATGCCGGGCTGAAACTGGGCTGAGGCGAGCGGGGAATGCGTGGAGGCAACTGAAACACTCATGGCCGAACTCCGCAGAGGTCTGCAAGGGTACGGCGACGCAGAGGTTGCATCTCAGCGAACAAACGCGGTACCCGCTGACGACTCAATAGGCGTTCGAATCCGTTGTGTCGAGCTCGTTTTCTGCTTTCGCTTCCATCGTTCCATCGCCCTTGATGACGGAACGAACGGCGCCGCGTGGGACATCCCAACCGCGCATGCCGCCGCGCGTCATCTGGAACCACCCGGCCGCTGCCCGATATCCCTGCTTTCCGCCCTGAATGACGGAATTTGCCATCGATGGGTTGTATTCGCTCTGCTCTTCAAACCAGGCGTATCGCTTGGTCATCTTCTCGCGCTCTGATTTGCGCGACGGATCCCAGCCGGGATTGGTGTCACCAGTCATATAGACGCGCACCGAGTTGTCGTAAAATGACAACGGCTGACGGCACAACGGATCAGCGAAAAAGTTTGCCTTCTTGCCGAAGTGCCGACCGTAATCGTCGGACATTTGGGTCTTCTGCGACGGAAACCGAATATCGGTTATTTTCTTGTTGCCGAGGGATCCGGTCGGCATGGTTTCCGGCCTGCCTCCGTCAGAGATATTCGCGAAACCGTTCGCTGCATAGATAATCGCAGCGACCTTTTGCGCCGACCCACCGTTGCCGATACCTTCCATAACGCCATACACCTTGTCCGGGCTGTAATGCGAGGGGTGAACGGTGTATGACAACCGGAAGGGAAGACGCCAACGTGCGTCACTATCTCCCGAGATCGGTGGAACAGGAACACCCGCCTCATCAACGTTCTTGTATTCCTTCTGTAGCTGTTGGAGCGACCGATCTTCCGGGCAAGCCCCAATCTGCATCGGCATCATTCCGCTCATGTAGTCCATCAGTGGAATGTGGCTGTAATGGACATAGGGAAACCAGCCCTCGGGCATCTTGAACTTTTCCGGATCAGTCAAACCAAGTCGACGCTGCATGATGTATGTGAACTGCATCGCGGCGCCGTGCATGTCGTTGTCGGCGTATTGAGATTTTACCGGGAGAAACCTCGAGAAGTCTGGCGGGATCGGTGTGCCACGCACCCACGAAAAGTTGAAGAGCTTGTCTTTGTTCTCCGCTGAGTAACTGGCTGACGCGACGGAGAATTGCCGCATATTGCTCATGCACACAGCAGTCTTGGCCGCGCGGCGCGCGTTGCCGAGCGCGGGCAAAAGGATGCCGATGAGCAGCGCGATGATTGCGATAACGATCAACAACTCGATCAGCGTGAATGCCGACCGGGAACGCCGGAAGGGGCGAAATATCATGAGATTCGAAACCTCCTCAAAGCGAAGAAAAAGACTGCCCAAGTGTAACAGAACATTCGCGGGCTTGCAAGCGCCGGATCCGGCGTCCCGCACGGCTTTTCAAGCCTATCCGCAACGTTGCGGAGTTACCACACCCCGGAGGAAGTGTCCAACTCGCTTTCGGTTACGGGTGAGAGCGATTGTTCCGGACCAGACTTGGTGAGAACCGCTCTCGCGCCTTTCGCGCCGACCCCGCGCGGCACATCCCAGCCCAATAACCCGCCCCGTGTGTATCGAAACCACCCGGCGGGCACGCGATATTGCTTCAACCCGGTCTTTGAGTCGAAGCCGGTATAGGTGCTGATGTCCGGGTCGTACGCCTGCTGCTGCTTGGTGTATTGAAGCCGAAGCCACATCGAACGGGCGCTTCCTCCTCGGTTGGTACTGACCGACGGGTCCCAGCCAGGGTTGGTTTCGCCGGTCAAATAGATCCGAACCGAGCCGTCGTAAAACGGCAGCGGTTGACGCGATTCGGGTGCCGCGAAGAACGTCGTTTGCTTTCCGAAGTGGCGTCCGAACTCGTCCGACATGATGACTTTTTGGCTCGGGAATCGGACGTCGGTGATCTTGTTGAAACCGAATTGGCCGGGCATAGCGGAATCGGCAGAGTTTTCCTTGGTGTAAAAACTGCCCCCACCTGTATTGGTTGGGTACCAAATGGCCGTTAGAAAAAAGCCCGGCACCCTGGCGGCGGGGTTGTATCGCCGTTCGGCGCGCGAAGGGCCCCAATGCGCCTGGTGAATGTTGTACGAGGTGCTGAACGGCCAGCGCCAAACCGAAAGCGTGTTGTCGCCTCCATTCTGCGGATACGGAAGCCCGGTGCTTGTCGGCGCATCCCAATTGCGCTGGATGGCGATCCGCCATGAATCTTCAGGACATGCAGCGACGGGAGAAGGAGTGGTGCCACCGATGTAGTCGGTCAGGGGCACGTGGGTGTAGAGGATGAAGGGAATCCAGTTTTCGGGTACGGGCGCGAACTCGTCGGAGAGCTTCGTCTTCTTCCGGATGATGTGCACGACCTGAAAAGAAGCGGCAACCAGGTCGTCGGCAAAATACAACCCGCGATATTTTTCCCATCCGGGAAGATCGATCGGATACGGATCCGAGCTTCGCCAATCCATCGCGGGGAGTCGATCTTTTTTCTCGCCGGCGTACGAGCCCGTTGCCATCGCATACGTGCGCTCGTTCGTCATGCACGCGATCAGCTTGCTTTGACGGCGCGCCGATCCGAGAGCCGGGAGCAGAATGCCGATCAAGAGCGCGATGATCGCGATGACGATCAACAGCTCGATGAGCGTGAATCCGCGGCCTCGACTGGTTGCCTGCATTGCTGGCTCCTGATCGTTCGATGCGCGAAGACCAGCGACGTTCGCGAAACTTTGGCGGGCCAAATAAAAAACGCCCGGGTGAACCCCGGGCGTCTAAAGCAAACTTCGATTACCACTTGCCGACAGATGTATCGAGTTCGTTCTCGATGACTGGCGACATGGTCTGATTCGGGCCAGGGGAAGTGATCTTTGCCTGCGTGCCTGCCGCCGCACCCTTTTCAGAAGAAACGCCACGCGGAACATCCCACCCGAGCAAGCCGCCACGCGTGTACTTGAACCAGCCTGCCGCGACCTTGTACTTTCTCAATCCGGTCGTGGCGTCGGTGCTGGTATAGGGGAACAGCAAGGGATCGTAATCCTGCTGATCCTTGGTGTACTCCTGACGCTGCGTCATGGTGCTGCGAGCAGAAGCATTGTTGATTCTCCAGCCGGGGTTTGTATCGCCGGTCTGGAAGACGCGAACCGAACCATCGTAAAACGTGAGAGGTTGCTTCGATTCAGGAGCGGCGAAGATCGTGGTCTTGCGGCCCGAGTGGCGGCCAAATTCATCCGACATCATGGTCTTCTGAGAAGGGAAACGAACATCGCCTTGCCGATTCGATCCGAACACACCCCTGATGCTCACATCGCCGTCATAGGACCACAGGTTACCGCCACCACTCGCAGTGGGATACGCAAAAGCGGTGGGCTGTGATGACAGTCCGCTCGGAATCAGACGCCGCTCTTGGCGCGAAGGACCCCAGTGCGACTGGTGCATGTTGTACGAGGAACTAAATGGCCAGCGCCAGGTGCCCTCAGAGCCATCGCCGCTGGACTGCGGATAGGGAAGCCCGGTTCCCTTCGGGTCACGCCAATTGCGCTGAATAGCCATGCGCCAAAGATCTTCGGGGCAGGCGGCGCTCGGATTGGGCATCTGACCACCGGTGTAATTCACGCCTGCGACGTGAGTGTACAGAATGAACGGGATCCAACCAGCTGGAACGGGCGCGTCTTGATTGGACAATCCCAACTTCGTCCGGATGTTGAAAACCACCTCGTAGGCGTACGCCTCTTGATCGCTGGCGTAGTACCGACCGGCGTTGCCCTCCCAGCCTGGCAGAGCGGTGCTCACCGGGTCGCCAGACTTATACGTCGGTCCGAGCAACCGATCTTTGTTTTCGTTCGCGAACGTGGCGTTCGCGATACCGAACTGCTTGAGATTGCTCTGGCAGATCGTCAACTTGCCGGCGCGTCGAGCCTCGCCGAGCGCGGGCAACAGGATGCCGATCAAGAGCGCGATGATCGCGATCACGATGAGCAACTCAATGAGTGTGAAGCCTGCGGTGCCACGCGATTTGCGGGCGAACACGTCCTTCATCATTTCCGATCTCCCAGCTGGTCGCGGAATCGCGACCGTTTCACAGAACGACCCGAGTTCGATACGCAGATCCGGAAACCCCGGCTGCGGCGAATCGGAGATTTTTACCTCCCCAGGCAAAAGGTCAACCCATGACCTTCCCCCGCTCCGGAGGTGACCGTCACTCCAACGCCCTCACAAGTCGTTCAACAACAAGGAACAAGAACCCGAACACTTGCTCTGCCGCAGGATGCGGCGGCCAGAATAGGCCATCTGAGCATAACACAATTTCGAGCGGTTCACCCGTGCGGATGCACGTTTTTCCTCGGGGACTTGAAAAAACCGAAAGGACTTTCGCCAATTTTTGCTCTAGGCGCCTGCTGCCACTCGGAAAGCACTTACGCAATCCTTACGGCCAGCGGGTTGCGCGGAGAGCGGCCAAATCTTCGCTCAGGCGAATCTCAGATTCCGGCTTTTTCCCCGGGTCGGATGCTGGGGGCGAAACAGGCTGGACGGTCTGCGAATCTGTTGAGTTGCCCTCGGGAAGTGGCGCGGGCTCAGAGACAGGCCGATTGGAGCTTGCCTCGGGAACCGAACCTCGCGCGACGGATGCAGCGGGAGGCGAAGGAGCGGCGCCGGAAACAGCTGGCTTATCGCTTTGCGCAATGCCCGAAACCAATATCCAGATCGCTCCAAGGGCGATGATCGCGCAGCCAGCAGCGACACCCATCAGAATCCCGGATCGACGTCTGAGCGTCGACAATTCGGCCTCGAGGCGATCGCCGGCGACGCTTTCACGCACGGCGGAGGCCGGCGAGTGATTCGCTGCCGCCCGCGTGGCGATCGAAGAGTTCGGTGGAGCATGGACGACTGCGGGTTCGGCGAGTTGTCGAGCTTCGTGCACCGGCAAGCCGCTACCGGGGAGGGCGCGTACCGGCATCAGGCCGAGAAACTGACGATCGGGATCGGCGTGAAAGACTGCGCCGCAGCCTGGGCATTCGGATTCGGTGGTAACGGCCTGCTGGCAGGAATGGCAGACCCCCCCACCGGCCAGCTTGTGTGCAACACCGGGGACGCGTTTTGCGGGATACCAGAATTGCGAGGTGCTGGGGCCGCGCAGGATCGTTTCGGCGGTGATCTTGCCGCGGGCGACCATTGTGAGGATGGTTTCGTATGAGCAGCCGGGCCGGAAGGGCTGGTGCTCATCCCGCACGAACCAGGGGCCCATCGCGTTTTGTGTCGCCTGTCGGGAGAGCGGATCGAGCGGGCCGGAACAGTGCGCGCAGCGGGGTTGATCGGGGGTTGGGCTGCCGCAGAAGGGGCAGACGAAAACCGGTTGGGCGGCAGGAACTTTGTCGGGCTCGGTCATGCTGAATGGTCCGCGAGTCCGGGGGATTCGGTTCGTTCAGAATAACAGATGAAGCGCGGAACTCGGAACTCGGAGTGCGGAACGAGGAGCCTCAACTGTCCAAGCTGGGAAACGGATCGGCTTATCACTTCGCGAAACTCTGGCTTCTTCGAGAATTCGGAGTGCCGGGTGCGGTCACCTTGCGACTTCGATGGCTCGCGTCTCGCGGAGGACGGTGACCTTGATCTCGCCGGGGAAGGTCATTTCTTCGCTGACGCGTTTGGCGATCTTGTGGGCGATGAGGTAGGCCTCGTCGTCGTTCACGCGGTTGGCATCGACCATGACGCGGACCTCGCGTCCGGCTTGGATGGCGTGCGCTTCGTTCACGCCTCGGAAACCGAGCGCGATGTCCTGGAGTTCGGTGAGGCGCTGGACGTATTTCTCCATGCTCTCGCGGCGGGCACCGGGGCGAGCGGAGGAGACGGCGTCGGCGGCCATCACGATGGGCGTGTAGAAACTCGTGCTCGGGATGTCGGCGTGGTGACCACCGATGGCGTTGAGGACCGGTTCTTTCTCGCCGAACTGGCGGGCGAAGTCCATGCCGATCTTGGGGTGGCCACCTTCCATTTCGTGGTCCATCGCCTTGCCGATGTCGTGCAGAAATCCGCAGCGACGCGCGATTGTTCCGTCGAGGCCGAGCTGATCAGCGATGACCTGGCAGAGGTACGCGACTTCGATCGAGTGGCGCAGCACGTTCTGCCCATAGCTTGTGCGATACGCGAGTTTGCCCATCGCCTCGCTGACTTTTGGATGGACGCCCCGCAGGTTCACTTCAAGCACGGCATCGCGCCCGAATTTGAGTACCTTGTCGTTGATCTCGCTCTTGACCTTCTCGACGACTTCTTCGATGCGGGTCGGGTGCATGCGTCCGTCGGCGATGAGGCGCTCGAGCGACTCAACGGCAACCGCCTGGCGGATCTTGTCGAAGCAGGAAACCACGATCACGCCCGGCGTGTCGTCGACGATGATGTCGGCGCCGGTGACCTTTTCGATGGCGCGGATGTTGCGGCCTTCCCGACCGATGATGCGGCCCTTCATGTCGTCGGAAGGGATCGCGACGGTGCGCACGGTGGATTCTGATGTGTGCTCGGTCGCGTAGCGCTGGACTGCCATCAGCGTGATTTCGCGTGACTTTTCCTTGGCTTCGGCTTCGGCGGTTTCGATCACCTTGCGGACGATCTTCGCGGCATCGTGACGGGCATCTTCTTCGACCTTAACCAGCAGTTCGGATTTGGCCTGATCGGGCGTGAGGCCGGTCATCTGGAAGAGCTTGTCTTTCTGCTCCTGGATGACGCGTTCGAGATCGGCTTGGCGGGTCTGAAGACCCTGCTCGCGGCCTTTGATCTGTTCGGCCTGCCGCGTCAGATTCTGATCTTTGAGTGTGAGGGCTTCTTCTTTGCGATCGAAGAGATCTTCGCGTTTTTGCAGGCGGCGCTCGGCCTCGCGCACTTCATTGCGGCCGTCTTCGATTTCCTTCTCGATCGTGGCTTTGCGTTCGAGAAGCGACTTGTCGGCTTCGACGCGGACTTTTTCCGCCGCGGCACGGGCGTCGGATTCGGCGCGGGCGATGGTCTCGGCGACTTTGGCCTTCGCGCTCGCCTGCGACTGGGCTGCGATCAGTTTGTCGATCGCGATTCCGATGACGAGGCCAACGACCGCCACACCGGCGATGACGCCGATCAAGGGGTTACCGTCAAGAGCGAGTGTCAACACGGGGCGATCCTCCTATCGAGGACCGACCGGAATCGTGTTCAGGAACGGCGAATCACCCACTATGTGTGCGGCAGCACGCTTTCGCGCTCAGACTCCGGCAGACATTGCACATTACTTCGATCTCGCCGAATGCTCCGATGAGCCGCACGTCATTCGAGAACCCCCAGACTCGAACGCCTTTGACAAGTGTCAGGCCTGTCGCCCAATCGCGCTCGTAGAGCCGCGACGGACTTGGCGGACACGTTGCTCGGCACCCGAACCTGGACCTCCCGGCTTCGTTCTATCGCTTCGCGCTATCCCGAAATTGATCCCGAATCGTTTACTGGTTAAATGAAGAAGGTCGGACTTTGTCCGGCCCGCGCCGGAACTCGACTCTATCGTACCGCGATCAGCCGAACCATGTTCCTGATTTCGGGGCTTCTCCCGAGATTGATTGGGCCGCTGGGTTCGACCGGCGGGCCGAAATTGCCGAAGACCTCTATCCCTGACCGATGGCTACCAAGTCCGATTATGGAGACTCGCCGAATGCGAAGCCTTGTCCGTGTTGCAAATGCCCTCATCCGGCGTCCCCTGCCGGCCCTCACGTTTGCTTTGACCGGAGTTCTCGCGCTGATGCAAGTCGGCTGCGCGGGCCGGGGAGACGCCGTCGCGATCAGCGGGGTCGAGGTGCTGGAACATACGCCGACGATCGGACTGGATGTCGAGAACTTGCGCGGCGCGGTACTCATCAATGTCAATCCGCAGGTCCTGACGCCCCGCGTGGTCGTCTATGCGGGCACCAGACAGGGACAGCCCGATGCAAGTCGGACCGCAGATAAATGGGTGTCGGCCCAGATCACCGAGACGGACGGGCGCGCGATACTGGCGGTTCGAAATGTGCCGCAGGCTGAGCCAGACGATCTGTGGATTCAGGTCGCGATCGAGGTTCCCTCGTGCGATGGGCTGCGTGTGAAGAACTCGGAAGGCACGGTCGACGCGCGGGGCGTCAACGGCGCCATCACGATCGTGAACGGCGGCGCGGGCCGAACCGGCGGTTATGTCTACGTTGCGACGGGCAAGCCAAACACATCTCCCATCAGCATCACCACGTCAACGGGAGATATCGAGTTGGTGCTGCCGACTGATTCGACCGGCAACGTCGAACTGCTCTCAGGCAATGGGCGGCTGGCGGCGATCGTCGCCTGGACCGGTCAGGTCACCAATAGCGCGATCAAGCCAGGCGTGTACACGGGGATTCTGAACTGGGGAACGAACCCGATTCGGCTTAAGACCGGTGAGGGTGAAGTGCGCATGCACATCGGGCCGTACCGCTTCGGCAACCCGCACATCCGGTACTACAACAACTGGTGGTTCTCGAAGCTTGACCGCACCCGCGATGATGCGGTTCCGGCCTGAGCGAGCCGCAGAATTGATCGCCTGTCGTCGCGGCAACGCTCATGCGTCTGCGCGTTTTGGCGTTTCTACCTGGAAACAATCCGGCGTGAATCCCTCGGCTCAAGCGGCCTTGCGCGACGCCATCTGCTTGTCCTGAAGCGTCTGGACGTAGTTCACGAGCATGTCGGAAACGAACGGGCGATACGCCGCGTGGAACGCGAACTCGAACGAGACGCCGGCATAGACGTCCTGCTCGTGGTTCAGGTGTGTGTGGACGATGCGGGCGGTTACTCCAAGCGGAGCCGGCATTTCGGGGCGAAGATCGAATCGCGCCCAGATAAGTTTCGAGCGATTGACGCCGCTGGTCTCGGTGCGGGGGACGAGCAAGCCCACGCCGCCACCACCGATGTTCAAGAGCTTGGCCTTGAAGACCGGGCCGACTTCGGGCATCACGGTGGAACCGCCTCCGGCGTGCATCGACTCGCGGCAGGCGATCTCGGCGGGAATGGCCGACATTGGATCAAGCAGCGGGAAGCATCCGACTTCGGGGAGATGGACTTCTGCCGTCGCGACGCGGAGAAACTGGCGGCGCTGGCAGCGCTCGACATCTTCGGGCATTTGAATGCGGAGCGCGGGCATCATGCCGCGAGGTCCTGGGGTGGTCGTCATGCCGAGGGTCTTTGAGCGGAACATCCAGCGGTTCTGGCCGACGGACAGAATGCCGACGACGTCGACGCCTTCGCCCAGGTGGATCGCATTGCCCATGGCAACGGGCGCTTCGACGACGAGTTCGGCATCGTCGAAGCGGATCACGCGCACGCGCCAGACGAGATCGCCGCTGTTGGCCTCGGGGTCGATCCCCGGGCGCGCAACGGTGAACTCGATACCGCCGCTGCGGTCCTTGATCTGCTGAAGGCTGTCACGCCAACGTTCGGTTCTCGAGCGGCTTGCAGGCACGTTTGCTCTCCTGTAACGGAATCGCAGGAGCATCGGCCCCACGCGGGCGTGGGTTGATGTGCAAACTTCAATGCCGTTGTTTTCGGACCGGCAACGCCCCTACCACCGCAACCGGATTGCCCAGTCAGCCACCAATCCGCGACCGTCGGATCATTTCACGTCGCGGACGATGACAAGCACCTGCTTGCCGGCGGCGGGAAAGTAGATCCTGCCGCGGCTGATTCGCTTGTCGGCAGTGGTCGCGGTCACGACCATCTCGTACCGCTCGGCGTCCTTGTCGGTGATCGGAATCTTGAACTCACCGGTGGGTTCCGAAACAGCGGTTCCGAGGATCGGGCCGTTCTGGCCTTCGCCCGCGAACCGACGCAGGACGACGGATGTGCCGCCGATTCCATCGGTCTTGAAACGCGGGTCATTCTCTTCCATCACGGTGACGACGTTGCCCGGGCCGCCGATGACGCGGCCGGTGAGCGTGCTGTTTCCGGCACATCCCCAGCCGAGGCATGCGACCGATGCGAGAAGCGGGAATGCGATACGCGAGGCGAAACTCGTGGTCGATTTGGTCACGGGGACAATCTCCGCAAATGCCGCGATCAGAGCGCGGCTTTGAGTTCTTCGGGGCTGGGCAGATCGGCTGTCGAGGCGAGACCGAAGTGATCGAGGAATTGACGGGTCGTGCCGTAGAGGAGCGGGCGACCGAGTTCCTCGGCGCGGCCACGGATGCCGACGAGGTGGCGATCGATAAGGCTCTTCAAGACTTCGCCGCACGCAACGCCGCGGATTGATTCGAGTTCGGCACGGGTGATCGGCTGGCGGTACGCGATGATCGCGAGCGTCTCGACGGCGGCCTTGGAAAGTCTCGTCTGCTGGCGATCCTTGTGGAAACGGGCAAGCGTCGGGGCGAATGCCGGCTGCGTCATGACGCGCAGGCCGCCCGCAACGCGCTCGATTCGGAAGGAGCGGGACGACGCTTCGTATTCGGCGTTCAGGGCCGCGACGAGTTGCTCGATCACGCGTTCGGCGGATTCGACGACGGCTGAGCGCTTCGCGTTTGCTCGTTTTTGCGTCTCGGTCGGCTCGCCATCGGCCTTGCCAGAAGTTTCCGGCTTTTCTTCTGGGATGAGGCCGAGCGCGCGACCGGCCTTTTCAGCAGGGATGGGCTTGTCGATACTCAGCAGCAACGCTTCAAGGTGTCCCTTGAGCGGGATCAACTCTGGCGCGAGCGACGCATCGGGATGCGTCGAGGCGTTTTCGGTTTGCTGGCTCTCTCCGACTTCCGTGTCTTTCATTCGTTTTGCCTCTTCCATGCGGCACCAGACAATATCAGATCGGCACGGTCCCCGCGCCGGCTGGATTCCCTTCTCTGAAGCCCCTTCCCTGAGGGAAGGGGTTGGGGGAAGGGAGATCTTTTCGCTGTCATCCGAGCAACGCGTCCAGCAACTCCGGAATGCCCTGAGCCCGGGTCGCAACTGTTTCCACGATCGGCCGCTTGCCGGCGACGTCTTTGAGGTCGCGGACGAGTTCGTTTTCGCCCGGGTGATCGGCCTTGTTGCACACAAAAACGTCGGCGATTTCGAGGATTCCGGCTTTGTCCATCTGCACGGCGTCGCCCATGCCGGGGGTGAGGACGACGGCGGTGAAATCGACGTGCTGGCGGATGCGAGTCTCGTTTTGACCCGCGCCGACTGTCTCGACGAAGAGGGTGTCGAAGGCCAGGTCGGGATTCTCGTGAGCGCCGCCGATGAGCTCGACGATTTCCGGGAGGGCGTGGTAGTCCTCGCCGCTGATTGCGAGACTGCGGTAGTAAACGCTTTCGCCCAGGTTGTTGAAATCGACGCGGAGACGATCGCCGAGAAGCGCGCCGCTGGTGATCGGGCTCATGGGGTCGAAGGCGATGACGGCGCATCGGCCGCGGCATTTTGCATTCTGGCCTTCCTTCGCGCGGCGCGTGAACTCGCCGACGAGTTGGGCGACGAGCGTGGACTTGCCCGCGCCCGGCGAGCCGGTAATTCCGATCACGCGGCGGGGCCGCTTGCGTTTTGCGCCCGCGCGGGTCTTCTTGTTGTCGTGAACGAGTGAAATGTCGCGGGCAAGCTGGGCGGTTCCGTCGGTGACCTTTTCGGGGCGCGCTTTGGTCGCTTCGCGCACGGCGTTGACGATGTCGAGTAGGCCAGTCCCGGTCGTAAAACACTTCGCGACGCCGGCCTTCGCGAGAACGGCGAGATCTTCCTGAGGAAGGATGCCGCCCATGTAGACGGGAAGATCGGGACGGCCGACGTCCTTCAGCGCCTTGATCAGGTTCGGCCCCAGAACCAGGTGCGAGTTGCTCATCATGGAGGCGGCGATGACATCGCAGTCTTCATCACGAGCGGAAATCGCAAGACTCCTGGGAGTTTGCCAGAGACCGGAGTAGATGACGTGCACGCCGGAATCGCGCAAGGCTCGCGCGATCACCTTCACCCCTCGATCGTGCCCGTCCAGGCCCATCTTGCCGAGGAGAACCCGTGGTCGGTGCGGCAGATCGGCGCAGCGGTCTTTCTTTTCGAATTCGGTCGTCGCGGTATTGAGCGCGGTTGTCATGCGTCAGCGATTCTAAGCGGTTCTTCGGCCGAAGCAGGCGTCGCTTTTTTAAGAAGCGAATCCAAAGTGGAGTCCGGTTCGATACGCTCAGGACCTATCCGACCAGTCGACCCCACCCATCCTCATGCGCTGACTCCGGCACAGTCGCTTTATTTCTGGCTGAGCGCCGTGAATGTGACCGCGCTGGTCCTGGCCAACATCCTGGGCGTGAAGCTCTTTTCGTTTGAAACCGGGTGGCGCTTTGGCGACGGCACCGCGTTCAAGATCGAGCACACGGTGGGAATGCTGCCGTTTCCGATCACGTTTCTGATCACCGACCTGCTGACGGAATACTTCGGGAGGAAAGCGGCGCGCCAGACGACCTACGTCGCCTTTGCGATGGCGGTGTTCGCATTCATTCTGATCTTCATCGGGCGGAAATTCCCAATCCTCGAAGGTATTCCCGGCACTGCGAACGCAGATGCATTCGAGAACATCTTCGGCTCGGCGACTTTGATGTACGTCGCGTCGATGGTCGCGTTCCTGTTCGGTTCGCTGCTCGACATTTTCGTCTTCACGATTTTCAAACGCATGACCGGCGGCAAGATGGTCTGGCTCCGCACAACCGGCAGCACGATCATCAGCCAGATGTTTGATTCGCTGCTGGTGACTTGGCTTTTCTTCTGGGGTTTCCCGAAGCTGCTGGGGCAGCCCGCGGCGGATATTCACTTTGTGATCCGCACGGCGTTCACCGGCTACATCCTGAAGTTCGTGATCGCGGTCGCGCTGACGCCGGGGATTTACCTCGGACGCTGGGCGATCTCGCACTGGTTTGGCCTGCGCCCGGTCCCGGCGAGCGAAGCGTGACGGCGGCCTAAAGCCGACCCAGCCGTGCGGCAAGCAGAATCGCGAGAATTGATTTTCCATCTTCGAGACGTCCGTCGCTGGCCATCGCGATTGCGTCCGGCGCGGGAACGATTTCGACTTCGATTGACTCGTCTTCTTCGAGATCCTGCCCAACATGCGTCAGACCGGTCGCAAGAAACGTGTACATGCGTTCGTCGGACATGCCGGGGGAAGGAAGAAATTCAACGAGCGGCTCAACCGTGGCGGCGCGGTATCCGGTTTCTTCGACCAGTTCGCGGCCGGCACACACGATTGGCTCTTCGCCTTTCTCGAGCGTACCGGCGGGGATTTCGAGGAGTGGGCGGCCGATTGAGTAGCGGTGATTTCGCACGAACACCACGCTCGTGCTGCCACCGGCTTGGAGTACGGGAAGGATGACTGCCGCGCCGCCGTGCCGGACGAGATCGACTTCCAGCGTTCGGCCACCGGGCATCTGGACTTTCACGAGTTCAAAGTCGAACTTGCGGCCGGAGCGGACGATCGTGCGCCCGATCTCGCGGATACCCTCGTCATCGCGCGGTGTGCTCATGGACCGAGCGTATCTCGATGCCGCCATCAGCAGAACATTCCAGATCGCCCGGCTCGATTCTCGAGGGCGGGCCGGCATCGGCGGGCGCCAGCCGCGAAAAGACGGGCGAACCGGGCCGACCGATCATCCAATTGCGGAACGTGCACAAGTCGTTTGGCAGTTTGCACGTGCTCGCGGGCGTCAATCTCGATATTCCCGAAGGCAAGACAACGGTCGTGCTGGGTCCGTCCGGTTCGGGCAAGAGCGTGATGCTCAAGCACATCGTCGGGCTGCTGAGGCCGGACAAGGGCGAGATCTTTTTTGATGGGCAGCGGATCGATAATCTGAAAGAACGGGATTTCACCGATGTGCGATTGCAGGTCGGGCTGCTTTTTCAGGGTGGCGCGCTCTTCGATTCGCTCTCGGTCGAAGAGAATATTGAGTTTCCGCTGCGCGAACACACCAGACTCTCGCGAGAAGAGCGCCACCAGCGTGTCACGAAGGCGCTCGAAGTTGTCGACATGAAGGGGATGTTGAAAAAGCTACCCGCGCAGCTGTCCGGCGGACAGCGCAAACGCGTCGCGCTTGCCCGCGCGATTGTGCTTCAGCCTCGGGTGGTCCTGTATGACGAACCGACCACCGGACTCGATCCCATCCGCTCCGACGGCATCAATGAATTGATCATCAAGCTGAGCAAACAGATGGGCGTGACGAGCATCGTCGTGACGCACGATCTGGTGTCGGCCAGGAAAGTTGCCGACCGGTGCGTGATGCTGCTGCACGGAAAGATCGCGGCAGACGGCACATACGACGAATTAGCCCACCACGAGAACCAGCAGGTCAGTCACTTCTTCATGGGCCAATACGATCAGGAATACGAGAAGGACTGATTCCGAACACTTGAGCGCAGCATGAACAAGTCCGTGGTTCGAGATTTTCTGGTCGGCCTCACCTTCATCGTTGGTGTCGGTGGCTTGTTGATCATGTTCATGCTCTTCGGCGAGTTCCGCAAGCGCCTGGAAAAGGTCTACCCGATCAAACTCTCGATGCCCTCGGGTGCAGGGGTTGGCAGCACATCGCCGGTGCTCTTCAACGGCGTGCGCGTCGGCGCGATCACGAGTCTGGTCGTCGCGAATCCTCCCACGGACGGCATCGTCGCAACGCTCAAGATTCAGCAGGGCATCCAGATCCCAAAGGACCTTGCGGTCTACGTGGAAAAGGGCTTCGTGGGCGATTCGGCGATGTCGCTCTCGTTCGCGGAAAACGCGGATCCGAATGCCTTCATTCCTGAAGACGCATTTCTGCCGGGGCACAACACACCGCCGATTCGCGTGGTGCCGCGGTCGCTGTTCGGAGATTTGCAGCGCCCGCTCGAACGGCTCTCCAGCACGGCGGAAAAATTCGAGAAGTTCGCCGACACCTACACGCGCGTCGGAGAAAGCCTGCAGGCGCTGCTCGAACCACGAAAGCCTGGCGAAGTGGACGATGGCAAGCAGCCGACGGTCGCGAGCATTCTCGCACGCGTCGACACGCTGCTTTCAGGCATGAACAAATGGGTCGCGGATGATTCGCTGTATAACAGCCTGAAAGACAGCACCGACAAGATCGGCAAATTGATGACCGACGCGCAGGCCGCGGCAAAGAGCATCGACGATGCCGCGAAGGGTCTTGATGGCAAGGCGGAACGCGCGGTCGCGGCCGTGGAAAATCTCGGCCGCGACGCGAAGGCAACGCTTTCTCGGCTCGATGGTGCCCTCACGGATGTCGGATCGATCGCCGGCAAGATCAATCGGGGCGAGGGAACTGCCGGGCAGCTTGTGAACAACCCTGATCTTTACCGCTCGCTCAACAGCGCCGCAGACCGCCTCGACAAGGCGCTGACGGATTTGCAGTTGCTGCTGCAGAAGTTCAAGGCGGAGGGGATTAAGGTCGGGTTATGAATTGCCCGCACTTCCAGTGCGGTGAATTCGGATTCGCTCGTGGTTCGGCTAGCTCAACAACCCAACCTGATCGACGTGAACCGCATCATGAGCCGCTTCACGCAGCGCGCGAGCAAATCGCCACGAAACAGACTCGTCGGCAAGGAACTTCATGATCCAGTGGGCCGCAAAGTGCTGACGCGATCATCCGCGAGGGCTGCGGCGTAATCGAGCGTTGCATCCAAATCCGCCGGCTCAAGTGCGGGGTAGTCCGCAAGAATCTCATCACGCGTCATGCCGGATGCAAAGCATCTCAGCACTGTCGCCACCGGCAAGCGCAGGCCGCGAATACACGCCTTGCCGCCCATCTTGTCCGGCTCCA
>Ga0268266_10001856_pt1 | contig 23863 bp, 17 predicted proteins | sample KBSS13metaG_FD_190356 | JGI IMG/M metagenome (GOLD analysis project Ga0268266, IMG submission 190356) | Switchgrass rhizosphere microbial communities from Kellogg Biological Station, Michigan, USA - KBS S1-3 metaG (SPAdes) (version 2) | ecosystem: Host-associated > Plants > Roots > Rhizosphere... | reverse complement strand
AGGGAGCATTTTTACGCCGTATGGGTTGAAACAAACGCTGGTGGTTCCGGGAACGTTAGGCGGGGGGAATTGGTCGGGAGCGTCGTTCGACCCGAGTCGGGGATATTTGTTTGTGAATGCGAATGAGGTCGGGGCGGTTGGTGCAATGGAGCCGCAACCGGAGAATTCGCCGGAAAAATATCGGCGGAACAATGCGCGCGGGGAATACGCGCGCTTCTGGGATGAGCAACAAAAGCCGTGCCAGAAGCCGCCGTGGGGCACGCTGAACGCTGTGGACGCAAATAGTGGAGAGATCGCGTGGAAGGTTCCGCTTGGCGGAACGGAAGGCGCAAACGGAAAAACCGGGTTGCCCAGTTTGGGCGGATCGATTGTGGCGAACGGTGTGGTCTTCATAGGCGCGACGGCGGACGCAAAGTTTCGAGCGTTTGATGCGAAAACAGGCGAAGAATTGTGGTCGGCGGAGCTTGAAGCGAATGCGAACGCGACGCCGGCGACGTATTTCGGGAAGAAAAGCGGGAAACAATTCGTGGTGATCGCGGCCGGCGGCGGCGGATATTTTCGCGGGAAGACATCGGACACGCTGGCGGCATTTGCCTTGGCGGAGCGTTAAGAAATTCCGAGGTCGATACGTCGAAGGGAAGTTCAGGTCAGGCGGAGGTGAGAACGTTGTTTCCCTACATCGTGTGTGCGCCGTTCATTCTTCAAAAGAAAAACGTTTGGCTCGCAGTTGCACTCCTCTCGCTTTTTGCTTACGCAGAACCGGCCGCGGCGCAGAGGAATGTGGTCGTGGTGCGGCCGAAGGAGATTCAGGATGTGCTGGTAAATCCCGGGATGGGGATTACGACGTTTCAGCGTTTCAATGGTCAGGAACCGAACCCACCGTTGAAGTGGTCGGAGGTTGGGCCGGAGAAAAAGCTGCCACAGGCGGCGACGAAGCCCGACTTTCCGGATACTTCGGTTTCGTACTGCCGCTGGTATTGGAACGTGTTGGAGCCGGAACGCGGGAAATACAACTGGGCGATTGTCGATCTGGCGATTGACGAAGCGAGAGCGCATGGACAGAAACTTGCGATTCGCCTGATGCCTTATTCAAACCAGGATCCGCTGCCGGAGTGGTACAAGAATTCTGGTGCGAAACGCGCGAACAAGGATTCGGATAAGGACGGAAAGATCTGGCAGCCGGATTTTTCGGATCCGCTGTACTTGAAGTATTGGAGTGAACTGGTTGCCGAGGCCGGCAAGCGCTACGACGGAAATCCATATCTCGATACGGTGGATATTTCTTCGGTGGGTTACTGGGGCGAGGGTTGGAGCCCGTACATGCCGGAATTCTCGTATCAAAAAGCGTTGATCGATATCTGGCTGGAAGCGTTCAAGCGCACGCCGTTGCTCATGAACTTTGACGAGCCGGAAGCGCTTGCGTATGGAACACAGCAGGGAGCTGGTTGGCGGCTGGACTGTTGGGGCGACATGCGTACCAGTTCGAACGATCCCTACTTCCCGGCCGAGATGCTGGAGATTTATCCGCAACAGATCGTGCGAACGGGAATTCAGAACGTGTGGCAGCGGAGTCCGGTGTCGCTGGAAACGTGCTACACGGTGCCCGGCTGGAAAGAGCGCGGGTACGACGTGGACTACATCATCGAACAGGGGCTGCGTTGGCATGTAAGCACGGCAAACATCAAGTCGGCTCCGATTCCGGCGGAGTGGAAAGCGAAGTTCGATGATTTTCAAAGGAAAATAGGATACAGGTTCATTTTGCGGCGGTTGGAATATTCCAAGGTGGTGAAACCGGCGATGATGATGCCGGTTCACATGTGGTGGCTGAACGCTGGAGTCGCGCCAGTTTACGCGGAGTACGATCTGGTGATGCAGCTGCAGTCCGGCAAACGATCGACAGAAATTCGGATTCCCGTTGATGTGCGGAAATGGCTGCCCGGCGACGCGGTTTACGATGGGACGGTTTACATTCCCGCGGAACTCGAAGACGGAGAGTATCAGGTGCGGATTGCGATGCTTGATCCGCGAACGGGTGCTTCCGCGATTCGGTTTGGCAATGAAGGTCGACAAGAGGATGGGTGGTACGCGATGGGTTCGCTGACGGTGCAATCGAAGTGAGGGGCGTACGGTTAATTGCGAAGATTGCGTTGTTTGCGGCACTGAGCGGCGGTGCGGCATTTTTTCTGGGTGCGCAAGAACTTCCTCCTAAAGAAGCATTCCAGGTCTTGAGTCCGCAGCCTCTAGGTCCGCGGATGACGCCGTACTTGCGCTACCAACTAGATTTGGCTTGGCGTCAGGACGAGGCGCGAAAGAAGAAGTGGGAAGCGATTCGAGACGAGCGCGAACTGCTGAAACTGCAACAAGAGCTACGTGCGAAGTTGCTGGAAATGATCGGCGGCTTGCCTGAAGAGAAGACGGACTTGCATCCGGAAATCACCGGCAAGATTCAGAGAGATGGATACTCGATCGAGAAACTGATTTTTCAGAGCTTGCCAGGAGTCTACGTGACCGCGCTGGTCTATTCGCCAGACGATCATTCGCAAAAATATCCGGCCGTACTTGTTCCTGCCGGGCATGCGACGAACGGGAAGATTCACTATCAAGGGCTGAGCCAGAGGCTGGTCAAACGAGGCTACGTGGTGATCGCGTGGGATCCGGTTGGACAAGGCGAGCGCAGCCAATTTTGGAATGCGAAAGCGGGGAAGAGCCGCTACAACCTGGTGTGCGCGGAACACGCAGTGTTGGGCAACCTGGCTTACTTGGCGGGAGCGAATCTGGCGCGGTGGGAAGTTTGGGATGGAATGCGAGCCGTGGATTATTTGCTGACGCGGCCGGATGTGGATGGCGAGCGAATCAGCATTACCGGGACAAGCGGCGGCGGAGCGCAAACAGCGCTGATTGCGGCGCTTGATCCGCGAATCAAGGTTGCCGTTCCGTCGTGCTACATCAGTTCGTTGCCGATGCGAATGGCGAACCGGATTTTTGCCGATCCGGACAGCGACCCGGAGCAGGATTTGTACGGAATGGTTTCGGGCGGCGTGGATTACGTTGGATTGCTCATTTTGATGTACCCGCGGCCGGTGATGGTGGCTTCCGCTGTACTGGATTTTTTTCCGATCGAAGGCGCTCGGAAGACGTATCGTGAGGCGCGCGGCTTTTACGAAGAATTCGGACATGGCGACCGGATCGCGATGGTCGAGGGATATCACAAGCATGAGTATTCTGCTGACAATCAGGCGGCGGCGCTCGGTTTCCTCGACAGGTTTAACGAAGTGCCGATGCGAAGGGGATTAGCGCAGCCGACGGAACTGCCTGACCGCGATTTGCTTTGCACAACTTCGGGACAAGTGATGGTGGAGAAGAAGGATGCGCGGTCGCTGATGGATGTGATTCGCGAATACTACGAAGGGCGAAAAGGGAGCGTGAAGGTCGATCTGCGGTCGGCTTACCGCAATGCCAAAAGCACTCGCGTTGCGGATTGGAGCGTTGCGGAGTTCAAAGGCGCGCCCGGTGGCGACTCACAGATTCTTTGGGAGAGCCGGGGCGCAACGAAGGTGGGCGGCGTTCAAGTGGACAAATTTGTCTTGCATCACAGCGGTGGACTCGAGATGCCGCTTCTGTTTATCCATCGGGATTCCAAGGAAAAGCGAGAGACACTGCTTTGGTTTGGTGAACACGGGAAAGCGACTGTGGCGGACTGGGGCGACTTGCAAAAGCAATTGCAGGCCGGCTACAACGTTGTGACATTTGACTTTCGCGGGATGGGCGAAACACGAATGCCGTTTACGGCGGTTTCCCCGGATGATCCAGCGCTCGGGCAACTGCCCTTCGACGAGGCGTATGCCAACTCGATTTCCGGCGTGCTGGCTAATCATGTTTACAATTCGCTGCTGACCGGGCGACCGCATTTTTACGAAATGATTGAGGATGCGGAGATCGCAAAACGCTTTAGCGAAGAAGAATTCCTGACGAACGTGACAGCTGTGGTGGCGAGAGGGGAAAAATCCACGCTCGCGACTGCCATTTCTGAAACGCTGGCTGGTGTGACGCTGCTGAACCCTGCGCAGAAAAATCTGGTGTGGCGAGACCTGGTGGAGCAGAAGCAGGAGGTGTGGCCGATACAATTGCTGGTTCCGGGTGGGGCCTACATTCACTAGGCGATCATCGCCGTCATTTGGCTAGGCGCAGAATTCCGAACCGGCTTGGGACATGAAAAGTCGTGCCTTCCGGGATCGTGCTCCAAGCAAAAAACTTCCGCTCGGTATCGGGGCCTTTTCCGGCAGCGCGAAAGAAGTTGGCGCGCCATTCTGAGCCGGGCTTTGCGTCCGTTATGCCCATTGCGGTTAGCGGAATCCGCATTTCAATCGTCCAGATGTGATTCTGTGCGTCGATGCGAGTGACGTGCTCGAATCCTGAATTCCAGGATGCGTCGTGGTTCGGTTTTTCGCCGCGGGTGATTTCCAGGTCGATCCACTGATTGTTGGGCGCGACTTCGAATTCGTAATAGTGAAGCTGGCGTTCAGGCTGCGGATTCAGAAAAACTTCGGCCACATCGCGGTTCCACAGCTCCCAGCGTTCTTTGGAGGTGTCTTCTCCTTCGAAAACATTCAGAACGTCGTATTTGCAGGAGAATGCGAAATAGATGTACTTGTCCGTCCAAACGGAAGCAACGAGTGTGGCTTGGTCGGAATAGTTTGTCTTGCCGGACATGTTGTGATTGAACTCGATCCATTGAGCGTGCTTCCATGCCTTCTTGCGAAGATTTCCATCGATTGTAAAGTCGACCGCGGCGCGTTTCGTGTCAATGCGCAGGTCGCTTGTGTATGCGGTCGTATGAGTTTGGGCCGCGGCTGATGGCAAGAGTGCAGGCATAGAAGCAAGTGCGAATATGAGTAGGGAACGAGGCATCGCGTTGTGAACTCCCGGTCGAAGTGTTTGGCAGCAACGGAAGAATTCTTATGCCACTTTGACAGAAGAAAGTAAACGATATAGAAAGAAGGCAAACGAAAAGTGTGGCGAGATTCAACAAGCCCGTGTCAGGAGGAGCGACGTGGACGCAATCAATCGACGGAAATGGATCGGGAGCGTTAGCGCGGGACTTGCCGCCGGCGCCGTAACGAAAGCCGTGCCCAGCGTGGCGCAAGTCAAGTCTCCCGAAGGCGCAGGCAAAATGAAGCTGGAGCTATCGGAATTCCAGCCGAAAAGCATGTTGCACGTTCCGGAAACGAAAGTTCCGCGTGCTCGTTTTCCGTTAATTGATATTCATACGCACTTGTCGTTCCGGGCGAAATCCGTGAACGGTGTGGGGCTCGGCGAAAAAGTGGAGTTCCTGGCCGCGCCTGAAAATGTTTTGCCCCTCATGGATCGCAAAAACATTCGAATCATGGTGAACCTCACGGGAAGCTCCGGTAGTGGACTGAGCGACGCGATAGAGAGATTTCAGAAACCGCATCCGGACCGGTTCGTGACGTTCACGGAGCCGCTATGGGACCAAACCAACCATGCCGACTACAGCAAAGTTCAGGCGGATGCGATTGCAAGCGCGAAGAACGCGGGAGCGCGCGGTTTGAAGGTGCTGAAGACGCTTGGTCTTTATCTGCGGGACAGGATTATGGAAGGACCGCTGGTGAAAATCGACGATGGGCGCTTCGATTCGATGTGGGAAGCCTGCGGAGCGCTCAAAATGCCCGTGGCGATACACGTTTCTGATCCCGAAGCTTTCTTTTTACCGACCGACCGGTTCAACGAGCGATTTGAAGAGCTGAACAATCATCCGGACTGGTCTTTTCACGGGAAAGATTTTCCGAGCAACGCGGAGATTCTGGAAGCGCGGAATCGCGTTCTGGCGAGGCATCCGAAGACTCAATTTATTCTGCTGCATGTGGGAAACGATGCAGAAAATCTGCCTTACGTGAGCGAATGCCTCGATCGCTATCCGAATACCAGTGTTGAGCTGGGGGCTAGAATTGGCGAGCTGGGCCGGCAGCCGCGAATGTCGCGAAAATTCTTTGACCGGTATCAGGACCGAATACTTTTCGGGACCGACGCCGTGCCAAACGGAACAGATACGCCGCAGCAAGTTTTTGTCGATGCGTTGTATGAAATCTACTACCGGTTTTTGGAAACCGAGGATGAGTATTTCGATTACGCACCGGCTGCCGTTCCGCCTCAAGGCCGTTGGCGAATTTATGGAATTGGCTTGCCGGAGACTATCCTTCGAAAGGTTTACTACGAGAACGCGGCGCGTTTGCTGGACCTGAAACTATAGGTTCCCGTCAAGTACACCACTCGGGCTCCGTTTGAAGATCGTTGACAAACGGTCATCTTTCTGCCAAAAAGAAAGCCGAAGAAAGATGAAAGAAAGCAAAGGAAAGTAACGGATGGTATTTCGGATCATCTGTGCGCTCTTTCTGGCCGCAGCACTGACCGGCGGCTCAGACCGTCCCGGCGGATTCAAAATAGTCGGCCCCGGCGGGGGCGGGGCAATGTTTCACCCCTCGGTCAGCCCGCATGATATCGACACCGTGCTCGTCAGCTGCGATATGACTGGGGCCTACATTAGTCACGACGGCGGCAAGTCATGGCGAATGTTCAACTTGCGCGGAGTGGTGGAATTTTTTGTTTTCGATCCGAAAGACAAGAACGTGATTTATGCGCAAGCGACCGGATTGTGGCGCAGTTCGGATAACGGAGAAAGCTGGAAACTCGTCTATCCCAAGCCGTCGAGTGTGAAGGGCGTTCGAATGAATTCAGACCATTCCGATGAGGAGATTGTCGCTGAGCCCGACCCGTTGGGAAGTATTTCCGCCATGGCCATTGATCCCGAGGATGCGAAGACGTTTTACGTGACTACTGGAAATCGCAAAAAGGGAGCTTTTGCGGCTTTTGTGTCTCACGATGCGGGAGATTCCTGGACCAAGCTTGGCGACTTGCCGGAGTTTGCTACGAAGATCTGGGTGAATCCTCATACCCCCGCGAAGGATCGCATGCTGGTTGTTGCGGGCCCCCACTTGCTGGCCACGAAGCGAGGCGCTGAAGAATGGCAAGTGCTGCCGTTGCCGCCGGCGAAGAATATGCCCGACATATCGGCGGGTTTTTCAGCGGATGGGAAAGCTATTCTGTATGTGATCGGCGAAGAGTCCGCGTTTGTTTTTGACGGCGAAGGAAAGAACTGGCGAAAAGTTGCCCTTGGAGATGGGGCCATCAAAGCTCGCGCTATCGCAACGAGTTCGCGAAATCCAGGCATCGCCTACGTGTCTTATCGCGATTTGGAAGACGGTGGCGTGAAGTACATGGGCGTGGCGAAAACGACAGACGCCGGCAAGACATGGAAGCCAGTTTGGAAGGAAGAAATCACTCTGACCGCCAAGCCAGGGGCCAACGTCCGGGACGCATGGATTACGGAACGGTTCGGATCAGATTGGGGCGAGAATCCTCTGGCGTTAACTGTGGCTGATCAAGATCCGAACGTTAGCTATGGTACGGATCTGGGACGAACCATGCGGACGACGGACGGCGGGGCTACGTGGGTTGCGGTGTATTCGAAGAAAGTTGATCAGAGTGGCTGGGCCAGTACCGGTCTCGACGTGACGAACGCGTACGGATATCATTTTGACCCCTTCGACCAGAAGCGGCACTTCATCACAACAACGGACATCGGTCTTTTTCGCAGCGAAGATAACGGCAAGTCGTGGATGAGCTCGACGGACGGCGTACCAAAAGAATGGGTAAATACGACCTACTGGATGGCGTTCGATCCCGAGGTGAAAGGCAGAATTTGGAGCGTAAACAGCGGGACGCACGATCTTCCAAGGCCGAAGATGTGGCGCCGCGGTGGAATTGCAAAATATAAGGGAGGCGTTTGCATCAGCACCGATGGCGGCAAAACGTGGGCGAAATCCAATGATGGAATGGAACAGACCGCGGCTACGCACATTCTGCTGGATCCGACTAGCCCTCGCGATGCGCGCGTCCTTTATGTGACAGGGTTTGGGCGCGGCGTTTACAAGAGCGTGGACGGCGGCAAGAGTTGGAAGCCGAAGAATACCGGGATTACGCAGAAGGAGCCTTTCGCCTGGAGAATCGTTCGCGATGGCAAGGGCACGCTCTATTTGTTGGTTGCGCGTCGCTCTGAGGATGGCAGCATCGGAACTGAAGGTGACGGTGCGCTCTATCGTTCGACCGATGGCGCGGAGCATTGGAGCCTGCTGGCCCTCCCGCAAGGAGTAAATGCGCCCAATGGCCTGGCGGTCGATCCGCATGATACAAATCGGCTCTACCTTGCGACTTGGGCTCGCGCCACGGGGCAGCACGGCGACGGCGGCGGCGTATTTCTGTCGGAAGATGGAGGCAAAAGTTGGCGGCAGACTCTGGATCGCGACCGCCACGTGTATGACGTGACGATCGATTCTCGCGATGCAAAGATTTTGTATGCGGCCGGGTTTGAATCATCGGCTTGGCGCTCAGCAGATCGCGGCGACCACTGGACGCGAATCCCGGGTTTCAACTTTAAGTGGGGCTATCGCGTGATTCCGGACCCTCAGGATGAGCGCAAGGTGTACATTACGACGTTCGGCGGCGGCGTATGGCATGGGTCACTGACGAGCGAAGACGTTCCGCTCGATATAGCGACGCCGGAGTTGCAACCAGGAAACTGATAAGCGGGTTTGGAGACGGCCAAACATCGCAAAGGATTGCATGGATCCTATTTCTGCAATGACACAGAGCGAGTGGCAGAGCGAACTGACCGGAAATCAAAGGAAAGCGGCGCAGCTTTTCGGCAAAACGGAAGCTGAACAGAAGCAGCGCGGCTATTTTCATACGCTCAAGGAAATCTGCCAGCAGCCGTGGACCTGGATGCGTACGTGCGAACGCATGATCTCGCTGCGCGACCCTTTGCTTGCACATGTGAGTGGCATCAGGAGCCTGGTATTCACCGGTTCGGGTAGCTCGGAATACGCCGGTGATTGCGTGCGACTTCCTTTGCAGAACGAATTGTCGATGAGCGTTGAGTCGATCAGTGGAGGAAATCTGCTGATCCACGGTGCCAAGGCGCTGCCGAAAGATCGGCCTGGACTGTTGGTCTCACTTGCGCGATCCGGAAACAGCCCGGAGAGTACGGGAGCCGTAAGAATTCTGCTGGAAACAGAACCGGCTTACCGGCACCTGATCATGACTTGCAACGAGGCTGGCAGCCTGGCAACGACGTGGCGCAGCAGCAAGGATGTACTCGTAGCGGCGCTACCTCCGGAAACAAATGACGAGAGCCTGGTGATGACCAGCAGTTTCACGAACCTCGTGCTAGCGGCACGTTTTCTCGGGCTGCTGCACCGGCCTGAGGCCTATCAGAAGCTTTGCAGCAGGCAAAGCCAGATCTGTCGCGAACTGATCTCAACTTATTTTGACGCGCTCTCGAGAATCGCCGCCATGGAGTTTCGGCGCGCGGTGTTCCTGGGTGGTGGCACACGCTATTCCGCTGCGCGCGAAGCATCATTGAAGATGCTCGAGATGACCTCAGGGCGCGTTACAACGTTATCCGAATCGTTCCTTGGAGTTAGACACGGTCCAATGAGTTTCGTTCACGAAGATACTCTGGTCGTGTGCCAGTTGTCTTCTGATCCGACAGTGCGTGCCTATGAACTGGACCTTTTGACGGAGCTAGACCGCAAGAGACTGGGGTTGTGCAAAGTGATCATCGGAGATGAGGTCCCACAGTCAACTGCGCGGCCCGGCGACGAAATGATTCAATGTCCAGGATTGAGCGAATTAGGCGACGACGATGGCGCCATGATATTCGTGGTAGTCGCGCAATTGTTGGCGTTTTTTCGGTGCCTCGAAGAGGGCCTTCACCCTGATTCGCCGTCGGAAGCCGGCGTGATTAGCCGCGTGGTTGAAAGCTTTCCGCTGCATACGCTTCCTTAGAGTGGAGTCGTTCGCTTGGCGCACTCATCGAAAATATTTCTTCAGGTGAAATTCGATGCGATGGAAACTGTTAGCTCTTAGTCTCTACGTATTTGCGATTCCTGCCAGTGCGCAGGTACGCGTGTGGGAAGGCGTTTTGGAGCTTCCCGTCTACGAAGAGGGAGCGCCCGACCCCAATCCTGCATTTGATCAGTTCAGCACAAACGGGAGATTCAACTATCCCTACACGCTAAGGAACGAAATTACCAACCAGCGAGTCGTTCACCGGCTGCGCGCGATTTTTCTGGAGAATGAATACCTGAAGTGCTCTGTCCTCCCGGATATCGGCGGTCACGTTTATACGTGCATCGACAAAATCAATAACCAGTCAATGTTTTACGCCAATCCATCGATCAAAAAAGCCAGGATAGGCTATCGCGGGGCTTGGGCCGCGTTCGGCGTCGAGTTCAATTTCCCCGTTTCACACAACTGGATGTCGATGTCTCCGGTGGACTTCGCGTACTCGCCGCATGAGGACGGAAGTGCGTCAGTTACGGTGGGAAATATCGACAGAGTTTACGGTGTGGAGTGGAGCGCCGAACTGATCCTTCGCCCCGGCTCAACTGTGCTGGAGCAACGCGTGCAGTTGAGCAATCGCAGCGACGTGCGTCACCGTTTCTACTGGTGGAGCAACGCCGGCGTCGAGATTTGGGACGACTCGCGGATTGACTATCCGATGCGATTCGCGGCCGCTCATGGTTTTGTAGAAGTGCAGCGATGGCCCGTAGATGAACAGGGCAAGGACTTGAGCATCATCAAAAACCAGACGGACGGGCCCGTCTCGGTTTTCGTTCACGGCAGCCGCGAAAATTTCATGGGCGTCTGGCATCCGCACACCAACGCCGGAACGGTGCACTTTTCAGAATACGAGCAACTGCCAGCAAAGAAGATCTGGTCCTGGGGTGTGGACGCCGATGGTCTCGACTGGAGAAAAGCCCTTTCCGACAACAACAGCGCATACGCGGAAATTCAGGGCGGACTATTTCGCGATCAGGAGACGTATGCTTTCCTGGAGCCTCGTCAGCAAATCAACTTTTCGGAATATTGGATGCCAGCGCGCGGAACGGGTGGAATTAGCCGCGCGAACTTGGCGGGCATCGTTCGTCTGGAGCGAAAAGGCGATCGCCTAGGCGTTGGGTTAAACGTTAATCGCAAGCTGGGTTCAGCAACGTTGGAAATCTTGCAGGGAAATGCGGTCATCTTTAGCGAAAAAGCAGACCTTTCTCCAGAAAGAACATGGACGAAGGAAGTTCCGGTAAAGAACGCCGATCACAAATATACGTTTGTCCTCAAAGATGAAACAGGGAAGGCGCTTCTCAAGCAAACCGAAGGTGACTACGACTGGGCGCCAGAATCTGAAGTGAAAGTCGGCCCGCAGCAGAACTATCGTGCGCCGGAGGAAAACAAGCGGAGCGAGGACGATTGGCTCCAGTTCGGGAAAACACAAGAACTGGACGGCGATTTGCTGTCGGCCATTGCGACGTACCAGGCCGCATTGCAGAAATTTCCGGCCAGCTACGAACTCTCAAAAGCTGCTGGGCGTCTGGATGCGAGCTTGAAACGGTTTGACGAAGCGATACCGCGGCTGCTTGCAGCTCATCGGCGAAATACGACAGATGCCGAGGTTTCGTATTATCTCGGAATTTCCCAGGAAGGTGCTGGCGACACTCGACGAGCCATAACGGCTTATGAAGCAGCTTTGCTTTCGCCGGTTCACCGCGCAGCCGCGGCGTTGCGCCTGGCTGAATTGAAAGCGCAAGTTGGCGATCTCAAGGCAGCTCAGAGGCTCATGGAAGAAAGCCTGAAGAGTGAGCCCGATGATTTGCGAGCGGCTGAAGAAAAAATCGCCCTCATGAGCGCCGCCGGTGAACGCGAGACTGCAACGCGCCAGGCGAAGGAATTGTTGAAGCGCTCTCCATCCAGCGGACTTCTGCGCGAGGAAGCGGGTATTCCGGATCTGAAACATCTTGCGGCCGATCCTTATCGCATCCTGCGAGTCGCGTCGCAATATGGGGCTCTCGGCCTCTACAAAAAAGCAGTTGAGATTCTTTCGCGCGATTATCCGGCCGTGGATCGTGACCAGAGCGAGCCCGGAATGACTGTACCTCAGCAGAATCCGTTGATGGTCTATTTCCGCGGCTACTGCAAAGAAAAATTTGGCGAATCACCCGCAGCCGACTACGCCGAAGCTTCCCGCTTATCCACACTCTACGTGTTCCCCAGCGCGCTGGATGACAAGCTCGCACTCGAGGCAGCTCTGCGCTTCAATTCAAAAGACGCGACGGCGCACTATCTGCTTGGCACTTGGTATTTTGCGCGTGCGAAAACTCCGGACGCTCTTCACCACTGGGCCGATGCGCGCGCTCTCAATCCGAAAATTCCGGTGCTCGAAGCCAGCATGGGGCTTGCGCTACTGCATGAGACCCGTGATTTCAGCCGCGCGTTTGAAGCCTTTGACGCCGGCATAAAAAATGATCCGCGAAACATGGTGAACTACTCTGGCGCTGTCGTTGCGACGACGTTGTTGGGGCGGCCCGCGCCGGACCGTGTGAAAGAACTCGAGCGCTTCCCGGACTTGAAAGAGATGCCCAATCCCCTGGTATACGAGCTGGCACTGAACCGCGCGGAGGCTGGCGACTACGACGGCGCGACTAGCTTATTTCGCGACCGATTCTTCAGCAGGGAAGAGGGCGGTACCAACGTCCGACAAGTCTGGGTCGAAGTGCGATTGCTGCAGGCGGCCGGACGGGGAAAGGCGGGGAACTGTCAAACCGCCCTGAAAATCGCGGACGCACTCGGCGAGCCTGTTGCGGGTTTGTCGTTCACTCAGGATGGCCTGGGCGCGTTTGTAGAGACCACGCGGACGCACTACATGCTGGGCGAGATCTACGCAGCCTGCGCCCAACGCGAAAAATCCGCGCGAGAATTCGCGAAAGCTGCGGAAAGCCGCGGGGCCAATGATCTCGTGTGGGCCTGGGCAGCCTCAAAAAACACAGGGCGCGCGCAGGATTCAGTCTCGAACGCCGGATTGTTGGCCGCAGCCAGCGAAGCCGAGGTTCGGGCGAAGCAGGGAAGCCACCAGGGACACTGGCACTACACGGCCGGAATTCTCTGGATTGCAGCGGGACAATCCGATCGCGGGAATGAGCAGCTGCGGGAAGCACTTCTTTCTCCGGATGATGGGCTCTCGCACCATCTCTCCCGTTTGGCGCTCGCGAGCGCTACACCTCGATAACTTCGATTCCTTTTTTGCGCAGGCCCTTTGTGAATTCGGGGGTTGCCCTCTTGTCGGTGATTAGCCGCTGAATGCGATTGAACGGACCGATCCTGGAGACACTTCTGCGGCCCAACTTGCTGAAGTCCGCGACGACATTCACTTCCTTCGCCGAGCGAATCATTACGTTGTTCAATTGAGCTTCCAGGACATCCGGTGTTGATGGTCCGTTTTCCAGGTCGAATCCGTCCACAGCCAGAAAAAGACGGTCGGCGTGAAATTCATTCATCATCGCTTCCGCTTGCGGTCCCACGAACGACGACGAAACCGGACGCATCAATCCGCCAATCATGATGAGCGAGACGCCGGGGCAGTCCATCAGCTCGCCTGCAATGTTCAGGGCGTTGGTAATCACGGTCACGCCTTGCAGCTTGAGTTTCTTCAGGTGACGCGCGATTTCAGCAGTCGTCGTGCCGGAGTCCAGGATGATCGTTTCTCCCGTCTGAACGAGTTCGGCCGCTGCTTTTCCGATTCTCACCTTTTCCGCGTGATGCAAGGTCTCTTTTGTACGTAGCGGATAGTCCTGAGTCGCTTCCAATCGGCGGACCGCACCGCCGTGCGAGCGAACGAGTGCGCCGAGGGCCGCTAGCGCGTCCAAGTCGCTTCTGACGGTGACTGCAGAGATCGAGAATCGCTTGACGAGGTCAGCCACCGTGACCTGGCCATTTTGGTCAACCAAATCCAACAGGTTTCTTCTGCGTTGCTCAGTGAGAATACGGGCTCTGGGAGACATGCACCATTTCCGATTGAAAAGATTATGGCTGCTTTTGGAAAAGCAGGTCAAATTCGGAAAGTATTTTACACCCAAATACTTTCGCATGCTTTCTATTGTTAGTTGTGATTCTCTATTGTTACTTGCGTTTGCTTTCGTATCGTGGTAAATCCTCCTCAGGGGAATTGACGGGGGAGGTTCTCAGTGAGAAGCAGAACCGTAGTTGTGTTCCTATTTTTTGTTTTGTGCTTGGTCGTCGCCAGGTCTGGTTTTGGGCAGGGAACGGACCTTGGCACAGTTCGCGGCACGGTCACCGATCCTACCGGGGCGGTGATCGCAGGAGCTAAAGTCACGGTCACCGACGCGCTCACCAACACCAGCAGAGTCACCTCGACGAACTCTAACGGTGGCTATCAGATGTTCGGGCTAAAGCCCGGAACCTATGAAGTCACCATTGAAGCTCCGGGAATGACGAAAAGTGAGATCCACGGTGTCGTGCTGAACGGCAGTGACGTTGTGACGACAGACGTCGCTTTGAAGGTTTCCTCGGCCGCACAAACCAGCGTCGTTGTGACGATGGAAGCGCCTACGATCAACACGGAAGATCAGACGATCAGCCAGACACTGACTAACGAGGCGGTCATCGAACTGCCCCGCGACAGCAGAAATGTCTATTCCTTTTTGTATTTGAATCCGAACATCACCCAAGCCGGCGCCGACGGTTCGTTCAAATTCCTGGGAGCACAAAGTTATGGCGGGAGTTTTTCGCTCGATGGACAGCGTTCAAACGGCGGCATCTTCGCCGAGCCCACCGCGAGCCAGCCGTCTTTGGAGGCGGTTGGTGAAATCAACATCCTGACCACTGACTTTAGCGCCGAATACGCTGGCATCGCCAACATTCGCGTCAGTACAAAGCGAGGGGGCTCTCAGTTTCACGGCTCCATTTTCTACAACAATAGCAACTCGGCGTTGGCGGCTTGGACTTTGGACGACAAGGTGGGAAAAGCGGAGTTTGCGCCCTCGGCGTTCCAGTCGAAGTACCCGAATCCTTATTTCAATGTGAACGATCTTGGCGCTTCACTTGGCGGGCCCGTTCCGAAGCTGGGCAAAACGTGGTTCTTGATTGCCTACGAGCGGAACTACAACATCTCTCCTGTAAAAGTGTCTTCCACTAGCATTATGCATCCGTCGCTCTACACCGGCGACTTTTCAGGCTTGAGTAACACGGCCAAGCCTATTGTTCCGTCTAGCGTCACCCTTACACCAGAAGAGATCGCCAATAACACAGTCACCGTTCCACCGGTCGAAACTTGTGTTCCTATTGACCCAGAAAATCCGGACTGCTTGCCCACGGTGCGATTTGTGACGGTTCCCTCGAGGCTTCTGAACCCGACCGTGCAGGCGATGATCAACACCTATTTCCCGAAAATCGGTCTAAGTGCCCCGATCAATCCTTCGAATGGAAGAATTCCGGGTGGCTTTCAGACCATTCTCTCCGGTCGTTCAGTGCAAGACCTCGGCACACTGCGACTCGATCACGACTTTTCAGACCGCGACCACCTCTACGGTGTTTACAACGTTTCCGCCCAGGTCAACGCGAACGCCAATGTGGTCAATCCTTACACGGGGTTGGGCTTGACGCAGAATGACCGCAAGAACCATACCGTTTCCTTGTCTTATACCCACGCCTGGCAACAAAGGTTTGTGAATGAGCTGCGTGGAGGGTTCAACCGGCAGGCTCTATTGCGTCACAGCAACACGACTCTGGAAGGATTCCTATCGAGCATTGGATTCGACCAATCGGACATTGCAGCTTACGGTGATGTCGTAGGCTCATTTGCACTCTCCACGTTCGGCCATCCGGCGGTCAATTTCGGGTTCGCGCCATTTAGCAACGGCGGCCGAAACACTTTCCGCCCACTGGATCAAAATCTGATCACCATCGGCGACACCTTCACATGGATTATCGGCAAACATGATTTGAGGATGGGTGGCGACCTCATTCGCAACCAGGCCGTTGATGGATTCGCTCTCAACCGCGGGAATCCACGCGGTTCGATGACCTACGCAGGGTCAGGAACAAATCCCTTTACCAGTTTTCTGCTGGGTCTGCCTCCGACTTCGGCGACCTTCGTTTTGCAGCCGCGCCCCGCAATGGATGTTCACAACTGGGAGCATGGATACTTCTTTCAAGACACGTGGAAGGTCAACTCCAAGCTGACACTGAATCTGGGGCTCCGCTACGAGCTGTTCACGCCGTTTGTCGACAAGAACGACCTAATCGCGAATTTTGATCCGAACTTCGTAGATCCCGTCACTGGCCACTTGGGGCGTTTCATCATTCCTTCGGAGAAGACGCTCAAATATCTCGATACCCGAATCATTAATTTCGGATACGCCTTCGTAAACGATTCGGGCCAGCGCATGGGGCGCGGGTTGGTTCGGACTGACATCACCGACTTTGCGCCGCGAGTCGGCATTGCCTATCGCCTCGGTTCAAAGTCCGTGATTCGCGGAGGGTATGGTATTTACTATCCGACATCCGCGGCTCAGGGAATTCGCGATCCGATTGCCACCAATCCCTTTAACCAGGGCATCACCAAAAGAAGCGTGGACAGAAACGGAAATCCAACTCCACTCGGTGCTTGGCCGTCCGATGGAAATCATGGAATCAGTCCGCTCGATGGCGGAACGATTGCCACCGGATTTGCCGGTACTCCCGCGGTGAACGTTGTTCCGTTCGATTTAAAAAACCCGCGTATTCATCAGTACAACGCTACCTTTGAACGAGAAATCGCGACAGGAACTTCAATTCGCCTTTCTTACCTCGGCTCGACTATGCACGGGTTGGTGGCTGGCAAGGATCTTAATGAAATCGCGCCCAGCGACACTCCATTCGGCACGACAACAGGAGATGGAGTCACCGCCTGTGACCCCGTCAACGAAGGGAACTGCGATTTCTCAGACGCCGATTTCGCTCGGTATCGCTTCCCTGAGCTAGGTGATTTCGTTCTCAGTTTCGGTAACTACGGCCATGCCCAATCGCACGCGTTCCAGGCGCAGGTTGAGCGGCGCTACACCCGCGGACTGATGTTTCAGGCGACTTACACCTATCTCGATCAGAAATCTACGGCGTTGGATACGGGAAATTCCAGCCTCGGTGGCACCGTCTACAATCCATTCCAGCCCGACAGCGACTACGGCATCGATGGTTATCTCTCCAAAAACCGGTTTGTGGCTTACGGGATTTACGATTTGCCCATAGGGCGCGGGCGCAGCTTTGGCGCGAACATGTCCCGCGCCGCTGATTTGATTGTTGGTGGCTGGCAGACAACTTTCAACATGTTCGCCAAAACCGGAACCGGATTCACTCCCTACTGGCTATGCGACAATTGTGGACCAGCATTACCCGGTAACATCGGCGTTACATCAGTGGATGCGGTTGGCGACTTCAATGCCGCCGGACCAACTTATCGCCCGATCGTTCTCAATAGCAACTTCAGCCATAAAAGCGGTGACCAAATCTGGGATCCGAATTCATTCGGACTTCCTGATGTGGGAGCGGACGTGTTCAGTAATCCAAAGGTGGCGAAGCGCAATTTGCTTTGGGGACCCGGAACGTGGGGCGTAAATCTTGGCGTCCACAAGGACTTTCATCTGAACGACCGCATCAGCCTCCAGTTCGGCGCAGACGTGGACAACATCTTCAATCACCCGCTGCTTTCTCCGGATCAAGACACTGGCGGAGGTGGCGGTCCATTTGCGATGCTCGGCGAATTCTTCATTCGGGTTGACCCCAACACGCTCAAAATCGAGCCCATCGGGTTGACTCACCCGGACGAAGACATTATTCGCAATGACGATTTTGGCCGGCTGAAAAGCAGCTTCACCCAAGAAGGCGTAAACAATCGCCGCACGATCCGGCTCCGTTTGCGCCTCACGTTCTAGAAGCAGCAGGCGGCGTTCAAGGAATGGAGAAAGGCGAACCGGGGCCCGCCTTTCTGCGAGTCGCGCCTTACGTTGTTGTGTTTGAACCTGCAAAAGCTAGACGCGCAATGAACCGCGGAATCCCCGGGCCGCATAGTAGGATTCGGCGCCGTTGTGGTACACGAAAACGGTGTCGTAGCGCCGATCACAAAAGAGCGCGCCGCCAAGTTTTCTGATCGCGGAAGGTGTTTTCACCCAGCTTGACGTTTTTGTGTCGAAGCTGCCGATTGTCTGTAACTCTCGATATTGTTCTTCCGTTAGAAGCTCAATGCCGATGGCAGCCGCCGCGTCAATAGCGTTGTCCTTTGGCTTGTGTTCCTTTCTCGATTCCAGCGCTTCGCGGTCGTAGCAAAGACTTCTGCGGCCGCTGGGAGTTTCCGCGGAACAATCATAAAAAACATATTCACCCGTCTTTTCGTCGTGGCCAATGACGTCCGGCTCACCGCCGGTTCTTTCCATTTCGTTGAGTGACCAGAGTTTTTCAGTATAGGTTTCCAGCTTTTCTTGGAGCTTGGCCCATTCAAGTTCCTTATGGCGGTTCACGTTTTTCTCGAAACGGAGTTTCAATGTCTTAAACAATTCCTCGCACTGCTTTGGAGACAGCGCTTTCTTGTTGCTCTTGGTTTTGTTCATCTTCGTCCCGCCGATAGTGCCTGCTGCACGCCTGCGCAGCTACGTTACGTCATATCTTGTTCGCCGACAACGCAGTGTTGCCGAGAAGCGAGTTAACCGGCGGCTGGGGGCTCTTCTGACGGTTCGACGACATGAACGGTATTTTATTAAGAAGGCCTTCGAAGGGTGCGGGCGATAGCTTGTTACGAAGTACGACTTGTGTTTGCCTTGCCTTTACATGCGGGACAGCGCTTTTTGTGCAACTATTTTTTCGGCTTCTTCGACCGCTTTGGCGTGGTCCGGCTTGTCGATACTCTTTAAAACGTTTATGGTCACGGAGCGCTGCTTGCTTAAAATCTCGAGTTCGTCCAAAAGAAAATAGGCGTCGTCCCCAAGTCCGGCTACGGGTCGCAACTCCTTCGCTTCGACGTGGAGCTTTTTCCCTGCGTTCCAAGTCTGCGTTTTCTCGGGAACGATTGCGATATGGATCGAATAAGGCAGGATCCCGCCATGGACTTTGACGGTCTTGTAATCACAAATCTTGTTTCCTCCGATGCTTCCCGGCTCCGGCTCTCGAACGGCTTCACCGAGGATGGCTTCGGCCTCTTCCTTGGTGAGCAGGTTGCAAACCTCGGGTAGACCGGAGTCGCTTGCTGGAGTAGCAGCTGAATTGTGAGATTCCGGCTGGGTAGCTGCCGAAGAAGGACTCTTCGTTGTGTTACACGCCTCCAAACACACCAACAACGTTCCCAGCAAAAGTGCGCTTGATTTTCGATACGTCTTTTGATCACAGGCGGATAAGATCGGCATTGAGGCGTCAACCTCCATAACCATACGTGGTGCAATCATTTAACTGAATCAATCTAAGAGCAAAGGAATCACCTAGTCCGCTCAAATCCAAGGGAGTGTCCCCTGATTTGCCGGCACTGTCCAGAGTTTTCACTTCGGAAAGTTCTGCAATTGACTGTCCGGCAATCGTTCTGCATTGCCTGCGTGAAGCAGCATAGTTCCTCTGGCTCCTCGTTCTAACTCGGCGCTATAATCGCGCTCATGAAGACCGCTAGTCGTCAGGTCCCGATTCTCATGGCCGTGTTTTTTGCGGCAGCGGCTTGTCTGGGGCCGGCGCCAAGGGCGCAGACGCCTGCTCCGTCCGATGATGTGCAGGCGCTGGTAAAGCAGGGACAGAAACTCAATAGCGAGGGCAAGCAAGACGCGGCGCTCGAGCTGTACCGGCAAGCGCTCAAGAAGTCTCCGAACTCCTACGAAGCCCACCTGGAATCGGGCGTAGCGCTCGACTTGAAGGGCGACTACGCAGCCGCGCGCAAACACCTCCAGAATGCAATCGATGTGGCTCCGCCGGATCAAAAGAATCGCGCACTGCGAGTGATGGCGTTCTCCTATGTGTTCGAGGGGAATGCGGCCGAGGCCGAAAAATACGAAAAGCAGGTGTTTGACGCGCTGATAGCGAAACTGGATTTCGAGGCCGCCGCCGGAGTGGCCAATGAGCTGGCCCGCATCAAGCTCGAGTCGGGCGATATCGACAGCGCCGCGAAGTGGTACAAAACCGGCTATGACACCGCGATGCGCAAGACGGATATGAAAGACGCCGACAGGAACCTGTGGGCGTTCCGCTGGGCGCATGCCCAAGCCAGAATTGCCGCGCGCCGGGGACAGCGCGATGAAGCTCAGAAACAGGTTGCCGCGGCCAAAGCGGCGCTCGCGAAGGCAAACAATCCGGACCAGGCGCCGTACTTCCCGTATCTCACCGGATATGTAGCATTCTATGGCGGCGACTACAAGACGGCCATCACCGAATTAGGCAAGGCGAGCCAGGAAGATCCGTTCATTCTGATGATGCTCGCGCGGGCGCATGAAAAGGCGGGCGATATGGTGCGCGCGAGGGACTACTACGGCAAGGTGATGGCCAATAATAGCCACGGTCCGACGAACGCGTTTGCGCGTCCCGTGGCGAGGAAGAAGTTAGCGGGCGCGTAGCGGCTCCATTTCGGCTGAATCGCAAGGCGAGTAGTCTCAATCCCGCAAGGCAGCGCCCTGCTCATACCTGCAGTTGAAGTAATGAGCGACCTGTGCCCTGAGAGCGCAGCGGGATTGGGAATTACAACGACTTGATAATGGAGGAATTCTGAAAAGAATGGCGGGGACGACGAGACTCGAACTCGCGACCTCTGCCGTGACAAGCACACCGTTGTGCGGTAACCGATTGAAACTTGGCGGCACGGATGGGCTTCTCACTTCGCTGAATTCTGGCTCCTGCTGTGACAGCTGGTCGACCGTAAACTTGAAGGAACTCAACGGCGCTGACCGCCCGTCATTGCCACTTCAAGGAACCGGCACCGCAAGAAATTGGACCCTCCTCGATCCCGACAACTGAACCTCCAACGCGCTATCACCGCAGCAAATGCTACGTTGTTGATTCGTCTTGCTTGTTCACGCGTCGCAATATGCGGTTTTCGATGATGTTCGTCATCTAATTTTCCCTCGCGTTCCCCCCGAGCGTTCGTCAGATTCCAGTTCGCTCCCTACTTTTCATTTTCTTGGGTGAATAGCGAACTGACGGCCTAGGAGCAAATCAAACAGCCTACTAACGCTGTTGCAAGCACTACGTATAGGCGATTCATCATCAGTTCTGCCGCCGAGGCTGTGGTGGTGCTGCTTGCGGCAGTTCACTCTCACCCCGCGACCGCAACAGGTTCCAGCGCACTCTACGTTCCTCCAGCACCGTTTTGAAGACAGCGTAGATCGCGAAGAGAAACGTGCTGGCAGAAAGCCCGATCCCCGGCAAGCGCGGTGAAAAGTTCACTACGGCGTTCATAGCCCTTTGCAGCAATGGAGGACGATTCGTGGGTATCTGGATCAATGCCAAGCAAGGCCAATACTTCGCGATCGTACGCCCTTCCCGCTGAGAACGACGCGGATGTGAAGACGGTGCAATCGCTGATGCGCCACGCCAACCGCAACATCACCATGAATGGGTGCGCGACACGCTTCAATCGACGAAAGGATCGACGACGTACACACCGGTCTTCGCGAAATCGATGCGGTTTCGGGTAGCAACTGCCAGACTGTGGACCATCGCAGTTGCTGCGATGAGACTATCCTTGATCGGCATGGATTTCCCAGTTTTGCGAAGGCGCGCCAGCAGTTCCGCCCATTTCAGGCCGGTGTCCGCATCCCATGAAAGACAGTGGAGGCGCCCAGCCCCTCCTTCGAACCAGCGTTCCAGCGCCGCCCGCCTCTTTCCCTTGGGTAGGATAAGAATGCCGAAGCGCAATTCGCCGAGAATCACGGGGTCCACGGCGATGTCAGGCTCATGTGCGCGGAGCCAGTCCAAGACCCGCGAATTCGGCGATGGTTTCGTCGGTTCGCTCAAAACGTTGGCGTCAACCAGATACTTCATAGGGTATCGGTCGACTCAGAGTCGATGGGAACAAAAAAATCCTTGTGAGGACAGGCGAGCAGCCAGTCGATGGCGCCTTCGTTTCGCGGAGCTTCCCGCCGAACAAGGCGGTAGTCTCCACGATCAAGACGCTCGACGTCGAACTCCTGCCCCGGCTTGATCGAGTCAATTTGGCGGAATTCTACCGGCAAAACAATCTGGCCCTTGGAAGAGACAGTGGTTTTCATGCAAGTAAGATATCGTCTTACCCGTTCTGCTGTCAATACTGTTGGCATAGGTTGTTATGCTTGATGCGGCGCAGGACATCCGGACGCTCTCAACGCTGCCAGGAAACAGGCTAGAGAGCCTGAGAGGGGACCGGAAAGGGCAGTACGGCATTCGCGTCAATGACCAATGGCGGGTCTGTTTTGAATGGCGCGATGGGTATGCCTATGAAGTTGAGATCGTGAATTATCACTAGGAGACAGCAGGATGGCGAAGAAGCTTAAGCCGGTGCATCCAGGAGAAATTCTCCGAGAAGAGTTTATGGTCCCTCTGGGACTACGTATGAACAGAGTTGCTATGGACTTGCGCGTTCCTGTGACGCGGATCGCCGATATCGTCAGCGAGAAAACGCCCAATTACTGCTGACACGGCCCTTCGTTTCGCGCGCTACTTCAACAACAGCCCGACGTTCTGGATGAATCTCCAAACGCGTTATGACCTGGAAGTCGGCCGAAGATGAGATTGCCGATAAGGTTGAACGCGAAGTGCGCCCTTTGGAGGCAGCGCCAGCAAGTAGTTCAAACCAATGATTGGCCTGCCATAAATGCAAGCGGCAGCGTTCGTGAGTCTTCGTGTGAAACGGCGCTTCACTCGCGGATACACCACGGCGTGACGTGACTATCAGAAAAAGTTCGGAGCGCCGGAAAAAAGGAACCAGTGCAACTCTTTTGTGAGCGGCTCGACACATAGGTAACACCTCGTACCGGACACATAGGTAACACTTCCTCCCTCGAGAAGGAGGGAGTGATGCCTTGGAAGGAGTGTTCGGCGATGGATGAAAGAATGCAGTTTGTGGCTCGCCGGCTAGCCGGCGAGCCGATGGCGGAACTTTGCAGGGAGTTTGGCATCTCCCGCAAGACCGGCTACAAGATCTTCGATCGCTACGAGGAATGCGGCATTCAGGGGCTCACCGACCGCAGTCGGCGTCCCTATCGCTACGCCAATCAGCTTCCATTCCAAGTCGAGAACTTCATCCTGAATGTGAAGCGTGAGCACCCCAGCTGGGGTGCTCGCAAAATTCGCGAACGTCTGATCCGCAGATTTTCCGGTATTCCCATTCCAGCAAAAAGCACCATCCACGCAGTGCTGGATCGTTATGGCCTGGTGGAGCGACGCGGTCGCCGGCGTCATCGTGCACAAGGCACGCCGCTGTCTCTGGGACAGCGGCCCAATGAACTCTGGTGCACCGACTACAAAGGCGAGTTCCTGTTGGGCAACCACAAGTACTGCTACCCGCTGACCGTCACTGACCACGCCAGCCGTTTTCTTCTTACCTGCGAGGCCCTTTCCTCGACTCGAGAAGACTACGCTTTCACCGTATTTGAGCGGCTTTTTAAGGAGCGAGGTCTGCCCGCCAACATTCGCAGTGACAATGGCGTGCCCTTCGCCTCTGCACACTCGTTGTTCAACTTGAGCAAGCTCGCCGTCTGGTGGCTCCGTCTAGGGATCGGCATCGAACGTATCAAGCCAGGCCATCCGCAGCAGAATGGTCGTCATGAACGTATGCATCTGACCTTGAAAAAAGAAGCCACCAAGCCAGCTGCAGCGAACTTTCTGCAACAGCAAGCCCGCTTCGACAAGTTTAGCGAGGTCTTCAACCACGAACGTCCGCACGAAGCTCTCGGCATGAAATGTC
>Ga0268266_10001855_pt1 | contig 23867 bp, 17 predicted proteins | sample KBSS13metaG_FD_190356 | JGI IMG/M metagenome (GOLD analysis project Ga0268266, IMG submission 190356) | Switchgrass rhizosphere microbial communities from Kellogg Biological Station, Michigan, USA - KBS S1-3 metaG (SPAdes) (version 2) | ecosystem: Host-associated > Plants > Roots > Rhizosphere... | reverse complement strand
GGCGGAACCTCGTGCTTCTGGCGCGGAAGCCTGTAGCTCCCGCCCAAAAGCAGGTAGATCCAGCTCGGAAGCTCGTAGCTCCAACTCAGAAGCATGTAGATCCAGATCAGAAGCCAGTAGATCCGGCTGAGAAGCATGTAGATCCAGTCCGGAATCCAATGCTCCCACCCGGGAATCCAGTAGATCGGGTCCAGAATCTCGTGCTTCTAACGCGGAATCTCGTGCTTCTGGCGCGGAAGCATGTAGATCCAGGCCAGATCTCATGCTTCTGGGCCCGAATCTCGTGCTTCTGGACCTGAAAGTCGGGTTCGGGAGCGGAAACTCAGGTTTCCGCTGAGCATCTCGGGTTTGTGAAGACGAATCTCGTGCTTCTGAAACAGAAACTCGGGTTTCGGGAGCGGAAAACCGAGGTTGTGGGAACGGGGCCTCTCAGAGGATGTTTCGAAAGTCAGCCCCGCAGGGGCGTAGGCATAAAGCCTGGGGTTTCAACCCCAGGAAGTGAGTCACCTCAACCCTATCGAGCCCCGAAGGGGCGTAGGCAGATTGCATCTGGATGGCTGCCTACGCCCCTTTCGGGGCTTTTGGGAGAGGGGGCCGTCTACCTGGGGTTGAAGCCCCAGGCTTTATGCCGGCGCCCCTGCGGGGCTGACTTTCGAGACACCGGCCGGGATGGAACAGGCGCAACAGCCGTGTTTCTGAGTAAATCTGTTGCAGCAACTTGCCATGTTTGGCAACTTGCTTCCATGAAATTCGAAGAGCTGCTGGAGATGGTTGGTGACGAGCCTCTCTTCGAGACGGGATTTCTCCTGGCGGGACCTGTCGATCCGGCCAATGTCCACCGCCAGCTCTCACGCTGGGTGAAGGCAGGCCGCCTTTATCAGCTTCGGCGGGGCCTCTACGCGGTGGCGCCGCCATTTCAGCGGGTCCGCCCGCACCCTGGTAGCGAATCATCTGGTTTCAGGCTCTTATGTGAGCCTCCAGTCGGCCCTGGCGCACTTCTCTCTGATACCGGAATCGGTCCCGGTGACGACGAGCGTCACGAGTGGCCGTCCCGGCCGGTGGGATACACCGCTGGGGACCTACGATTTCAGGCATATCCAGCCTGAGTTTCTGACCGGCTTTCGAAGAGTCGCCCTGATCGGAGGGATGGATGCCTTCCTCGCGACTCCCGAGAAGGCCCTGCTGGACCTCGTCTACCTGGAGCCGGACGCCGACTCCCCGGCCTACCTCGAAGAACTCCGCCTCCAGAACATGGACGGCCTCGACGAAAAGAGCTGCATCGTCTCGCCGAGGCTTCGGGCAAACCCAAGCTCCGCCGCGCGGCCGACCGGATCGCGCGCCTGGCGGAGATCGAGATGGAGGAGTACGAGCCGCTATGAAAGAGGATCTGCGGAGCCGGCTTCAGGGGATCTCGGGGCCGGTGGAAGGGAGAAACCGGATCCGGGAGTACCTCCAGGCGAGGATCCTCGCCTCCTTGTAGCGCGCTGGTGCGATGATCCCCCTGGCCTTTCAAGGTGGGACCGCGCTCCGGTTCCTCTACTCGATCCGGCGTTATTCTGAGGATCTCGAGTTCGCTCTGGAGCGCCCGGATCGCGGCTACGACTTCCGGTCGTATCTCCGTGCCATTCAATCCGACTTGAAGCGTGAGGGTTACGAGACGGATATCAAGATCAATGACAAGAGGACGGTCCACAGCGCGTTGGTCCGCTATCCAGGCCTGTTGTTCGATCTCGGCTTGTCTTCCCATGCAAACGAGGTGTTCTCGATCAAGGTCGAAGTGGACACCAATCCTCCTGCTGGAGCGAATCTTGCGACGACGGTCATCCGCCGCTCGCTGACTCTGAACCTGCAGCATCATGATCCATCCTCGCTCTTCGCCGGCAAGCTCCATGCGATTCTCCAGCGCCCTTACCCCAAGGGGAGAGATCTCTACGATCTCATCTGGTACGCGAGTGATCCAACCTGGCCTTCGCCGAACCTGACGCTGCTCAACAACGCCTTGCAGCAGACAAGTTGGGCGCATCCGCCTCTGACTGAGGCGAATTGGAAGAAATCGGTATTGGAACGACTTCGCGGCACCGACTGGCAGAGGGCGGCCGCGGACGTACAGCCCTTCCTGGAGGTTTCGGCGGAGATGGATCTTCTCAGAGAGGAGGTCGTGAGGGACGCGTTGATACGACGGAAGTAAACGACATCTTTATTTGTCGCTCTGCAGTTCGCGAGTGCGCCCTGCTTCAGATCTTATTTTATAATCAAGTTGCGCTTCGCCGAGACCTCCAGCTTCTCATGGCTTAGTCGCATTTATGGTAGCACATAGGCCTCTGGGGGATAACTAGAGATTATGCGGCCTACTTCCATCATTATTCCGTTCCACAGCAACACCAACTATCTATTTACCTGCCTCGCTTCGCTGGAACCGGGGTTGAGCGAAGGCGACGAAATCGTCGTGGTCGTGAACAATGATCGGTTCGACGAATCACTCAGTCTCGATGCGTTTCCCTGGGTCAGGCCGATCTATTTCTCAGAATCGCTGGGATACTCGAAAGCCTGCAACATCGGCGCACGAAGTGCAACCGGTGAACTTCTGCTATTCTGTGACGCAGACACCCTGGCTATAACGCCACACGGAGTGAACGTGCACCGGCTTGAGTTTGAGAACGGCACCGGCGTTGGCGCCACGAGTTCCCTCCAGCTTTCGCCCACGACCGGACGCATCGACGACTTCGGCCTGGGCTGGAGCGGCCACAACGTCTTCCATCCGTTCAAGTACGCAGATCCTTCCGATCCCCGCGTGCAAACTACGAGACGGGTACAGATGGCTTCGTCCGCGCACATGATGACGCCACGTAAAGTGTTCCTGGAACTGGGTGGATTCGATGAGGGCCTGCAGCACTTTTACCAAGATACGGACTACTGCGTCCGCCTAAAGGACTTGGCGCTCGACGTGCGCGTTCTGCCGGCAGCCCAGGCATTCCATCGGGGCGCCTCCACCTCGGTGAACCGCAGCGCGTTCAGGATCGACGACCGGGCCGTCTTCACCATGAAGAACGCCACCCGGCTCCGCATCGACTACGAGGAATACCTAGCGGAAAGCCTCTCGGCCGGCATATTCGAAGGACCGTGTCCCGCTTTCTACAACGTGGCGATCCTCTCTACGATCTTCGATCCGCAGCAGGTTCTCGCGCCACTGTCCAGGCGCGTAGGTCTGCGCGCGTACTGCAGCCGCCGCATCGCGGAACGCGACACCCCGCACGTCGACCTGTTCGAGGAACTTGGGCGATCTGCCGCTCTGGTTCCGGATCCGTTCCTCTTCGTCGTCGATACGGTCTCGGCGCTACGCTTTAACGCGATTTGGAAACACCTGCGCGGCGAGTGTGGCGATATTGCCGTGGACCGCCATGGCGAGGTGCGAGCTACCCGCGAGCTGTTCCACTAGCATGGCGATCATTCTCGGCCTCCACTTCGGACACGACGGTGCCGCCGCTGTGGTGATCAACGGGCGCGTTGCCGGTTACGTGCTTAGGGAGCGATTCACCCGGCGAAAACACGACTATGGCCTCGACCGTCGCTGCCTCGACACTGCATTGCGGGCCGCGGGAGTCTCGCTGCACGATGTCGATTGTTGCGTGGTAACGTCGACGCAAGGATGCGACGCGCCGCTTGTGGAGATGGGTGACTTCGAACTCACGTATGGCGACACGGACGAACTGCCGCTGCCTTCGTCACTCCTGCGAGAGATCCATGCGGAAGGCAGACGGGTCGAGGACGCCTGCGCGCCCTCGATGCTCAGGCGGGTCCTGTCTACGCCCCGCGACCCCCGCACGCATCCGATCTTCCATGAGTTGTTCCGCCAATACGGAGGACGGCCGCTGGAGGACCTCCGGCCATTCCCGATGCTGGAGCGCCACTGGATATCCGAGGCATGGAATCGGGACGCTACGCTGGATGACCTGCGGTGTTTCTCCGCGGAGACAATTCTCTCTAATCCGGACTCATGCCACGGCTTTCACGTGCCCGTCCGCATGGTGGTTAACGGCATTTGCATTCCTGGGGTGAAGCTCGACCACCATCTGGCCCATGCTTCGTCCGCCTACTTCCGGTCGGGGTTCCAGTCCGCGCTGGTCTTCACTAACGACGGGTATGCGGGCGACCGCTCGCTGCTAGCGCCGGGCGGTGTGTTCCTAGGCAGAGACGGATGCCTGGTTCCGCTCTGGCCTCATGGGATGACGATGGGACACGTCTATCACGCCGTTGGCATGCATCTCGGTTTTGACGCACTCGGTGCGCCGGGAAAGCTCATGGGCCTCGCTCCGTACGGCCGACCTCGGTTCTTCGATCCGCGGCGAGTCGAGACGCCCGCAGGGCAGCGGCGACTGGGCCTCGATCCGTCCGCTCCCGGGTGGATCGCGAATGTCGCGGCACGCGCGGAGCTGGCCGGTGTGGATCTCACCGCGCCGCCTCTTTCGTGGATCCCATTCAACCAGTTCCAACTTGACTTGGCTGCGTCCACCCAGGTCGTATTCGAGCGCCAATGGCGCGCGTTGCTCGTGGCCGGTCTGGAGATGGCGCGGGCCAATGGCCTTGTAATCGAGGGCGTGTGCCTTTCCGGAGGTGCGGCGCTCAACTGCCCCAGCAATACGGCCCTGCTCCAGGTGCGCGGCGTTCGTTCGCTGTTTGTGGAACCGAGCTGCGATGATGGCGGACTGGCGATCGGGGCCGCGCTCTGGTTGGAGCATTCGCTGCCCGGCGGACGGTCAGCACGCCGCGCGCCGATGCGCGGGGCCGACGCGTACGCGGGACCGCAGCAGCACATCGGCGACCCGCGTGCGGCGGCGGCCCGCTCCGGAAGGTGGCGCGCCGAAGCGGTCGACCAGCCAGAGGAGCGCGCGGCCGCCGACCTCGCGGAGGGCCGTATCGTGGGATGGTTCGAAGGCCCCAGCGAGCAGGGCCCGCGCGCTCTGGGGCACCGGTCCCTGTTCGCCGCTCCGTTCGCCCGATCTGTCCTGCACCGGCTGAACGATGTGAAAGGGCGCGAACGATGGCGGCCCTTCGCTCCCATGGTGCTGAGTTCGGCAAGGAGGGAGTACTTCGACGGACCACCCGCCGAATCGCCCTTTATGTTGCACGCGGTCCTGGTGCGCTCGCACGCCATTCCGGCGGCGAAGCACGTGGACGGAACGGCCCGGGTGCAGACGGTGTCAGCCGAGAGCGGAGGATGCTACCGCCTGCTCCAGGCATTCCAGGAGTGTACCGGGTGCCCGGTGCTGCTAAATACGTCGCTCAATGGTCCAGGAGAGCCGCTTCTGGAATCATTCGACGACCTCCTGTTCTTCCTAGAGAAGTGCTCACCAGACGTCGTGTACGTGGGGGAGTGGCGCATTTTGCGGATAGATTACATCGCGACCAGCGTAAGGGGTGGAGCGCCTTCGACTTCTACCGCGCAGTAAGCCGTCCTGCGCCAAGCGCACACGAATGCGCCAAATGCCGGCCCACTCATCTGGACGATCGCATGACACTCGGCAGCCACATAGGGGTTGTCGAGGAGCCCCGGCAACTCCTTGTGGATCGCCAATCCTGCCTCGCGAGTACACACCGCAACATCGATCGCGATGTCGAGGCGCGGAAACAGCAGACGCCCACCGGAATTCCGGGCGGAAAGGGTCTCGATGGACTGGCGGAAGCAGTCGTCCGCCCGCCCCCAGTCTCCCGCGAGAATCGCGGCCTTCCCCGACAGGTAGGGAACGGTCCACGAGTCCCGACGCGCACCATGGACGTTCATGATGTCCTGGGCGCGCCAGATCGAGCGAAGCGTGGTGTCGCAGGACGCTTCCCCCCTCTGGAATGCCAGCAGCCATCCCGCGGCGGCGAGCAGGGCTAGCCTCACGGCCCAGAAGCGGTTCTGCACGCCGTCGGCATACTGGATGCCCCGTTCGGCCTCGTGGGTCACGGACCGCCAATCGAGACTCCGCAAATGGATGCGTGCGCGGTTCACGAAGCTGCGCACGGGAACGGGGTCGGCCAGACTCCATCTATCTTCCGCTTCGTCGAAAAGCTTGACTGCGCTGGACAGCATCCGCTGGGCCTGCTCGATTGCCCCTTCCTGCAGTGTGCGGAAGTGGGTCTCTGCCGTGTTGGACAGCAACTCGATCTCCAGCCACCGGGCATTCTCGCGCTCGGCGATCTCGAGCGCCTGCCGGCCTACCTCGATCGATTCCTCGTAGGATCCGGACGCCTTGAGAATCGAGGCCTTGCGGTCAAGCAGCACCGCCAGAGCCAGCTGACAGTCCCGGTCCGAGTCAAACCGCGACCGCTCCACCTTCCGGATGGCATCCTCCACTAACGACCGCGCCATCTCATCGTCCGCAACGGCGAGCGCGGCATTGATGTGGTGGCGGTTGAACTCGACCATGGTCCTGCCCGGGACCCTTGCCGGACGCGCGATCACCACCTTCTCCATGAAGCAGCGATGTATGAGGTCATACCCGGCGCGCATCGACTTCATGGACTGCATGGCATGGCAGGCCTTCATGAAGACCCGTAACGAGACCTCGTCGAGGGGGCAATCATCGGCGACTAGGTCCCCTACGAGGAGCGATAGGAAAGATTCGAAGTATTCGTGCGACGTACCGCGCTCTAGGAAGTGCGTGCAGGTGCGCCTGCGCAGCGCACTTCGGCTGGCTCCCGCTTGTGCGCTCAAGATGAAGAACGGCTCGAAGCGGCTTTCCGCCAAACGCAGGCGCTTGAGCGCCGCGACCAAGTCCGCGGCCTTGTCTGGCGCCACCGTCTCGAACCGCTTCTGAAAGAATCGGAAGATGCGCTGGTGGACAAACCGCAACTCGCCGAGCCCGCCATCGACCAAGATACCCAGGTGCACCAAGCGTTCCAATGCCGGTCCTGCCACGCCGCAGACGGCGAAGTGTCGACGAACGCTGGGACCCAGGAAGCAGGCGGTCCGGACGGCATCGCAGATCTCGACCCCCGACGGTATCTCGGGGTTTCTCGCATGGCCCCGGTCCGAGGCTTTCTGCACCTCGTTCCAGCGGCGATTCATGAGCGCTTCAAGATCGGGCGGCACGTTTGCCAGCATCGCGGCGATGGCCGAATCCTCGGCATCGGCGATGACGAGGAGCTCATTCCGCAGGCGGAGCAGGCCTTTGTCGCGAAGCCACCTCAGCGTTTCCCACATGTGGAGGGGGTTTCGCGGCACAAACTGCCGGAATGCCTGGAACGTCCGCGGATAGGCGAATGGAGTGAGACGCGCGGAGTCACCCGCCGCAACGGCTCGATAGACGAACTCGTCAGCCTCGTCGTCCGAGAAGCCCTCCAACTCCCAGCGTCGGACCGCGGCCTCTGAGGTGAAGCTCGCCGCAATGCCGGCAAGGCGGCGGCGAAGCACCTCCGCCTCGCTTCCTTCCACGCCGAGGTCCGTGTTGAATGCGAGGACCAGGATCAGTGCACCGGCGGTGGACGCTCTCAGCCGGGTCACCAGCACGTCCAGAGTGGAGGCGGCGACATCGTCGAAGTTCTGTACATTGTCCACGATCAGCGCGGTCTTCCGGCCAAGGGCGGACCGCAGCAGGGCATCGGCCACGACTGCCGGCTTCCGGCGCTCGGGACATTCCGCCGCGAAGATCAGCCGCAGCACGAGATCGTCTTCCGGCCGGACGGGTCCGTCCGGAGACGCGCTCCCGACCTCATCGATCAGCGGCAGATGGTTGATCTGCGCGAGCAGGCCGCGCAGGATCTCTTCTGACTTCTGCGGCTCATAGAACTCCTTGTCGACTGAGTGGACCTCGTAGCCAGCCGTCGCGAATTCGGCGGCGATCTCGTGCAGGAGCCTGGTTTTTCCAATACCGCTGCCTCCCTCGATCTGCAGCACCCAGGAACGCCGGCGGGTTCGGGCGGCTTCCCGGCACTCGTCGACAATCTGATGGTTGATCCGCCCGACGAGCCCAATACGGTAAAGCGCTGAAACGGACGCCCGTCCGATCGCCACGTGCTGTCGGGTGCCGCTTGCCTCGAGTTCTAGGAAGGGCAGGGCGGCGTTTTTCGCGGGAACGGCGCCGCGGAAGAACGCGGTTAGGTGGCGGATCTCGCCGACCGCGAGGTCGAATGGCGCGGCCGTCCCGGATTCCTGATCGCTGAACCATTCGAGCTGGAACGACGACGGTTTCGCATTGCGCGGAGGGACAAGCGATGCACGGACCGATCGGGCGGCTGCCAAACCCTCGTTGACGATGGCGATGTCGACGCGCAGCAGCTCGCCGACGCCGACGGTGGGCGCTTGCGCTTCATCGCTGGGGGTAAGGTCGAGGTACTTGCTCGCCCGGGCACCCCACGACGCACCCTGCGGGTGGACGGTAAGGTCCGGCGTGCGGCTGATGAAGACGCGCAGTCCGACACCCTGGACGGTCTGCAGCGGCTCGTTGGGGAAGAACCGTTGTGCGATTGCGCCGTTTGAGATAATCAGGCGGTCCAGCGTATCTCCGTCTAACGCGATGATGCGTTTTCCAGTCTTGCGCTGGAACTGGGCCAAGTAGCGCTTGGACCGCGCATGGATTCTGCTCCGGGAGATGAACACTATGGCTTCCGGCTCGCCGATCATCGCCATGAACAGCGTTGGGCTCACAACATGGTAGGTCAGCGTCTTCGCATAAGCCTTGCTCTCTGCCCAGATCGTCTTATTCTGGAACTCTAGGACGAAATCCTTGTTGCCGTCGAACGAGCGCTTCGTCCGGCGCCAGTCGCCACCGAACTCTGCCGTCAGGATTTCGAGGGACAGGGTTTCGAAGCGATCACCGTCATAAATGCCTGATGCATTTACAAAATGCTTCCGCCACACATCGTCAGAAATCGATCTCGCCTGAGACGATCCGCGCATAATCTCTAGTTATCTATATAATAGGATCCAGTGTACCGCGTAATTATCGTCAACCGCAGGGATGCCGTAAGACTGTTCTCTCGTGTATGCGCCTGCGAGGATGCTTAGCCATAAGAATTCGTCGTTGTTGGGCTACATGCACTTCTGTGTATATTTGTGTCGTTACAATAGAGCTGTGGCCAAGAAGTTGTTGAATATAACGTATATCTACACCTTCCTCCAAGAGCAGTGTCGCCACTGAATGGCGAAGCATATGCGGTGTTACCCGTCCCTCCATCCCTGCTCCAGTTGCATGCTGCCCTAAGCCGGTCCGCACTGATTGCTCTGAAAGTCGTCCCCCCATTCGGTTGTGGAAGAAGAATACGTTCCCTTCCACCTCCTCTTTCCAGAGCGCACGGTAATCCTTCACAGCCTCCAGCGCTCCCTCATCGCAGAGCTGCAGCATCCTCTCTCTTCCCCCTTTTCCTAATATCTTAACCCGTCCTCGGCGCAAATCCACATCCTCGTCCTTCAGGTGGCACACTTCCGCCACCCGCGCCCCCGTCGCGAAGAGGATCTCCAGGACGGCGATGTCCCGCACCAGGGCCTTGTAGGCGTAGGACTCGCGGTCCGGGTGGTCTGCTTTGAGGCGATAGAGGTGCTTGAAGAGGCGCTTGAGGTCGGGGAGGGGGATGGTGCGGGGGAGGCGGCGGGTCTCTTTGATGCGGACGTCCATCTTGCGGAAGGGGTTGACGGCAATCGTGTCCTCCCTCTCGAGGAAGTGGAAGAGGGCCTTGAGCGTCGCCACTTTGCGCTTGATGCTCTTCTCCTTCAGTGGGCCGAAGAGGCTCTTGATGTAGGCGCGGAGGGCGGTCTTGTCAACCGCGGGGAGAGTGGTGAGTTCCAGGTGCGTGGCAAGGTACTCGGTGAACTGGCGGAGGTCGATCGAGTAGGCCTTGAGCGTCTTCGGGCTGAGGTTCTTCTCGTAGCGGCAGTGGAAGAGGAACTGCGAGACGGCTTCCTGTAATTCCATTCGTGGATCTCCCCCCAGGATCTCGAAAGCGAGGATCATAGCGTCTCAGGACGCGACAGCGGTGAGGGGAGACGGAGTGGGCGTAACGTGAGGCGGGAATTCAGCCCCTGCGGGGCTGGAAAATGGTCGCTGTGGAATCTGACAAAGTAGAATAATTCCCCGGCGAGTGGCTCGCCGGGCACTTTCTGAGGCTCGCCGGGGATTTTGGGAGGCTCGCCGGCCGCGGCGAGCCATCCGCCGGAGCCGGCGAGTCGTCCGCCGGAGCCGGCGAGTCGTCCGCCGGAGCCGGCGAGTCATCCGCCGGCAGGGGCGGCAGGGCTACCATGCGGTTCCTGCCCAGTACAGGTCGGGACAAAAGCAAAAGAGCCCGGCTTGCGCCGGGCTCTTCTCGGAAACGTGGATGATCGCGGAGGTTACCGGACCGGGGGACGACGGTCGTCGTCCTGATTCTGGTCGCGGTCCCGGTCCCGGCGGTCCCGCTGCTTGTTCTGGCCCTTGTGCTTGCCGTTGTCCTTGCCGTTTTCCTTCTCCTTGGACTGGACGCGGGCCTCGTCACGGTTCACCTGGGGCTGCGGCTGAACCTGACGCTGATCATCCTGCGGAGGCCGCTGGTACTGCCGGTCGTTCTGCGGCTGCCGCTGGCGGTCGTTCCGGGGCTCGACCTGGGGCTGCACCTGACGGTCGCGCCGCGGCTGCTGCTGGCGGTCGTTCTGAACCTGGGGCTCGCGGTCCCGCGGCTGAACCTGCCGCTGGCGCTCGGGCTGCGGCTCGACCTGATTCGGCCGCCGCTGATACTGATCCCGCTGGACGATCCCACCGGTCTCGGGCGTCCGCTGACGGTCACCCTGGGGCTGAACCTGCCCGCCCTGGCGCTGGCCGCCGTACGTGCGCGGACGGTCGTTCTGCCCCTGTCCCTGCATTTCCTGACGCTGGCGCCGGGCCGCGGCGCGGTTCGGATGGTTGACCCGGAACTGCTCGGCGCTCACCACCGCTCGCCGGGCGGTCGGACGGGAGACCGGCGGGGCCACCTGCACGCTCCGCTGAACCTGCGGCCGGAAGATCTGGACCTGGTTGCCCTGGATCCGGGCGCCGCGCTGGCGGTAGCCCTCGGCGCCGAGGTCGGCGATTTGGTAGCGCGTCACCGTGCGGCCGACCACCCGCTGGATCCGGTCGACGGGTATGCCCTGGTTGTAGATGCGGCCGCCGTCGTGCCGGTAGTTGGTGTAGTTGCGGGTGCGGCTGAAGAACGACACCACCCGCACCTGCGGCACGATGTAGGAGCTGATGCTCAACGAGAGGAAGTTCCGCTCGGGCACGAAGATGTAGGACTCGGGAGCCGGCCGGTAGCCGGCGTCGTAGCTGTAGCCGCCGCCGTATCCGTCGCGGTAGCCACCGTTGTAGCCGCCACCGTAGCCGCTGTCATAGCCATTGCGGTAGCCGCTATTGATGTCGTAGGAGGGGGGAAGCGGAGCCCAACCGACGTAGTCGTCCCCCGCCTGCCAGTCGACCCATGCCGGCGCCCACTCGTCGCCAGGAACCCAGGACCAGCCGATCTCAGGGTCGTCGTACCAGCGGCCGTAGTGATAGGTGGCCCAGCCGTAGGGCTCTTCGGAGATCCAGGTCCACCCCTGGTCGGTCCAGACCCAGTGGCCGTCCTGATAGGGGCGCCAGCTCGAGGAGACCTGGCTCGGCGTCCAGACCCAGCCGTAGCTCGGGCGCTCGATCCAGTTTCCGTAGGAGGAAAGATTGTCGTAGAAGAAGCCCAGGTCCACCGAGGCGCGACCCGAGGAGCCGATATGGATGCCCGCCGAGATGGAGGTCTGGGCGGAGGCTATCCCGGCGGTGCAGCCCAGGAGGCTCAAGGCCAGCAGTATGTTGCGTGTGGTTTTCATAGGTTACCTCGCCGTTTCGTGGATTCCGCGCTTGATTAGAGTTCCTGAGTGGAGATCGTCAGCGCGGTCTCCCTGGTATAAGGCAAGGGCCGTGCCATGTCTCTTTCCGAGGGGGGAATCGCCGCCGGAACCTCGGAGGACCCCAGAAGAGGACGGTTACGGGTCCTGAAGCGGACGATTTCCGGTTGCCGGAACAGAAAAAAAGAGCCCGGCGGAGTGCCGGGCCCTTCGTTCAAGTGCGGATTGCGGGAATATGTGGCTTACTTGCCGTGACCGCGATGGCGGCCGTTGTCGTTGCCCCGGCCGTTGTCGCGGTTCTTCTCGTAGCCACGAGTGTCCTGGCCGCGACGGTACTCCCGCTGGGGAGCCTGCCGCTGCTGGACGCGCGGAGCCTCATAGGAGCGCTGCCGCTCGGGCTGCCGCTGCTGCACACGCGGAGCCTGGTACTGCCGCTGCTGCTGCTGTTGCCGGTATTCAGGCCGGCGGTATTCAGGCTGCCGGTAGCTGGGCTGCCGATACTCGCGCTGGCTGTCGTAGGAACGCTGACGGTCCCCTTGAACGCGCGGGGCGTCGTAGGTGCGCTGCCGCTGCTGAACGCGCGGAGCCTGGTACTGACGCTCGGGCTGACGGTAGTTCGGCTGGCGATAGCCGCGCTGGCTGTCATACGAGCGCTGACGGTCCCCCTGAACGCGCGGGGCGTCGTACTGGCGCTGCCGGTCGGGCCGGATCTGGCCCTGCCGCTGGTTCCGGCTGTCACGGGACGGGTAGCTCAGACGGTTGTCCCGGCCGTAGTCGCGGCCGCTGTTCCGTCCATAGTTCTGGGCGTAGCTCCGCTGGCGGTCCGGATGAGCGGCCCGGAAGCGGTTGGCGTCCACCACCGAGCGCCGGGCGATCTGCCGGTCGAGCGGCGAGCCGCCGCGGCCTCGCTCCACCCGCGGGCGGTAGAACGCGACGCGGTCCCCGTCGACGCGGTAGCCGTGGCCCCGGAAGCCGTCGAGCTCGGACAGGCGGTAGCGGGGCACCCGGCCGTAGTACCGCTGGATGTGGCTGTACGAAATGCCGTGGTTGTAGTAGTGGCCGCCGGAATACCCGTAGCGGGTGCAGTTGCGGGTGTGGCCGAAGAACGACACGATCCGTACCCGCGGCACGAAGTAGGAGAACAGGTTCACCGACAGGAAGTAGCGCGTCGGCACGAAGAGGTAGGCCGCGGGCGAGAGGCCGTAGGCGTAGCTGCCGCCGTAGCCATAGCCGCCGCCGTAGCCGCCGTCATAGCCGTACTGGTCGTAGCCGTTGTCGTACCCGTATCCGTCGTCGTATCCGTCGTACCCGTTGTCGTAGCCATTGTCATAGCCGTAGCCGTCGTCATACCCGTTGTCGTATCCGGCGTTGCGGACGTTGATATCCGCGCCGGGGGGCAGCGGAGCCCAGCCGACGTAGTCGTTGCCTTCCTGCCAGGAGACCCAGGCCGGAGCCCAGTCGGTGCCGGGCACCCAGGCCCAGCCGATCTCGGGATCCTCGTACCAGCGGCCGTAGTGGTAGGTCGCCCAGCCGTACGGCTCGTCGGTGAGCCAGGTCCAGCCCTGGTCGGAGTTGACCCAGTGGCCGTTCTGATAGGGGCGCCAGCTCGAGGAGACCGAGCTCGGGGTCCAGACCCATCCGTGGCGCGGGCGCTGAATCCAGTTCCCGTAGGGAGCCAGGTTGTCGTAGAAGAAGCCCACGTCCACCGAGCCTCCCCGGCCGTAGGAGCCGACGCTGATCCCCGCCGAGATCGAGGTCGCGGCGGAGGCCGCCCCGGCGGTCGTACCCAGGAGGAGCAAGGCGATCAGTGCGTTGCGTGTGGTTTTCATGAATTTACCTCGCCGTTTGACTCGCCCGCGCATGTTGGAATCGCCTGAGTTGGAGATCGCGGCGCGGAGCAACCGTTTCTATGATAGGGCAAAGGCTGTGCCAGCCCTCTTCCCAGGGAAGACCGGCGAAAACAGGGTCCGCGGGACCCCTGGGGAGGACGGTTGTGGGATCTGGAGCGGACGGTTGGGGGGCGTTGCCAGGGCGTCTGCGGGCGAGCCGATGATGGCGAGGAAGTGGCTTTTTTCCTCCCCCTTCAGGGGGAGGTCAGGAGGGGGCCCGCCCCAGACAAGGAGCGGTCCCGCGGACTCCGCGAAGCCCCCCTCCTGGCCTCCCCCCGTTCCGGGTGGAGGAAAAATCCGGGCCTCGAGCACCATCCACTGCCTCAGGAGGAGAAGGAGACAGAGGATGAGGTCGCAGGCCACAGACGCCGAAAACAAAAAAAGCCCGGCGGAAACCGCCGGGCTCTTCGTTGGACGAGGGATGAAGGCCCTTACCGGCCCGGGGGTCTCCCGTGACCGCGGTGGCCGCCCTGGCCCTGCTGGCGAGCCGCCTGCCGCTGCTGGGACCGGTCGACGCGCACCTGCTGGCGGTCGACGCGGGTCTGCTGGCGATCGACCCGGACCTGGCGCCGGTCCACCCGGACCTGCCGCTGCGGGGGAGCGGCCTTCTGGTGCTGGCGGACGTTCGGAGCCTGCCGGGCCTGCCGCTGCTGAGCCCGGTCGACCCGGACCTGCTGGCGATCGACGCGGGTCTGACGCTTGTCGACCCGGACCTGACGCTGATCGACCCGGGCCTGGCGCTGCGGGGCCGCCTTCTGATGCTGGCGGACGACCGGAGCCGGAGCCTGCCGGGCCTGCCGCTGCTGGGACCGGTCGACCCGGACCTGCTGGCGATCGACGCGGGTCTGGCGCTTGTCGACCCGGACCTGACGCTGATCGACCCGAGCCTGGCGCTGGTCGACGCGGGCCTGCCGCTGGAACCGGGCCACGCGGTCCGGATGAGCCGCCTTGAACTGGGCCGCGCTCACCACCGCCCGCCGGGCGGCCTGCCGCTGGATCGGCGGCGCGATGCGGGCCGCCTTCTGCACTCGCGGACGGAAGATCTCGACGCGATCCCCCTGGAAGCGCGCTCCGCGCGTCCGGTAGGCCGCTCCAAGGTCCGCCACCTGATACCGGCGCACCTTACCGTAGCGCTGGAACCGCTCGACCGGCACGCCATAGTTGTACGCCCGCCCGCCGTTGAACCGGTAGTTGGTGTAGTTGCGGGTCTGGCGGTAGAGCGGCCCGATGCGGTCCTGGGCCACGTAGTAGGACGCGATGCGCGGCGCCAGGAAATAGCGCTCCGGCACGAAGTTGTAGTACTCGGGCGCGATTCCGTAGGCGTAGCCGCCGTAGCCGCTGCCCACGCTGACGCTTACGCTCACGCCCGGGGGCAGGGGAGCCCAGCCGACGTAGTCAGCTCCCTGCTGGAAGGAGACCCAGGACGGCGCCCATTCGTCGTCGGGCACCCAGGCCCAGCCGATCTCGGGGTCGTCGTACCAGCGGCCGTAGTGGTAGGTCGCCCAGCCATAGGGCTCGTCGGTGATCCAGGTCCACCCCTCGTCGGTCCAGACCCAGTGGCCGTCCCGGTAGGGGCGCCAACTCGTGGACACTTGGCGCGGCGTCCAGACCCAGCCGTAGCTGGGGCGCTCGATCCAGTTCCCGTAGGGAGCGAGATCGTCATAGAAGAAGCCGAGATCCACTGAAGTATGGCCCGAGGGACCGACGTGGATTCCCGCTGAAACCGAGGTCTGGGCCCTGGCCGCTCCGGCGGTGCCGCCCAGGAGAAGCAAGGCGCAGAGTATGTTCCGTGTTGTTTTCATGGGTCACCTCACCGTTTGGTTCCGCGCGTGTTGGGATGTCTGAATCGTGATCAGCGCGGTCACCCTGATATAGGGCAAGAGGCGTGCCACCTCGTTCTCATAGGGGGAATCCGGAGGGTGTCCCCCTGGGGAGGACGGTCGTGCGGCACTGAGCGGACGTTTTGGAGGGTGGAAGCCCGGGCATGGGATGCCCGGGCTTTCGAGGCGCCGTCTACAGCGGCGGTTTTCCGTGCTGCTTCTCTTTCTGCTGTTTCCCGCGCTGCTGCCCCTGCTGCCGCTGCGGGGCGGCCTTCGGAGGCTGTTTCTGCCGCTGCGGCGGGGCCTGGGCCTTCTGCCTCTGCTGTGGCGGAGCCGCCTGCTGCCGCTGCTTCGGCGGCTGCTGCTGGCGTTGCGGGGCCACCTGCGGACGCGGCTGCCGGGCGGCCGGCTTCTGCTGAGCCTGCGGGCGTACCTGGGGCTGCTGCTGCCGTTCGGCGCGCGGGGCCTGTGCCGGTTTCGGCTGCACCGCCGGCCGGCTCGGCGCTTGGGCCGCGGCCCGGCGGGCAGCCCGGTTGGGGTTTTTCGCCTGGAACTGGGCCGCGCTCACCACGGCGGCCCGGGCGGCCGGACGGGAGGAGGGAGGCGTCACCTTGGCCCTCTGCACCCGCGGCCGGAAGATCTCCACCCGATTCCCCTGGACCCTGGCGCCGCTCCGCCGCTGGTCTCCCGCGAGATCGGCCAACTGGTAGCGGGTCACCGGGCTGCCGACCGCCCTCTGGATGCGATCGATCGGCACGCCCTGGTTGTAGATCCGGTCGCCGGAGTAGCGGTAGTTCGAATAGTTGCGGGTGTTCCGGAAGAACGTCCCTACCCGGTCCCGCGACACGATGTATGTGGTGAGGCGCGGCGCCAGGAAGTAGCGCTCGGGCACGAAGATGTAGGCGTCTTGCGAGAGCGAGACGGAAAGGATGCCGGAAAAGCCGACGCTGACGCTGACCGAGGGGGGCAGGGGAGCCCAGCCGACGTAGTCGCCCCCCTCCTGCCAGGAAACCCAGGAGGGCGCCCACTGCTCGCCAGGGACCCAGGTCCAGCCGATCTCGGGGTCGTCGTACCAGCGGCCGTAATGGTAGGTCGCCCAGCCGTAGGGCTCGTCGGTGATCCAGGTCCACCCCTGATCGGTCCAGACCCAATGCCCGTCCTCATAGGGGCGCCAGTCCGCGGAGACGTCGCGCGGGGTCCAGGCCCAGCCGTAATTCGGGCGTTCGATCCAGTTCCCGTACTGGGCGAGATCGTCGTAGAAGAAGCCGAGATCCACGGAGGATTGCCCCGAAGGGCCGACATGGATCCCCGCCGAGATCGAGGTCTGGGCGAAGCCCGCTCCGGCGAGGCTGCCGAGGAGGAGCAGAGCCGGAAGAGCGGTACGTGTGATTTTCATGGTCCACCTCTGAATTCGTTGGTGGGACGCGAGCGGATCCCCGCGTCCGGACGCCTGGCTGTCGATGGCCTTCAGTCCTTGGGAGCAGCAATAAGCGAGCCACAGGTGACGGGAGGGGGTGGTATGGGGGACACTTCAGGCATGAGGATGGTCATCCTCGCGGCCGGGCTGGGGAGCCGGCTATGGAGCGAGGCGGGCAGGCGTCCGAAGATGTTCGTCGAGATCGGCGGGCGCACGCTGCTCGAGCGTCAGCTCGACATCGCCGCTTTCCTCGGCCTCGAGCCGCTCGTCGTCACCCGGCCGGAGCTCGCGGAGGAGTTCCGGCGGACGGGGGTGGAGGTGCTGGTGGAGGAGGCGCCGACGGGGATCCTCGCCACGCTCTATCACGCGCGGGCGGCGCTCGACCGGCCTTTCTGCTGGATCGGTGGGGACATGCTGTTCACCGATCCCGCGCCGCTCGCGGCCCTGGTGGCGGACCACCTGGCCGGCGGCTTCACGGTGTCCTTCTTCTTCCGCCAGAGCACCCGTTTCAAGGCCAAGCTGGTCCTCGGGGAGCCGCCGGAGGTGGTGGTCACCTGGGAGCCCGGATATTCTCTCAGCATCCCGAATTTCTGGGTGCTCTCGCCGGAGGTGTTCGCCCACATGGCTCCCGATCCCAACGCCAACTACATGCGCGGGGTGATCGCCGCCGGCCAGCCGTTCCTGTTCCGGGAGTACCCGGCCGCGGTCTTCGAGATCGACACGCCCGAGGACGTCGCCGAGGCCCGCCGCTTCTTCGGTGAGGGAACCGGGGAGGCATGACCCTCACGATCTCCACCTCCGTCTCGCTCAACGGCATGATCACCCCGGCGCGGGGGGCGACCGGCGAGAGCGTGATCCCGTTTCTCGACGTCCCGCCGGGGGTCATCGAGTGGAAGCGGGAGGCCCGGCGGCGGCACGGCGTAGTGCTCGTCGGCACCGGCACGGTGCTGGTGGACGATCCCACCCTGGCCTCGCACGCCACGCCCGGGCACCCCGCCGTCCGCGCCACGCTCGACGCGGCGGGAAAGATCCCGCGCCACGCCCGCTTTTTCGACGGCACCGCCCGCACCCTGGTCGGCATCACCGGGGAGACGCCCCGGGAGTACCTGGATTTCCTCACCGGGCGCGGCGTCGAGGCGGTTTTCGCGGGAGAGGAGCGGATCGATCTGCGGCGTTTCCTCGCCGGATTGGCCGAGAAGGGGCTGCCGGACGTGCTGGTGGAAGGGGGAGGCACGCTCAACCGGGCCCTGCTGGCCGCCGGGCTGGTCGACCGCCTCTGGCTGATCGTGTTCCCCGCCGTGCTCGACGCGGGGTCGGTGAACCTGTTCGAGGGAGGTGGCGACTGGGCGCGGTTCCGGCTGGAGGGGGTGGAGCGGGTGGGGGATTTTTTGCGGGTGCGGTATGAAAAGAGCCGGTGAGCGGCTTTCGTATTTTCCTCCACCCGGAACGGGGGGAGGCCAGGAGGGGGGCTTCGCGGAGTCCGCGGGACCGCTCCTTGTCTGGGGCGGGCCCCCTCCTGACCTCCCCCTGAAGGGGGAGGAAAAAGGCCCAGGGCCTCAGGAATTCAGACACTCCTCCTCCGCCCGCCGCAGAACCTCCGGATCACCCGTCAGCTCAACCAGGGTGCGGAGCTTGTCGCGGACCTCGCCGCTTTCGAGGCGCTGGATCGCCATCCGGACCCCTTCCTCGATCGTGGTCGCGCGCTCGGAGATCCAGAGCGCCAGGCCGCCGTTGAGGGCCACCAGGTCGCGCTTGGGGCCGGTCTCGAGGCCGTGAGCGATGCGCAGGAAGTCGCGGGTGCTGCCGCGTACGTCCATGGGATCGAGCGCCTCGGCCGGAACGGTCCGCAGACCCGCCGCTTCCGGCGTGAGCTGGAAATCGAGATCCTCGCCGCCGCGGAAGCCGTGCAGGTGGCTCGGGCCGGCAAGCGTGGCCTCGTCGAGGCGGTCCGAACCCTGGACCAGCAGGGCGTTGCGGTAGCCGAGGCCGCGGAACAGCGTGGTCAGGGTCGCGAACTGCGCCGCGTTGTTGACCCCGAACAGGCGGTAGATGATAGGGATCGGCGTGTAGATCGGCGCCATCAGGTTGAACGGGGTGTTGACGCCGATCTGCTTTTCGCCCAGCACGCGGCCGAAGTTGACCAGGTTCCCGAGCTCCGGGCTGATGAAGATGGGGGAGTAGAAGGCGACCCCCACGGCGTCGATAGCGCGCTGGATCTGGGCGAACGTCACCCCTGGGACGAAGAGGCCGACCGATTGCAGGACGTCGGCGCTGCCGGCGATCCCGGTGAGCTTCCAGAAGGACTGCTTGAAGATGGGGACCTCGGGCTCGCCCGCGATCAGCGCCGTCAGGGTCGAGACGTTGATCTTGCGCACGCCGCTGCCACCCGAGCTCGCCACCTCCATCGGCCGCCGGCCGGCGAGGTCCAGGGGGTAGTCGCCGGTCAGCCGACGCAGGGCGTCGAACATCCCGAGCAGCTCTTCGGCCGTCTCCCCCTTGGTCTGCGCGGCCACGGAGAAGGCGAGGAACTTCCACCCCTCGGTATCGGTGCGCAGCAGGCTCTCGAGCAGATCGGCGCTCTCAGGCCGAGTGAGGTCCTGCCGGGCCATCATCTTGCGGATCAGGATTTCGAGCGTCATCGTTTCAGTCCTTTTTGAAAGGATCTGAATTCTACTTCGTTGCCATCCCAACGGGGGCGCGATAGCATCGCCCGGCCCTCATTGAGAGGGTCCGAGAGGAGAAACTGACCGTGGACTTTTCCCTGACCGAAGAGCAGCGCGCCATCCAGGAGACCGCGCGGGAGTTCGCCCGCCGCGAGGTCGATCCGATCGTCGACGAGATCGACGAGAGCCAGAAGTTCCCCCGCGAGGTGATCCGCAAGGCGGGGGAGCTCGGGTTCCTCGGCATCATCTTCCCCGAGGAGTATGGCGGCGCCGGGCTCGGCTATGTCGAATACGTGCTCGTCGTCACCGAGCTGTCGCGGATCGATCCGTCGGTGGGCATCAGCATCGCGGCCCACAACTCGCTCTGCTCGAACCACATCTACAAGTTCGGCAGCGAGGAGCAGAAGCAGCGCTGGCTGGTGCCGCTGGCCAAGGGGGAGAAGATCGGCGCCTGGAGCCTCACCGAGCCGGGCGCCGGCTCGGACGCGGCCGGCACCCGTACCCGCGCCGAGCGGGTGGACGGGGGGTGGGTCCTGAACGGCGCCAAGACCTTCACCACCCACGGCAGCGTCGGCGACACCTGTGTCGTCTTCGCGGTGACCGACCCCAACGGCACGCGCGGCCACAACATTTCGGCCTTCGTGCTCGACAAGGGGATGGAGGGGTTCCGCCCCGGCAAGAAGGAGAACAAGCTCGGCATCCGCGCCTCCGACACCGCCGAGGTGGTGATGGAGAACTGCTTTGTCTCCGAGGACCGGCTGCTCGGCAAGGAGGGCGAAGGGTTCAAGCAGGCCCTGCAGATCCTCGACGGCGGCCGCATTTCCATCGCCGCTCTGGGGCTCGGCACGGCGATCGGCGCCTACGACACGGCGCTCGCCTATGCCAAGGAGCGCGAGCAGTTCGGCAAGCCGATCTCCCAGTTCCAGGCGATCCAGTTCGCGCTCGCCGAGATGGCGACCCGCATCGCGGCAGCGCAGATCCTGACCTTCGCCGCCGCCGAGGCGGCGGACCGCGGCGCCAAATTCTCGCAGCTCGCCTCCGAGGCCAAGCTCTACACCGGCGAGACGGCCGTCTTCTGCTCCGAGCGCGGCGTGCAGATCCACGGCGGCTACGGCTTCATCAAGGACTACCGGGCGGAGAAGTTCTACCGCGACGCCAAGATCTGCACCATCGGCGAGGGCACCAGCGAGATCCAGCGGCTGGTGATCGCGCGGCAGTTGCTGAAGGGGCGTTGATGGCCCGGGCGGGCAGCTCCCTCGACGATCTCGTCCCGCGCCTGTTCGAGCGCAATCCGCGCGCTCTCGGGCGGGCGATCTCGATCCTCGAGGACGGCGGCGACAGCCAGCGCGAGCTGATCCGCCGCGTCTATGCCGAGACCGGCAAGGCGCGCGTGGTCGGGATCACCGGCCCCCCGGGCGCCGGCAAGAGCACGCTCGTCGACCGCTTGGCACGGCTGATCCGCAAGAACGGGCAGACGGTCGGCATCCTGGCCGTCGATCCCACCAGCCCGTTCACCGGCGGCGCCCTGCTCGGCGACCGCATCCGCATGCAGACCCTGTACACCGATCCCGGCGTCTTCATCCGCTCGATGGCCACCCGCGGCGCCATGGGCGGCCTCGCCCGCGCCTCGCGCGACGCCGTCGACCTGCTCGACGCCGCCGGCTTCGATTGGGTGCTGATCGAGACCGTCGGCGTCGGCCAGGACGAGGTGGACATCGTGCGCACCGCCGATACGGTCGTCCTGGTGACCATCCCCGGCCTCGGGGACGACATCCAGGCGATCAAGGCGGGGATCCTGGAGATCGCCGACGTCTTCGTGATCAACAAGGCCGACCGCGAGGGGGTGGAGCGGACGGCGAAGGACCTGCAGATGATGCTGTCGATCGGCGAGCACGGCGAGTGGCTGCCGCCGATCCTGAAGACCGTGGCCTCCCGCGAGGAGGGGATCGACCGCGTGCTGGCCGAGATCGAGCGCCACCGCGAGCACCTGGCGGCGAGCGGCGAGATCGAGCGCCGGCGCCGCTCGCACCTGCGGCTGCGGGTGGAGACGATCCTCAAGGAGCGCGTGGTGGCCGCCGCCGACCGGGTGCTCGGCGTCGACCGCGAGGTCGAGCGCGGGCATCAGAAGAAGATCGATCCCTACCGGGTGGCCGACCGGCTGTTCGCCGGCGTCCTCGAGGACGCCCGCGAGGAGACCGAGATCGCCGAGGACGCCGGCCCGGCCGGGCCCACCGAGGAGCGCATGGCATGATTGGAAAGATCGACCACGTCGGCATCGCGGTCCGCTCGATCGCGGAGGCGCGCGGGCTCTACGAGGCGATGGGGCTCCACGTCGAGGCGATCGAGGAGGTGCCGCACGAGGGGGTGCGGGTGGCGATGATCCGCTGTGGCGAGTCGCGCATCGAGCTCCTGGAGCCGACGACGGAGGACTCGCCGATCGCCAAGTTCCTGGAGAAGCGCGGCCCCGGCATCCACCATCTCTGCCTGGGGAGTGACGACGTGCGGGCCGACGACGGCCGGCTGCGCGAGGCGGGCTATCAGGTGCTCCGCCCCGAGCCCACCCGCGGCGCGGGCGGCTGCTGGGTGCAGTTCGTCCACCCGAAGAGCGCCGGGGGGGTGCTGCTGGAGCTGTCGGAGGGGGAGCACGACGAGCCATGATCCGCCCCGGCTCCCTGGTGATCGTCCACCTGATCAATCCGACCGAGAAGTTCTGGGGGATTCTCCAGGATCTCGGGGTCGCCGGGGTGATGCTGCGCGGCATCAACGTCTCGAGTTTCGACGACTGGATGGCGCAGGCGTCGCGCCGGGGGGATCAGACGTTGGGCCTGTCGACGATGTTCGTCCCCCTGTTCCGGGTCGAGCGTCTCTTCCTCGATGAGGCCGTCGGCGAGGTCGAGAGCTACCGCCAGAGGTTCCAGCAGCGGGTCGGGATGGACGTCGAGCGCTATCTCGGGCTGCATGCGGAGGAGGGGGAGGAGTCCTCGGAAGTGCCGTCGTAGAGGGCGCTCAAAACGTAGGGGAGGGGCTTGTCCCCTCCCTCGCCCCGAAGGGGCGAAATTTGAATAGCCTGGGGGTTTCAATCCCAGGTAGGGGAGCCCCCCAATCCTCACCCGCCCTGAAGGGGCGGAACCCAACTCGTCCTGAACTGAAGAAGCATCGCTGAAAGGCACCGCCCCCTCGGGGCGGATATAGAAGGGCGGGAACTGCCGACCTGGGGTTAAAACCCACCCTCTTATACACAAGTCGCGGAGTCTGATTTTTTGCCCCGTAAGGGGCAAAGGCATGTAGCCTGGGGCGTCAGCCGGCGTCAGCCCCAGGTAGCCGGTCCCATGACAACCCTGAGCCCCGAAGGGGCGACGGCAGCCTTCCTCGAAACCCTGATCTGCCGTCGCCCCTACCGGGGCTTTTGGGATTCGTTTGGCGTTCCCTTCCTGGGGCTCACGCCCCAGGCTACATGCCTTTGCCCCTTCCGGGGCAAAAATCCAAGATTGGGCGAGATGTGTATAAGAGGCAGGGTTAAAACCCCAGGCTATTCAAATTTCGCCCTTTCAGGGCGAGGGAGGGGACAAGCCCCTCCCCTACGAAATACTCCACCCCTAGAACTGCACGTTTTTCACGAAGAACACCGTCACGTCCACCTTCTTGGCGACGAGATCGGTCGCCATGTCCGGCGTGAGCACGAACTGGCCGGCCCGCTCGCGGCCCGGGGTGTTCAGCAGCAGCTCGAAGGCGGCCACCCGGCTCGGGGCGGATTCGCGGACCTGGAGCAGGGCGTTGGCCGCGATGCCGAGCGCCTTGAAGACAGAGCCCTCGGAGTTGGTGCTGATCTCGATCAGCGGGCGGTCCCCCTGCGTCCCCTCGTAGATCTCGACCCCTTCGAGGCCCTGGGCGTGGAAGAACTGCTGCAGCTCGGCGGTGACCTCCGCATGGGGGTAGGGCTTGCGGGTGAGCGTGGAGAGATCGTTGTAGCCGGCCTTGGTCTTCAGCAGCCGTCCGCTGGCGGGCTGATCCTTCTCGCGCCGGGTTCCCGGCACGTCGCGCGGGCCGGCGGCCTTCTGGTGGATCAGGTCGGCCAGGGTCTCGTCCCGCCGCGGCTGGGCGGGCACGGTCCCGATGTCCTGGGGTGAGCCGGGGATCAGCACGCCGGTGCCGTAGCCGTTCCTGTTGATCGCCTCGGTGCGGGCGACGTCGATCTTGTCGGCGAGCACGAACGTCTGGGTGCCGTTGAGCAGGGTGATGATCGCCCTGCCGTTCTGGACCGTGTACTTCTCCTTC
>Ga0268266_10001854_pt1 | contig 23871 bp, 17 predicted proteins | sample KBSS13metaG_FD_190356 | JGI IMG/M metagenome (GOLD analysis project Ga0268266, IMG submission 190356) | Switchgrass rhizosphere microbial communities from Kellogg Biological Station, Michigan, USA - KBS S1-3 metaG (SPAdes) (version 2) | ecosystem: Host-associated > Plants > Roots > Rhizosphere... | reverse complement strand
CGGCAGCGCATTTCCGACGACAGGCCAAACAGGAAGTCCAGCGTCGTGAAGCGCTTCCAGTGCGTCCCATGCGACGCGAACGCTAAAAAAGAGGAAGGTGCCAGCGATTGTCACGGCAATTCGGTCAACAATTGGCTTCCTGAGGAATGCTGTCAACTTGCCATCTCCACGGCCTTGCGGAGCAGAACCGTAACACAAAACTAAGTTTTCAAGTCGCAGGTTCACAGCTTGAACAATTCACGGAGGCGTTTGGTTTGCTGGCGGCTGACGGGGACTTCGGAGTGTTTTTTGTCGTCCATTTTGAGCATGTAGCTGGACTTGAACCAGGGCACTACTTCCTTAATGTGGTGAATGTTGACGAGATACGAGCGATGCGGGCGCCAGAAGGAATCTGAGGGGAGGGCTTGTTCCAGTTCTTCGAGGGTGCGGTAGTTGGAAGTGCCTTCGAGGTCTTTTGCGAATACGGAGATGGAGCCGTCCTCGATGGAGGCGAAGATGAAGTCTTCGGCGTCGACGAGCATGAGGCGCTGCTGGGAGTTCACCAGAATTTTTGACGGCGCGTTGGAGGCCGCGGGCTTCCCTGCTGCGAACTGCGCGGCACCGAGGCGGCTGACGAGCTGTTCAAGGCGGTCGGCGGGAGAGGTTTCCGATTCGATTTCGCGGCGAGCGCGTTGGATGGCTTTGGCGATGCGGGCCTTGTCGAAGGGCTTGAGGACGTAGTCCACGGCGTTAACGTCGAAGGCTTGCACGGCGTAGTGGTCAAAGGCTGTGGCAAAGACGACATGGGGGATTTTCATTTTACGTTCGGCAAGTTTTTGCAGAACGCCGAAACCGTCGAGGCCCGGCATCTGGACGTCTAGGAAGACTAAGTCGGGCGAGTGTTCTTTGATGAGGTTGACAGCTTCGAGGCCGTTTTTTCCCTGCGCGATCAGGTGAATCTCCGGAAAACCTTTCAGGAGGAAGGCGAGCTCTTCGCGGGCGGGCTTTTCGTCGTCAACGATGAGCGTATTGATGGCCATGCGGAGAATTGCCCCTTCGCGGAGCTCAGGGCAAGCAGTCAACAGTTTACAGTCGAAAGAGGCGGAAGAAAATTGAGTTATTATTTCCGCGTGACCACACACGGAGCGGACATGGGTAAAGCAGCGGTGCAGCAGCCGAACAAGAAGGCGAGGATTCTCAAGAGCGAAGTGATTTTTGAGGGCAAATCGTTTGGCGTGCGACGGGATGAATTAATCGAGCCGACCGGCGTGCGGACGATGCGCGAAGTGGTGACGCATCCGGGATCGGTGGTGGTGCTGCCGGTGCTGCCGGACGGAAAAATCGTGCTTGTACGCCAGTATCGTCATGCGACAGGTCAGTATTTGTGGGAACTGGTCGCGGGGCGGATGGAGAAGGGCGAAAATCCGAAGAAAGGCGCGGCGCGCGAACTGATCGAGGAAACGGGCTACCGGGCGAAGAAGTTAACGGTGTTTCTGGAGGTGTTCCCGACTCCGGGTTTCCTGCAGGAGCGCATGTTCCTGCTGCTGGCGGAGGGACTGACGGTTGGCGAAGCGCAACCGGAGGAAGATGAGAAGCTGATCGTCGCAACATACAGTAAGAAACAGTTAGAAGAGATGATCCGGACGGGCAAAATGAGGGATGCGAAGTCGATCGCGGGACTACTTTTTTATTTTCGATTCCTCGAGAAGAGGGCGCGGCTTCGCGGATAGCAAAAAAGATTTTTGATTCGGAACATCCTTACAAAAAACTAACAAAGTGGGCCGTAGTTCTATTGACTCGTCGTTTCAATTTGATACATACTCCGCGACGTTCCGCTCGTGAACGAACTTGGTTGAGTGCCGCGCCATGTGAATCGCGCTACGGGACATTTGTACCATTCGTACTTCAGGGAGGACGAACGAGGTGCAAGGAACCGTGAAGTGGTTCAACAATTCGAAAGGATACGGCTTCATCGGCCGCGAGGATGGCCCGGACGTTTTCGTGCATTACTCGGCGATCGTGGGAGACGGGTATCGCACACTGCAGGAAGGTGATGCAGTGGAATTCGAAATTGTGCAAGGACCAAAAGGGCCCCAAGCGTCAAACGTACAGAAGCCAAACTAACCACAGCAATCATGCTTAGCCAGAGGCCGGCGGGGTGGACTTTCCTGCTGGTCTCTTTGCTTTTGGCTCAGGTCTCCTGTATTCGATTCGAATCGCTTTCCCGCCTATAATCACGCCATGGATAACCAACAGATCGCCCGGATCTTGCACGAAACGGCGGCGCTGCTTGAATTGGACGGCGCCATCATCGGCCGGTACCGCAGCTACGAAAAGGCGGCAGACCTGATTGCGGGTTTGCCGGAATCGGTCGAGCAGCTGGTCAAGACGCCGGAGAAGTTGAAAGAGCTTCCCGGAATTGGCGACCGCATGGTCGAGCACCTGCAAGAGATCCTGAAGACCGGCGACTACTCGCTGCGAGCGAAGCTGCTGAAGAAATATCCGCCTACCTTGCTAGAGGTGCTGCAGCTGCAATCGTTGGGACCGAAAAAAGTGGCGCTGCTTTGGAAGAAGTTCAAGGCAGGCACCGTCGCTGACGTGGAGAATTTGGCCAAGGAAGGCAAGCTGCGCGACATTGCGGGCTTTGGAGAAAAGAGTGAGCAAAACATTTTGAAGGCGGCGGCGGCGTTCAAGCGTTCGACGGGGCGATTCCATTTGAATACGGTGGAAGCGGCCGCCGCAGCGTTGCGCGGGCATATTGAGAAAGCGGGCAAAACGGCGGAGAGTGTCACGCCAGCAGGTTCACTACGGCGCGGGCGGGAAACGGTTGGCGACCTAGATTTACTGGTAACGCTGGCCGAGGGACACACTTCGCAAAAACATGTGGACGCACTGGCAGAGCATATTCTGACTTTCCCTAGCATTGACCAAAAGCTGGCGCACGGCGAAAACAAAGTGAGTTTTACGCTGCGGGATGGGCTGCAGGTGGACGTGCGGCTGCTGAAAAAGGAAAACTTTGGGGCTGCACTGCTCTACTTCACGGGTTCGAAAGAGCATAACGTGCGCTTGCGCGGGAGGGCCAATGACATGGGCTGGACGCTCAACGAATACCAACTGGCGACGCTGAAGGGCGAGAGGCACGTCGCGGGACGGACCGAAGAAGAGATCTACACGAAACTGAAGCTGGATTACATTCCGCCGGAGCTGCGCGAGAACACGGGAGAAATCGAAGCCGCGGAACAACACAGGCTGCCTCAGTTGATTGAACGAGGCGACATTCAAGGCGACTTGCAAATGCATTCGACCGCGAGCGACGGAAAGAACACTGTGGAGGAAATGGCACTCGCGGCGAAGTCGCTGGGGCACAAGTACATCGCGATGACGGATCATTCGAAGGCTGTGACCGTCGCGAATGGGCTCGACGAAAAACGCATGGCAGCACAGGCCAAGATGCTGCGCGAAATCGACAAGCAGGGGCTGGGCATTCGCGTATTCGTCGGTTCGGAAGTGGACATACTGAGAGACGGGACGCTGGATTATTCGGACGAGACGCTGGCGCAGATTGACGTGGTGGTGTGTTCGGTGCACTCCTACATGAACCTGGAAGCGGCGGAGATGACGGAACGGCTGCTGGCGGCGATCGAGAATCCCTACACGCAAATTATTGCGCACCCGACGGGGCGATTGCTGTTGCGCCGTGAAGCCTACCCATATGACATGGAAAAGGTGCTGGATGCTTGCGCCAAACACGGCGTGGCCATGGAGTGCAATTCCTATCCCGACCGGCTCGATTTGAAGGACGTTTATTTGAGGATGTGCAAAGAACGAGGCGTAAGAGTGGTGATTTCGACCGACTCCCATAGCACGGGGAACCTGCAGTACATCAAGTACGGCGTCTTGACGGCGCGGCGGGGGTGGCTGACCAAGGCGGACGTGCTGAATACGCTGCCTCCGCAGGAGTTCTTGGCGGCCTTACGGCCGAAACCGGGGGTGGCTAAGGCCAAGCAGGCCGGCCGAAGCAAGTAACAGGCCCCGTGACGCACTCTGCTGGACAGAAACGCCGCTTGGGAACCTTTTTGGACTGGGTTTCGTTCCTTACAACAGCATTTACTGTGGAATGCCAAAATCCGAGGTATAGACGACTATGAATCTTCTCCCCTTTGCAGGCAGCCGTTTGGGCAGGCTGGCAGGGATCGGGACGCTGGCGCTGGCCGCGACGGCATTTGCGGCCGGAAATGCGCAGGCTGAGGAATGGACCAAGTCTTACACGATCAGCGGCCGGGCACACGTCCGCGTAGGCACGAACGACGGGGCGGTGCGCGTCACGACCGGCGATAGCAAGCAGATTGAGCTTCGTGTGATTTATGACGGGTACACGCTGGACAAAAACCTTTCCATTAGTTCGCGGCAGGATGGCGATCAGGTGGAGTTGAGCGCCCGCGTTCACAGCAGCATGAATTGGGGTTGGGGAAACTTCCATCGGACACTGCGGCTGGAAGTGCATATGCCGCGCGAGGCGGATTTGAACATTGAGACTGGCGACGGCTCGGTTGAAGCGCAGGCGCTGACGGGTAACTTGAACATTCATACCGGCGACGGGCACATTCGCGTGGATGGCGCCAAGGGCGATATTCGACTGCGTACGGGCGACGGGAGCATTGAAGGCCGCGACCTGGACGGCAGGCTGGAAGCCGACACCGGAGATGGGCATGTCACGGTGGAAGGGCGGTTTGACGCGCTGAACATCAAGACGGGCGATGGCAGCATTAACGCTCGGGCTAGCGCAGGGTCAAAAATGGGGAGCGGCTGGACGATTCACACGGGAGATGGCAGCGTGGACATGACACTCCCTGGAGACTTGCAAGCGAATATTGAAGCCAGCACGAACGATGGGCGGATCAGCCTTGGCATCCCGGTGACGGTTGAGGGGACATTCAGCACTTCGAAGATTTCCGGCAAGATGAACGGCGGCGGGCAGCAGCTTACGATTCACACGGGTGACGGATCTATTCATTTGAGCAAGACCTAAAGGGCCCACTTGAGCAAGACGCAGGATTTTTTTCAGCAGAACTAGCAATCGGCCTCGGTGCAAGCAGTCGAGGAAAAGGCGGGGCGGAGCGATTTTCCGCCCCGTTTTTTTTTGCGGTCGTGACAGCACTTTCCGCCAGGCCGAGTTCGTTACACTTCGTAACGAGCGGAAATTCGCTCTAGTACTCCAAAACTGTCGCCTGGAATTGTACACACCGTCCTCTCTGGCCGCGCTTCCTGGCGTCTGGCCTTCCTAACTCAAAGAAAACACGGCACCTCGATTGGAATGAGACTTGCGCTTGAGACGGGTGTCCGGGGAGGCCATCCTCTTGATCGTCTACGCTTTGCTCGCCGCCATTGCCACTCTGGGTGTCGTGACGTTCACCAGTGCGATCGTGGAGTCTCATCGGCGCCGCTCGTAGTTTTTCTGCCACCCACGCAAGCCCCGCACGAATCGCTGGCGATGCTTCGCAGCTGAGGCGTATACTCCGCGCAACCTGCGGGAGCAACCAGCCATGAAATCTAGATTCCTGACGCGCCGAGAACTCTTGTTGCGCTCTGCGGCGACAGGTTGCGTCACCATAGCTTCCACGTTATCGCTCGAGGAAGCCGTGTGGGCGTGGCAACAAAGCGAGCAGAATCCGAAGAAGCCCACGCCATGGAATGAGATCGGCCCGTTTTACAAGAAGGGCGCACCGAATCAGGCGCAACTGCGGAGGCCTGGAGATGCCGGCTTGCCGCTGCGCGTCAGGGGAGCGGTTTTCGACACACGAGGCGCTGTGCTGAACGGCGCAAGCATCGAAGTGTGGCAGGCGAACCATCAAGGTCTCTACGATATCGACGGTTACGCTTACCGAACGACGCTAGTCGCCGACGCCAAAGGAAAATACGAATTCGGAACGCTGATGCCAGGACACTACCCTGGACGCGTCTGTCAGCACATCCACTACCTGGTCAAAGCGCCCGGGCACAAACCGCTAGTGACACAGCTCTATTTCGCGACCGATCCGGTATTTGAAGGCGATCCCGCGCATAACTACACGCGCGACCCGCTAATTCTGAGCAGCGAACTGGTGCGCCCGGTGCTTTTGGCCGGAGAGCCGCAGGAGGTTCGAGCAGTAGTGGATTTTGAGTTGGTACTGGAGCGCCTATGAGGCGCGCCTTGATAGCATTGCTGGCGGCAGGTTTTCTTGCCGCTGCGGCGACCGGGCAAGAAAATAGCAATCCGCTGATCATTAAGCTTTTGTCCCCGGCTACGGCGGTAGTGCTTGCGCCGCAGGCTAAGTTTGCAGCCGTCGCAAGCGCTGACAGGACCCTCAGCGTCTGGGATCTTTCGACTGCACAGAACATTAAGAAGCTGCCGCTCGAGTCAGAGCAGCTAGATACCATTGCAATTTCGCCGGACGGACGACTGGTTTTCGCGTGTCAGCACGACGGCAGTGCCGCTGTTTGGGACGTATCCACAGGGAAGAAGATGCGGCAATGGCAGCTTTCGCACTATGCAAACGCGAGCGCTTTTTCAAGAGACGGGAGGTTGCTGGCGTTCTCCCCCGGGGGCCAACCGACGCAAGTCTTCGCGGTGAATGGCTTCGAGAAAAGGGGAGAAACAGCGCCGGTGCCAGGCGGTGTTCAGTCATTTGCTTTTTCGCGGGATGGCTCCCTGCTGGCGACAGCAGATTCGGATGCAGGGGTTCGCGTCTACTCCACAAACGACATGAAGCTATTGAGCGAGAACCACGATCTTCTGATGGAACCGCTCGGAGTGGACTTTACCGCGGACGGCAAAGAAGTGGCGGCGGCCGGAGGAGATCGCACGGTCATGTTTGTGGACACGGCTTCGGGCAAACTGATTCGGCGGCTGGCCAAGACCGAAAATCCGATCTTCTTCAACGGGCTCAGGGTGTCGGCGAATGGAGCCCACATCGGGCTGGTATTCATGAAGGCTGAGAACATGAGCGAGCCTGCGCCGATCGCAATTTGGAGCATCGCTTCTGGAGAGAAGCTGTCAGAACGTACGCTGCCAGCACTGATTTCCGGGGCCGAATGGACCGCCGATGGCAAATTGCTATGTGTCGGCGGTGAGAAGGACAGTGTGCAGTTCTGGCGTTTGCCTTAGCTAGCACTGATCTTCGTCTTACCTACTCGAGTTCGATCGGGTAAGCCAGGCCTTTGCTCCGATCCATGCGGTAGGAAATGCGGTCAGAATCAACGCGATGGGATACCAATGTGGGCCGAGGTCTTTGTTCCACGTTGCGACGGCGCCCACCGTTCCAATCGCCGTGCCGATGGCCGCGCCGATCATCGCGTGATTCATGGGTTTGTTTGGCGCCAAACGGGCAGTGACGTAGCTGCCGAGAATTCCGTAAAGCGTTCGGTAGGCTGTTGCCAGGACGAATAGGCCATCGCTCATTCGCTGGCCGAGTGCCGGAAAGATTCCGGCTGCGTGCATCGCCATGTCTGTGCCGATCGAGAGCACCACGACCACAAGAAAACCGGCGACTATTGCCCAAACGCTCCGACCTGTGCTCCTGGTTTCCGTTCCGTTCATAGCGTCAAAGCCCTCCGTCCCTCACGTGCCAAGCAATTGGGACAGATGCTAGTTCAGGAAGGGCTCACATTCCACCGATTCTTGAGCATCGGCTCGGACGAAATGAACTAGAGATGCGAGGATGTTCGTAAATCCGGGTTCGCGGGCGAGTTTGCAACGGCGCTGCGGTGTGCGCGATACTAATTGTTAGTGTAGGGGTAGCAGTTCGCGTCCGTAGCGATCATCCGCATTCATAGATCGAAGACTGAGGAGTGGCATGGAAAAGCCTGCAAAGATTGCGTCACCAAAGGGAAAACTGGGAGTGCTGCTGCCGGGAATGGGCGCCGTCAGCACGACGTTCATGGCGGGCGTCGAACTGGTTCGCAAGGGCAACGCGCAACCGGTCGGCTCTCTGACGCAACTTGGAACGATTCGGCTCGGCAAACGCACAGAGAACAATTCCCCACTTATCAAGAAATTCGTGCCGCTAGCGGATCTGGACGATTTGGTTTTTGGCGGTTGGGATATTTTCAAGGACAACGCCTACGAAGCTGCGGCCAATGCCGGCGTGTTGAGCCCGGAACATCTTGCCAAGGTCAAGCCGTTCCTCTCCAAGATCAAGCCGATGAAGGCCGCCTTCGACAAGGAATATGTGAAGAGGCTGGACGGCACGTGGGTCAAAAAAGCCAAAAACAAATACGAACTGGCGCTGCAGATCAAGGAAGATATCGCCAATTTTAGGAAGACCTCACGCGTTTCGCGACTCGTGACGTGCTGGTGCGGCTCGACGGAAGTGTTCATCCGGCCAGAAGACGTACATTCGACCCCGGAAAAACTTGTCGAGGCGATGAAAAGCAATCACCCGTCGATTGCGCCTTCCATGCTCTATGCGTGGGCGTCGGTGACCAGCGGAGTTCCGTTCGCGAATGGCGCACCGAACTTGACAGTGGATATTCCCGCGATTCAAAAGTTGGCGCTGGATCACAACGTGGCGATTTGCGGCAAGGACTTTAAGACCGGGCAGACCATGATGAAGACGGTGCTGGCCCCGGCGTTCAAAGCGCGCATGCTCGGCCTGGAAGGCTGGTACTCGACGAACATTCTGGGCAATCGCGACGGTGAAGTGCTGGATGATCCCGGCTCGTTCAAGACCAAAGAAGAGTCGAAGCTGGGCGCGCTGGAATACATTCTGCAGCCGCAGCTGTATCCGCAGCTTTACGGCAAGATGTACCACAAGGTACGCATCAACTATTACCCGCCGCGCGGCGACAACAAAGAAGGTTGGGACAACATTGATATCTTCGGATGGCTGAACTATCCGATGCAGATCAAGGTGGATTTTCTCTGCCGCGATTCAATTCTGGCCGCGCCCATCGTGCTGGACCTCGTGATTTTTCTCGACCTCGCGCAACGCGCGGGCTTCCGCGGCATCCAGGAGTGGCTGAGCTTCTACTTCAAGTCGCCCATGACTAGCCCGGAGCTCTACCCAGAGCACGATTTGTTCATCCAATCCATGAAGCTGAAAAACACGCTGCGCTGGATGATGGGCCAAGATCTGATCACCCACCTCGGTCAGGAATACTACGACTAGGATTTCTCGTAGCGACGAGCACGGAATTCGCGGCTTATGATATCGTTCCAAATTCGGCCACACGCGCCGGATGCAGCATAGCCGCACGTTTTTTCGCGCGGCCTCATACCGATCCTGGAGAATAGGCAACATGAAGAGCAGTTACAACGGGCAAGCCGTTCCGTCAGACGGGACGCCGATTGACTACAGCGGCGGAGAGCTGCAAGTTCCGCACAATCCGATCATCCCGTTCATTGAAGGCGACGGCACGGGCCGCGATATCTGGAAAGCTTCGCGTCGCGTTTTTGACGCAGCCGTGCAACATGCTTACGGCGGCAAACGCAAAATTGCGTGGTACGAAGTTTTCGCGGGAGAAAAGGCGTTCAACACTTTTAAGGAATGGCTGCCGAACGACACGGTCGAAGCGATTCGCGATTTCCGCGTTTCCATCAAAGGCCCACTGACTACTCCGGTTGGCGGCGGTATTCGCTCGTTGAACGTTGCGCTGCGGCAGATTCTCGATCTCTACTCCTGCGAGCGGCCAGTGCGGTATTTCGAGGGAGTTCCCTCCCCTGTGAAGCATCCGGAAAAAGTGAACGTCGTTATCTTCCGCGAAAATACCGAGGATGTGTACATCGGCATCGAGTGGAAGTCCGGGTCGCCCGAGGCCAAGAAGCTGCTCGAATTTTTGAACAACGACATGTTGAAGGACGGCAAGAAGCAGATTCGCTGGGATTCCGGCGTTGCGATCAAGCCGATTTCGCCGACCGGCACGAAGCGGCTGGTACGCCGCGCGATCAAATACGCGCTGGCGCACAAGCGGAAGTCGGTCACGCTCGTACACAAGGGCAACATTCAGAAATTTACGGAAGGCGGCTTCCGCGACTGGGGCTATCAACTGGCTCAGGAGGAATTTCGTTCGCAGACCATTACCGAGCGAGAGAGCTGGATCGTCGACAACCTCGACAAAAATCCGAATCTCAGCGTTGAGCAGAACGCCGCGATGATCGAACCCGGTCTAGAACAAGCGACAGACTCTTTTCGCAAAACTGTTTACGACGAAGTGAAGGAAACGCTCGGCGCTATCTACAAGACGCACGGACAGGGCCAGTGGAAGCAAAAGCTGATGATCAACGATCGTATTGCGGACTCGGTTTTCCAGCAAGTGCTGATGCGGCCGGATGAATATAGCGTGCTGGCGACTTCGAATTTGAACGGCGACTATTTGTCGGATGCTTGCGCTGCGCAGGTTGGCGGGTTGGGTATGGCCCCCGGTTCCAACATTGGCGACGGATTTGGCGTGTTCGAGGCTACCCACGGAACCGCGCCAAAATACGCCGATAAAGACGTGATCAACCCGGGTTCCGTGATGCTTTCTGGGGCGATGATGCTGGAATTTCTTGGCTGGAGCGAAGCGGCAAAGCTCATCGAGGACGGCATCGCGCGCACTATCCAGCAGAAAAAAGTCACATACGACCTTGAGCGGCTTATGCCTGGCGCCAGCAAAGTCGGCACCTCGGCCTTCGCTACGGCTATTATCGAAAACATGAAAGGTATGGCTGCCGCGGGCTAGCCCCAACGAGAAAAAACAGATTCCTCGCTCCGCTCGGAATGGTAATGCGGTGCGGCGAGAACAAATCCGAGGAGAATCGATGAGCAGAAAGAAAGTGACAGTTGTTGGAAGCGGCTTCGTCGGGTCCACCACCGCGCAGCGCATCGTGGACATGGAGCTTGCTGACGTCATCCTCACCGACATTCTCGACGGCCCGCCTGCAGGCAAAGCGCTGGACATGGTGGAAGCCACGCCAATCACTAAGTCGGACGCGTTCGCCCTCGGCGTTTCCACAGCAAATGGCGATTACTCTGCGACGGCAGGCAGCGACATCGTCGTCATCACCGCTGGTTTCCCGCGCAAGCCCGGCATGAGCCGCGACGATCTGCTGAAAGCCAACTATGACGTGGTCAAGGCGGTTGTCGAACAGATCGCCAGGCACTCGCCGAACTGCATCATCATCGTCGTTACCAACCCGCTTGACGCGATGGCGCAAGCCGCGTTCAAAGTAAGCGGCTTCCCCAAGCACCGCGTTATCGGCATGGCGGGCGTGCTCGACTCGGCGCGTATGAGCGCTTTCGTCGCGATGGAGTGCAAGGTCAGCGTGGAAAACGTCAACTCGTTCGTGCTCGGCGGTCATGGCGATGACATGGTTCCGCTGCCGCGTTACTCCAACGTTGCCGGCATTCCCCTGCCGGACCTGCTGCCGGCCGACCGAATCAACGCCATCGTCGAACGCACTCGCAAGGGCGGCGCAGAAATCGTCAACTTGCTGAAGACCGGATCGGCGTACTACGCGCCTTCGGCGGCCGCGGTTGAGATGGTTGAGGCGATTCTTAAGGACAAAAAGAAAATTCTGCCCTGTGCGGTCTACCTCGAAGGCGAATATGGCATCAAGGGGCTTTTTGTCGGCGTTCCTGTGAAGCTCGGCTCCAAAGGCGTGGAGGAAATCATTCAGATCAAACTCACTGCCGATGAAAACGCCGCCCTGCAAAAATCTGCAGGCTCCGTCCGCGAACTCGTTACCGTTCTGGGTCTGTAGACAAGAATAAGTTGAGAGGCCGCTACTCCGGCAGGCCCAGCCGTCTCATCATGTCTTTGAATCGCGGATCGTTGCGCATCGGATCGAATGCGGGAAACCGGATGGAGCACAGCAGCTCGGTGTCCTGCTCCGCGTATGCGCGCTGCAACTGCGCAAACGTTTTCTCGCGATCGCCAGCTGCGGCATAGGCGGCTGCATAGTTGCCAGGCGCCACGACGGTTGGGCCCAGGTCAGCCAATAGCTGGAAATATCCTTGCCGGTCTTCGCTGTACGGACGTTTCGCCACTCCGCGTTCGTCGAGATTCTTCATCTCTGCGATGGCGTCTTTGTAGTTCCCCGCCGCAAACAGAACCTGTGACAGATAGTAGTGGCCGCCGCCGAACGCCGGATCGCGATCAGTCAATTTCTTTAACTGCGCAATAGCTTCGGGCGTTCGATGCGCTGAGTGAAGCAAAACTCCGTAGTTCATATTCACCACTGGCGACAAAGGGTCGAGCGTCAACGCCGCTTGCAGATGTCCGATCGCCTCATTGAGGCGCTTATGCGGCATGAGGTAAATGAAGCCGTAAAAGTAGTGCGCGGAGGGATCATTCGGATTCAGCGCCAGAGCGCGCTGAAACTCCTTCGCACAATCCTCCCATTTCAATAAATTGCACAGCGCTAGGCCCCTGGCCGTGTGTGCCTCAGACGATTTGTCGTCTAGCTCGACTGCTTTTCGCGATGCAGCGTCGGCGGCGGCATAAGCCTGTGCCGGCTGGACTACAACGCCGTATCCCGTCGCAATGCTGTTGGCCTCTGACAATCCGGTATACGCCAGCGCGTAGTCCGGATCGGCATTCACCGCGCGTTGAAAAAGGTCGATGCTCTTCCGAATGCCTTCGGGGGTCCGCCGATACATTTCCTGCCGGCCTTCCAGATACAGCTGATACGCTTCGGTGTCTTTCGTTCCGGCGTTGCCAAGCGTTTGCTGCTCGGCTCCACTTCGCTTAACCTGAAGCCGGTCTGAAAGGTCGCGCGTGATGTCGTTCTGTACTTGAGTCAGTTCCGAAAGTTTTCGCTCGTAACGTGCACCCCACAACTCGGAGCCGTCCGCCGCGTTTACCAAGTCTGCCTGCACGGCGATGGTGTCGCCCCGTTGGGTAAGGCGCCCGGTTAGAAGAGCTTTTACCTGCAGGGCTTGCCCGATTTTCTGTGGATCATCTTCTTTGCCCTTGAAGCGAAAGACCGTACTGCGCGCCATCACTTTCATGCCCGGCAGTTGCGACAGCGTCCCAATTAAGCTTTCGGTTAGTCCGTCACTCAAATATTCGTTGCTCGGATCGGATGTTGCGTTTACAAATGGGAGCACAGCGATGGATGAAATTTTGCCGGAATCCGATTTGCTGCGTGCCACGTACAGACCGGCAGCCGCTGCAAGAGCAACTACCAAAGCCACAGAGCCCGCGATGACATACTTTCGCGAACCCGGGGATGTTGCCGCGCTCGAACCGCTTACGGCTGGCGTCACCGAAGACGTCGCAGCGGATGTCGCTGCAGCAACGGCCGCCGTGGCGGGGGCAGTGCTTGCCACTGTGGCCACGCTTCCCGACCGCCCTGAATCCAAATCCCTTTTGAGCCGCGCCAAATCCGCTCGGATATCCGCGGCAGACTGATAGCGGAGATTGCGGTCTTTCTCCATCGCTTTCCAAAGGATCGGCTCCAACCCAGACGGCAATTCCGGGTTCAATCGCGAGGGAGAAAGAGGCGTTTCGTCGAGAATTGCTTTGAAGATTAGGGCCGTGCTGTCTCCGGGGAACGCCAGCCTCCCGGTCGCCATCTCATAAAGTACAGAGCCGAATGAGAACAGATCGCTCCGCGCATCGAGCTCTTTGGCGCGCGCCTGCTCTGGCGACATGTACGCAACCGTACCCAGCGTCGAACCCGGACTTGTGAGATGTTCTGGATCCACCGTGCGCGTCAATGTGTTGTCGCTTGCTGGCGAACCCGTCGGCTCCGCGACCTTTGCCAGTCCGAAGTCCAGAATTTTCGCGTGGCCCAGCGATGTCACAAAGATATTCGCCGGCTTGATGTCCCTGTGAACGATTCCCTTCGCGTGCGCGGCAGCCAACCCGTCGGCTATTTCAATCCCCAAGGCCAGCAACGTTTCCGTCTCCATCGACTTGCCGGCAATCCGTTGCTTTAACGTTGCGCCATCGAGAAATTCCATTGCGATGAACGCGCGACCGTTTTCTTCGCCAATATCGTAAATCGTGCAGATGTTGGGATGATTCAGCGCGGAAGCGGCTTTGGCTTCGCGCCGGAAACGTTCCAGAGCATACGCATCTTGCGCCAGGTCCGGCGGCAGAAATTTCAGCGCAACGAAGCGCTCAAGGCGGGTGTCTTCCGCCTTATAAACCACACCCATGCCGCCGCCACCGAGCCGCTCCACGATGCGGTAGTGAAGTATTTTCTCGTTAATCATGAAGTGCAGGTATGTTAGGTGCTCGCCGGAATCCAAGTCAAACAATCCGAAAGCTTTGCCAAAACGTCATGACGCAGCAGCGGAATCGGCCAGTCCCACCAGCTTGCGAAACTCCGCGTTGTCATAGAGACAATTCAAATCCGGATCGCGGGATGCCCAGTTCAAGTTTCCATAACCGGCTGCAATTGCCCGTTTCAATGTCTCGAGCGCCTCGCCCTTCATCTTCAGGCAGCCGTAGGTACACGCCGCGTTGTACAGTGTATTTCCATCATTCGGCCGCAGCGCCACAGCGGTTTGCAAATGGCGGATTGCGTCGTCGGCTTCGCCTGCATTTGCAAAATTGCTGGCCAGCAAAATCCTCGCCCGAACATCCTCCGGGACAGTCTCCAGTTGTTTGTGCAACACAACATTCATTCGCTCCCGCAATGCAAGCCCCTCTTGGCTCCGCCCCAAATTCTCCCAACAAATCCCGTAAGGAACATAGGTGTTGTAATCATCCCCATTCGCGTCCATGGCTTGTTCGGTGAGCTTCGCGCCTTCTTCATATTTGCCTTGTGATATCAGGGCGCGGCCTAAAATGTTCCAGGACCCGTCGCAGTCGCGCTTTCGCTCAATCGCGCGCCGCGCCATCAATTCTGATTCGTCAAATTTCTTTTGCGCATAAAACAGTCGCGCCCGCGCCACCATTACTTCAGGCAACTCCGGAGAAAGCGCCATTGCCCGGTCGCAGGCGGCAATCCCTTTATCGATCCAGGCTTGGCTCTGCTCACGCAACTCATAAATCAGCCCGCACAAATGAGCGATACCCGCATATGCCAGCGCAAAATTCCGATCCAGCTTGATCGCCTGTTCAAACATCTGCAGGGCATAGTCGGTATTTTCACGGCGTAGATAGCTGCGTCCGCGGAGATAAAAATCGTAGGCTTGGGTATTTTCTGTTGGCTTAACCCCAATGATTTTCTCTTCTTGTGGAGTAAGCGTGATACGCAGCGCCTGCGCGATGCTGCGCGCAATTTCATCCTGAATCGCGAACACATCCTCGATCATTCGGTCGTAGCGCTCCGCCCACACCGAATGCCGCGTGGCGACTTCCACCAACTGAGCCGTGATACGGAGGCGATTGCCCGCGCGACGAATTGTTCCTTCCAGCACAAACGTTGCGCCCAACTGTTGTCCCACCTGCGGGGCGTTCGCCGGCTTATCGCGGAACGCCAGCATCTCCGACCGCGGATAGATCTGGAGCTGCGCAATCTTTGAAAGCTCGGTAATGATGTCTTCCGTCATGCCGTCGCGGAAGTACTCATCCTCTTTCCCTCCGCCTTGATTTTCAAAGTAGAGTACTGCAACGGATTTTTTCGCAGCGGGCGCGCTCGCGGACGCTATTTTTCCCGAATCCGACTTGTCCGCGCCGGGTCTCCGCTGCTGCTCCAAGTCGCGCTTAAGGCGTTTCAGGTCAGCCCGCAACTCCGCCGCGGTCTGGTAACGCAAATCTTTATCTTTCTCGAGCGCCTTGTTCAAAATGTTTTCAATCGCGATCGGCAAGCGCGAATTGAGGCTGGTAGCCGGCACGGCCTCCGCGTTCAGAATTCCGTTGAAGATCACCGCGGGCGTCGAACCGGAAAACGGGACAGTGCCTGTCGCCATTTCGTAGAGGACCACGCCAAGCGAAAACAAATCCGATCGCAGATCCAGGGCCTCGCCGCGTGCTTGTTCGGGCGACATGTAGGCCACGGTTCCCATCGAACTGCCTGGACTGGTCATAAACTCCGGTCCATCGACAGCTGTTTGGAGTGACGTTTCTAGCGAGGTCTCTCCGCCCATGCGCAACGCGGATGCGACTTTTGCCAAGCCAAAATCCAGAATCTTGGCGGGTCCGCGATCGACGAGAAAAATGTTCGCTGGCTTGATGTCTCGATGAACGATGCCCTTGGTATGGGCCGCATCTAGTCCATCCGCAATTTGGACCGCCGTCTCCAGCAACTCTGGGACGCCGATCGATCTTTCGCCGATCCGATGCTTGAGCGTCTGCCCTTCCAGCAGCTCCATCGCAATGAAAGGACGGCCTTCAAACTCCCCGACGTCGTGAATGGTGCAGATGTATGGGTGATTCAGCGAAGAAGCGGCACGCGCCTCGCGACGGAATCGTTCAATGGCTTGCGGATCGCCGGAAATGTCGTCTGGCAGAAACTTCAGCGCCACATTTCGGCCCAGGCGCGTGTCTTTCACTTTGTAGACCACGCCCATTCCGCCGCCGCCAAGTTTTTCCAATACCTGGTAGTGCGAAATGGTACGGCCAATCATCGCACCGGCGATCGCGCCGGCGCTGGCTGAGGTGTCGTTCATTGGCGTGCAGTCTATCCCAGCGCACCGCGCCAGGCAAACCAGCTGCCAGAGCAGCACTTTCTCCGCCATCCATCAAACGGACGAGTTCCGACTTCTTAGGATTTCGACAGCCTCTCTAGCGCCGTGCGCGCTTCCGCCGCATGCTCGGATACGGGATTCACCTCGAGAGACTGCCGCAAGAAATTGGCTGCTTCCGCCATGTTGCCCGCGCGCTCCGCAATGATGCCGGAGTGATAGAGCAGTTGCGCATCACGTACACCCACGGCGAGCGCATCTTGCAGGTGTTGGCGGGCTTCGTCGTTGCGGCCGTTCATCGCCAACGCCCAGCCGTATGCGTCCAACGTGTAAACATCCTTGCGTCGCTCAAATTCCTGCGCCGCAATTCGCAGAGCTTCGGCGGGCCGGCTGGCATAGTCGGTATAGTAGAAGATGAGTTCGCGATTGGCATTGTCCGCCGTCGCCAACTCTTTCCTGGCATTGACTTCAAATTCGGCGAATAGAGCCTTTCCTTCGTCGGCCTTGCCTGCGCGCGTAAGCGCGACTGCCAGGTCATAGGCATTTTCGGCGTGCGCGGCATTCTGATAACGCTGCCGCAACAGATCCGCTGCTTCAGCGAATTTTCCCTGTGAAGCGCGGACTTTGGCGAGATTGGCCAGCGCGTAATGGTAGTTTGGAAACAGCGCCAGTGCTTGCTGCAGAATCTGGTCGGCGCGCTTGATGTCGCCAGTCGAGAGCCGCAGATGAGCAATATGCGTGAGAATCCACGCACGGTCTTCGAGCTCACTGGGCGGAGTCTGGCGGTACGCCATTTCCATCAGCTCGATCGAACCATCCACATCGCCAAAAAGTTCGCGCAAGTACGCTGCACGCGTGAGGCCGGGTACGTTGCCGGGCCGGATGTCGAGCATCCACTGTGCTGCTTCTTCCGCAGCCGCGTAATTTCCCAATTCGACGTTTGCATCCACGAGATAGCCGTAGATCAGGACGTCATCGGGCCATTTTTCATTCAGCTGTTTGGCAAGTTCGGCAGCCTTGGCGAATTCGTGCTTGCCCAGAAAAATCCAGGCCTGCACTTTCTGTCCTTCAAGGTTGCCGGGTGAGATTTCGAACGACTTCGCGAGCGCGGAATCCGCCTTGGAGTAAAAGCTCACGTCGGAAGTTTCGCGGGCCCGTCTTGCCAACGCCATCGCTAGCTGGTTGTATGCCTGGTGGCGCCTTGGATCTTTGTCAATCTGAGCTTGCGCCTGCGCGATTTTTTGCTGAGCTGACGAGACTTCTGCCTGCGGCATGGTCGGGCTCTGCGCCACCGTGCCAGTAACGAGACCGAATGCGAGAACTGCTCCTGCCAATATTTTCATGTTTATCCTCCTGCGTAATTCTCTGTTCTGTTCAAGGCTCCCGGGCTTTCGATCCCCGTGACTGCGCGGAATCGAATTCCGCGCAGTCACAAGGGTGCACAGGAGGAAGCTATTTAACGGGTCCGCCGCCTGTTTCGCCCGGATCCACGTGACGCCGGTTGCGTCCGTCTGGGCAATCCGACAAATAGGGGAACACCGAACGATAGTCCGCATCGTTCACGTTCACCCCGTCGCCCAGCTGATTGTTCGGAAATTGGTTGAACTTCGCTATTAGCACGCCGCCGACGCCAACGCGCAGCGTGATGTCAGTCACGTCGTCAAATAAGCGCCGGCCGTTCGGGAAACCCGCCGCATCGCCTCCGATGAGCCCTAAGCGACTCGCCTGCTCGAACGGCGTTGCCGGAACACCTGTGTTCAGTCGCAACAGGTCTGCGATCGGACCTGCAGGAGTGCCGGGCGCGGCGATCGGCGCGGCGTAGGTCACCAACGGCAGTAGATCGTTGCGTTGGCCTGCCGGAACCTTGAGGGCCCCGCCATAAAGCGCTTCTACTGCATGCACGATTGGCGGATCGAGAAAGAACTTCGCGAACTGCGCATCGTTCTTCGGCTTGTCCATACTGAAACGGTCCTTGCTGCCGATGCCGACCAACAGCTCGTTGATGAGCGGATTGCCCATGCGTTGCACCTGGCGCCAGCCGGCTGCAGAGGTCGAGGCAAAGGGCGAGCGGCGAACGGTAATTCGCGGACGGGACGTCGTTCCCCAGATTCCGACGGTGGCAGATGGCGAAGATGCGGGCTCGACTTTGCCGGTGCGCGTAAGCAGCTCGATCGGAACCTCGATCGCAATCGCGTTCACCGCATAACCAGAGACCGTATCGCTTGCGAAGTTCTTGCCCTGTGCATAGGGACCTGCGTCTTCCTGTTTTGTCAGTACACCGGGAATGCCGCTTCCGAGAGTGCGAAAGTTTGCGGTGTCGAACGTGGCGCCGAGGTCGATCCAGAAAGGATCGTCGACGGTACCTGCGAAAACGGAGACGCCGTCCTTGTTCAGGTTCTTGTATGTCGCCTGATCGAACAGCTTCCCGTAGTCCATGGTCCGCGGACCGGCGTTTCCCGGCACGGCGAAGAAAGGCGAGCCGTCGCGGTTGCTCAGTTGGACCGATTCGAATCGGTCATCGAAATCCTGGTGATCGCGGCCAAGGTGGCGGTGGCGCACCATCGTCACCGTGTAGCGCTGCCGCAGATTCAGACCTGGATTGTCGAAGTCGCGGATCTGCGGTGGCACGACCGGGGTCGAAGTTCCCGGAGCGTTTGCCCCGTTATCTCCGACACCCACCACGGACGTGAAAATGTCCGGTAATTGATATTCGGTGACAAATCGGAACTGGAAGGTGACGTCCGGTTGCGCGTCGTAGTCGTTGTCGACGTTGAGTTCATAGAGGATGTCGGGGTCGAACGGAAAAAGCGTCGGGCCGTTCCCCGGTTCCAGCAGCGGATCGACGTCCAGAATCATGGTGACTTTGGAAGGCTTTGCGCCAGATTGTTGATTGGTGCCGTAGCTGACAAAGGCGAAGATATCGGTGATATCCGCCTTGTGGTCCAACGCCGTGATCGGGGCTTCGCGATGGTTCGCCGGCAGGGCTATCTGCGGCAGCGCAAGCGCGAAGACCAAAAGCACGGCTAGCGTACCTCTAAGGTGCTTCATTCACATTGCTCCTTGTCGAAGATCGCCTTCGTGGCCAGACCTGAAAGGCGCCGCTCGAACAGTTCGAGCTTTTCAGCTAGTACGGCAGGAAGCTTGCGATTGGATGTAGCGTTCGGCCTTTTCCTTGGCCGTTCGGGAATTTGCTATGCGAAGGAGTTTTTTGGGGAAGGAAACATCCAAGGCGGCTTGGTTTGCGTATTAAGTGTCAAGGGGTTTCGCGGGCTCATCAGTCCGTTCTTCGACTACGCTACGGCGACTTCCGAGCCGGCCACGACCCGATTGCGTCCCACATGTTTGGCTTCAAACATCCGCTCGTCCGCCGTAGCGAAGAGTTCGGCTGCGTCTTCGCCATCCTCAGGAAAACTGGCCAGGCCTGCGCTGATCGTCACGCGCACTGTTTCTTTCCGCTCCGGCAGACGGATCGCCGTGGCAGCAATCTGCTCGCGCAGCATTTCCACTTTTCGCCGCGCCGTCTCAAGGTCCGTCTCCGGCAAGATCACCACAAACTCTTCACCGCCGTAGCGTCCTGTCGTGTCACTCCGTCGGAACGACCCCCGCAACACGGCTGCCAGCTTCTTTAACACCACGTCGCCCGCCGCATGCCCGTGCGTGTCGTTCAGCGCTTTGAAATGGTCCGCGTCGATAACCGCGAGTGTTAACGGCTTGCCATAGCGCTGCGCCCGGCTGAGTTCCATCGCTAGCCGATCGTCTACATAACCGCGATTGAACAAGCCCGTCAGCGAATCACTCGTCGCCAGTTGCAACAACCGCTGGCTTCGCGTCACCAACGCAATGCTCAGCGCCGAAGCCGTCAGCATCATGATCAGGCGCGAAATCTGCGCCGACCAGCTGAACAACCCGTACGGATAAGGGGCATAAGCGGCGCTATTTAGGTCCCAATGGCGCGCCGTGAAAAATACAATCGCGAAATACTCAGCAAATGCAAGCAGTCCGGCTGTGATGCAGATTCGCTTGTCATAACGCAGACTGGTACTGCCGATCGCCAGAAAATAGCCTTCAAACACGACCTTGCTGTTCACCGCCGTATGAGGCTGATTCACCAGCAGAAATGTCGCGAGCGCCGCGGTAATGAGCGTTACGTCGAAGCCGCTACTCACGAATCCCAGCCACCCAGGATTGAAGCCGCGGGAAATCAGCACATACATCGTCGCCGCCGCGACAAACGTGCCAGAAGCCAGGCTGAGCCCGATGAGGCCTTCCTTGGTATCCACTGGAAAGAAAAACAACGAATTGATCAGCGGAATGACTAGCAGCAGAGTGGCCAGCGCCAGGCGAACCTTTGCCACCAGGAGTTCGCCCGCAATGCCGGCTTCGGCCAAAACGGGGTCGGGTCCCGCCCACAACGTGGAAAAGTAATTCGTGATCTTCATGGTCGTGCGTTCACGCAGTCTCGTCGAAGCGCGCGCGGCGTTGCGCACCTCTCAATCGCTCGCTTTCAATTTTCTGTAGGCCGAACCAGTGGAGTTCGAATTGAGTACCAGGCCAAGTCGAGCGTGGAAACAGCTTATAGCGTCTCCTCCACCGCCGACCGGCAACTTAGCAAAGCCGTTCCAAAATGGCACGCCTGCCGACGCCCTGACTGCTCTTGTTTCCGTCTTTTCAGGGGAGTACGCTTCTTTGGTTTGCGCGACGCGGCGAGCATGGTCCCGGCGCTTGGTGTCACAAGCGCTGGAGCAAAGGGGTTGCCCCGTCCTGCCTGGATTGCGCGAGCAAAATTTCACGCCGGCTTGCCCAAGGCAGCGAGGGGAGTCTCGCCGGCTTCTTTGGAGGAATCCGCATGGCTACCGCTTCCACTGCCATTGAACCAACCGTAAAAGTCAGTGCCACGAAGCTGCTGATAAACAATAAATGGACTGACGCCGCGTCCGGCAAGACGTTCCCGACGATTAATCCGTCAACGGGCGAAACCATCGCACAGGTCGCGGAAGCCGATGCCGCCGATGTCGACAAGGCTGTTAGCGCCGCCCGCGCCGCTTTCGACAACGGTCCTTGGCGCAAGAAACTCACCGCAGCTCAGCGCGGAGTCTTGATGAACAAGCTCGCCGATCTGATCGAGAAAAACGCCGACGAACTAGCTCAGCTCGAGGCGCTCGATAACGGCAAGCCCTACGCCGTCGCTCGCGCCGCCGATCTTCCTCTCACCATCGCTTGCTATCGCTACTACGCCGGGTGGGCCGACAAGAATCACGGCAAGACTATTCCCGTGCAGGGCAAATACTTCTGCTACACCAAGCACGAGCCTGTGGGCGTTGTAGGCCAGATCATTCCGTGGAATTTCCCGCTGTTGATGCAGGCCTGGAAGCTGGGTCCCGCGCTCGCCACCGGGTGCACCGTCGTCATGAAGCCCGCTGAGCAGACGCCACTCACAGCGCTACGCGTCGGCGAACTCATTCTCGAAGCCGGTTTCCCCGAAGGTGTGGTTAACCTTCTGTCCGGCTACGGCCCCACCGCCGGGGCCGCCGTCGCTCGCCACATGGACATCGACAAGGTCGCTTTCACTGGCTCCACGGAAGTCGGCCACCTCATCATGAAGAACGCGGCCGAAACGAACCTGAAGCGCGTCACGCTCGAACTCGGTGGCAAGAGCCCCAACATTGTCTTCGCCGACGCCAACATGGATCAGGCGATTGAGGGAGCGCATTTCGCGTTATTCTTCAATCAGGGCCAGTGCTGCTGCGCCGGTTCCCGCCTCTACGTTGAAGAAAAGTGCTACGACGAATTCGTAGAAAAATCCGTCGCACGCGCCAAAAAGCGCACCGTCGGCAATCCTTTTGACAAGAACACCGAGCAAGGTCCGCAGGTCGATCAAGACCAATTCAACAAAGTGATGAGCTACATCGAAGCCGGCAAGCAGGAAAAAGCCAAGCTGGTCGCCGGCGGCAATCGTGTCGGCGACAAAGGCTACTTCATCGAGCCGACCGTTTTTGCCGATGTTCAGGACAACATGAAGATTGCGCAGGAAGAGATCTTCGGCCCGGTCATGTCTATTTTGAAGTTCAAGGACATTGACGAAGTCGTGCAGCGCGCCAACAAAAGTATTTACGGTCTCGCTGCGGCCGTTTGGACGCAGGACATCACGAAGGCTCACGCCATCGCCGACGCTGTGCGCGCCGGCACGGTTTGGGTGAACTGTTATGACGTGTTCGACGCAGCTGCTCCGTTCGGCGGATTCAAACAGTCCGGGATCGGCCGCGAACTCGGCGAATACGGCCTAGCCAACTACACCGAAGTGAAGACAGTCACCGTCAAGCTCAACTAGAAGGCACTAGTTTCATTTTCAATCTCAGGTAGGGGCGCAGCAAGCTGCGCCCCTACAGTTTTTCGCTGTCGATCGCACCTCAACGTCCGCGGTCGCGGTAAAAGCGGTTGACCGACTTCATCATTCGCCGCAACTCTTTGGTTCGTTGCGAACGGAGAGCAGCATCCTGTTTGGCTTCCAGGAAATGCTCTTCCCTTTCCAATTTATGAAAACTCTCGACGCGTTCCGCGTCGAGAGTTTCAGATTCGACGGCTGCGCGCACCGCGCAGCCGGGCTCGCTCTGATGCCGGCAGTCCCGGAACTTGCAGCGCGCTGCAAGTTCTTGAATGTCGGCGAAGGTGCGGCCGATTCCATCGGCCGCACCCCAGAGCTGTAGCTCGCGCATCCCCGGCGTATCGATCACCACGCCGCCGCCAGGAACAAGCAGCAGCTGACGCGAAGTTGTGGTGTGGCGACCGCGATCGTCATACTCGCGGACAGCTTGCGTCGCAAGCTGTCCGCCCCGATGCGGAGCGCCGCCGAGCAGAGCGTTGATGAGCGAAGACTTGCCGACGCCCGAGGATCCAAGCAGAGCTGCGGTTACGCAGCCCTGCTTGTCGCCACCACGCAGAATCGAGCAGATTTCAGAAAGCCCTTCCCCGCGCGTCGCGCTGGTCAGCACGACGCGCACACCCATCGCGGCATCTTCCGCCTCCGTGCGAAACGCTTCCGCGTTTTCGCACAGATCAGCCTTGTTAAGCACGATGACCGGAGAGGCTCCGCTATCCCACGCCAGCGTGAGATAGCGCTCCATCCGGCGCGGATTGAAATCGCGGTTGAGCGAACTCACGAGAAACAAGACGTCGATGTTCGCCGCGATGAGCTGTTCTTCTGTTTTCCTGCCCGCAATTTTTCGTGAAAACTTTCCCTTGCGTCGTAAGACGCGATGGATCATGGCGCGGCTCTCGTTCAGCCTAAGCTGAGCGAGAACCCAATCACCCACAGCAGGCAAATCGGCACGCGTCTGTATCGCGTGCCGGAGCCTGC
>Ga0268266_10001851_pt1 | contig 23887 bp, 18 predicted proteins | sample KBSS13metaG_FD_190356 | JGI IMG/M metagenome (GOLD analysis project Ga0268266, IMG submission 190356) | Switchgrass rhizosphere microbial communities from Kellogg Biological Station, Michigan, USA - KBS S1-3 metaG (SPAdes) (version 2) | ecosystem: Host-associated > Plants > Roots > Rhizosphere... | reverse complement strand
GCAAGGAAGCCGAACTCGGGCAGGCCGAAGACGAGCTGAAAGAAGCGCTGAAGGAGCTCGACACGCTGCGCGGCCGGCTGAAGCGGGCGCTGGTCAACCTGCGCGAGCGGCTGGTCGCGATCTACACCTACGGGGCGACCTCCGACCTCACCTCGGTGATCCTCAGCAGCGAGGACTACGGCGACATGGTCGCCCGCACCGCCTACTTCGACGCGATCAACGAAAGCGACTCGGCGCTGGCCGAGCGGGTGCGGAGCCTGCGCGACGAAGCGAAGAAGCTGGTCCGGGTGCGGAAGACCGCGAAGCTGACGATCGAAAAGGCGCGTGACGAGATCGCCGCCCGGGAGCAGCGGCTGGAAGCGACCCGCTCGACGCTCGAGTCGCGCGAGGGGGCGCTGCTCTCGGCGCGGGCCGAGCGCCGCCAGGCGCTGAACAGCGTCCAGGGCGAGCGCGACGAGCACGAGGAGGTCGCCGCCGACCTGCGCGCCGCGATCGCCCAGGAAATCGCGGAAGCGACCGGCGGCATGCCGCTGCCCGCGGGGCCGCTGCCGAGCCCCAGCGCGGCCGGGTTCATCTGGCCGCTCGAAGGCACCCTGACCTCCGGCTTCGGCTACCGCTGGGGACGGATGCACGAGGGGATCGACATCTCGGTGCCGGAAGGCACGCCGATCCGCGCCGCGGCCGACGGGACCGTGATCCTGATGCAGTCCGAGTACGAAAGCGGCGGCTACGGCAACTACACCTGCATCGACCACGGCGGCGGGCTCTCCACCTGCTACGCCCACCAGTCGAGCTTCGCGACCTCCGTCGGCGCCCAGGTCAGCCAGGGCGACCTGATCGGCTACAGCGGCAACACCGGCCACAGCACCGGTCCCCACCTCCACTTCGAGGTGCGGGTCAACGGCGTCGCAACCGATCCCCTCGGCTACCTCTAGTCCCGAAAAATTCAGCGGACGCTGAATTTGCGCCCTCAGGGGGGCCAAAAATCAGCGGACGCTGAATTTTCCCCGCGCCGGACAGGTCAGGGCTGGAGGCGCCGGTGGGCCCAGGCGCCGTCGCTCTTGACGTACAGCAGGCGACGGTGGAGGCGATCGGGGCTGCCGTGCCAGAACTCGACCAGGTCGGGGTCGAGCCGGAAGCCGCCCCAGCGGCCCGGGCGTTGCAGCGGCTCCCGCGTTGAAGCAAGCTCGTCGGCCGCCCGGCGCAGCTCGGCCGGGTCGTCGAGCGACTCGCCCTGGCGCGAGGCGGCGGTCGTAGCCTGCGCATCTGCCGGCCGCGCGGCGAAGATCTCGTCGGACTCCTCCTCGCTCAGCCTCCGCACCGGCCCCTCGACCGTGACCTGCTGCAGCGTCTCGCGCCAGTAGAGCGTCCCCGCCGCCCGTGGATTGGCGGCCAGCTCCCGCCCCTTGCGGCTCTCGTAGCCGCCGGCGAAGACGAGGGCGGGGGAGACCTGCTTGAGGAGGAGAATGCGGCTCGACGGCCGTCCGTCGGCGTCGGCGGTCGCCAGCGCCAGTGCCCGCGGCTCGCGGACGCCGCGCTCGTCGGCGGCGGCCAGCCAGCGCTCGAGCAGCGGCAGCGGCTCAGCGGGCGGGGAGTCGAACTCGGGCAGCTCCAGGGTCGGGTCGCCCGAGAGCGTTTCGAGCGGCTCGCTCACCCTTCGAAGCGCATCCGCAGGCGCACCTCGGTGCCGCCGGCGCCGGAGCGGATCTGGACCAGGTCGCAGAGCTGGTTTGCGATCCAGAGGCCGCGGCCGCCGGGCTGGTCGGGTCGCGGTCGTTTGCGGCCCACCAGCGGATCCGCGATCCGGCCGCCGTCGCGGATCGCGCAGACCAGCTCGCCGTCCTCGTCCCAGACGTTGAGGGTGCCCTCGCCGTCGCCGTATTGGATGCTGTTGGTCGCCACCTCGCAGACCGAGAGTACGAGGTCCTCGTTGCGGCGGTTGTCGAGTCGGGCCGAGCGCGCGCACTGGGCGACGAGGTGGCGCACCATCGCCAGGTCCGCCCGCCCGAAGGTGAGGGTCACCGCCGGGCGGCGAGGAGAGGTGAACTCGCGCTCGAGCAGGGCGCCGAGGCGGTAGCGGGGGGAGACGGCTTTGCCGCGCGCGTGGCCGCATACCGGGTGGCTGCGCTCGGCGCCGGCAAGGACCTCGTCCTCGAGGCCGCTGGTGTCGTAGGGGCACATCACCGTCAGCGCCCGCTCCTCGGCGAAGACGAGATTGAGCAGCGCCTCGTGCAGCTCACACTCTTCGACCTCGGCCGCGCTGCGGCCGGGCGAGATCGGTTCGCCGAGGCCGCGGACCCCCTTCTCGGGGTCGCAGGTGAGGAGAAAGTCCTGCCAGGCCGAGATCAGCCGCGCCGGGTTGCGGCCGACGTCCGCCATGGGCCAGAACTCGACCGCCTCCGCGGCCCCGCCCAGGGCATCGCGGATCAACTGCATGTGCGGTTCCGGGAGGATGACGAGCACCGTTTCCCCGGCCGAGATTCCCTCTTCGAGATAGGGGATCGTCCCGGCGAGGAACTCGTCTTCGCCGGAGTAGAAGAACGCCTCGTGGCGGAAGCCCCGCGCCTGCGCCGTCTGCGGGTTCACAGCTCCAGCTCCAGGAGGTCGCAAAGCCGCTCGACCCGGGGTGGGCGGTTGTGGACGGCGCAGCCGCCGTTGGCGGCGAGGCGGCGGGTGTGGACGGCGAGCGCTTCGAGGCCGTAGTGGTCGATGAAGTCGAGCGCTTCGAGGTCGAGCACGGTGGGGGCGCCCGGCAGGTAGGCGTAATCCAGGGCGCGGAGTAGGGCATCGGTCGAGAAGCGGTCGACTTCGCCGCTGAGGACGAGCCCGCCGCGGTCGCCGAAGAGATGGAACGGCGCAGCCTCGGCGGTCGAGTTGGCGACGGGATGGAGCGCCGCCAGATCGCCGAGGACGTCGGCGGGCAGGGCGTCGCGCTGGTAGCCGCAGAGGGCGGAGAAGCCGACTGTGGTCGCCAGCTGGTCGGCCCTGCTCTCGAGGCGGAGGTGTGCGTCCCAGGTGCAGGGCTCGGCGACCATCTCGGTCGACTGCGTCGCCAGGCAGACGCCGGAGAAGCCGTCGGCGCGGGCGGCTTCGGCGGCGGCTGTGAAGAGCGCCACCTGGGAGACGGGATCGACCGGCTCGCCGAGCTTGTAGAGGTGCTTCAGCTCGAGCAGGTGGAGGGCGCCGCGGTCGACCATCCCGCCGACGTCGCCGAGTGGGTCGAGGCGCTCGCGCTGCTCGGCCACCGGTTCGCCGCTGAGGTAGACGAGGCGGCGGTTCGAGCGCAGCCCGTCGGTGAAGAACTCGAGCGCGGCGCCGACGAACTCCTCGGGCTGGTCGAAGCCCCAGCAGGCGTGGCCTTCAGGCCCGAGCCCGCTCCCCGAATCAATGCATCCATGCTGGCGCACCATTCGAGTATCTCATTGTGATCCTCCAGGTACCAAACGCCCGGAACGCCTTCAGCCGGCCAGCTCCAGCCTGTCCCCCTTCAGCTCCGCGTCGATCGCCAGCAGCTCGTCGGCCCGGTGGGCGCAGGTGTGGCGAGCGTGGATCGTCTCCAGGCCGCTCTCGCGCAGCTGCGCGGCAAACTCGGGGAACTCGAGGATCGCCTGCATCGCCTCGCGCATCTCGGCGCAGTCGCGGGCGAGCAGGTAGTCCTGCTCGGGCCGGAAGAGCCCCTCGGCGTCATCCCAGGGAGCGCTGACCAGCGGGATCCCGCAGGCGAGGGCCTCGAAGAAGTAACTCGTCGGGGCGTCTGGTGGCTCGCCGTCGCGGCCGCGGGGAGGAACGTGGACGGTGAGCCGGTGGCGGGCAAAGAGCTCGGGAACGCGATCGTCGGGCTTCGAGCCGCAGTAGCGCAGGCCGGAGAGCCGAATCCCCAGCCGGGCTGACGCCGGGTAGCCGTCGCCGTAGAGGTGCCCGTGCAGGCGGGCGCTGCGGGCGGGGCAGAGGAGGAAGTTGCGCAGCTCGCGCCGCCGCGCGCCCTCGCCCCAGTCGCCGATCCAGACCAGATCGGCCTCCGGCTCGGTCGCCGGCAGGGGGTGGAAGACCCGGGTGTCGACGGCCTCGTGCCAGGTCCAGGCTCGCGCCGCCCAGCCCCGCTCCAGATATACCCGGCGGAGCGCCTCGCCGCCGGCGAGCACGCCGTCGTAGCTGGAGAGGTCGAGCTGACTTGCTTCTTTGGGCGCCGTCCGGGTCCGGTGGGTGTCGTGGAAGAGCAGGCGGTAGTCGTCGTGGCGGGCGCGGTGGGCCCCGATCGCGGCGATCAGCCCCGGGTCGGTCAGAGCGGAGACGAGGACGAGGCCGGCGCCGTCGAGGTCGGCGTCGAGGTTGAGCGTCTCCAGCGTGGTCCGGCTGCGGCCGGTGGGCGCGAGGGTGTGCACCTGATGGCCGCGGCTCTCCAGCTCGGCGATGACGCCGCGAAGGAAGTGAGAGCCGTCATGGCTCTGCTCCGATACCCGCGAATTAGCGACGACGACTTTCAACGATGGACCTCCCGCCCCATAGTGAGTGACTTCTGTCACCCCGCTCCTACCCCGACGAGAAAAGATCAATCGACCAATTGCCAGCGTGTCAATCTAGACGCCGTGAACACGTCGCAGACAGCCGTGCGAGCCGTGGTCCGCGGCCAGGTCCAGGGCGTCGGCTTCCGCGACGCCGTCGTCTCGCGGGCGCGCGGGCTGGGAGCGCTCGGCTGGGTCCGCAACGCCGAGGACGGGACGGTGCTGGCGCACGTCGAGGGCCCTGAGCAGGCGGTCGAGGACCTCGTCGCATTCCTCGCAGAAGGTCCGCCGGCGGCACAAGTCGAGAGCGTCGAGACGGAGGCGGCCAAGGTCGAGGGCCACGAGCAGTTCGCCGTCCGCGGCGTCAGCGCCGGCGTCTTCGTCGTCCAGGAGCACCAGGCGAGGTCCCATCACTTCGACTTCCGCCTCGAGGTCGAAGGCACGATGCGCTCCTGGGCAGTCCCCAAGGGGCCGTCGATGGACCCGGCGGCGAAGCGGATGGCGATCGAGGTCGAGGACCATTCGATGGCCCACAACGACTTCGAGGGCGAGCTCGGCGGCGGCCACGTGTCGATCTGGGACCGCGGGACCTACGAGCAGGGCGGCCGGGTGCCCTGGCCGGAGGCGCTGGAGCGGGGCCACGCGGTGTTCGTCCTCCACGGTGAGAAGCTCGCCGGCGGCTTCGCCCTGCAGCGGACCCGCGGCGGCGAGAAGCCCCAGTGGCTGCTGATCAAGCGCAAGGACGAGTTCGCCCGGCCCGGGACCGCGTAGCGGCGTAGAGGGCGATCGCGACCAGCGGGGCGATGAAGTCGGCCCAGAGGACGAGGCCGGTGTTGTCGGGCGCGTGGTTGTCATGGATCGCCGCCTGGTGCAGGTGGCCGTAGGCGTCGCCGAGGTAGGCGATCGAGACGGCGATCACGGCGGCGAGGAGGAACCCGTCGCGGAAGCGGGCGCAGAGGACGCCGAGCACCCCGATCGCCAGGTCGGCGAACCCGACCTCGGTCTGGAAGCCGCCGTCGCCGTTGGTGTAGCCGATTTCCCGCGCCGTGTCGGGGCCGTCGAAGAAGTGGAACATGGCGCCGAAGATCGCCGCAATCCCGACCGCGACGACCATCCACCAGACGAGGACGATTTCCAGGCTGCGGACGCGGCTGCGCGGTTGGCTGTCGCGGTGGATGTGGACGGCAGCGCCGAGAAGGGCGATCGCGGCGAAGAAGAGGAACGGCATCGGCCGCATCCTAGGCTCAAGAAAACGAAAAGGACCGTCGATGTATCCGCGGTGGACAAATCGTCTAAGCGGCCCGATCAGTCGCGCAAAATCGCCTTTGCCTTCGTCGGTCTCCTCGCCGGCATGCTGGCGTTCTATGCGGCGGTGATCCTGGGGGAACTGGGTGACGCGAGCCTGCAGGACGCCGCCGGGCGCTGGGTCTACGACTCGATCGTCCTCGGTGCCGCCGCGATCGTCCTCTGGCGCGCGCTGCGGATCGAGGCCGAGCGCCGGGCCTGGCTCTGGCTCGGCGCCGGGATGCTGCTCTGGGCGCTGGGGCAGACCTACTATTCCGCGGTCCTCTACTACGCCGAACCGGCGCCGTTCCCCTCGCCGTCGGACCTCGGCTTCCTCGCCTTCTACCCCGCCAGCTTCGTCGCCCTCGTCCTCCTGCTGCGGGCCCGGGTCGCGCACCTCGAGCCCCTCGCCTGGGTCGACGGTCTGATCGGGGCCCTGGCCGTGGCTGGCGTCGCCGCGGCGCTGATCTTCCCGCCGGTCCTCGAAGCGCTCGGCGGCAGCCCCTTCGGGGTGGCCGTCAGCCTCGCCTACCCGTGCATGGACCTGGTCCTGCTCGGCCTGCTGAGCGGCGCCTTCGCCGCCTCGAAGTGGCGGATCGGCGGGACCTGGCTGCTGATCGCGCTGGCGCTGCTGCTGTTCGGCGCCTGCGACGTCGTCTACCTCTCGGTCGTCGGTCAATCGACCTTCGCCCTCAACCTCGCCAGCGTCGGCTGGCCGCTCGCCTTCCTGCTCCTCGCGCTTGCCTCCTGGCTGCCGCAGACCGAGGCGGCTGCCGTCGCGCGCGCCGACAGCCGCCACATCGTTGTCCCGATCGCGATGGCGGCCATCGGAGTCTCGCTTTTGGCGGTGGGCAGCTTCACCCCGATCGGCTCGGCGGCGGTCGCACTCGGGGTCGCCTGCCTGGCCGCGGTCCTCGTCCGCCTCGTCATCACCTTCGACCAGAACCGGCAGATCCTCGCCGTCAGCCGCGAGGAAGCGGTGACCGACTCGCTCACCGGCCTCGCCAACCGCCGGGCGCTGATGACCGACCTCGAGCGCGCGCTCGGCGCCACCCCGCCGGAGGCGATGGTCCTGGCGATCTACGACCTCGACGGCTTCAAGGCCTACAACGACAGCTTCGGCCACCCAGCCGGCGACGACCTGCTGCGGCGGCTGGGACGGCAGCTGGCCGAGGCGGTCGAGCCCCACGGGCGCGGCTACCGACTGGGCGGCGACGAGTTCTGCGTCCTCGCCTCGACCCGGGCGCTGTCGGCGGAGTCGATCTGCCTGACGGCGGAGGCGGCGCTCACCGACCGCGGCCAGGGGTTCTCGGTCGGGGCCTCCTGGGGCAAGGTGCTGATCCCGGTCGAGGTCGTCGACGCCAGCGAGGCGCTGCGGATCGCCGACCGGCGGATGTACTCGCAGAAGGGTCGGCGCGCCGATTCGGCCAGCAGCCAGACCCGCGGTGTCCTGCTGCGGGTCCTGCACGAGCGCGAGCCGGAGCTGGAGCGCCACCTCGACGGCGTCGCCCGCCTCGCCGCGACCTTCGGCCGCCAGCTCTCGCTCGACTCCGAAGAGCTCGACGTCCTCGTCCGTGCCGCCGAGCTGCACGACATCGGCAAGATCGCGATCCCCGACGAGATCCTCCACAAGAGCGGCGACCTGACGCCCGAAGAGTGGGCGCTGATGCGCAAGCACCCGATGATCGGCCAGCGCGTGCTCGACGCCGCGCCCGCCCTCGGCGAGGTCGCCGAACTCGTCCGCTCGACCCACGAGCGCTGGGACGGCAGCGGCTACCCCGACGGGCTCGCGGGCCGCGACATCCCGCTCGGCTCTCGCGTGATCCTGATCTGCGACGCCTACAACGCGATGACCGAAGGCCGCCCCTTCCGCGCCGCCCGCAGCAACAAGCAGGCACTCGAGGAGCTGGCAAGCGAGGCGGGGACCCAGTTCGACCCCGAGCTGGTCAAGACCTTCACCGAGAAGGTGATGCCGGCGCTGGAGCGCGAGCGTTACGGCTCGCCAGCGGCTACCGTTGCCGGGTGACGCCGGCCCTCGATGAGCTGACGGTAGCTGACTCCCCTGACGCCTGGCGAGACTGCGGCTTCGAGGTCGACGGCGACGCCTGCGCGCTCGGCGAGGTGCGGATTCGGTTCGCGCCGGCCGAGGGGAAGCGCGGCCTGGTCGGCTGGTCGCTGCGTGGCGTCGACTCGACGGACCTCGACGGGCTGCCGACGACAGCCAGCGATGCTTCGCCGCCCGGGGAGGCTTCCGAGCACCCGAATCGCATCACGGCGATCGACCACGTCGTCGCGATCTCCTCCGACCTCGACCGCACCGTCGCCGCGCTGCAGGCCGCTGGCCTCGACCTGCGCCGCGTCCGCGAGGAGCCGACCCCCGCAGGCGCCCCGCGCCAGGCCTTCTTCCACCTCGGCGCGGCGATCCTCGAGGTCGTCCAGGAGCCGCCGGAGGCGACCGAGCGGCACGGAGGAGACCGGCCCGCCTTCTTCTGGGGCCTCGCCTTCGTCGCCCCCGACCTCGAGCGCACCGTCGCCCACCTCGGCGAGGACCGCGTCAGCGAGATCCGCGACGCCGTCCAGCCCGGGCGCCGGATCGCCACCCTGCGCCGCGGCGCCGGCCTCTCGGTCCCGGTGGCCCTGATGTCGCCCCGCGGCTAGCATTGGCCCATGGGAGAGTTCCGCTACGAGGGCTACCGCATCGGCTACGACGAATACGGGTCGGGGAATCGGCTGATCGTCCTCGTCCACGGGCTGCTGATGAACCGCCACATGTTCGACCGGCTGGGGCCGGAGCTGGCGGAGCGGGGGAACCGGGTCGTCACCGTCGACATGCTCGGCCACGGGCGCTCGGACCGGCCCGAGGACCTGCGGCTCTACTCGATGCCGCTCTTCGCCCGCCAGGTCGTCGCCCTGCTCGACCACCTCGAGGAGGACAGCGCCGTGATCGGCGGCACCTCGCTGGGCGCCAACATCGCGCTCGAGGTCGCGGTTCGCTACCCGGACCGGGCGCGGGCTTTGTTCGTCGAGATGCCCGTGCTCGACAACGCCCTCTCGGCTGTAGCCGGGCTGTTCACGCCCGTGCTTCTCGGCCTCAAGTTCGGCCGGCCGCTGTTCGAGGGCGTCTCGCTGCTGACCCGGGCCGTGCCGCGCACCAACTACCTGCTCGACATCGGCCTCGACTGGGTCCGCCAGCGCCCCGGCCCCTCGCAGGCGGTGCTCGAGGGGCTGCTGCTGGGCGAGACCGCTCCGCATCGCGAGAAGCGGGTGCAGATCGACCACCAGACCCTGGTCGTCGGCCACCCGCGCGACCCGCTCCACCCCTTCAGCGACTCCGGGATGCTGCTCGAAGAGCTGCCCAACTCGCGCCTGGTCGAAGCGGACTCGATCTTCGAGTGGCGGTTCAATCCCGAGCGGCTGAACGACGAGCTGAGCGACTTCCTCGAAGAAGTCTGGGCGCCGAAGCTGCGCGCCGTCGCGGGTAAAAGCGCCTGACGACAGGGCCGCTGTCAAACTAGCTGGCCAGTGAGCCAGACCGCCGACGAAAAGCGCCTCGAACGCGACGCCGAGTTCTCGACGATCTCCGGCAAGGAGATCAAGCCGCTCTACACCGAGGCGGACCTCGAGGGCGGGGCCGAGGAGAAGATCGGCGAGCCCGGCTCCTATCCCTTCACCCGCGGCCCGTACCCCTCGATGTACCGGGGACGGCTGTGGACGATGCGCCAGTTCGCCGGGTTCGGCACCGTCGAGGAGACCAACGAGCGCTTCCACTACCTGCTCGACCACGGCCAGACCGGGCTCTCGACCGCCTTCGACATGCCGACCCTGATGGGCTACGACTCCGACCACGAGCGCAGCCTCGGCGAGGTCGGCCGCGAGGGGGTCGCCGTCGACACGCTCGCCGACATGGAGCGGCTCTTCGAGGGGATCCCGCTCGGCGGCGTCACCACCTCGATGACGATCAACGCCCCGGCGGCGATCCTGCTCGCCTTCTACGTGCTGGTCGGCGAGAAGCAGGGGGTCCCGGCCGAGAAGCTCGGCGGCACGATCCAGACCGACATCCTCAAGGAGTACATCGCCCAGAAAGAGTGGTGCTTCCCGATCGAGCCGGCGATGCGCCTGGTCACCGACATGATCGAGTGGTGCACCGAGAACATGCCGCGCTGGCATCCGGTATCGATCTCCGGCTACCACATCCGCGAGGCCGGTTCGACCGCCCAGCAGGAGCTCGCCTTCACCCTCAAGGACGGCTTCACTTATGTGGAGCGGGCGATCGAGCGCGGGCTCGACGTCGACGACTTCGCGCCGCGGCTCTCCTTCTTCTTCAACTCCCACATCGACTTCTTCGAGGAGATCGCCAAGTACCGGGCCGCACGCCGGATCTGGGCGCGGGAGATGAAGGAGACCTACGGCGCGACCAAGGAGGAGTCGATGCGGCTGCGCTTCCACACGCAGACCGCCGGCGTCAGCCTGACCGCGCAGCAGCCGCTCAACAACGTCGTCCGCACCGCGCTGGAGGCGCTGGCGGCGGTGATGGGCGGGACCCAGTCGCTGCACACCAACTCCTTCGACGAGGCGCTGGCGCTGCCGACCGAGGAGGCGGTGCGGGTGGCGCTGCGCACGCAGCAGATCATCGCCACCGAGACCGGCGTCGCCAACACCGCCGACCCGCTCGGCGGCTCCTACTTCGTCGAGAAGCTGACCGACGAGATGGAGGAGGCCGCCTACGGCTACTTCGCCCGCATCGACGAGCTGGGGGGGATGGTCGAGGCGATCCGCCGCAACTTCCCGCAGCGCGAGATCGCCGAGTCCTCGTTCACCTACCAGCAGGAGCTGAACGAGCGGCGGCGGATCGTCGTCGGCGTCAACGACTTCATGCAGGACGACGAAGAGGCGATGCCGATCCTGAAGATCGACCCGTCGCTGGAAGGTAAGCAGCGCGATCGCCTCGCCGCGACCCGCGCCGCCCGCGACGGCGCCGCCGCCGAGTCCGCCCTGGCCGAGCTGAAGCGCGCCGCCGCCGGGGAGGGCAACCTGATGCCGCCGATCCTCGAGGCGGCCCGCGCCCAGGCGACCGAGGGCGAGATGATCGCCGCGATGCAAGAGGTCTTCGGCACCTACACCGAGTCACCCGTCTTTTAGAAGCAATCACCTGAACCGAGAGGAACGAATGAGCGTCGACGCCCCCAGCCCGCCCTACGAGATCTCCCAGGAGGCGCTCGACCTGCGCGACATGGTCCGCTCCCTGGCGCAGGACAAGATCGCGCCGCGGGCCGGCGACATCGACCGCAAGAGCGAATACCCGTGGGACGTGCGCGAGCTGCTCGCCTCGCACGACGTCCTCGGCCTGCCCTTCGCCGCCGAGCACGGCGGCACCGGGACCGGCACCCTGGTCCTGCAGATGGCGGTCGAGGAGATCGCCAAGGCCTGCGCCTCCTCGGCGCTGATGCTGATGGTGCAGGAGCTGGGGACGCTGCCGATCCAGCTGTTCGGCTCCGAGGAGCAGAAGCAGAAATGGCTGCCGAAGTGCGCCAGCGGCGAGTGGTCGCCTGCCTTCGCGCTGTCGGAGCCCGAGGCCGGCTCGGACCCGGCGGCGATGCGGACCAGCGCCGTCCGCGACGGCGACGAGTGGGTGATCAACGGCCAGAAGAGCTGGATCACCAACGCCACGATCGCCGACTTCTATGTCGTCTTCGCCACCACCGACCGCGAGAACCGCCGCACCAGCGCCTTCGTCGTCGAGAAGGACCGCGACGGCTTCGACCCCGGCAAGCTCGAGCACAAGCTCGGGATCAAGGGCTCGCCGACCGGCTCGCCGACGTTCACCGACGTCCGCGTCCCGCACGAGAACCTGATCGGCGAGGAGGGCAAGGGCCTCTCGGTCGCCCTCGGCACGCTCGAGCGGACCCGCCTCGGCGCCGCCGCCCAGGCCGTCGGCATCGCCCAGGGCGCGACCGACTACGCCCGTGACTACGCCAAGGAGCGGATCGCCTTCGGCAAGCCGATCAACCAGCTGCAGGCGATCCAGTTCAAGCTCGCCGACATGGAGACCGGCACCGCCGCCGCCCGCGAGCTCCTCTACAAAGCCTGCTCGATGGCCGACAAGCCCCAGCGCCCTTCCGACCTCGGCAAGTGGACCTCGATGGCCAAGCTCTTCGCCTCCGACAACGCGATGAAGGTCACCGTCGAGGCGATCCAGGTGCTGGGCGGCTATGGCTACGTCAACGAGTACCCGGTCGAGCGAATGATGCGCGACGCGAAGATCACGCAGATCTACGAGGGCACGAACGAGATCCAGCGCGTGGTCATCGCCCGGGCGATGAGCTGACGCGCCTACATCCGGGTTCCCAAATGGAATAGCTGTCCAATAGGGCAGCAAATCGGGATAAAGTGCCGTTTGCAGCGAGCGAAAGCTTGGGAGAGTTATCGCAAAACCGGGTAATCCCCTTGGCAGGGCCGATCTTCCTTCTGTACCCCTCAGACAGGAGCTTTTCCAGTTTCCCCCTTTCCACCGGCAGAGATGAGACCCCGTGTCCACGGACGCTCGGTGCTGGTCGGCGCCGAGAAGTTCCACGTCCGCGGGGTCACCTACGGCACCTTCCGGGCCGATGACGGTTCGGCCTTTCCGCCGCCACCGCGGGTCGAGGGCGACTTCGCGGCGATGGCCGCTGCCGGGATCAACTCGATCCGCACCTACGTGCCGCCGCCGGCCTGGCTGCTGGACGCGGCGCTGCGCCACGGCATCCGGGTCATGGTCGGCTTCGCCTGGGAGCAGCACGTCGCCTTCCTCGACGACCGCGACGCCGCCCAGCGGATAGCCGCCCGGCTCGGCGACGAGGTCCGCGCCTGCGAGGGCCACCCGGCGATCCTCTGCTACTCGATCGGCAACGAGATCCCCGCCCCGATCGTCCGCTGGCACGGCAAGCGGCCGATCGAGCGCTTCCTCGAGCGCCTCCACTGGGAGGCGAAATCGGCCGACCCCGAGGGGCTCGTCACCTATGTCAACTACCCCTCGACCGAGTACCTCGAGCTGCCCTTCCTCGACCTCACCTCGTTCAACGTCTTCCTCGAGCAGGAGGGGGCCTTCGAGTCCTACCTGGCGCGCCTGCAGAACCTCTCCGGCGATCGGCCGCTGCTGATCACCGAGCTCGGGATCGACAGCCAGCGCAACGGGGTCGACGCCCAGGCGGGGGTGCTCGAGTGGCAGGTCCGCCACGCCTTCGCCACCGGCGCCGCCGGCGCCTTCGTCTTCGCCTGGACCGACGAGTGGCACCGCGGCGGCCACGACGTGCTCGACTGGGACTTCGGCCTGGTCGACCGCGAGCGCCGGCCGAAGCCGGCGCTGGAGGCGGTCAGCCGTGCCTACGCGGCGATCCCCTTCGCGCCGGGCGGGCCGTGGCCGTCGGTCTCGGTCGTCGTCTGCACCCACAACGGCCAGCAGACCCTCGACGAGTGCCTGGCCCGCCTCAACACGCTGAGCTACCCCGACTACGAGGTGATCGTCGTCAACGACGGCGCCAGCGCGGCCTGCGCCCGGATCGCCGAGCAGCACGGTGCGACGCTGATCGAGACCGAGCACCGCGGCCTCGGCCACGCCCGCAACAAGGGGATCGAGGCTGCGCGGGGCGAGATCGTCGCCTTCCTCGACGACGACGCCTACCCCGACGCCGACTGGCTGCAGTACGTCGCGGCGCTGCTGCGCGCCAACGGCCACGTCGGAGTCGGCGGCCCGAACATCCCGCCCGAGGACGACGGCTTCGTCGCCGAATGCGTTGCCGCCGCCCCCGGCGGGCCGATCCACGTCCTCGTCTCCGACCGCGAGGCCGAGCACGTGCCGGGCTGCAACATGGCCTTCCGCAAGGACGTACTCGAAGAGGTCGGCGCTTTCGACGAGCGCTTCAAGGTGGCCGGCGACGACGTCGACCTCTGCTGGCGGCTGCAGAAGGCGAACCGCACCCTCGGCTTCAGCGCCGGGGCCGTCGTCATGCACCGCCGCCGCGACTCGATTCGCCGCTACCTGCGCCAGCAGTACGGCTACGGCAAAGCCGAGGCCCTGCTCGAGCGCAAGTGGCCGACCCACTACAACCGCGCCGGCTCCTCGCGCTGGTCGGGGCGGATCTACGAGGCGCCGGCGGCGCAGACCCCGCGGCGGCGCTCGCTGGTGCGCTACGGGACCTGGGGCAGCGGCCTCTTCCAGTCGATCTACGACCCGCAACGCGCGCTTTCCGGGATCCTGCAGGCGCCCGAGGGCCTGCTGCTGGTCGCGCTGCTGGGCGAGATCTCGGCGCTGGGGCTGCTGTGGCCGCCGCTGCTGGTCGCGGCACCGGTCTTCTTCGCGGCGATCGCCTGGATCGTCAGCGCCGCGGTCGCCAACGGCTGGCGTGCCCACCACCGCGTCCCGGGGCAACCGCTGGGGGAGACACTGAAGCGCCGCGGGGTCACCTCGCTGCTCTTCCTCCTGCAGCCGTTCGCGCGGCTCGCCGGCCGCCTGCGCAACGGCCTCTCGCCGTGGCGCCGCCGCACCCAGGCGCGGCCGGCGCTGCCCTGGCCACGCACGGTCGAGGTCTGGAGCGAACGCTGGCGCGACCCCCAGGCCTGGATCGAGCAGCTGCAGGACGCGCTCGCCGCCAGCGGCGGCTTCATCCGCAGCGGCGGGCCCTTCGACCGCTGGGACCTCGACCTGCGGGCGGGCGCCTTCGGGGGAGTGAAAATCCGCACCGCGGTCGAGGAGCACGGCAACGGCAAACAGCTTCTGCGCGCGCGCGTTTGGCCGAGGACGACGACCGCCGGGCGGCTCGTCGTCCTCGTCCTCGTCCTGCTCTCCCTCGTCGCCGTCCACCAGGGCGAGCCGGCGATCGCGATCGCGATCGCGATCGGGGCGGTGCTGATGGTCACCTTCGGGATCGAGGGGATGGCGACGGCGACGCAGCTGGCGCTGGCCGAGATCGAGAACCTTGCCGACGAGGACGAGGATCCCGTCGCGGACGAGCTCCCGCCGGCCCCGCGCGAGCCGCTGGCGCAGGCGCCGGCGCGCGGGAGGGGAGGTCCGAGCCTGGTCAGGCAGTCCGCGCCGCCCGCGAAGGGGGAGCGCCGGTGAGCCCCAACCTCGGGCCGCTGCGGATGCGCAGCCGACCGAATCCCGATGCGGTCCCCCCGGGGGCCGAGGAGAAGAAGCCAAACGGCGCCTGGGAGCTGTGGAAGGCGCTGCCGCGGATGAAGCCCTACCTGCGGCCGTATCGCAAAACCCTGGTCGCGCTGCTGGTGCTGACGATCTTCGCCGCGATCCTCGGGCTGGCGGAGCCCTGGCCGCTGGCGGTGATCCTCAACGAGATCCTGACGACGGAGGGGGAGACGAGCGGCATCGTCCGTGCCGTCTTCGGCGAAGACCCGACGACCTGGATCGTCCTCGTCTCCCTGGTCCTCCTGCGCTTCGGGATCATCGTCCTCGGCAACGCCTTCACGGTCTGGAACCACTTCCTCGGCTCGAAGATGGAGCAGAACATGGTCCTCGACCTGCGCAGCGATCTCTTCGCGCACGTCCAGCGGCTCTCGTTGACCTTCCACGACAAGCGTCAAACGGGTGCCCTGATGAGTCAGATTAACCTCCAGGCCGCCTCGGTCGGGAATGTGGTGATGGTGATCCCGCCGCTGGTCGAGGCCGGCCTGACGCTGATCGGGATGTTCGCGATCTCGATCCTGATCGACTGGCAGATCGCCGTCTTCGCGATGGTCGTCCTCCCCTTCCTGGTCTGGTCGTTCGGGCTCTACGGCAAGCGGATCGTCCCCCGCCTGCAGAAGGTGCAGCGGCTGGAGTGGGAATCGCTCTCGATCGTCAACGAGGCGATGGCGATGATGCGGGTGATCGTCTCCTTCGGGCGGGAGAACTACGAACACAAACGCTTTCGCGAACAGGGGAAGACGGCGGTCGACGAGCGGGTGAAGCTGACCGTCAGCCAGAGCCTCTACACGCTCGGGGTACAGACGATCACCGCGGCGGGCATCTCCGTCGTGATGGGCCTCGGCGCCTGGCATGTGATCCAGGGGAAGATCTCGATCGGCGAGCTGATCATCCTCATCACCTACATCTCCTCCGTTTACCAGCCGCTGGAACAGATCAGCACCACCGTCGGCATGGTCCACGAGGAGCTGGTCCAGTTCGACTCCTCGATGAAACTGCTCGATACCGAACCCGAGGTGAAGGAGCGGGAGAACGCGGTCGAGCTCGATCGCGCCCGCGGCTACGTCCGCGCCACCGGGGTCGAGTTCGCCTACCCCGGCCGCCAGCACACCCTCTCCGGGATCACCTTCGACGCCAAGCCGGGCGAACGGGTGGCGATCGTCGGCCACACCGGCGCCGGCAAGAGCACCTTGATGAGCCTGCTGATCCGTTTCTATGACCCCAGCGGCGGCCGGGTCGAGATCGACGGTGTCGACCTGCGCGACCTGAAGCTGCACTCGCTGCGCGAGCAGATCAGCGTCGTCCTCCAGGATCCCCTGCTGTTCTCCGGCACGATCGGCGAGAACATCCGCTACGGCCGTCTCGACGCGACCCAGGAGGAGATCGAAGCCGCCGCCCGCGCCGCCAACGCCCACGACTTCATCGCCGCGCTGCCCGAGGGGTACGAGACCGAGCTGGGGGAGGGCGGCTCCCACATCTCCGGCGGCGAGCGCCAGCGGATCTCGGTCGCCCGCGCTTTCCTCAAGGACGCCCCGATCCTGATCCTCGACGAGCCGACCTCCTCGATCGACTCGCGCACCGAGGGGGTGATCCTCGACTCGCTCGACGACCTGATGGAGGGGCGGACCTCGTTCATCGTCGCCCACCGCCTCTCGACCGTCCGCCACGCCGACCAGATCCTCGTCCTCGACAAAGGCCGGGTGGTCGAGCGCGGCACCCACGACGAGCTGCTGCGGGTCGGAAACGTCTACCGCCAGCTGCACGAGGCGCAGAACCGCGAGCGCAAACGCCGCCGCCCGGTTGCCAACGGCGGCACCGACGGCGCCGGCGGCAACGGCCAGGCCGGCGAGGCGCCGGCCGAGGAGGCCGTGGTCTGGCGCCAGGTCACCGAGGGGGGCTAGCGATGGCCGGCGGCGGCCGTCCCAAGATCGTCCTGCTGGGGATGATGACCCCGATGCCGGTTGCCGGCGTCGTCTGGCAGAACCTCCACTACCTGCTCGGCTTCGAGCGGCTCGGCTTCGAGACCTACTACGTCGAGACGCACGCCCGCACGCCCTCGATGCTGATGTCGAACCGCGAGGACGACAGCTCGGCGCTGGCCGCCGAGTTCATCGCCAGCGTCATGCGCCGCTTCGACCTCGCCGACCGCTGGGCCTTCCGGGCGCTGCACGACGACCGCCGCTGCTACGGGATGAGCGAGCTGCAGCTCGAGCGCCTCTACGGCGAAGCCGAGCTGCTGGTCAACCTCCACGGCGGCACCCAGCCGCTGCCCGAGCTGGCGGCGACCGGCCGGCTCGTCTACCTCGAGACCGACCCGGTGCAGATGCAGCTGGAGCTGCGCCACGGGCTGCGGGAGACGATCGAGTTCCTCGAGCCGCACAGCGCCTTCTTCACCTTCGCCGAGAACTGGGGCGCCCCCGATTGCCGGCTGCCGGTCAGCGACCGCTTTCAGTTCCAGCCGACCCGCCAGCCGGTCGTCCTCGACCTCTGGCCCGACCGCTCGCCGCAGCCGGCCGACCTGTACACGACGATCGGCAACTGGCGCCAGGACTGGCGCGAGGTGACCTTCGAGGGCGAGCGCTACACCTGGAGCAAGCACCACGAGTTCCTCAAGTACCTCGACCTGCCCGAGCGCACCGGCCTCGGCTTCGAGCTGGCGCTGAGCAGCGCCACGGCGGAGGACCGCGAGATGCTGGCGGCGCGGGGCTGGGGGGTGAGGGACGGGCTCGAGGTCTCGACCAGCATCGACCGCTACCGCGACTACGTCGGCGGCTCACGCGGGGAGTTCACCGTCGCCAAGGACCAGAACGTGCGGCTGCGGACCGGCTGGTTCAGCGACCGCAGCGTCACCTACCTCGCCTCCGGCCGGCCGGTCGTCAACCAGGACACCGGCTTCGGCGCCAGCCTGCCGACCGGTGAGGGGCTCTTCGCCTTCGACTCGCTCGACTCCGCCGCCGCGGCGCTGGCCGAGATCGAGGCCGACTACGCCCGCCACGCCACCGCCGCCCGCCAGGTGGCGCGCGAGCACTTCGCCCACGAGGTCGTCCTCGGGGCGATGCTCGAGCAGCTCGGGATCGACGTGCGGACCGGCAGCCGCCAGCCGCGGACGGCGACCGTCTTCCCGGAGGAGATGGACCTCGAGCCCGCCTCGCGGCGGCCGCTGCTGTTGAGCCGCGGCACGGTCGAGGCGGCGCAGGCGGTGCCGGTCTCGATCCACGAGGACGCTCCCGCTCTCGGCGCCGAGAGCGCCAGCATCGTCGTCCTCACCCATGGCGGCCTCGCCTTCACCCGGCTCTGCCTCGAGTCGGTGCTGGCCAACACGGCCGAGCACGACTTCGAGCTGATCGTCGTCGACAACGCCTCCGGCGACGGCACCCGCGGCTACCTGGCGCAGCTGGCCGACGCCGACGCCCGGGTACGGGTCCTCTTCAACGCTCGCAACATGGGCTTCGCTCCGGCCTGCAACCAGGGCCTCGGGCTGGCGCTCGGCGAGCACCTGGTGCTGCTCAACAACGACACGATGGTGCCGCCGGGCTGGCTCGGGCCGCTGCTCGCGCACCTGCGCGACCCGGCGGTGGGGATGGTCGGGCCGGTGACCAACCGGATCGGCAACGAGGCCGAGATCGAGACCGACTACCGCACCTGGGGGGAGCTGCTCGCCTTCGCCCGCCGGCAGGCGAGCGAGAACGCCGGCCAGTGGCTGGAGATGCGGACGCCGGCGATGTTCTGCCTGGCGATGCGGCGCCAGACCTTTCAGCACCTCGGGCCGCTCGACGAGCGCTACGAGGTCGGTTTGCTCGAGGACGACGACTACGCCGAGCGGGCGCGTGAAGCCGGCTACGAGCTGCGCTGCGTCGAGGACTCCTTCGTCCACCACTTCGGCGAAGCCTCGTTCGGGAACCTGGTCGCCGGCGGCGAGTACCAGCGCATCCTGCGCGCCAACCAGCGGCGCTACGCGGAGAAGTGGGGGCGGGAGTGGGAGCCCTACGGGCGCCGGGCCAACCCGCGCTACGAACGCGAACTCGAGCGGCTGCGCGAGGCCGTCAACGCGGCGATCCCCGCCGGGGCCGAGGTGCTGGTGATCAGCCGCGGCGACGACTCGCTGCTGGACCTGAACGGTCATCGGGCGGCGCACTTCCCGCAGGCCGAGGACGGCGGCTGGGCGGGGCACCATCCCGCCGACAGCGAGGAGGCGATCCGCCACCTGGAGGCGCTGCGGGAGCGCGGCGCCGGTTACCTGGTGGTGCCGCCGACCTACCGCTGGTGGCTCGACCACTACGACGGGCTGCGCGAGCACCTCGAGTCCCGCTACCGGACCGTCGCGGCCGACGAGCGGGCCGGCGCGATCTACGCGCTGGAGGGCGGCCGATGAGCGCAGTCTCGATCGTCATCCCCGTCCACGGCCGGGCGCACCTGACCGAGCGCTGCCTCGACCTGGTGCTCGACGGACTCGACCCCGGGTGCGAGGTGATCGTCGTCGACGACGCCTCCGAGGACGGCACGCCGGAGCTCCTCGCCGGCTACGGCGAGCGGATCCGGATCGTCCGGCTCGAGCAGAACGCCGGCTTCGCGACCGCCTGCAACCGGGGCGCGGGGGCGGCGAGCGGCGGGCGGCTCCTCTTCCTCAACAACGACACGGAGCCGCGGCCGGGATGGCTGGCGGCGCTGTGCCGCTATGCCGACGCCAACCCACTGGCGGCGGTGGTGGGGGCGAAGCTGCTCCACCCGACCGGGGCGGTCCAGCACGCCGGCGTCGTCTTCGGCCAAGACGGCTACCCGCATCACCTCTACGCCGGCTTTCCCGCCGAGCACCCAGCGGTCTCCCACCCGCGGAAGCTGCAGGCGGTGACCGCCGCCTGCATGCTGGTCGAGCGCGGGGCTTTCGAGGAGGCGGGGGGCTTCGACCCCGGCTTCCACAACTCGCTCGAGGACGTCGACCTCTGCCTGCGGATCGGCGGCTCCGGAGGGGAGGTGCACTACTGCGACGAGGCGGTGCTGGTTCACCTCGAGTCCGCCTCGCGCGGTCGCGACGACCGCTTCGAGACCAGCGTTGCCCTCTATCGCGAGCGCTGGCGCGACCGGGTCCGCCGCGACGACCTCGACGCCTACGTCGCCGACGGGCTGCTGCGGGTCGAGTACGCCGAGGCGCATCCGGTCAGACTCAGCGTCGATCCCGCGCTGGCGGTCGTCGACCGCGGCCGCGAGGAGGAGATCGAGCGGCTGCTGGAGGGCTACGCGCGCCAGAGCGCCGACCTGCTGCGCGAGCTGGTGCGGCTGACGGCCGCGGCAGCCTCGGCCGGAGGCGGTTCTTCCCCTCGGGAGGAAGCCGATACGTCCGGCTTGCCTGCCGGCGGCAGCGACTTCGACCGGGACGGCTTCCTGCGCCGCGTGCGGGAGATCGAGGAGGAGATCCGCGAGCTGCAGGCCGAGGCGGCGCCGGTCACCGGGATCGAGCCCAGCACCAGCCTCGGCTACGGCAACCTGGTCGAGCGGGTGCGGGGTGAGGTCGAGGAGCGGCTGCCGGCCGGCGCCAAGGTCCTCGTCGTCAGCCGCGGCGACCGCGAGCTGGTGCGGCTCGGCGAGCGCGAGGCGGCCCACTTCCCCCAGGCCGAGGACGGCGAGTACGCCGGCTACCACCCGGCCGACAGCGAAGCGGCGATCGCCGAGCTGGAGCGCCTGCGCGAGCAGGGGGCCGAGTACCTGGTCCTGCCGCCGCCCTCGCTCTGGTGGCTCGGGCACTACGGCGGCTTCGCCGACCACCTCGGCCGCTACCGCAGCCTCGGGGACGGCGATTGCGAGATCTTCGACCTGCGCGCTGAGCGGCCCTCAGCGAATACGATTCCGCGATGAGCAAGGAGTCCGCCGTGCAGGTGCAGGAGTCGAAGAGCTTGCTGCCGAACGAGAGCCTTTGGGGTTCGTTCAAAGTCAAAGGCGCCGCGGGCAACCGGCTGGAGCTGATCGGCTGGGCGCTGGGCAAGACTGCCGGCGTCGAGAGAGTCGAGCTCGTCGCCGCCGGGGCGGTCGTGGCCTCCACCGCGCCGCGCCTTCCGCGGCCTGAAATCGCGAGCGAGTTCCCGGATCGAGCCGCGGCGGCGAACAGCGGCTTCGAGGTTGTCGTCGAGGCGCGGGGCAAAGGCCCCAGCGTCCTCGAGTTGCGGGCGATCCTGGATGACGGAGCACAGGCGCCGATGGGCCAACTGCGGGTTCTCGCCCCGGCTCGTCGCTGGCCGGGGGTCTTCCGCCGCTCCTGACCACCGTGATCCGCATAGACGGCGTCTCTCGATCGGAGGAGATCGACACCCACGGCAGGGGGAACCTCGCCGCCTCGGTGGACGCCCGCGGTCTGACCGTCCACGGGTGGGCGTTCGGCGACGAGCGAATCGCCACCGACGTCGAGATCCTCTGCGGGGATGATCTCCTCGTGCGGATGCCGATCGCCCTCGAGCGCCCCGACGTCGTCGCGGAGGTTGGCGACCGGCCCGGCGCCGCGCACTCGGGCTTCATGGCGACCTTGCAGCCGCGACGCGACGGCGCCGGGGTGCTGCGGGTGCAGGTGGCGTTCGAGGAGGGGGAGGCGGTGCCGCTGGGCGCCGTGGTGGTCACGGCAGCGGGAGTGGAGAGCCCCAGCGAAGACGGGACCGCCTGGACCTACTCGCAGAGCCCGGCGGCTCTCGACAAGGTTCTCGTCGGTCGCGACGGCTGGCTGTTCCTGCGGGGCGACAGCAACGACGCGATCGGGCAGCAGACCGGCAGGGTCCGCTACACCGAGCGGGACAAGGAGCGACTGGGGGAGGTTCTGGCAGAACGGGAGCAGCTGGCCGAAGAGGCCGGCGCCGTGTGGCTGACGGCGGTCGTCCCCGACAAGGAGATCGTCTACTCCGAGCAGCTGCCGTCCGAGATCGTGCCGCGGGCGCGCCGCCCCGTCCACGACTTCCTCGAGATCGCCGCCGGTGTCGGAGCCGACGCCGTGTACCTGCTCGACGAGATGGTCGCCGCCAAGTACGAGGGCGATCTCTACATGCGGAGGGATACGCACTGGAACTACCGCGGCGCCTTCGTCGCCTATCGGGCGATCTGCCGCGAGCTGAATTGCCTCGGCGTCGAGGTCGACGCGGTGGCGGGGGAGGAGGTCGAGTGGTGGGAGCGGACCAAGGAGGGGGATCTCAGCGGCAAGCTCCCCGGCTCACCCCCCTGCGTCGAGACGAGGGCCACGCTGCGTCGCTCCTGGAGCCGCCGGACCTACGACAACTCCGTCCGCAACCACGGCCGGGCGATGATCCACGAGAGGGACGACTCGAGCGGCCCGTCCTGCCTCGTCTTCGGCGAGTCCTTCGCCGAGACGCTGCTCTACTTCCTCCAGGAGTCGTTCGGCAGGGTGGTCTTCGTCCACACCAGCATGTTCGTCCGCGAGCTGGTCGAGCGCGAGCGTCCCGACGCGATCCTCAGCCTGCCGATCGAGCGCTTCCTGATCCGCGTCCCCGACGACACCGACGCGCTGGCGAAGCTGGAGGCGACCGCGCAGGGCAAGGGCGGCGAGCTGCCGTGGTCGGCGGAGGTCGGGTGAGCGCCGACCGCTGCATCCCGCTCTCCGAGCGGGCCGAGTGGGAAGGGGCGCTGACGGGAGTTCCCCATGTCTTCGGCCACACCTGGGGGAGCTGCCACGCGCTCGCCCTCGACGGCGGCGGTGAGCCGGTTCTCTACGTCGCCGAGGAAGACGGGCGGCGGGTCGCCTGCCCGCTGGTCGAGCGGCCGATCGACGGTCGGCTCGACGTGGCGACGCCCTACGGGTTCTCCGGGCTGACCGGGACCGGGCCCTGGCCGGGTTTCGCGGAGCGCTGGGCGGAGTTCGCCGCCTCGCGCGGCTACGTCGCCGGCTACCTGGCGATCAACGCGCTCTTCGGCGACGACACCTACGCCGACCCCGCGACGGTGACCGTCGCCAACGAGACCTTCGTCCTCGACCTGGCCGGGGGAGTCGACGCTGCCTGGGCCGGGCTCTCGACCAACCGCAAGCGGCAGCTGCGCGACTGGGACCCCGACGACTACGAGACCGAGGGGGAGGAGCTGGCGGCGTTCTTCGTCGAGCAGTACCCGATGACGATGGAGCGCAAGGAGGCGGCCGAGCGTCACCGCTTCGGCGCCGCGACCCTGGCGGCGCTCTGCGAGCTGCCGAGCACCTTCCTCGTCGGCGCCCGTGGCGAGGGTCGGCTGGAGTCGGTCTCGATCTTCGGCCACAGCCCGCATGCCGGCGATTTCCTCTTCAACGCCGCTCTGCCCGGCTGCGCCCATCACTCCGTCGCTCTGATCTGGAGCGCGGTGCATCGGCTCGTCGAGCTGGGGGTGCCTTGGCTCAACCTCGGGGGCGGCATGAGCCCCGGTGACTCGCTGGCCGATTTCAAGTCGCGTTTCGGCGCAAGGCCGCTGCCGATGCGGGCGGTGAAAGCCGTCTACGATCCCCCGGCCTACGAGGACCTCTGCTGCCGCCACGGCGCCGACCCCGGCGATCGCGACGGCTTCTTCCCCGCCTACCGCCATGTCTAGCGGCATCCCCTACGAACATTCCGCGCATCTGTACGACCTGATGTACGTGCGGCGGGACTACACGACCACCGCGGAGGAGATCCACGTGATCGCCGAGGAGCTGCTGCCCGGCGCCGAGGATCTGCTCGACGTCGGCTGCGGCACCGGCCGCCACCTCGAGACGCTCGGCAACTGGTACCGGGGGGAGGGGCTCGACATCAATCCGGCGATGCTGGAGCAGACCCACGCTCGCTGTCCGCAGATCCCGCTGCACGAGAACGACATGCGGAGCTTCGAGCTCGACCGCTCCTACGACGTCGTCACCTGCCTCTTCAGCGCCATCGGCCACGTCGAAACGGCGGCGGCGATGAGCCGCTCGATCGAGCGGATGGCCGCCCACCTGCGC
>Ga0268266_10001850_pt1 | contig 23891 bp, 21 predicted proteins | sample KBSS13metaG_FD_190356 | JGI IMG/M metagenome (GOLD analysis project Ga0268266, IMG submission 190356) | Switchgrass rhizosphere microbial communities from Kellogg Biological Station, Michigan, USA - KBS S1-3 metaG (SPAdes) (version 2) | ecosystem: Host-associated > Plants > Roots > Rhizosphere... | reverse complement strand
TCGCCAGCGCCCCGGTCGCCACCTGGTAGGCCAGCGGCTGGAAGAGGTGGAAGTTCTGCCGGTCGACCAGCGTCACCTCGACCGGCGCGTCGCGCAGCTTGCGCACCGCGTTCAGCCCGGCGAAGCCACCGCCCACCACCACGACCCTGTGAATCGAGTCAGAGGCCATGCTTCAAGCTACCCCCTCGCCGAGGATTGAACTGAAACGGACTCGGGAACATGGCCGGCGTGAACGATCGACCCGACGGGATCATCGAGCTGGCCCTCGAGGCATTCGACCTCGATGCGATGGTCGCCTTCTACGAGGAGCTGGGCCTCGAGGTGGTCGGACGCGAACCGGGCCGGGTATGGCTCGCGGCGGGGCCGAACGCGCGCCTCGGCATCTGGAGCAGCGGCGAAAAGGAGCACCGCGACCAGGGCGGAATGCACGTCCACTTCGCCCTCGGGATCGGGACCGAGGCACTCGACGCGACAATCGGCCGCCTCCGGGAGGCGGGCCAGGAGTTCGAAGGGCCGGTCGCCCGCGACGACGGCGACCGCTCTATCTACCTGTTCGACCCCGAGGGGAACCGGGTCGAGTTCTGGGACGTGGTCGACGCGAAGCGCTAGCAGCGGCCGAGTCCGGGTTTAGAGCCAGGGGTCGATCGGGGACCAGGGAGCCATGCCGAGCCTTCCAGAAATTCCAGGCAAGAGCCTGATCGCAGGGATGACGAACCGCACGCGGGCGGTGATCGCGACGGCTGGTGCCGGCGCACTCGCCGTCGGCGGCCTCGTCGCGAAAAAAGTCCTTGGCCACGGTGGCGACGAGGACAGCGCGAGCGCCGACCCGATCGCCGAAACCCCGACCGCCCCGCCCGGCGCCGAGGAGAAACCGGTCCCGAAACCAAAACCGGCGAAACCCAAAGCGGCGCCCGACAAACCGAAACCGGCACCCACGGGACCGAAAGCCGAGAAACCGGCACCGGCGAAACCCAAAGCGGCGCCGAAAGCCGCCCCGAAACCGAAACCGGCGGTGAAACCCAAAGCCGAGAAACCGGCGCCGAAACCGAAAGACGCCAAACCGCCGAAAACGACCGGCACCGACGCGCCGCCGAAACCCGAGGTGGAACCAGGGAACCAGACCGGCGGCAAAGATCCGCACCACGCGCTGAACAACCCCGTCGTCGACGATCCGGACCTGACCGAGTACCCGGACCCGTACGACACGCGCGAGGACCCGCTCGACGAGGCGCACCCGGAGATCGGCGCCGAGAGCACCAGCGAACCGCCGCTCCAGCAGGACCCCGAAGTCGAGAACGGCGGCAAACCTCCGCGCCGCGAGAACCTCGACGACTAGCACGACGCCGTTCGAACCCCGGCCCGACGCGCCCCGCGCCGCCGCCTAACATGGAGGCATGGCGGATGACGCCGGTGGGAGGTTCAGCAGGCGCAAGGTGCTCGGCGCCGGCGCGGGCGCGGCAGGTGCCATCGCCCTCGGGCTGCCGAACATGGGCTGCGGGAGCGATGCCCCGGGGTCCGACGCGACGAGCGCTGCGACCGGTGCCGGCGATGCCGCCGCGCCGGCCGACGAGGCGGGTGCGCTGATCCCGCGCGACCGGCGCGGCATCCAGCTCTACACCGTGCGCGACGCGATCGGCCGGGCGCCGGGCGAATACCCGACCCTCCCCACCGGCTTCCGCCAGGTGTTCGAGGCGCTCGCCGAAAGCGGCTACGCGACGATCGAGGGCTTCAACGACGAAGGCGCGCCGTTCCGCCAGCACCCCGAATCCGAGGGCGGCGCCGAACCCTCGCCGAAGCTGGTCAAGCGGTGGCTCGACGAGTACGGGCTGAAGGCGGGTGGCCACTACGGGCGGATCAACCCGTCGACGATCGACGCGACGCTGCGGCTCGGAGAAGTCCTCGACACCCCGATGATCGGCTCGGTCGACCCGATCCCCTGGCCCTGCAGCAACCAGAAGGACGATTGGGATCGGGCGATCGACGAATGGAACCGGTGCACGCCGAAGGCCCAGGCCGCCGGCATCCGCCTCTACGCCCACGCCCACTGGCGCCCCTGGGACTTCCTCCGCGATGCGGGCGCGAAGAACGCGAAGGGCGAGTACGAACGCTGCTCCGGGATCCGCTCGATGGAGTACTGGCTCGCGAACACCGACCCGCAGTGGGCGACGCTGGAGCTGGACACCTACTGGGCCTACGTCGCCCGCGACCTCTACAAGACCTACACCGCCCCCGACGGCACCAAGATGAGCGCCGACTTCAACCCGATCGCCACCGCCCTCAAGTACGGCAACCGCGTCACCTTCTTCCACGCCAAGGACGGCGTCCGCGCCGCGAAGCCACCCCAAGGCTTCGAAGGCAAATGGGTCTGGACCACCTTCAACACCGGCGATATGCCAGTCGAAGAGCTCTTCCAGCAGGTGATGGCGAAACGATCCGCCGCGGATGCGCCATACGTGAACATCGAGCAGGACAACGCGGTGGCAGGGGAAGGGCACGGGCTGAGCGAACCGTACGCGGATCCGGCGAAGTCGCTGCGGGACGCTCGTGAGGATCTGGTGGGGTTGGTGGGGATGCGGCGGGCGCGGCAGTCCTAGATGGTCCTGGGCGTCTCATCGCGGTCCTGGCTGGCTGTGACCGCGATGAGACGCCCAGGACGGGAGGGGTTCGACAGGAAGTGGGCACAGGTCCGGGCGGAGGTCGGACTTATGTCGCAGGTGCGTGCGAGAGAAGCCACACCTGCCTGAGTTCCGTGAGGGAGATGCCCGGAACGTCACGCTTCCGTGAGCCTTCGGTCCGTTTTCGGGCCTGGAAAAAGGGCCCCGAGAACGCGCTGCAGGCATTACAGGGGCTATAGCACCGGTAATCCTTGCAGCGCGAGAATCGGTGTTGTCCAACACGCACGGAAGCGTGGACTTCCCACGCTCTCCGTCACGACTTGCGAGTCTCGTGACCCCTCCGTGGGACCCGCGTGCGTCCCGCGTCGCGGACCCTCCCCGGATTCGACACTCCCCGCAGACCCGCCCTCTCGGCGGCGGCCACAGCCTGCCAGGGCCGCCGCCGAGAGGGCAGCATCCCCTTTCCCGGGCGCCAGCTTTCCCAGGCCCGGGGCGCCAGCCTGAAGAGGCCGAAACCCTCCCCGGCGCGCCGCCCCCCAACGACGAAGCGCGCCCTTTGGGCGCGCTTCGTCGTCGTGCTGGATTACGCCGCCCGGGTCACGGACCGCCGGCGGAACCGTTTTCTTCGGCCAGTTTTTCCTGTGCCGGGGTGAGCTTTTTGCCCGCCCAGTGCGACACGAATTCGGCCACGTTTTTGATTTCTTCTTTCGACAGGCTTTCGCCGAACGCCGGCATGCCGCCGCCGCCGTTGGTGACCTGTTTTTCGACGAGACCCTGGTTCGGTTTGAGTTCGTCGAGGTTCGGCCCGACCGTTCCGTTCGTCCCGGCCGCGGCCAGGGTGTGACAGCTCGAGCAGGTGGTGTCGAACGTTTCTTCACCGGCGGCCAGCGTGGAACCGGCTTCGGAGGCTTCTTCTTTACCGCCACCCTCGCCGGATTTGTCTTCTTCTTCGACGCCGGGGATTTCGGCCCCTTCGGGTCCACCGGCCGCGAGGACGGATTCGACCGGTTTGCCGCTCGCGCCGAGTTTGAACGCCACGACCTGGGGCGTCTCGTCTTTGCCTTCCGGATAGCCGGCACCGGTGACGAGGTATTCACCGTAGATCGCGACCGGCGAATTGGCACCCGCGGGCAGCTTGGCTTTCCAGAGTTCTTTGCCGGTTTTGGCGTCCATCGCTACGACTTCGCCACCGAAGATCGTCGTGTAGACGACACCTTCGGAGTAGGTCGCGTCACCGTAGGCAGAGGAGGGCAGTTTGGTCGCCCACACCTGTTTGCCGGTTTCGAGATCGAGCGCGACCATCTCGCCTTTGCCCGACGACGGCGGTTCCTGCGAGGCGATCGGTTCGTTGTATTTCTTGAACACCGACGGCAGGTCGTTGATCGGCACGAAGACCATGCCTTCGGCGACCGCCATGTTCGTCTCGACTCCGCCGAGCAGGCCCGGGTAGTACTTGTAGGGCAGCTTCGGTTTCTTGAACTTGCCTTCGAAGGCGAGTTTCGAGTCGAGGTCATGCCCGTTGTGCATACCGACCGGGGTTTCCCAGTTGAGCTTCCCGGTTTTCGGGTTCATCGAGTAGACGTAGCCCATCTTGCCCGCGTCGAGGACCATCGGTTCCGCGGTTTCTTCCACGTAGATCGGGGCGACCTGCATGTCCCAATCGTGGAAGTCGTTCAGACCCTGGGGGCTCTGGAAGTGCCAGTTGAGCTTGCCCGTTTCCTGGTCGAGCGAGACCGTGCTGTTGTTGTACAGCAGTTCGGTCGGTTCCTTGATCGCGGTTTCGATCGAGCGGTACGGGTTGGCGATGCCGTAGAAGACTTCGCCTTCCGGCCCGATCGCCGGCGCGTTCCAGGCACCACCGGTACCGAGTTCGCCGCCGGCTTCCTTGTCTTTCTTTTCTTTGGTCTCTTCGAATTCCCAGAGGACCTTGCCCGTTTTCGCGTCGAGCGCGTAGGCGATGCCGCCCTTGAGCTGACCCGAGGTCGAAAGGAAGATCTTCCCTTCGAAGGGCTGCGGCTGGATGTTGAAGCCCTGGCCGACTTTTTCGGCGAGGTTCGGCGTTTCCCAGACCTTCTCACCGGTTTCCGCGCTGAGCGCGAAGGCGGCGGTGTTGGTCTCGCCGTAGAGGTTGCCTTCGTAGTAGGCGACGCCGTTCGGTCCCTCGCCGTTGGTGGCGGATTCCGGCACGTCGTATTCCCATTCGATTTCGCCGCTTTCCAGGTTCACGGCAAAGACGTCGTTGGCGAGGTCTTGGAGGTAGACGGATTTGCCGTCGGGGCTGAAGACCGGGCCGCCGGCGAAGCTGCCGAAGATGCCGGAGCCTTTCACGGTGACCGCCCAGGCCGGTTTCAAGGTCGAGACGTTTTCGGCGTTGATGTCACTTTTGATCGCCCGCGTGTTCTGCACGTTGACGTTCGGCAGCGACCAAGCTTCCGCTTCGCCGCCTTCTTCTTCGGAGACTTCCGTCGTCGTTTCTTCTTCGGTCGCCGGCGTGGTTTCTTCCGCGGTGCTGCTCGAGCTGGAGCTGCCACCGCCTCCGCAGGCCGCGACGACTACGGTGAGGAGCAAGGCGAAGAGGAGTAACGCCCCCGCCGATGTCAATTTCCTGGCTCTCAGCTTCATTCCCCTTGGCTCTCCTTGTCCGGTGACCTGAAATTTGTGAACGAGTTGAAAAAACGGCCTTTTACAAGCAAACGGCGTGACTCTATCTACTTCCCAGGACGCCCTACGATTTACTGGCGCCTACAGGTTGGCGCCGCCCTGCCGTCGGCGTCGTAGAAAAGGTCTCCTCAGCGATCTCCCATTACTAACTTGTGTGTTAAGCCAATATATAGGCTGGCAATATGACGACCACCCCTTCAGAGGTCAACGCCACGGAAATCGCTTCGATCGGCACCGTGATCGAAGGCGCTGTGCGCGGCGCGGTGGTCGGGCAGGATGAAGCGGTGCGAGGCGCGGTCATCTGCCTCGCGGTCGGCGGGCACGCGCTGCTGGAGGGCGCGCCGGGGCTGGGCAAGACGACCCTCGCCCGCTCGCTGGCGGCGGCGGTGCGGCTGCGCTCACGGCGGGTCCAGTTCACCCCCGACCTGATGCCGGCCGACATCACCGGCACCTCCGTCCTGCGCGGGTCCCCACGCGAGGGCGAGTCGGCGTTCCGCTTCGAGCCCGGGCCACTGTTCGCGAACGTGGTGCTGGCCGACGAGATCAACCGCGCCGCCCCGCGCACGCAGAGCGCGCTGCTCGAGGCGATGCAGGAGGGCACGGTGACGGTCGCCGAGACGACGCATGAGCTGCCCGACCCGTTCATCGTCCTGGCGACCCAGAACCCGATCGAAATGCGCGGCACCTACCCGCTGCCGGAGGCCGAGCTCGACCGCTTCCTGCTGAACCTGAACTTCGACTTTCCTGAGCTCGACGAGCTGACGCGGCTCGCGGGCCGGCCCGACGACGAGGCGCCGCTGGCGGTCGAGCCGGTCGCCGACGCCGACGAAGTGCGGAAGCTGCGCGCGACGGTCCGGGCGCTGCCCGCCGCCGACCACGTCGTCGGCTACGCGGCGCGGCTGGTGATGGCCCTCCACCCCACCCGGCCCGAGGCCTCCGAGCGGGTCCGCGAGTACGTCGAGCTGGGGCCGAGCCCGCGCGGCGCCCGGGCCCTCGCGCTCGCCGGGCGCGCCGTCGCGCTGCTCGCCGGACGCCACGCCCTGGCGGTCGAGGACGTCCGCGAGATCGCCCTCCCGGCGCTCCGCCACCGCCTGATCCTCGACCTCGACGCCGACCGCGCCGGGATTACCGCCGACGACCTGATCCGCGAAGCGATCGAGCGCGTCCCCAAGGACCCGGAGTGAACGCGGACCCGGCTCCCCTTCTGGATCCGGGTGACCTGCGCGAGCTGCAGCGCTATGCCCTGGCCGAGCCGGTGGCGGCGCGGGACCGATCGGTCGGCGAGCGCTCGGGCCGCCGGCGCCAGGAAGGGCCGGAATTCGTCGACTATCGCCCCTACGTGCCGGGTGACGACCCCCGCCGGGTCGACTGGCGCGTCTACGCGCGGCTCGGCGACCTGGTGGTGCGCTCGGCGTTGGCCGAGAGCCACATCGACGTCGCCGTGATGATCGACGGCAGCCGCTCGATGGAGGGCAAATTCCGCTGGGCCCAGCGGCTGGCGGCGATGCTCGGCGTGGTCGCTCTGCAGAGCTCCGACGCGGTGACGGTGCGGGTGCTGGCCGACGGTGAGGCGAGCGCCGCCCGTCCCTCGACCGCGCCGCAGCAGATCCTGGCGCTGACCGAGGAGGTCGCGCGGCTGCCGCGGGGGACGCGGACCGACCTGGCGCGCAGCCTCGCCCGCGCGAACCGCGACCTGGCCGGCCAGTCGGTCCCCGACCTCGCGGTGCTGATCACCGACCTGCTGGTGCCGCGCGGGGAGCTCGACCGGGTCGCCGCCGGGCTGGCGCGCTCCGGGCGGAGCGCCTACCTCGTCTGGGTCAACGAGCCCGCCGATCTGGAGACCGAGCTGAGCGGGCCGACCGAGCTGCGCGACGTCGAGACGGGAGAGACGCTGCTGCTCGATGTGGACGCGGCGGAGGGTCGGCGCTACGCCGAGTTCGCGGCCGAGCAGCGGGCGGCCGCCGAAGCGGCCTGCCGGCGCCACGGGGTCGGCTTCACGCCGGCGTCGACGTCGCGGACGCCGCTCGATCTGCTCTTCGACCCGCGCTCGGAGATCCGCCTGACCGCGGCCTGAGCCGGCGCCCGGAGCGGCGACGCGGGACGAGGCGGACGGCGACGTCGGCGCCGAAGCAGAGCAGCGCGGCGAGGGCGAACCACCACCAGAGGTCGGTGGGGTACTGGGTCAGGATGCCGGTCGCGGTCGGGGCGAGGACGCGGCCGCCGGTGCCGGCTGCGAGCGGGCCGAGCGGCGTCGCGTCGGCGGGCAGCGGGCGGAGCGCTGCCGAGTAGGGCACGGCGAGGAGGCCGCGCGAGGTCCGGCCGAGATTGCGGATCGCGAAGGCGTCCACGCCGGGGCGCGGCTCCGGGAGCGCCGCGGTCCAGCTCCAGGGTGCCCGCGGCTCGAGCGCCAGCGGCGTCGGTTCGCCGCCGCGGGTGACGATCGAGCCTTCCATCGCCCCCACGCCGGCCGCTGGTTCGGCGCCTTCGGCTTCGTTGACTTCCACTTCGCCTTCGGCGCCGGGGACGACCCGCGGGGTCAGCGGCTCCGACGCCACGGCGGGCTCGACGTAGCGCGCCATGTCGGCGAAGAGCGCTGGCCGCCGCTCCCAATCGCCCGCCCATTCCGGCTCGATGCCGGGCGTCCAGGTGACGACGCGGCCGGCGCCGTACTGCCACTGCGCCAGGGTCGGGTCGGGCGGGTGGTCTTTGTCCTGGCCGAGCAGGACCGCGTCGGCGCCGGGCTTCAGCTGGGTCACGACGTTCCCGCGCAGGGTCGGCAGCTTCTGGCCGGCGAGATCGCGGACGATCGGGCTGTCGACTCCCGGCGTGACGCCGATCTTGCCGTGCAGGCGCACCGGGCGGGCGGCGGCGCGGGCGTCTTTGGCGAAGATTTTCGGCAGTTCGCGCGGGTTGACGGTGGCGTAGAAGTGGCCGCCGGTTTCCTCGGCGATCGCCTGGAGGAGTTCGAAGTCAGCGTCGAGCCCGAGGGCGACGGTGGACACCGTGATGTGTTCGGCTTTCAGGCGCGGGACGAGCGCCGCGTAGGAGCCTTTTTCGCTGATCCCGTCGGAGAGCAGGACGACGTGGCGGTTCTGCTCGGTGCTCGTCTCGATTTCCTTCGCGCCCGCCGCGAGCGCCTTGTAGATGTTGGTGCCGCCTTCGGCCCGGATGCGGTCGATCGATTTGTTCACCGCATCGGCGTCGGCCGGAGAGTCGAGTCGCGTCAGCGAGACGACCGTGTGCGGTTCGACGTCGAAGGCGATCGCGCCGAACTGGTCGTGGTGCTTGGCGACGAAGGCGGTCGCGGAGTGGGTCGCGGCGCGGACCAAGGCGATCTTCTGCACCCCGTTGATCGTTTCCGACATCGAGCCGGAACGGTCGAGGACCATCTCGAGGCCGAGGTTGCGGCGCTGCAGGTTCCCCGGTTTGAGGCTGCCGACGGGGAGCGCCTCCTGCAGTGGCGAGGAGTAGTAGCCGCCGAGCGAGAAGCTGTGCGGGCCGCCGAGGACGACCAGCCCGGTCCCCCCGGTGCGGACCGCGTCGACGAGTGCGGCGGCGCGGGCGTCGCCGAGTTCGGGGGCGGTGACGTCGTCGAGAGCGACGGTGGCGTAGGCGCCGAATCCGGCGGCGGTCGTCGGAACCTTGGCGGGCGTCGCAGTGGCGACCGCGATGCCGTCGCCTTCGAGGACCCGGGCGAGCCGCGATTCCCCCGGCGCGACGACGAGCGCACGCGGGCGCCGGACGACGCGGAGCGTCGCGTCGAGCGCGTCGTTCCCCCTCCCTTCGTCGCCCTTCATGCGGACGACGACCCGGTAGGAGTGCGCGCCGGGACCGCCGGCGACGAGCGAGAGCAGGTAGGGGTTGTCGCCCGCCGCGAGATTGACCGGCCGGGTGCCGCGTGGCTTGCCGTCTTCGTAGAGGGCGACGGTCGCCGGCGCGGCGACGGTGCTGCGCACGTTCACCCCGAGCGGCAACGGGTCGCCGGCACGGAGCGCTTCCGGCACCTGGAGGCGGGTGACGGCGGCGTCCCGGCCGGCTTCGGGCAGCGGCACCACGTCGACCGAGACGTCGTGCGCCCGCGCCGTCGCCGTCGCGGCTTCCGCTTCCCCGCGGGTCTGGCGTCCGTTGGCCAACACGACGACCCGCCCGCCGCCGGGCGTCGCGGCTACCGCTTCGCGGACGGCGGATTCGAGATCGACCGCGCCCGGTTCCATGCGCCGGGCCCCTCCCGCCGCCTCGGTCCAGCGGCGCTCGACCGCCGCCCCCGCCGGACCGACTCCCCGTGAGCCCTGGGCGACGACCGTGGTCGGCGGTGCCTCGTCCCCGACCTGCGGCTTCAGCAGCGCGACCACGAGGAACGCCAGGGCGAGGGCGCGCAGGGCGAGGAAGGCCCGGCCGGGGCCTTCGAGCCGGATCGCCAGCGCGCCCTCGGCGAGCAGCACCAGGAGCGTCGCGGCAAGGAACCAGGATGCGAGGTCGGTGGCGTCGCCCGATGCCGGCGCCGGAGAGGACGAGAGGTCGACCGGCGCCTGCTTCGGCACCTGACGGATTCCGGCGGTCGAGCCGGCGTCGGCGGGAGCGGCCTGCGGCATTTCCGCGTTCGCCGTGATCGGCCGCGCACGCACCCCCCACGGCCCGCGCTGGCGGAGCGCGTAGAAGCCGGGACGGCCGAGCTTCAGGGCGGTGCGGGTCGAGCTTTCGGTCGCGCCATTCGCGGCGGCGATCAGCGTCGCCTCCGCCCCGCTCGGCCGCCCGGCGAGGAACGGCGCTCCGGCGATGACCGCGCTCGGCGTCCAGTCGCGGCTCCAGGCGACGAGGTTTTCGATCAGCCGCGGGAACGAGGCGAGCTGGGGCAGGTTCGAGGCCGCCGGGTCGAAGGCGAGGACGGCTTCGCGTGCACCCTGGTGGGTGCCCAACGCCAGCAGTGGCCCTCCCGGCGCCCAGGCGACCGCACGGAGCCAGGGCGGCAGGATGAGGCGATGAGCGCCTTCGCGGCCGATCGTCAGCGAGCCGAGGTCGACCCCGTCGAGGACCGCGGCGCCCGCGTCGGTGCCGCTGAGCCGGCTGCGGGCGAGCGGGCCGTCGACGCTGCCGCCGGGCAGACGCGGCGGGTCGACGCGGACGATCGCGGGGACGCCTGCGGGGACCGCGCGCTTCGGCGACCTACCGTCGATCACCAGGAGTTCGGCGCGTTCGGCGTCGGCGGCCTTGAAGTCGGCCGGGGTGCGCAGCGTCACCTTCGCGCCGGGCACCGCGAGCAGGGCGCGGGCCAGCGGTTCGGCATCCTGGCGTTCGCCGACCAGCGTTACGCGGAGCGGTTCGGCGGCCGGGACGTCGACGTAGGCGCGATCGTCGGCGGCGAGTGGGTCGCCGCCCGGGAGCGCGAGTTCAAGGTGCGCGCCGGCGGGCGCGTTGAAGGCGACCGGGGTCGACCCGCCGGCCGGGACGCTCACCGTCTGCGCGCTCAGGCGCTTGCCCCCGGCGAGGACCTCGACCTGGATGTGACGAAGTGGGCCGACAGTGCTCTCGATCCGGGCGAAGAGCTCGCAGCGCCCCGCGGCGCCGCCGAGGCACCGGGCGCTCGGCTCGGCGATCCCCTGGTCGGCGATCGGGCTGCCCACGACCCGTTCGCGGAACGCGCCTTCGTCGCCGACGATTCGCGGCGCCGCGTCCTCGGGCGCGCGCAACAGTTCCACCGCTCCCCCCTCCCGCGGCAGCCCGGCGGCGAGCCGCAGCGCCGCGCCGAGGTCGGCCGGGCCGTAGGCGGGCGGGATCTTCGCCACCGCGCCGGCGGCGTCGTCGGCGCTTCCCTCATATAGGAGCCGCGATTCGGTGCCGGCGAGGATCAGCGCCACGCGCTCGTCGCCCGGCAGCGCCTCGAGTTCGTCCCGGAGCGTCGCCTGCGCCGCCTCGAGCCGGGTGCGACCGCCTTCGCTCGCCCCCATCCAGATCGAGTCGTCGACGACGAAGGCGCGGGTCGGCCCCGGGGGACCGGCCTCGATGTGGGGCTTGGCGAGCGCGGCGACGGAGAGGACGAGCGCAAGCAGCTGCAACGCGAGCAGCCACGGGTGCGCGGGGTTGCCGAGCCGGCGGGTCGAGGCGCCGACCGGTGCCTGGGAGCGCCGCCAGGAAAGCAGGCTCGGGACGTCGGTGACACGCGGCCGGCGCCGCCGCAGGTGCGCCAGCACGAGCGGGATCGCGAGTGCCAGGCCGGCGAAGGCCCAGGGGGCGGCGAAGCTCATCGCGCCGGGCGGCTCACCACGACCGCCCCGCGATCGCGGCGAGCGCGTTCAGGTAGCGGGCGAAGAGGCCCGGGTCCACGGTCGGGGCGACGCCGGCCTCCGGTGGGACGTAGCCGAGCGAGCCCGCTTCGGCTTCCTCGAAGGCCGAGCCGCCGATCCCGGCCGACTTGCCCGGGCCGCCCGCGCCCTGGGCGTTGCGCGGCCCGCGCCCGGTCGCCGCCTTGCCCGATTTGACCGCCGCGAACCCCGCTTTCAGTGCCAGTTCGCCTTTGGTCCCGCCGCCTTCCGCTCCTTTTTCGCCGCCCGCGAGGGAGGCGCGCTGGTTGCCCGCCGACTGACTGCCGCTCGGGCTCCCGCCCTGCTGGCCGCTGGGGGTGCCCGCGCTGTTGCGGGATCCGGGAGCGGCGGAGTTCGAGGGCGCGCCGCCCGCCTGGGCGCTCGCCGGCGGGCGGCCCCCGGGGCCGCCGCTGGGCACGGGACTGACCGAGCCGGACGGCGGCACCGCGCCGCCGGTCAGAGCTTTCAGCGACTCATGCGGCGGCGCTCCGCCGGCCGTTTCCGTTTTTTCCTGCGCGCCCGGCTGCGCATCGGCGTTCGCCGCTTCCGCTTCGGCTTTTTCGCGCGCTTCGTTGCCTTCGGCGGCGCCGGGGGCGGAGAACTGGGACTGGGACTGCTGCGGCGAGCCCGGCGGCCTGCCGCCGGCGTAGCGCACCCCCTCGCCTTCGAGCTTCGAGTGGTAGCGCGGGATCTGCCCCTTGCCTTCGAAGCCGTAGGCGTAGATCCCGTACGGATGGCGCTTGGTCGGATCGGCTTCGCCGTTCGCGCCCTTGCGTTTCGCCCGCGGCGGGACGAGCGGCGGCGAGACGCTGTTCGCGCCACCCGCGGCGTGGTGGCGGAGTCCCGGCGGCAGCGCGCTCGCGGTCACCTTCGACCGGCCGGAGCCGCCGCCGGCGCTCCCGACCAGCACGATCGCCGCCAGCGCGACGACGAGTCCGGCCGCCGCGAGGAGCTCGCGCGCGCCGAGCCGGGTCCGGGGGCGCCAGGTGCTCGCCCCCGCTCGCAGGAGAGCCGCGGCTTCGGCGAAAACCGGCGCCGCCGGGCCCTCGTCGACCGGCTGCCCGGCGCGCTCGACCTGCAGCGCGGTCGCGGTGACGTCGAAGAGGCCGAGGCGGTCGTCGAGCAGCCGCGCGACCTCGGCGGTCGAGGGCAGCCGCGAGAGCCGCGCCGCGAACGCGACGAGGAAGAGTGCCGCCGGGACGACGATCGCCCACGCCCAGCCGATCACGCCGAAGGCGGCGAGCAGCGCCGGGACCAGCGCGACCGCGAGCGCCCCGATCGCGTAGCGCCCGGCCACCGCGAGCGCCCACCGCCGCACCAGGCGCCGCCGCAGCAAGCGCAGATCGGAGTCGAAGGTCGCGGCCCCGGCCTCGGTGGGTTCCGCGCCGCCCCCCTCGCGGGTCCCACTCACGTCGACGAGATCGCCAATCTTGGTTCCTGTATTCAGGCGCAACTCCACTAGATCAAAGCACCCGAGCGCCGCGCCGCGGCTCGGTTGGACCCGTCCGCCATCCCCGCTTCGCCCTGTGGTAAGTTCCCACTTACGGTAAGCGATGACTGACTCCATCGGACAGACCCTGATCGCCCTCGGCGACCCCACCCGGCGCGAAGTCTTCGAGCTGGTCGCGGCGCGGCCACGCGCGGTGGGGGAACTGGCGGCCGAGCTGCCGGTCAGCCGCCCCGCCGTGTCCCAGCACCTGCGGGTGCTGAAGGAGGCCGGGCTGGTCACCGACGAAGCAGTCGGCGCACGCCGCGTCTACCAACTGCACCCGGAGGGGGTCGCGGAGCTGCGCGACTACCTCGACGGGTTCTGGAACCGCTCGCTGCGAGCGTTCAAGGCGGCCGCCGAGGCCGATGACAAGGAGGAGCGATGAGTACGGACACGAGTACCGCGGTGCGGTCGGAGATCATGGTCGAGGCGCCGATCGAGCGCGCCTTCGCGGTCTTCACCGAGGAGATGCAGACCTGGTGGAACCCCGATCACCACCTGATCGAGACGGCGGAGATGATCGTCGAACCCCGCGTCGGCGGCAACATCGTCGACCGCGGCCCCGACGGCTCCGAGTGCCGCTGGTCCCGCGTCCTCGCCTACGAGCCCCCCACCCTCTTCGTCTTCAGCTGGGACATCAATACCCGCTGGGAGCTCGAGCCCGACCCCGACAAAACGAGCGAGGTCGCCGTCACCTTCACCGCCGAGGCCCCCGACCGCACCCAGGTCGTCCTCGAACACCGCCACCTCGACCGCCACGGCGAGGGCTGGGAGGGCATGCGCGACGCCGTCGGCTCGGGTTGGTCCGACCTGGCAGGTCTCAAGGACGCGATCGAGGGCCGGCCTCCTTTCCCGGGCTGAGGACCCCGGCCTCGCAAGCTGGCGCCCGAGGAAAGGGACGCGAGGCGGGTCGGCGAGCGCGGCCGTCTCGGCCACGGCCCTGCCTGGCTGTGGCCGTGGCCGAGACGGCCGGGGATGTGAGGAGTGCCGAGGAGCGCCCACGCGAGCGCCACGGGTTCGTCACGGAAGGACACGGATCCGTCCCGGAAGGCGCGCGGCGTCACAGAGACCGTGGGAAGTCCACGCTTCCGTGCGTGTCGGCCAACAGCCACGACCGCGCTGCATGGATTTGGTCCCCCATAGGGGCCCAAACTCACGCAGCGCGTTTTCGGGCCTCTCCTTAGGCCCGGAAAGCGCACGGAAGTGACGGAAGGCCGCGGGAAGTGTGAAGTTCCGGGCGTCTTCGTCAACTCCTCACCGGTCAGCTCTTTGCTGTGGAGTGAAGGTGGCTATATACGCCACTAAGGCACCACAGCGTCGGACCCGGGCCTCGGGATGTGCGACGCGGCCGGGCCGTCACGGAAGTCCGACTTCGTGCCGTCCCTGCGCCCCGGCTCTCCCGAAGGCCTCACGTCCTGGGCATCTCATCGCGGTCACAGGCAGCCAGGACCGCGATGAGACGCCCAGGACCATCTAGGGCTGCCGGGGCGGCCGGGACAACAGCCGCCCGCCCCCGGCCCCGCGGTTACGGGCCGTGAACCCGGCCTATTAAGGTGGGGGCATGACCGTCGGGGGGCGGCAACGACAAGCAGAAGACGACCGAAGCTGAGGAACCCATGAGCGCAACCGCAGGCCCCGCCACCATCGAGTCGATCGACCCGGCCAACGGGGAGGTCGTCGAGACCTATGAGATCTTCTCCGAGGGGCAGATCGATGCCGCCCTCGACCTCGCCCACGGGGCGTTCGCCGACTGGCGCCGCGCCGAGTGGAGCAAGCGCGCCGAGCTGATGAACGGGGTCGCTTGGCAGCTGCGGGAGATGAGCGACGAGTTCGCCAAGACGGTGAGCCGGGAGATGGGCAAGCCGATCAAGGAAGCCGAAGCCGAAGTCGAGAAGTGCGCCTGGGCGGCCGAGTACTACGCCGAACACGGTGGCGACTTCGTCGCGCCAGAGTCGATCGACACCGGGGACGGCCGACGCGTCGCCGTCCATAAGCGCCCGCTCGGCGTGGTGCTGGCGATCATGCCGTGGAACTACCCCCTCTGGCAGGCGATGCGCGCGGCGGCGCCGATCGTCTCCGCCGGCAACTGCTTCGTGTTGAAGCACGCCTCCAACGTGACCGGCTGCGGCCTCCTGCTGGAGCAGGCCTTCGAGCGCGCGGGCGCCGCGCCGGGCGTCTTCAAGACGATCATCGTGTCCGGCCGCAAAGCGAGCGAGCTCATCGGCGACCGGCGGATCGCCGGAGTGACGCTGACCGGCTCCGACGCCGCGGGCGTCTCGGTCGGCGAAGCGGCCGGGCGGGCGATCAAGCCGGTGGTGCTGGAGCTCGGCGGCTCCGACCCGTTCATCGTCCTCGGCGACGCGAACCTCGACAAAGCCGTCGAGGTCGCGGTCACCGCGCGCTTCCAGAACACCGGCCAGAGCTGCATCGCCGCCAAGCGCTTCATCGTCGTCGAGTCGATCGCCGCGGACTTCGAAGAGCGCTTCGCCGATGCGGCGAAGAACCTGCGTCGCGGCGCCCCGCTCGACCCCGAGACCCAGCTCGGCCCGATGGCCCGCGAGGACCTGCGCGACGAGCTCGCCGGGATCGTCCGCGCCTCCGAGGCGGCAGGCGCGCGCATCCTCACCGGCGGCGAGGCCCCCGACGAGAAGGGCGCCTGGTACGAGCCGACCGTCGTCTCGGCGACCGGCGACTCCTCCGCCCCGGTGATGCGGGAAGAGACCTTCGGCCCGGTCGCCGCGGTGGCCCGCGTCGCCGACGAGGCGGCGGCGATCGCCCTCGCCAACGAATCGGAGTTCGGCCTCGGCTCGAGCCTCTGGACCGAAGACCTCGAGCGCGCCGAGCGCCTCGCCGCCGACCTCGAAGCCGGCATGGTCTTCGTCAACGCGATGACGGCCTCCGACCCGCGCATCCCCTTCGGCGGCGTCAAGCGGAGCGGCATCGGCCGCGAGCTCGGCGGCGAATTCGGCATGCGCGCCTTCCTCAACATGCAGTCGGTCGCGATCACCGAGCTGTAGAGAGCTAGGCTCGCCCGGTGCGGGTCGCGACCTGGAACGTCAACTCGGTCAAACAGCGGGTGCCGCGGCTGCTGCCGTGGCTGGACGAACGCGCGCCTGATGTCGTCTGCCTGCAGGAGACGAAGCTCGCCGACGCGGGCTTCGAGGAGCTGCTCGGCGACGAGTTGCGCGGGCGCGGCTACGAGTGGGCGGCGCACGGCGAAGGAGCCTGGAACGGGGTCGCGATCCTCTCGCGGGTCGGGCTCGACGACGTAGTGCCGGGGCTGCCGGCCGGGCCGGGCTTCCCGGAGCAGGAGGCGCGTGCGGTCTCGGCGACGTGCGACGGCGTCCGCGTCTGGTCGGTCTACGTCCCAAACGGCCGCGAACCGGACTCCGATCACTACAAGTACAAGCTGAAGTGGCTCGGAGCGCTGCGCGACGACGTCGCCGCCGGGCCCGACGCGGTGATGGTGTGCGGGGACGTGAACATCGCGCCGACCGACGCCGACGTCTTCGACCCCGCCGCGTACGAGGGTCACACCCACGTCACGCCGCCGGAGCGCGAGGCGCTGGCTGAGCTGGAAGGAGCGGACCTCCACGATGTCGTCCGCGACCGCTGGCCGGACACCGAGCGCGTCTTCAGCTATTGGGACTACCGCGCCGGGATGTTCCACAAAGACCTCGGGATGCGGATCGACCTGATCCTCGCCGGCGACCCGGTCGCGGCGCGGGTGAAGGCCGCCTGGATCGACCGCAAGGCGCGCAAAGGCAAAGGCCCGAGCGACCACGCCCCGGTGATCGTCGACCTCGACGCGGCGCCCGACGGCGACATCGGCCCGGTCGTCCCGCCCCCTTCGCGTCCGGTCGCCACCAAGGGCGCCACCAAGCTGCCGCAGTCCCGCGACTAGCTAGCCTCACGGCATGCCCTCCGCCGAGCACCCCCTCACCGGCCGCTGCGCCTGCGGCGCCGTCCGTTTCCAGGTCACCGAGCCCTTCGACTCCGCCGGCTTCTGCCACTGCCACCGCTGTCAACGTCGAAGCGGCGTGCCGTGGACGTTCAACGGCCTGGTCGCGCCGAGCGGCTTCGAGCTGACGGCGGGCGCCGAGGAGGTCACGACCTGGGTCCCGGAGGACGGCGGCCGGCCGAAGAGCTTCTGCCGTCGCTGCGGCGGCCACGTCTTCGGCGGCGATCCCGAGGGCGAGCTGTCGATCGCGGTGCGCCTCGGCTGCGTCGAAGGGGACCCGGAAGTCGAGCCCAGCTGGCGCGCCTGGCTCTCCTCCGCCCCGGACTGGTACGAGGTCCCCGACGACGACCTCGAGCACTTCCCCGAAAGCCGCCGTTGACGCGGAGGGCTACCAGCGGACGAGGCGGCCGCGGACGGTGAGCCGCGTGGGGGGACGAAGGGTGCCGAGCGGGCTGTAGGTCATGCCGAGCTTGCGCTGGTCGACCTCGGCGCTCGCCTCGATCTCGAGTTCCTCGCCGACCGTCCGCAACGTCGCGCTGACGTCGAGCGGTGCGCTCCCGCCGCCGGCGCGCAGGATGCCCCGCACACGGAGCGTCTCCCCGTCGAGCGCCGCCGACTCCGACGTGAAGCGGACCGTCGGGTGCTCCTCGGCGTCGAAGAAGTCGGCCGAGCGCAGGTGCGCGTCCCGCTTGGCGTTGCCGGTGTCGACGCTGTCCGCCCTGATCGTCAGCTCGATCGCCGGACGCGCGCCCATGTCGAGGGTGCCCTGGTAGACGGTGAAGCCGCCCTTCACCGTCCCGATCACCCCGAAGAGCAGCGGCGCGCGGAACTCGACGCTGGAACGGTCCGGGTCGAGGATCCAGGTGCCGCGCGCCAACTCGCTCGCCGGGCCGGTCGCGGTGGTGGTGTCGAAGTACATAGGCCTGCGCATTCCTTTCGCGTGTCGGTCACATCGCCCACTCCTCGCGGGTCTGTTGCAATGACACGACGCGAAAGGGGTTTGTGACCGATGACTGATGGCGATCCGATCGTCGAGGCTTTCGAGGAGCAGCGGCCGCATCTGCGGGCGGTGGCCTACCGGATGCTGGGCTCGACCGGCGAGGCGGACGACGCGGTGCAGGAGGCGTGGCTGCGACTGAACCGCTCCGACGCCGCGGAGATCGAGAACCTCGGCGGCTGGCTGACCACGGTGGTCGCGCGGATCTGCCTCAACATGCTGCGTTCGCGCAACTCGCGCCGCGAGCAGCCGCTCGACATCCACGTGCCGGACCCGATCGTCGATCCGATCGACGGGACCGATCCCGAGCACGAGGCGCTGCTCGCCGACTCGGTCGGCATCGCGATGCTGATGGTGCTGGAAACGCTGAACCCGGCAGAGCGCCTGGCCTTCGTTCTCCACGACATGTTCGGCGTGCCCTTCGAGGAGATCGCGCCGATCGTCGACCGCACCCCCGACGCCGCCCGCCAGCTCGCCAGCCGAGGCCGTCGTCGCCTGCGCGCCGCCGACCCGGTCCCCGAGCCGGACTTCGCGGAGCAGCGCAAGGTAGTCGAGGCGTTCGTCGCCGCCGCCCGCGAAGGGGACTTCGAGCGCCTCGTCCACGTCCTCCACCCCGATGTCGTGCTGCGCGCCGACTTCGGCCCCGACCGCGAGGCGACCGAGATCCACGGCGCCGAGGCGGTCATCGCCCAGGCCCGGACCTTTGCCGCGATGGGCGCCCGCGGCCACATCGTCCGCGTCAACGGCGGCGTCGGCACGGTCGCCTTCCTCGACGGCAACCTCCTCTCGGTCGGCGCGATGCGGGTCCGCGAGGGCCGGATCGTCGAGGTCGACTTCCTCTCCGACCCGGCCCGCCTCGCGAACCTCGACCTGAGCTGGCTCGAGGCCTAGCCGCGCGGCCGCGTCAGCGGCTCGCAGCGCGCAGGGCTTTCAGCGCCTCGACGTAGATCTCGGAGAAGCTCGGGAACGGCTGGATCGTGTCGACGAGGACGTCGAGCGGGACGCGGGCGCGGATCGCCAGCGTCGCCTGCTGGAGCCACTCCCCCGCCTCCGGCCCGAGGGCGTGGGCGCCGACGATCCGCTCGCCGTCGCCGAGCAGCGTCAGGTAACCGTGCTGCTCCTCCCAGGCGTGGGTGTAGGTCGCGGTCTTGGCGACTTCCGAGAGCTTCGTCGTGCCTTGGAACTCGGCCTCGTTGGCGCCGACCGCGGCCGCCTGCGGGTCGGTATAGGTGACGCGCGGGACCGCCTCGTAGTTGACCAGCCGGTCCTCGCCGAGGATGTTCGAGGCGACGACCTCGCCCTCGTACTTGCCGACGTGGGTGAGCGGCCAGGCGCCGTTGACGTCGCCGATCGCCCAGAGGCGGTCCCCTGCCCGCAGGTGGTCGTCGACCTTCACGCCGTGCGGGTCGGCCTCGATGCCGACCGTCTCCAGGCCGATGCCCTCGACCCGGGGCCGGCGCCCGGTGGCGACGAGGATGCGGTCGCCGCGCAACTCGCGGCCGTCGTCCAGCTCCAGCAGGTAGTCGTCGCCGTCGCGGCGGGCGGCCGTCACTTTGGCGCCGAGCACCAGCTCGATCCCCTCGCCGCGCAGTTCCTCGCCGAGCGCTTCGCCGAGCGGCGCCGGTTCGCGGGCGAGCAGGTGCGGGGCGCCGTCGATCACCGTCGCCGACCCGCCGAGGCGGTTCACGACCTGGGACAGCTCCACGCCGGCCGGGCCGCCGCCCAGCACCAGCAGGTGCTTCGGCACCGCCTTCATGCTCGTCGCTTCGCGCGTCCCCCAGACGCCGTCGAGCTCCCGCAGCCCCGGCACCGGCGGCACGAACGGCGCCGCGCCGTTGGCCAGGACCACGTGCCCCGCGGTATAGGTCTTGCCGTCGACCTCGACCGCCCCGGTCCCCACCAGCCGCCCGTCCCCACGGATCAGCGCGATCTCGTTGTCGGCGAGCCACTTCTCCTGGCCGCCGTCCTTCCAGTCGCTGACCATGTAGTCGCGCCAGGCGAGCGCCGCCTCGACGTCGACCTCGGCGCTCGCCGCCGCCTGCCGCGCCCCCGCGACCGCCTCGCCTGGCCGCAATAGGGACTTCGACGGGATGCAGGCCCAGTAGGAGCACTCGCCGCCGATCAGCTCGCGCTCCACCACCGCGACCCGCAGGCCGCCCGCCCGCAGCGCCCCGGCGCAATGCTCGCCCGGCGAGCCACCGCCGAGGACGATGACGTCGTAGTCGTATCCGCCCTCGGCGCGCCCGCTTGCCGCGTCACTCACTGCGGCAGCTCCTCGCCGGCCGCCTCGCGCACCATGTACTCGGCGTACCAGTCGGGCCAGTTCGCGTCCTCTTCGCCGATCCGCTTCTCGTGCTCGCCGTGCGCCGCGGCGGCGCGCCTCAGCGCATCCGCCAGCTCCGGTGCCGACTCGTAGGTCGTTGCCATCTCGCTCTCCTCTCGTCTGCCGCGGCCGCTCAGCGACCCGGCGCGCGCGTGTTGATTTCCTGCAGCAGCCAGCCGTTGCCGTCGGGGTCGGCGAACGACGCGAACGAACCGTAGTCGGCGTTCTCCGGCGCCGGCCCGATCACCCGGTTGGCGGTGCCGATGTGGTGGAAGATGCCCCCCGCGTCGTGGAACACCTCCGACACCTGCACGCCGCGCTCGACCAGATCCTCCCGCGCCGCGGCGATATCCGTGACGGTCAGCTGCATTCCGTCGTAAGACCCCGGCTCGGCCGCCGTCAGCCCTTCGCCGAAGATGATCGAGCACTCCGACCCCGTCGGCGTGAACTGCACGATCCGAAACCCCTCCTCATCGCCGACGTAATCGATGTCCATCCGCCACCCGAGCGTTTCATAGAACGCCTTGGCCCGATCCACATCGGACACCGGCAACAGGACAACCTCGAGCTTCATCTGCGTCATCCCAACTCTCCTCGGTCGCGTGCGCTGGCGCCTACGACACTAAGCCGAGATCGGGGGAACGCAAGCAGGCGCTCCCCCGTCCGCCCTCAGCCGACCAGGTTCGACACCTGGATCGCGGTCATGCCCCGTTCGAGCCAGCTCCCGGGGAAGCCGGCCTGTGCCCGACAGATGAATTCGGCAGTACCGGCCGTAGCCAGGGTGCCGGCGAAGCTGATCGAGATCACCGAGCGGTCCTCCGCGTCGGTGTTTCCGCCGAGTGAGCTTTCGCCCGTTTCGCCGATGATGATGCCGCCGAGTTTGACGAGACACGAGATGTTCGCGGTGCCGCCGGCGTCGTTGTTCCCGAGCACGTGGCTGTCGATGATGTAGCTGCCGGCTGGAAGCGCGAGCGTGGCCAGGAGCTGTTCGCCGCCGTCCCATTCGTCGAAGGCGGGGCCGGAGGTGAAGAAGTAGCCGTTGCTCGGACCCCGTTCGCCTTGGATGCCGGCTTCGCCTTTTTCGCCTGGTTCGCCAGGTTCGCCCTGGATGCCGGGTTCCCCTTTTTCGCCCGGTTCGCCCTGGATGCCGGGTTCCCCTTTTTCGCCCGGTTCGCCCTGGATGCCGGGGTCGCCTTGTTCGCCGGTGTCGCCCTGTTTACCGGGGACGCCCGGTTCACCCTGTTTGCCCGGGAGGCCCTGCCTGCCCGCATCGCCCTGCTTGCCGACCAGGCCCTGAACCCCTCTCAGCCCCGCCTGGCCCACCGGTCCGGTCGGGCCGGTGGCGCCGGTCAAGGTGCTTTTGGCGGCATCGCTCAACTTCCCCGGGGTCACCGCTTCCTTCATCAGCTGTTTCGTCCCGACGCTGTTACTCGGAAGCGTGGTAGCCGCGTAGGCCCCACCTCCAAAGGCGAGGAACACGGCAATGGTCGCCATCACGTTGGCGTAGGTCAATCTGACCCGAAGTCGTTTCACTTGTTCTCATCGACACCCCCGCCGAGAGCGTTAATCGCGCACCGGGTTCTGGACGATGCGGGCGAGAGGACTCGAACCTCCAAGGGCGTTAGCCCACCAGGACCTAAACCTGGCGCGTATACCAATTCCGCCACGCCCGCGTGGCACCCCAACCGGCTTAACGAGCGGCCAATTGCCGTGTCGTGGGGAGATTCTATGATCCGGGCGTGCCTGTAGGGGAGGTAAGACCGGGCTACGAGCTGTGGCGGCCGAATCGGGAGAAGCCCGCGTCGGTGACCACCAAGTGGCTGACCGTGCTGCTTTTGCTGCTGACCGCGGGTCTGGCGGCGCTGATCACGATCGGCGGATGGAGCGTGCTCGAGGGCGGCGGCGGCATGGGGATCGTCTGCGCCATCTACGCGATCCTCTACTTCTGCTTCGCCTTCCTGGTGGCGCGCTGGCGCCGCGGGATCCTGCCGCTGGCCGCGGCGCTGTCGATGATCCTGGCGATCTTCTGCGCCGTCGGCGCGGACAGCTGGTTCGCCCGCGACAAGGCGGGCTTCGACGAAGCGGCCCTTTCGTCTTCGCTGGTCGGCGTGCTGGTGATCATCCTCGCGGTGGTCCAGCTGGCGGTGATCGTCGTCGCGCTCTACGGCTTCAACCAGGGCTGGAACATCGAGGAGGAGCGCCCGATCGGCAACGGCGAGAACTACGGCGCCGGCGCCGGCTCCAGCGGCACCGCCCCCCAGCCCGCCTAGTCGCAAGCGCTCCGCTGTTCCTTTTGGTCGCCACAGGACCATAAGGAACAGCTGGCGGGACGCGAGCCTCGTTCGCTGTTCCTTATGGCGCCCACGACGCCATAAGGAACAGCTGCGCGGGGCGTCTATGCCGGAGGAGGGACTCGAACCCTCAAGCCCGCAAGGGCAATCGATTTTGAGTCGATCGCGTATGCCAATTCCGCCACTCCGGCGCGGGACCGCGAGGGAACTGTAGAGCGCGCTAGTCGGTGGAGACGGCCAGGTGCCTCGGGCGGCGGTGCTCCTGGGTGCTCGGGGCGCGGTCGGGACCGCGACGGGAGCGCAGCCAGGCGAGCGCCGCGAAGCTCCAGGCGCCGACCACGAGGAGGCCGCCGAGGACGTCGCTCGGGTAGTGCCAGCCGAGGACCACGACCGAGAATCCGGTCGCGGCGACGATCCCGAGGCCGAGGACGGCGGCGACGAAGCGGTGGGTGGCGGGCACGACGAGGAGGAGGGCGACCGCGATCGAGGCGGCCGCCGTGGTGTGGCCACTGGGGAAGGAGTTCGGCCAGGGGAGTTCGACCCCATGCTCGAAGGCCTTGTGGCGAGCGTGTTCGAGGGTCGTCTTCAGCAACTGGGTGGTCAGGTTGGCCCCGACCACGACGACGATCGCGGCGATCACCTCACGGCGCCGCCCATAGCGGAGGCCGATCGCGCAGGCAGCCCCGAGGAAGATGAGGAGCGCGGCGAGGTCGCCGAGGTTGACGAAGACCGCGGCGAAGGCATGGATCGGCCCTTCTTCGTGGCGCAGGTGGATAAATCCGCGCAGGTCGACGCGCTGGAAGGGATTCCAGGAGTACGCCATCACGGCGAGCGGCGCGATCGCCAGCGCGCAGGCGATCGCGGCCAGGAGGGCCGATTTCACTCGCGGGGCCATCCCGGAACGGTAGCGGCCGCGCCTGAGCGTCAGCTCAAGCGCAGGCCGCCTCAGGCAGCGAGGCCGACTTCGTGGAAGCTGACCGCCGCGGCGGTCGCCATCACGTACTCGTCGATCTTCAGCAACAGGCCGCCTTCGACCAAGGCCGTGATCGCGCGCACGGCGAGATCGATGTCGCCGATCCGGGCGATCACCGCCTCGATCCGCAATTCCGAAGGCCGTTCGGTGAGGACGAGCCGCAGGATGATCGCCTGCGCCTCCCGCTCCCGCTCGGCGTCATGAACGAGTCGCAGTACCGGCCGCTCGCTCCGTTTCACCTCCGCGACAGTGTCGCGAGGCTCCAGTGCGTCTATGTCATGG
>Ga0268266_10001849_pt1 | contig 23892 bp, 14 predicted proteins | sample KBSS13metaG_FD_190356 | JGI IMG/M metagenome (GOLD analysis project Ga0268266, IMG submission 190356) | Switchgrass rhizosphere microbial communities from Kellogg Biological Station, Michigan, USA - KBS S1-3 metaG (SPAdes) (version 2) | ecosystem: Host-associated > Plants > Roots > Rhizosphere... | reverse complement strand
CTGTCGAGTTCGCAGCGATCGCTGGAAATCTCGTCAGGTAGACTTCAATTCGCACGGGTTGCCTGGCCCGCAGCCGGCGCTCAAGATCGACATGCACAAGTTCGATCAGGACCGGAAACCAGGTTGGGCCCGGCGCCGGCAAGAACGCTTCGATCTGTGGGTTTTCGCCGCTCTCCCAAGCGTCTTCGAATCGTTCGATGATTTCGTCCGGATCGTCTGCCGGATCATCGCCTCGATCGTGAGTTGCCGTCATGCCAATGCCCCGGTCAATCCAGCCCTTTGGTTAACAGATCGCGCACCTGCGCAAGCACGCGGTTGACGCTGCGGGAAGTGCGCCCCACCAGGGGGCCAATGTCCGCGGCTGTGTGCCCCTCAAGCGCAAGTTCCAAAATCTTGCGATCACGGTCTTTCTTCAGCGAGCGGAGCAGCAACTCGACCGTCTCGGCCAGGGCGATGACGTCCTCTGGCTGAGGCTCGGTCGACCATAACTCCAGTTCGCGCTCGATCGACTCCGGCCCATCGAGCGGCGCATCGAGCGGAACTTCGAGTTTGTGATCACGTTTGCCGGCGCCGTAGTGGCGGCTGCGGGCGAGGCATTTGCGTGTAGTGATCTTGGCCAGCAGCGCCCACAAGCTTTCCCAGCCGCCAACGGTGAATTGCCCCTCGGCGTATCGCAGGCAGAACGTCCGCAAGGCCGACTGCACGATGTCTTGCGGGTCTTCCTTGGATTGCAATCGCAGGGCAATCTGTCCGCGCGCCAGCCGAACCAGCCGCTCGGTGAATCGAGAAAACAACTCGTAGACAGCATCATTTTGCTGTTCGCGAAGTGCTTTTTCAAAGTCGACAAACGAACGCGGATCGGTCATACGAACAACTGACGCCGGAGAGCAGAGAACTCGCGCGGCCGTTTCCGGAACTCAGGGCTATTGGCCCACTTGCCCCGCTGCCGCCTTGGAGGTGATGGAAGCCGATTGTAGCAGGCCAACCGATGCTGGGCTATCCGCGAATGGGATAGATTGCCCCGCAAGAAACGCCTTTGATGTCAGACAAGTGATTGTCGATGTATCGGAGTCGAGACAGTTCGTTGTTGATTACGGGCGCCGTGACAGTGCTGACCAGTGAGAATCAGCAAACGCGGGGCGAATCCTGACGCTCGCACTAATCATTTGCCGCCGTTATCTCCGGAATCTTGCGCAAAGTGTAGAAAGCTTCTGCCGGATGAAAGCGATCTTTGTCGGCGGTTAAATTTCTAATCCGAATTTCATAGACAAATCCTTCGCGCAGCCGGTCGAGCGCAACGCGCGCTTGCAGGCGATCGGCCGACAGCGTGATCTTGCTAATCCGCGATGGCTGCCGGTCCACGTCTGGTCCGCCGTAGTCGGGCGTGGAGATCCGCCGGTAAGAAGCGACGTCGTAGTTTGCTGCGTCCGCGCCACGCGCGGCGTCGACCGATTGCGTGAACTTGACTGTAAAACCGTCGGACGTTGCCAAGACTTCAGCTATGCCGGCCGGCGCAGCATCGGCAACGGTCATCCGTACGATCGAGCCGGTGTTCTGCCCGCCTCCCCAGCCACTATCGCGAATATTGCCGATGTACAGTGCGCCGTCCGGGCCGACCGCGCACGAGACCGGCCCTTCGAACGTTTCAGCGTCTTCGGCCGGTTCGACACTGAGCGGATAGACTGCGCCTTGGACGGTCCCTGCAACCTGTTGCAAGCTCATCCGCACCAGGCGGCGCGTGTCGTACTCGCAGCCGATCAAATGCCCTTCCCAGGGGCCGAACTGATCTTTGCCAGTTTGCTTGCGCAGCGCGTCGGGCGTTTCCAGAAAGCAAATCCCGTTCACGCTGCGCGTCCAGGGATGCGGAATCTCAATCGCCGGATCGCGCCGCGGCGGGCGGCCCTCGGTCGACGCCTGCTTGTTGAAAAAACCGTAGTGCGCGCCGGACTGCAAATAATTCAGCTCATTGAAGGGGTTGTAGTTCCCCTGGTTGTCGCTGGCGAAGAGCATGCCGGCGCGATTGCGGGCCAAACCCATCGGAAAGCGCACGCCGCCGCAGAACGGCTCGATCTCGAACAGCCGCGGATTGTCCGGCGTTGGCTGTCGCGGCGCGAGTCGTAGCGCTTCGCCACGGAATTTGGTCGCGGCCACATCGCGCTTGTCCTGCCAGCAGGGGATCGCTGTGAAGTAACCATTCGCCCCGTCCGGCACGATCCCCACGGCCCAATCGTGATAGTCATCCGTGTGTCCCCAGCCGCTGGCCACGATGTCGGAGCGCTGCGCTTGGCCAGAGGGGCCGAAATCGGTCAGCCGCACCACGCCGTTCTTATTGATCACATCCACGAAGTTATCACCGGTAACCACTCCGTACGGCGCGGCCAGTTCGTCGCTGATGGCGGTGAGCCGATCGGCGAGGCCATCCGAGTTCGTATCCGCGGCTGACCACACCTGTCCTTTGAGCGAAGTGAAGATCATCGTGCCATCCTTGCGCCACGCGAACGCGGTGGGCATCGGATCGCCCGGTAGCGGCAAGCGCACGGAGTTCCAGCCCGGCGTGACGTCGAGCGTGGCGGCAGGGAAGGGCACGGCTGGCGGAGGCGCGAGCGGAAATTGATCCGCGACGAGCGAACTGGTGTACGTGGCGCTGAACGCGGCTTTGTTCGCCTCGCTTGCCATCACGGCGACGGGGACGCCACCCACGACTTCGATCCGCCCGCGCGCAGGCTGGCCGTAACGAATCTCGAGCGGGCCATCCGAGCCACCACGCGACGCGGCGCGACCTTCGTCGATCGTCACGGCAACTTTTTCCGGCAACAGTCGCCAGGCGATCTCGGCGTTATCGGGCAAACCATCCACTTCGATCGAGCGGACGAACCCGCCCGGCTTGTTCGCGCTCGCCCAAGTGGGCGTGATCGTTTGCGTAACTCGTAGCGTGATCGGCGGCTCGCTCGTATCGTCCGGGGCGAAATGCAGGCGATACTCGGCCGTGACGCCAGCGTCCGAGTGTCGCCAAAGATCCAGCTCGGCAACGTGCTGTCCGCGAACGACTGGTTTCAGAAGCTTGCCACCAACGCGCAATTCCAGCTCCGGCTCGCCTGCGCGCGCGTCGAGCAGGTGCGTGCCGGCCGCTTCCCAAAACCAGGTTTTGCCGCGCGTGCGCTGCGCCGCGGCGTCTCCCAGCCACCAGCCGGCCAGGCGATTCTGTTCGAGATCGAACAACACAGTATGGCGATTCGGTAGCGCCGCGATCAGCGGCCGAATGAAAGGATGCTTGTTGATTGTGATGACGTCCGTCAGCACCGCCGTCGGTTCGTGCGCGTCGGGCAGGTTACGCCTGCGCACGACACGCACCGCTCCTGGCTCTGGCGGCGTGAAGTTCGGCAGGTTCAGCACGTGCCAGACGGCGGCCAGTTGATCATCGAGCTTTTCGTCCAGCACACCACGGACCGGCAGCTCGATCGAGGGCATTTCCATCCGCGGGACAATCCGCGCCGGGTTGCGCACCCAGCGGTCATACCAGCTGCGGCGGATCCGCCGGCCGACCAGCGAAAGATCCGTCCCCATGGCGGCGATATTGTCCTGCTTCGGCACAGCCCGTCCGATCTGGTGACAACTCGCGCAGCCGAAGCCTTCGGCCGTGACCAGCCGACGACCGGCGACCGTAAGAGCTTGATCGTCCAGCGTATGCGGCGCTTTGGCCGAAGCCGCAGCGGCGGGATGATCCGGTATCAGATCCGTCTCGGCGAACCACGCCGCGAGGGCCTGCGATTCTTCGGGCGTGAACGGAAACCTTGGCATGCGGATCTTCAGCCAGGGGCGCAGCGGCGCGTCCTTGGTGGTGAACGCCGCGATAATCGCTTCACGCTCGAGCTTGTCCCCCACGTCGTTAAGCGATGGAGGCGCAAGGGCCGGTAACAGCGTCGCCAACTCCGGATGCGCCTCGGCTAATGCTGGTGAATTGGCGACGATACCCATGTGCAATCCGCGCGTGTGGCACGATAGGCAATTCCGCTCCGTGACAAGCTGGGCGGCGTCTATCGGCGCGTTGAGTGATTGTGTCGGCGATGATTCTGCGACCGGCGCCCGCGTGATTTCGCGGATGTACTGCTCGACGGACGCGCGTTGATCCGGGCGCAGTCGATAGCCGGGGCGATGGCGGACCGCGTCAGGCTCGCCCAGGCAGCTTGCGCTGAAATCGGCGTCCTTCGTCAGGCGGCGCTTGTTCACCACGGCCGGTGGCGCCGTTTTATTTTTATCGGTGTCGAGCGCATGGCACGCCGCGCAGCGATGGGCCGAGATCAACTCGGCGCCGCGCTCTGGATCGCCTGCCGGTTCGTCCTTGGGCGAAGTTTCCGGCGGACCTTGCTCGCTCAAAAACTTCGCCAGGTCCGCGCGCTGCTCAGGCGAGAGTGGAAAGACCGGCATGCGATGCGCAGGATTACTCATCTCAGGAGTTGCCAACCAGCGGGCGAAGAACTCCGCCGGTCGCTTGGCGCCGACCGCGGTCAGGTCGCCGCCACCGTAGACCCCGCCCACGCCGAGCGACTTGAATTGATGACACGCCAGGCAACCGAGCGTCAGAAACAATTCTTGGCCGGCTTCGCGATCCGCCTCGGCGGTCGCTTTGAGTTCTTTTTCATCGGCCGATTTTGGCGGCGCTGGTTGCGAGTGCTTGGTCAGCCAGGCGACGATGTGTTGCGCGTCAGCGCGGCTTACGCCGAGCCCTGGCATGCGGAATTTGACGTCGTTGATTACCGGCGTTTGTGCGGTCTCGGACTGTGCGTCGTTCTCGGAAGCCGTTGCTGACTTAATTTGAGCCTTCACCTGCGCGGCGTCTGCTGCCTTGCCACCAACCCAGGTCATCAGCCACTCGTGATCCAAATTACCGCTGATGTGCGAGAGCGCCGGCGCTGGGAGAATGGGCTGCGCGTCCGGCAGATCATGACACGCCGCGCACCGCAGGGCACGGGCTAGTAGCCGACCTTCGTCGAACTGTTTTAGCGCCTCGGATCCGGCGGCGTGCGACAATAGCCTGGGCGGGATCGGCTCAAGCTGGAATTTCGGGCCGGACCAGAGCAGCCCGATCTGCGCCGCGGGGCCAGCGGCGCGAAACGTCACTTCGAGCGGCTGTGCGCCGAAATCGAGCTCGACCGCGGCGGACTCTAGCCATCCAGGTTTTTGCGCAGCGCCGTCGATGAGTGACTTGCCGCCGAGTTTCAGTTCAACAGTCCCGCCGCCGGCGTAAACAGAAATGCGATAGGAGCCGGGCGATTGGATTGCCAGGTTGCCAGCCCAGCGTGCGGTGAAAGCGCCGATAGGCACACGCGGGTCAGGCGAGGTTTTATCCCAGGTGAAGCGGAGCCGCTCGTCGATCCGCGAATGCGCGACGCCATCGGCGCCGGTATACGTGCCGATTAATCCGGCCGGCGGCTCGGCCGGCTCGTCGTCATCCTGGCCGTGCGATGGGTGTGTGCAAGCGATGAAAAGCAAAATCGCGATGAGTGGAGCAGTCACCAGGTAGCGCAAGCACACGCGCTCCGGGAGGGCGAGGCTCCCGCCGAGCCACGCGCCGCGAAACGACACCGCAGCGGCCAACGCCTTGAACAATTTGCAGGTCGTCAATTCACTCATGCGGCGGAGCGTCAAAGATCCGGGGGCAATGTCAAAGTCGGTGCGCGTCAATCGGTAGCCACCGGCGTGATCCGCACGCTCTTGAGATCCATCAGGTAGCCGTTCAGCTTGCCCGTCGGGCGTAGCACAACTTGCTGCTTGCCTGGCTTCAGCTTGATCACGCCGACGGTGGCCTGCCGGTACGAATCCCAGTTGCCGGTGCTGGTGACTTTGCCGCCCAGCGTGACGTCGCCCACCTGCAATTGATAACTATTGCCGGCCACGTCGGCCGCGCAGGCGTAATCGAGCCGGACAATGTATTTTGTTTCTTGCGTGACGTTAAACGTCCACACGGCGTGGTCGTTCTCGCTCCCCCACGTGCCGAGGTTGCGATACGTCGGCTCGTAGGCCAGCGTGCTGCCGTAGATCTCGCAGTCCGACGCTAGCAACCAGAACTCGCCGCGGAAGTTTTCGGGCTCGACCAGCTTGGGCTCATTGCCGGCGAATTCGCGCCGCGGCGGACGCGTGGTGGCCAGGTACGCGACGAGATCGGCAAAGTCCTTGGGGTTAACATCCTTCTCCAAGCCTTCGGGCATGAGCGACTTGCCGGTGCTGGTCAGCTCGTCGAGATCTGCGCGGAGGATGGTCGTTTGCTTTCCTTCCTGTCCGACGAGTGTGACGCTAGCGCCGGTTTCGGCCGAGAGGATGCCGGTATGGACCAGACCGTCGCTGCTGGCGGCCGAGTAATTGAGGAACTTGCTTTCCACGGCCCGATTGGGATCGAGAATGGCGACCAGCAGGGCGTCGTTCGATTTATCCGTCAGCGCGGCGAGATCCGGGCCGACGGGCGTGCCGACGTCTTCCAATCGATGGCAGGGGGCACAGGTTTTCTTGAAGACCGCTTTGCCATGTTGTGCGTCGCCGCGCGTGGCCAGCGCCGCGCGGTATTGATCGATCGCCGCCTGGCGATCGGCGGCCGTCGAAGCCGTGAGCAACTTGCCGGCGCGGGCGCGGATTTCTTCGTCGCGATGATCCAACAAACGCTGTCGGCGGGCCGCGTCGATCTCGCCGGCCGAAAAGCTCTTGGCTTCGATGGCGTCGAGCATCAATATCAGCCACGCCTCGCGCCGCAGCAGCGCTTCGATCACGCTGCCGCGTAGCTCCGGCCCTAGGCCTTTCCAGGCGCCCAGCAGTAGCTGAGCGGCCTCGGCTTCTTCGAGCCGCGCGAGCGCCGTGACCGCGGCGCCTTGCAGTGCGGCGGACGAGCGAGGAGAAAGCAACTCGGCCAACAGCGCCAGGTCTTCTTTCTGCTGGTCGATGCCACGCCCCAGCAGTGTGACCGCGACAAGCCGCTCCGGTTCTTCGGCCGTTTCATTCGAAACTGCCTTGCGCGCCCACGCGAACATGGGGTTGACCTGGGCGAGGCCTTGCTTGAGATCGGCGTCGGCTTCCTTCTCGAACTTGGCGAGCGAGAGGTTTTTGCGATCGAGCGTGTCGAGCAGGCCGGCCAGCGCGGTGACTTGCCAGTCTTCAAAGTTACCTTTGTCGTCTGGCTTGGCCAGCGCCGCGAGCAAGCGGACCAGTGCGCGGTCGTTGTCGTACGTCGTCGCCAGCGCCAATAGCTTTTGCAACAACTCGACCGGCGGGTCTTTGCCGGCCGTCGCCGCGAGCATGGCGTCGATCATGCCGTCTAGATGTTTTGGACTGGCCGAGCTCATCACGGCCGCGGTGACGTATTGGCTAGCAGCGTCAGCCAGCGCGATGGCCGCCAGGGCCTCGCCGGCGCGGCGGTCAGGCCATTCGCCAAGGCTGTACGCCAGTTGCATGCGGACGTGCGCGTCGGCGTCGGACACCAGCTTGAGCGCGGCGGCCGCCAGCTTCGGCGCATTCGCGAGGCGAGATTCGCTCAGTCGGATCGCGTGACGGCGCACGCCAGGCTCCTTGTCAGCTAGCGCTCGCAGCAACACGGCTTCGTCGAGCGCCGCCAGACCATCGAGCGCGCAGAGCGCTTGCAAGCGGGCCAGCGCTCGCGGCGAAGTGGCCGCCAGCTTCTGCAGCAGCGGAATCGCCGCGCGATCGGCGTTCCAGACCAGCATCTGCTGGGCCATGTCGCGCTGCCAGCCGTTCGGCGTGTCTAAAGCCGCGACGAGTCCCGCGGTGTCGAGCTTGTCGAGTCGTGGAATCGGGCGAGGTTTTACGCCAACTGGCAGCACGCGGTAGAGGCGCCCCTTGTCGTCGCCGGCTCGCAGGTCCAAACGCTTTTGCCAATCCTGCGGGATGTACTCCGGGTGTTCGATCACGGCGCGATACATGTCGGCGATCCACAGTCCGCCATCCGGGCCGGTGCGCAGTGAGGTCGGCCGAAACCAGTTGTCGCTCGACGCCAGGAATTCTGACTTCTGTTCGTCCGCTGGTCGCTGACTACTGAACAGCACGCCATCGCGCGTTAATACTTCTCGATGAACCAGGTTGTGGACTGGCTCGCTGACGAACGAGTTGCCGTAGTAGTTTTTGCCGAGTAGTTCATCGCGAAAGATGATCGCGCTGCAGGCCGACGTAAAGCGATCGACGACGTTAAAGTCATTGAAGCGCGGCAGGGTCCGGCTGGCCGGGAAGACTGGCGCCGCGCCCGGGGCGACCGAGACATCACGCCGGGGGTTGGGCGCCGAGATGTTTTTGTTGCGGCGCAGGTAGCGATCTTCGAGCACAAACTGCCACATCGGCTCACTATTGGCGTTGCCGAACCAGTTGCCCCAGTCGTCGCGCTCGCGGAGGAATTGCGTCTGGCCAATCTCGGGATCGAGCAGCCCACGGTCGGGATCGATCCGGAAATCGCGGAAGTTGATCGCCACGCGCTCGCCGGATTTGATCGATTCGATCTGGCCGCCACTGTCGCCGTTGGCGCAGTAGAGCCAGTTATCAAGCCCATGCCGGAGGCCGTTCACGCGATGCTGCTGGTTCCCTTCATGAAAGCCGCGGAAGAGAACCTGCTTCACGTCGGCGCGGCCGTCGCCATCGGTGTCTTCGGCATACAGAATATCGGGCGCGGCGGTGACGATAATGCCCTTGCGCCACACGCAGATGCTGCTGGGGAACGGCAGCTCTTCGAGAAACGTCGTGGCCTTGTCGTAGACTGCGTCGCCGTTCGTGTCTTCGAGGAACTTCACGCGACCACCAGGCTTGCCCATGCCGTCCATGCCTTGCGGATAGTCGTTCATCTCGACAACCCACAATCGGCCGTCGGGTCCCCAGTCGAACCCGACCGGGTCAACCACCAGCGGCTCGCTGACCATCAGTTCAACGGCCATGCCGGGCCGCATGCGGATCGAGCGCAGCCCGGCCAGCGGGCTTTTGGCTTCCGGATCGACGTCTTTCAGTAGTTCGTTAAACGTGCGGCGATCGACAAGGTCTTTCTGCTTGTCGGTGTTTTCGTTTTGCAACCACATCGCGTGATTGGCGAACCATGCGCCGTTGTTCGTTCCATCGCGCGCGATCATTGGCAGCGCCCCAGGCGTTCCGGCCTTGCCGGCCATCACGCGGCGTGACCAGCCGGTCTTCAGCCCTCGGAACAAATCGATCGAGTAGGTCTTTTCGTTTGAGAAGACGACGTCGTCATAGCCGTCCTCGTCGATGTCGACAAAACGCAGGCCGGCGTCGCGCCCTTGGGCGTCGGCGATCGTCGCGCCGTCAGGCAGCGCAAAGTCGAGTGGCTTCCAACCGCCTGCCTTGCGATCGAATTGATAGATCGCTGGCGAGCCCTCGCTGCCAATGATTCCTTCACTGACACCATCGCCATCAAGGTCGCGGAACCGGACCCCCTGATCGACGCCACGATTCGCAAGTTGGATCGGTTTTCCGGCCAGCGCGAAATTCTCGACGAGTTGGCGATCTTCCTGCCATGCCTTGCCGTCGAAAGTCCAGGCAGCGCGCTTGGCCTCGTTGGCGATCACGATCGATGGGCCCGTTTCGCGCAGGACAGCAAAGCGAGCGCCAGCGTCTTGCTGTGTCTTATCTGCCTGCGTTTTGCCCGCGTCGTCGCGAGAAACCACCAGTTGCGCCGGAAACGGGCTCGTCGCCCAAGCGGCTTTCTTCGGATCCCAAATCCGCGTCTGTTGCAATTTTGGATTGCCGATCACCGCGTCGAGAAACCCATCGCCGTTGAGGTCCAGCATCCGGGCTCCATTGTCGCCGCCGTCGCCCCGGCGAAGCGACTGCCCGCCGAGAACGTTCTTCTCCAGCCGCGCCAGCGCTTCGGGAAAGTTCAGGAACTTCACTTTCTTGCCATGCTTTGCCACGGCATGATCGATCAGCGCCACGATCTGATCATTGCGGATCCACGTGTACGGATGAAAGACCATCGTAAAGACGCCCTGCTTGGCGACCGCGGCGTCGATCCCGGCCTGCATGTCAGTCAGCGTTTTGGGATTGGCCTCGCCTTGCGCGTGCTGGGCTGACCAATCACTCGGCGCGATGCAGGGAAACTCCCAGCAGAGCCGGCCGATCACGTAAGGGTAGGGATAGTCGTCAATCCGATTCACAAACGCGCGATCCTTCGGCGCGTATTTTTGAAAGCGATCTTGTCCCGCAGAGTCGTAGACCAGCTCGCGCGGCAGCGCCGGATCGTTCGGCGTGAAGAACTGGAACACTGACGAATCAATCGCCAGGTAATTTCCCTCAGGCGTTGTGTGGTTGAAGATCTCGGCAAAGAAGCGAGGGCTGACCGTGTTCAACGAATCGCAACAGGGCGTCCGAAACGCCACCGGCCGGCTGCGCGGGATCTTGGCCAGTTGATCCACGCAGCGGTCGTACGTGCTCTTGGCTTTTGCCAGATCGCCGCCAGCCAGCAGCGGGCAGGGGTGGTCGACCGTGTGCGTCTCCAGGCTGACGCCCTCCTTCAACCAGCGCTGCAAGTGCGGCTCGTCCGCTTTGATCTGGTTGGTCATGATCGAGACCGGCGCCCGGCCGTCGATTTTTTTGAGCCGCTCGAGGATCGGCCGCAGGTAGGCCTCCCACTTTTCGTGCCCCTTCATATCGTCAATGGCCAGGATCACCACGGCCTCAACGCCCGGCTCGCCCACCCACTGCGGCGTGGTGAGCTTGGGGAAATCTCGCGACACGTAAAACGGATCGTCCGAGTCAAGATACGTCAGCCGATTAGCGTCAGCGGCGAGGGCGAGGCTCGCCGTTAGTGATAGGACTGAGAGCAAAGCGAACGCCAGCCCGAGCGTCGATCTGCGTCCTTTGTCAGAGAGCGAAAATAGCATCGGCAGACCGGCGGGGCAGGGGGGCAGTTTTCAGGAGGGCATGGTTTGACCCATTGTAACCCGCCGCGGCAGGCTGTTCCAAAGGGGGTGCCAGAGTCACGCTGACACCAACCCGAAGCGCCAGCGAGGGTTCTTAAGCAGTGTCCACATCATCACTGGGACGCACCGATGTACGCGGTTTCGAGAAATTCGCACTCGCGATTGCTTTCAGCCCCGACGATGTCGTTCTTTTGCCCTCGCTGGCGCGTCGGGTTAGTATGATGACCCTCGGCCGGTGTCTAGGCCGAATGCCTTGTCATCCCGCCTTCGTTCGCCCAACCTGAAGGATTCGTGTCATGCGATTCGTGATCCCTGTCGCGTCTACACTGCTGTGCATCGCTGCCCTTTCAGCAAACCTGCCGTGTGCCCGCGCCGCCGAAGAACCGGCCGTGCTCGTGCGGGAGTTCATCTACGAAACGGCGCCGTTTCCTTCGTGTCATGCCTCGACCATCGAATCGACGCCCAAGGGCCTGATCGCGGCGTGGTTCGGCGGTACCGACGAAGGCAATAACGACGTCGGCATTTGGGTCTCGCGCCACGAGGGCGGGGCGTGGTCGGCGCCGGTCGAGGTCGCCAACGGCGTCGAGTCCACAACGAAGCGCTATCCTTGTTGGAACCCCGTGCTGTATCAAAGCCCCGGCGGTCCGCTGCTGCTCTTCTATAAAGTCGGGCCAAACCCGCGGGCGTGGTGGGGAATGGTCATTCGCTCGACCGACAACGGCCAGTCGTGGTCGAAGCCGGAGCGATTGCCGGATGGCATTCTGGGGCCGATCAAAGACAAGGCCGTGCTGGTTGGCAAGGACCTGATCTGCCCATCGAGCACCGAGCACGACGGTTGGAAGGTGCACATCGAGCGCACGAGCGATCTCGGCAAAACGTGGGACAAAACTGACTCGCTGGTTGACGCGAAAGAATTCGGCGTGATCCAGCCAACGCTGCTGATTCACCCCGAAGGCAAGTTGCAGATCCTTTGCCGCAGCCAGCAAAAGAAAATCGTCGAGTCCTGGTCGACCGACGGCGGCCGCAGCTGGAGCAAGCTGACGGCGACGAGCTTGCCGAACAACAACAGTGGACTCGACGCCGTCAACCTGGCGGACGGTCGAATGGTATTGATCTACAACCACACCCAACGCGGTCGCAGCCCGCTGAATGTTTCGATCACCAAGGACGGCAAAAACTGGCAAGGCGCCCTGGCGCTAGAGACCGAGCCGGGCGAGTTCTCTTATCCGGCGATGATCGCCACGCCCGACGGCAAGGTCCACATCACGTACACCTGGAACCGCAAAAAGATCCGCCACATCGAACTCGATCCGGCAAAGCTGACCGGTAAGGACATCGTGGACGGGGCCTGGCCGAAGTGAATTAGGTCTTCGTATCGTTGTGGCCCGTGTTTTCACCACGACGACACTACGACACGACGACGAGAGTGTTGCTCGTGCCCTGCGCTGTCCGACTCGGGAGGCGCTTGGCGCTGGATCCGATTCTTTAATCGGGCAGTCGATATGGGCTATCGCAAGGATAAAAAGGTCTGGCGATATCTGCTGGCCGTGGCGATTGGCGCTTTCATCGTCGGCCCGCTCACCTTGCCATGGCTCGCGATTGTGGATGATTCTGGCGGAGTCGAAACGCTCGTTGGGGTTGCTCTTGCGCTGACAATTTATCATTTCTTGCTCTGACGCAGCGACTTTCGGTTTCTCTCCGCGTCTCGGCGTCTCGGCGTCTCGGCGGTTCAACCCCTCTTCATCCTGGAAAGAGGGGTGGGTTGAACCGCCGAGGCGCGAAGGCGCAGAGACGAGTGGCTTCTAAATCTCCGTAACGGCGCCACAACACGACAAAAAACGAGGCCCGCCCAAACTTGGACGGGCCTCGTTTTGTTGAACGCTTTCGCAGAAGACTTCGTCAGCCGCAGCCGCAACCGGCCGCGTCGCACGACCAGCCTCGCTCGGTTTCTTCCGAGTTCTTGTTCAGATGAACGTGGCTGTCGACCCGTTCGACCCAGCTAACTGGGATGAAGTGGTGTTGGCCATCAGGGCTGTCGTTCTTGGTCAGCTTGATGGCGTTTCCTTCGACACAGTCGACCTTGCCGACGGTCTTGCCGCAGGATGCGACGACCTTCATATGCTCAGTGATCGCGCCGACTCCGGCGTCGGTGCCCTCGGCGCCCAGACCTGTCTCGTCTTTTACGAATTCTGCAGCGCGCTCAGCGCCGGCGGCAATCTTGTTGCCGGCGGTCTTTGCCGCGTCGACGAAATCTCGGCCTGCGTCCTTCACGGTATCTTTGATCGAATTGGCCATGGCTTGGCTCCTGTTTGAAATTGTGTTCAAAGCTAATATCGCCGCCAGGCACACGGCCAGGCGAGCGCCTCAGATCCCCGATGGCTGTCAGATTCCGCGATTGCGCCAGTAATAACCGCCGCCGCCACCGAAAATAATCAGCAGCACGATTACGAGGATTAGTAGTTGCATGGTGTCCATATTGTCATCCCTTTCGAGCAGATCGGCGTGCCGACTGCGTTATGTTTCGTTCCATCGAATTGGTTACGTTCGGTTCGGTTCTAGCGACGCAGCTTCTTGGCAACCTCTTTGACTTTGTCGACCGCTTTTTCGGCGGTCTGTTTGACCTTGCCGACGGCCTGATCTGTTTGTCCTTCGGTGCGCAGGTCATCGTTGTCGGTCAGCGCGCCGGCCGCCTCTTTAATTCGCCCTTTCGCCACATCCGTCTTTCCGCTCATGATCATTCTCCTTGTTCAGTGCTTGAGTTACTTGGCTTACTTGTCTGGTATATGCAAAGGAGATTGCAAACTCTGCGCCAAATCGATTGGAAGAGGGGTTTTGGCCTTCCTGCAGCGCGTGCAACGGCAATCGTGTCGAAAACTGTGACCGCTGACGCCATGCAGTCCACTCTGGCAGGAGCCCGCGCAGCGGCAAAAGCATTCGCGGCCCGAGGCGAAATGCGTATGCAAGCGGATGTCGTTTGGGGGACGAGTGCGAGCGTTGCGTTGTTGTAGGCGCACGCTTTGCTGCGCAATTGCCTTAGCCGCGAACGCCCTATTTAATTTTCGAAAGATGGCGCTATGTCTAGGATGGTAAATCGACCGAGTGCATGCAACGCAGACCAGTCAGTGGGACACCCGTCGCCATCGCCGCGTCTGAGCGCCGACGCCACTCGCACGTTGGCTCCAATTGCCGTGCGAATGGCAACGCTCCTGGTCATTACCATCCCGCTCCTGGGCGTGGCTGTGATTCCCTGGTTCCTTTGGCAGCGGGGCTTCCATGGGACCGATCTGGGATTGTTGATCGCGATGTATCTCTTGTCCGGGCTCGGTATCACCGTTGGGTTCCACCGTTTACTTGTTCATCGCTCGTTTGAGACCTACGACTGGGTCAAAGTCATCTTTGTGGCCCTCGGGTCGATGGCCGTCCAAGGGCCGATGCTCAAGTGGGTGGCAATGCATCGTCGCCATCATCAATGGAGCGATACATCAGAGGATCCACACTCGCCGCAACACGCAGGGAGCGGCGCTCTCGGAGTGCTGCGAGGTTTCTGGCACGCCCATATCGGCTGGTTTTTTGAAGCGGATCCGGGGGACCTTGACCACTACGTCAAAGACCTGACGAGCAGTCGCGCTTTGCGCTGGGCGAGTGCGCTATTTCCGCTGTGGGTTGCGTTGGGGTTGGCCATTCCGGCAGTTCTCGGTGGTTTGATCACGCAGAGTTGGCTCGGAGCGCTGACCGGATTTCTCTGGGGCGGGCTGTTCCGGGTCTTTCTCGTTCACCACTCGACCTGGAGTATCAACTCCGCGTGCCATCTCTGGGGCCTGTCGCCGTACCGCTGTAACGATCAAAGTCGCAACAACGTGCTGTTTGGCCTCCTCTCGCTCGGAGAAGGTTGGCATAACAATCATCACGCCTTCCCAACCTCGGCTCGCCATGGGCTGCGCTGGTGGCAACTCGATGCAAGTTACTGGGTGATCCGCGCGCTCGCGGCGATTGGCCTGGCCTGGAACTTGAAACAGCCGACGCGAGAGGCGCAGTGGCAAGCGCGGCGCGCGGCTTAACCCGTGCGTCGACGTTTGCTCCCTGCTGTCGCGCGCGAGCAAATTTCTCTGGCGACTGCGCTCCAGAAAGACGTCAGAACATTCCGGCGAATCGCGCCAGCTGAGCGTCGAACGTTCGCAGTGGACGCGCTGCCACCGACCCGCCGGCGTGGGAGCGTCATTTCGCGTGAACACGTGTCGCAACCGGCACAGGCGTGCGTCCTTGGGTGCCTGGAACGACAATTGCACTTGGTGAGCGCAATCGAATTTTCGAATCAACTCCAAGAGTATCCACTAGTCCAGAAGGCGCACGACCATGTCTACCAAACGGCCCATCCTTAAGTACGCGACAGCAACCTTAGCCGTCATACTGACGGTTGCGCTTGTCTCCAATGCTTCGTTCGCTGCGCCGGGCGGAGGCGGCGGAGGGAATCGCGGGGGCGGTGGCGGCGGTGGTGGGAATCGTGGTGGTGGCGGCGGAGGCGGTGGAGGCGCCCAGCGCGGAGGCGGTGGAGGTGGGGGCGGCGCCCAGCGCGGGGGTGGCGGAGGTGGTGGCGCCGCTCAGCGCGGGGGTGGTGGTACCGCTCAGCGAGGCGGAGGCGGCCCCGCAAACTTTGGCGGTGGAGCACCGAGTAGTCGCAACATGAACCCTGGCGGAAATGTCGGAGGCCGTGGCCCCGGCCAGATCGGCGGCAACACGAACGCCGCAATCCGCGGACCCGCCAACACCAACGCAAATACGGCCGCCCGCAACGCAATTGGGCCCAATGGCAATGCGAACCTGAACGCGGGGCGAACGAACGCCGACGCAGGCGTCGGAATCAATCGCAACGCCAATGGAGTAGGCGTCAATCGCAACATTAACAGTGGCCCAGGCGTCAACCGCAACAACAACGTCACGACCAACTATCGAGGCGTCAATCCAGGTGGCAGCGGATTCACCTCTCGCCACAGCGCGACAGTGAACGCGAGCATCGCCGCTCATAACAACGCACTGTACGGCGGACGGAACGGCGGCCGCAACGGCGCGAACTTTAACAACAACGGCGTCGGCAATGCCGCAGTCCGTAATGGCTTTGTCGGCAATGGGGCGCTCGGCTATGGCGGCTACGGTGGTTATGGTCGCTACGGTGGATACGGTGGCTACGGGCCGTATGGCCGCTACGGCTATGGTTACGGCGGCCTCTGGGGCTTAACAGCACTCTATGGCCTGAACGGCCTCGGGTACGGCGGTTATGGCGCAGGAGGCTACGCCGGTTACGGCGGTTACGGTTACGGTAACTACGGATATGGCCAAAATGGTTACGGTCAGACCGCATACAGTTCCGCAGTCGTCGTGGATCAGGCGACCCAACCGGTCGTCGCACAACCGACAGAAGCTCAATTGGCGGAATCGCGTGCGTTCGATCAGCAGGGCGAAATCGCATTCCGCGAAGGCCGCTATGACGACGCGATTTACAACTGGCGGCACGCGAGCCTCGATGATCCGCAAAACGGCGTGTTGTTGTTGCTCCTGTCGCAAGCCCTGTTTGCCAATGGCCAATATGACGACGCCGCCGGCGCCGCCGAGGCCGGCATCGCCATGCTGCCGCTAGATCAATGGGGCGTGGTTGTGAAGAACTATCAGGACATCTATCCGCCACGTCACGCGTACACGGAACAGTTACGGAAGCTCGAAGCAGCTCGCGCCGCCAAGCCAGATGATCCGGCAATGCGTGTGCTGCTGGGCTACCACTACCTGTTCCTCAATTTCCCGAAACAGGCGCAACCGGAACTGGAGAAGGCTTTGCAGCTTCAGCCCAAGGATTTGATCGCCAAGGACCTCTTGTCGCTCAGCCGTGGCGAGAAGCCAGAGGGCCCGAAAGCGCCTGCGCCAAACGCCGACACGCCAGCGACGGACGGAGCTGTGCCAGCTCCCGGGGCGCCGGCTATTCAATAGGACGTCAAAGAAACTCGAGAGCTCCGCTAGCCGCGCCAAGTCTTATCTGACTTAGCGCGGCTAGTTTGCGTTAGGCGCTCGTCGCGCGGGCGCCTGCCAGCGCGCAAGCGGCGTTCACTTGCCCGAGAATCAGCGGATATCGCTGATTCCGACCCCCTTTTGACCAACTGCCTTCCAGAACGTACAAAGGGGGAGTCGCCGTGGCGACGTTGTGCGTCCGCGGCCTCCGATGAGAGGCCCCTGCGGTGGGGCGCTGTGAACCTGGTCAGGGGAGAAATCCAGCAGCCATAAACAGTCAGCTTCAGGTGCGGTGGGCCTCTCATCCGGGGCCGCAGTGCGCTGCAAGGCGCCAGGCCGCGCGGAGCTGTGCAGCAAGGTGTCCGCTGGCCGTCCTCTATTCTGTGAACCGTCTTTTCTGAGATTTCGTCCGCCGCCCGCTAGCGCTGTGACCCACGCAGCCCGGTGAGGCCTCGTCTGAGGAGCCCGAGAGCGCCATGCCCAAACAGGACTCGGCAGCCGGATTGCTCCCTGGCGATGACGAACAAACAGCCACCGCGGCTGACGATGCACCCGCCGCCGGCTCGCCACCCGTTCCTCGCGAGCGCGAATACACGGTCGTCGCTCGCCGGTACCGCCCGCAGGCCTTTGGCGAATTGGTCGGCCAGGAGCATGTCGCCCGCGCCCTCTCCGGCGCGATCACCAGCAACCGTGTCGGGCACGCCTACTTGTTCACCGGCGCGCGTGGCGTTGGCAAGACTTCGGCCGCGCGGATCCTGGCCAAATGCCTGAATTGCGAACGCGGCCCGGCGCCAACGCCGTGCGATCAGTGCGATAGCTGCCTGGCGATCGCGTCCGGCGATGACGTCGATGTCCTCGAGATCGATGGCGCCAGCAACCGCGGCATCGAAGAGATGCGCGAGCTGCGGCACAACGTCGGCATTCGACCCAGCCGATCGCGGTTCAAGATCTACATCATCGACGAAGTTCACATGCTCACGCGCGAGGCCTTCAACGCGCTGCTGAAAACGCTCGAAGAGCCGCCGGAGCACGTGAAGTTCATCTTCTGCACGACCGAGGCCGAGAAGATCCCGGTCACCATCCTCTCGCGCTGCCAACGGTTCGACTTCGCCGGCATCGAAGCGGCGTCGATCGTCGGCCGCTTGCAGCAGATCGTCGCGGCCGAAGGAGTCGAAGCCGAGCCGGCGGCGCTCGCGCTGCTATCGCGTCGCGCCGGCGGATCGATGCGCGACAGCCAGTCGCTGCTTGAGCAATTGTTGTCGCTTGGCGCCAAACGGATCACGGTGACCGACGTCAATCAAATGCTCGGCTCGGCGTCCGAAGAGCGGCTTGGCCGGCTGCTCAATCACCTGGTCGCCCGCGAGGCCGGTGAAGCGCTGGCCGAGTTGGATTCGGTCGTCAGCGAAGGGGTCGACGTTGGGCAATTGCTCGATCAACTACTGCTCTATTGCCGCGATGTGATGGTCGCCTCCGTCGGCGGAAAGGCCGAAACGCTGCTCCACACCGACGCCGCCACGGTCGCAGTGATCGGCGCCGCCGCGCAGGCCCTCGGCGTGCAAACCGTGCTCGCCATGATGCAGATCGTCGACCATACGATCGGCCGGATGCGTTACAGCACGCAGCGCCGCGTATTGGCCGAGTTGGCGCTAGTGCGAATCTGCCAGTTGGCCGATCTCGACGAGCTGCCCGTGCTGATCGCGTCGCTCAAAGGGAGTGATGGCCCGGCGACAACGGGTGGCGCCTCCGGCCGCCCGGCGCTAGCTCGCCCCGCGCCAGCCACGGCGCGATTGGCTGCTCCGCCGAGTGCTTCACAGCAGCAGCCAGCGCCACAACCGGTCGCGCCGCCAGTAGCAAAAAAAAAAGAACCTGAGCTGAGTGCGTCCGAGCTGGGTGGGCCTGACCTGGGGGCGCCTGAAGTGAGCGAGCCTGAGCTGAGCGAAGAACAGGCGCTCGACCGCGCGAACGCCGCGCTCGCCGACTCCGAAGACGCAAGCGAGGACTCGATCGTCGAAGACGACGTCTCGGCGAATCATTCGGATGAGGATGCGCCGGCTGCGTCGCCAGCCATTCAGCAATCGGCCGCGCCGCTGGCGCCGGCAGACGCCAGGCGGGTTTGGCAAGCGGCGCTGTCATCGCTCACCGGCATGTTGGCCGCCTACGCCAGCAAGGCCGACAAGTTCGATGTCCGCGGCGACGGATTCCTGGTCGCCACTTTCCCGAAGAACTATAATAATGCCAAGGTCTTCTGCGAGAAGCCCGAGGCGCTCGATCGTCTGCAAGCGGCCGCGACAGAAGCGGCCGGCCGGCCGGTGCGAATCGGCCTCGTGCTGAGCGAAATCGCCAGCGAAACCGCCGCCGCCACGCCAACCACCCCGCGAGCGCCGCAGCGCGAACGCGTGCGAGACAAATCAAAACACCCACTCGTCGCAAAAGCCATCGAACTGTTCGACGCGCGACCGGTGAAGGTGGAAGAGAAGTAGGCATTGAGGACTTGAGGACTTGAGGACTTGAGGAAGAGGGTCGGCGCACCACACTAACCCGAAGCGCAAGCGAGGGTTCTTCGTCCGGTGATAAAGAACCGCTGGGCTCGCGCCCATCCACTGACGAAGAGGACTTTCGCGGCAGCGCGTAACGTAGTCATCACGCTCCGCGTGATGTTCCGGCGGCGCCAGCCGCAACCGCTCTTCGCTAGCGGCAGGGCGCAAGCCCTCCGGTCGAAGTGATATAAGGCTTGCGAAGCAGCGAACAACAAAGAATCGCTGGGCTCGCGCCCAGCCGCTAACACAACACACAGCAGGTTAAACGATGGGCCTATTCGATAAAATCGGCGACATGGCGTCGATGGTCCGCCAGGCGCAGCAGTTTGGCGGCAAGATGGAAGAGCTGGCCGAATCGCTCAAGGCCCGCCGCGTCACCGGAACAGCCGGCGGCGGACTGGTCGAGGTCGAAGCCAGCGGCCTGCAAGAAGTGCTGGCCTGCAAGATCGAGCCCGGCTTCTTCGCCGGCGGCGATCGCGAATTGATCGAAGACCTGATCCGCGTCGCCACGAACGACGCCCTGGCCAAAGCCAAACAACTCCACGCCGAGGCCATGCAACAAATGATGGGCGGCATGGCCAACATGCCCGGCATGAGCGAAGCCATGGCGAAACTGACCGGGCAGTAGCCAGCGCGCATCCGTAGGGTACGCACTCCGTGCGTACCACGAATCGAGCAAGACGCCAACCACCTCGCCGCCGACCTCGCGTCGCCAATCGTCACGCCCGGAGTGCGTGACCTACAAAGAACCCGCGGCTAGCGCCTTGCGGCTCACAATTCGTCAGCGCCAGCGTCTTCCCCTCAAAGCCTCAAGTCCTCAACCCCTCAAAGCCTTCCTCCGCCATGTCCCAACTCACAGAGTCCGTCGCTCGCCTGGTGCAGGAATTTGCCAAGCTCCCCGGCATCGGCAAGAAAACTGCCGAACGGCTTACTTACCATGTCCTGCGGGTTACCAAGCCCGAGGCGATAGCACTCGCCGAGGCGATCCGCAACGTCAAGGAAAACGTGCGCTACTGCAGCGTCTGTTACAACCTGGCGGAAGGGGAACTGTGCGAGATCTGCCAAGACCCCAAACGCAACCGCCAGCAGATCTGCGTTGTCGAACAGCCGCGAGACCTGATGGCCCTCGAGCAGGCCAGCGCCTATCGCGGGCTGTACCACGTGTTATTGGGCCGGATCGCCCCGCTCGAAGGCATCGGCCCGGATCAATTGACCATCGACGCCCTGGTCGAACGGGTCCGAACCGGCGATTTTCAAGAGATTATCATGGCGACCAATCCAACCGTTGAGGGGGATGGGACGTCGCTACATATCTCAAACCGCCTATCCGAATTTAACGTGCAAATCACCCGTCTTGCCCGCGGGATCACCAGCGGCAGCGTGCTAGAGTTTGCTAACAAGGAAATTCTGGCCGACGCCCTCAGCGGCCGTCAGAAGTTTTGATCCGAAAATTCAGGCTCGGCGCGTATCCCGTCTGGCGGAGCGCGGTAGAATAGGGGCGGAGTTGGGGGCGGCGCCAAAAATGCACGTCGCCGCTGGTCATCCACAGCGGCAACTTTGGGACCGAATAATATCCGCGGCGCACCGGCCGCATTCCTTAGCAATTCACGAATCGAGCACTATGCGACTTTCCTTCGGCCAGGAGATGAAGCTCGTCCAGAAACAAGTTCTGGCGCCGCGCATGATCCAGTCGATGGAGATTCTTCAGCTCCCCATCATGGAGCTGCAAGAACGCATCGAACAGGAAATTGCCGAAAACCCCTGCCTCGACAAAGAAGAGAACGATCCCGACCTGCCCGACGAGCCGATCGACGAAGACGTCAATCCAGACGCGCCAACGTCGGAAGAGCGCGAGCTGGTCGTTGATGAAACGAAGGACAACGAGGCCGACTTCGAACGCCTGCTCAACCTGGGCGATGAATGGAGCGATTCGTTCGACGAGCGCCCGCGCCCCAGCAGCACCCGGCTCGAAGAAGACAGCAATCGCAAGCATGACGCCATCGCCAACATGGTGTCTCGTCCGCAAACCTTGCAGGACTATCTGCGAGATCAGCTCAGCTGGTTCGAGCTCGATGACGCCACGCGCCAAATGGCCGAGCGGATCATCTACAGCCTCGATAGCAACGGCTGGCTGCCCGGCCAGCTGGAAGACCTGATCGACCCGACCGGCGGCCCCGAGCAACTCACGCTGGCCCGCCGCGCGCTGGCCATTGTGCAAAAGCTCGACCCACCAGGCATTGGCGCGCATGACCTGCGCGAGTGTCTGCTGTTGCAGCTTCGCCCCGGCATGCACCTGCACGAGCAGATGCGCACGCTCGTGACCAGCCACCTGGAAGACATCGAGCACAATCGCTGGCCGGTGATTCAGCGCAAGACCGGCTACAGCATGGAGCTGATTCAAGAGACGCTGCACGAGCTGCGCAAGCTGGTCCCCAAGCCCGGGGCTGAGTTCGCAGACGTCCACGCGCCGACCGTCACGCCCGACGTCTTCGTCGACATGATGGACTCTGGCAAGTACAAGGTCCGGCTCGAAGACGGCCGCACGCCCAGCCTGTTCATCAGCCCCTACTATCGCAAGATGCTGATGAAGGGGGACGCCACGGACCAGGAAAAAGAGTGGATCAAGCGCAAGATCAACAGCGCCCAGTGGCTCATCGAATCGATCGAACAGCGCCGCAACACGCTGACCCGCGTCGCGCAGGCGATCATCGATCACCAGACCGAGTTCCTCGACAAGGGCCCCGAGTCGATCGAGCCGCTGAAGATGCAGCAGATCGCTGACAAGGTCGGCGTGCACGTCACCACGGTCAGCCGCGCAGTCGACGACAAGTGGATCCAGACCCCGCGCGGGATCTTCCCGCTCAAGCGTTTCTTCGGCGGCGGCACGGTCAGCGCCGACGGCGATGAAGTCGCCTGGGACACGGTCCGCCTGAAGCTGCACGAGATCATCGACGCGGAAGACAAGCAGCATCCGCTCTCGGATGACGAGCTGGTCAAAGAGCTCGACAAGCGCGGGCTCTCAGTCGCTCGCCGCACGGTCACCAAGTACCGCAAAGCGATGGACATCCCCAGCTCGCGCCAACGCCGCGACTGGACCCTCAGCCCAAGCGGCGCCAAACCGCCAGCGCACGACGCGCACGACGCAGACGACGACGAGCACGGCCCACCCCCGGCGCGACCGGAAGCGGCATTGCCAACGCCAGGCAGTTCGCCATTAAGCAGTGCGCCGTCAATGAGTGCGCCATCAAGCAGCGCGCCCCAAAGTGGTGCGCCACAGTCAAACGCGTTCCCCCAAAACGCTCCCACAGCCAGCGCCCCAACCCACAACGGCCACCACGGCGATCAGCCACACGGCCACGGGCCACAAAACGGACTGCACTCCTAAGCAGCCTATCCGCGAACCATTTTCTAACAATGGTCGAAGGCCGCCCCGCGACTCCCTCTCCCGCCGGGAGAGGGTTGGGGTGAGGGCCTGGGGCGGTACGCCCGAGTGGATTTAATGCAATCGCTTGCAATGCAGGCCCAAATTTATGGGCCGATGGTCACAATCGCAGCGTCTCGCGATCCACTCGCGTTTCAGCCACATCCATTCCTCCGTACGACCAAGCGCTTCGCGCTAACGGACTCGCAACAAATCAGACCCACGGCGACCAATCGAATTCCACGCCACAAGAGCTCTGCATTGAGGCGCTTATCTTCGAGTGCATACAGCAATAGCGAACGTTAGCAAACGTCGTCACTTCACCAGCCCGCGCCGCCGTGGTCGACAACAAAATGCAAACCACCAACACCCGCGAGACGAACCGATTCGAGATGGCCATTAGCGTTCCCCTTGAGAGAAGAGTTGAAGAATATCCGCGCAGGGACGAGCCGCAGCCCACAAACCGAGGGAAGTGCCCACTGCCCAAGCGCGACCAGTGCGAACGCGGAACGAAGAGAGTAGAAACTGGCTTGCAATCAGGACGCAAGTATGGGCATGAAAGCGCGAAGAATGCAACCAAAACGGCGCGCTGCGGGGGGATGGCTTTGAGGACTTGAGGACTTGAGGACTTGAGGACTTGAGGACTTGAGGACTTGAGGACTTGAGGACTTGAGGACTTGAGGACTTGAGGACTGGAGGACTGGAGGACTGGAGGAACAGCGTGCGTCAACTCCCATCGCGCCGGGACTAGCTACGGGCTCTTTTCGTGCTTTCGTGCTTTCGTGATCGCTTATTTGTGCCGAGGATCATGGATTCACCACAACGACACGACGACACAACGGAAAAGAGATCGCCGCCGATGCGAGCCGGACCACACTAAGTGCGAAGCGCAAGCGAGGGTTCTTCGTGTCGCACGGGACAAGGAAACCACCACGGCAGGACACCACCGACGCGAGCAGCCGAGCAGTCCAACGAGATCTTCTCTGCGTCCTCTGCGTCTCTGCGGTTCATTCTCTTCGTTTATCGA
>Ga0268266_10001848_pt1 | contig 23892 bp, 19 predicted proteins | sample KBSS13metaG_FD_190356 | JGI IMG/M metagenome (GOLD analysis project Ga0268266, IMG submission 190356) | Switchgrass rhizosphere microbial communities from Kellogg Biological Station, Michigan, USA - KBS S1-3 metaG (SPAdes) (version 2) | ecosystem: Host-associated > Plants > Roots > Rhizosphere... | reverse complement strand
CGCACACCAGGATCATCTGCAGGGGCAAGCGCGCAGTATCAATTTGCTCGACAATCTCGTAAATGACGTTCGAGCCGTATCCCCCGAACAGCACAATCGCCGTGGGCAACTGCAGATCCAAGCCGAGTTCTTGCCGAATCGCCGCGCAGGATTCCTTTTGTTCCGCGTAAAATTCCGGGCGCAGAATCATCCCCGACGCCTGAAACAAATTCTGGGAATTCTTGCCGAACCGCCGCGCTTGCTCCGCGGCGCGCTCCGATCCCGCAACGACAATCTGCTCCGCAACCTGTTCGATCCAGAATCGTGGCGGGAAATCCGCCATGTCCGTAATGATCGTGACAAACGGACGGCCGGGATAAACTGAAGTCCAGCTCTCGGCAATTTCACGATTAAAGTGCGGTATCACGGAAATCAGCATGTCCGCTGGATGTGCGCGCCAATAGTTCGCCAACAGCTTCACCATCGGCCGGTGAAAAATCCAAATCGTGAACTGCAACACGCGGAGCAGATACTCGCTGCCCCAGGTCCAGCCGTTGCGCAGCAGAATGTTGTACTGCTCCTGAATCCGAATTCCCGTCACTCGTCGCAAAACATCCAGGTGGTCCGTCAGCTCCTGGAACTGAACCAGGTTCAAATCCCAAGGGCGCTGCTGCTGTTCGCAAACGCTCTTCAACGCAACGGCGGCGTTGCGATGGCCGCCTCCCGCGTCGTGGAAGAGTACGTGAACCTTCTTTTTGGCGGACATGACGGGAGTGTTACACGGAAATTTCTCTCTCGAATAAGAGCACAGTACATGCCATGTGGATAACTCTGGAAGTCATTTGTGTTCAATAAGTTCCAAAAGCACATTCACCTAGATTTTTCCACCTCTTCATAGCTTGTTCATATCCTTAGCGCAGAATGGCGGCATGCGATGCGACCTTCACGTCCATTCGACAGCCTCTGGCATGACCGACACTCCGTTGCTTGGCTTGATTTGCCGCGAGTCCTATAACCAGCCCGGCGACGTCTATTCCCGCTGCAAGCAACTGGGCATGTCCATCGTGACTTTGACCGATCACGATTCCATTGAAGCGGCCGAATGCCTGCGTCGCTATCCGGACTTTTTCGTAAGCGAAGAGGTGACTTGCCGGATGCCGAGTGGGACGCTGGTTCACATCGGCGTCTACAACGTGTCGGACCGGGATCACGTCGAAATTCAAAATCGCCGCAACAACTTTGTTTCGCTGTTGATGTACCTCACCGAACAGAAACTCTTTTTCAGCGTCAACCACATGTTTTCCGGGCTGACCGGCAAGCGCGACGCCGAGGACTTTCAGTGGTTCGCTTCCTACGCGCCCGCTTTTGAGGTGCGCAACGGACAGATGTGGCGCCCGGCGAACAAGCAGGCGCAAAGGCTTGCCAAACGCTTGGGCAAGATCGGTATCGGCGGCAGCGACTCTCACACCATCGCCGGCGTCGGCCTAACCTACACCGAAGTGAAAGGCGCTCGCACAGTGAGCGAATTCTTTGCCGGCTTGCGGGCGCGGTGTGGCCGCGTGAAGGGCTCCGAAGGTACCTATTCCAAGCTGACAGCAGACATCTATCGCATCGGTGCGGCGATGTTCCAGGAAAAACCCGCGACATTAGCGATGCTGCCTCTGTCCGTGTTCGTGCCCGTTTTCACCGCAGCCCACTGGGTAAGCGAAGTGTGGTTTTGCAAGAAATGGCAGAAGCATTTTGAGAATGCCGAAGCGCCGCGCATGTTGTGGGATCTGAGCGCAGGCGCGGAGCGGGTGTGAAGTTGTTCACGCGGCCACAATTGTTGCCGCAGGTCTAGCAGAAGACGGAGAAGGCCATGACCGTCACGCGCCAAGTTTGGGGATTCATCGAACGCCGCGATCACCGCGTGATGCGCCGGATGAATCGCTGGCGCGCGCCGCGCTGGATTCGCTACTGGATGCTGGCCGCAACGCGGATGGGCGACGGCTGGCTGTGGTATTCGCTGGCGTTTGTTTTGCTCGTGTTCGGCGGTGCGCAGAAATTTGCCGCCGTTGGCGCGGCGGGCGGCGCCGCTCTCGTCGGCGTCGGCGTATTCAAAGTCCTGAAACGGCTGAGTCACCGGCCGCGGCCCTGCCAGATTGAACCGCACTGCTGGTCGAAAGTGCTGCCTCAGGACAAATTCTCTTTTCCTTCTGGCCACACCATGACCGCATTTTCGATCGCGCTGGTGCTCAGCTACTTCTATCGCGGCGTAGAGTTACCGCTGTACTTCATGGCCGTCAGCATCGCCGTCTCGCGAGTAGTTCTCGGCATGCACTTCCTCAGCGATGTGCTCGCCGGCGCCATCCTCGGCGTCGGCCTCGGCTGCGCTGCGCTAACCGCCTTCGCCGCCATGGGCATGCTCTAAGCCTCGTTCGCTTTGTCGGCTTCCCGCCGACGAGACCCGCAAATAGCCGCGAAAACCGCTTGCATTTTAATGCTCTATAGCACTATTCTCTCGCATTCAGACGCGCCGGGGAGCGCCTTTCTTCTAAGCGACGCCGCGTCTGATCGTCCCAAAACGAGAGGAACATGCCGCTAACCACAACCGATTGGGCGGTGATCATCGGCTATCTGCTCATCAACCTGCTGATCGGAATCTACTACCGGCAGCGATCAAGCGGAAATACCGCGGAATTCTTTATCTCGGGACGTGATGTCTCATGGTGGCTGGCAGGGACCAGCATGGTGGCGACAACCTTCGCCGCCGACACTCCCCTTCTTGTAACAGGGTTAGTCGCAACGCAAGGAATCGCCGGCAACTGGCTGTGGTGGAATCAGTGCCTGACCGGAATGCTGACGGTCTTTTTCTTTGCGCGGTACTGGCGGCGCGCGGAAATCATGACCGATGTGGAGCTGACGGAGCTGCGTTACTCCGGAAAGCCCGCCGCATTTTTGCGCGGACTGAAAGCGGTCTATCTCGGACTGCTGATGAACTGCTTCATCGTCGGCTGGGTGACGCGTGCAATGGTGGACATTATCGCGGTGCTGCTTGGTCCTGCGATTGCCGCGGGCAAAGTGTGGCAGCTCACGCTCGGCGATCACGTTTTATTGCACTACACGCTCGGGGACCCGCGTCACACTGCGCTGCTACTTTGCGTCTTCGTGCTGATTCCGTTTACCGGACTGTACACGTTCATCGGCGGACTGTGGGGTGTGCTGGTCACCGACCTGTTCCAGTTCGTTCTGAAAATGGGCATGGTGATTGTGCTGGCGTGGATCGCGGTAACTAGGATGGGCGGCATTGACGCGCTGGCGTTGCGCCTAAAAATTGTGAGTGACGCAACCGCCGCAACCGGAGCCACCGTCGCGAATCCGCTTGCGTTCTTCCCTGATTTTTCACACGGATTCACCAGCGAAGCGATCTGGACGATTCCGTTGATTTCCTTTGTGCTCTTTCTAGGTGTTCAGTGGTGGAGCAGTTGGTATCCCGGCGCGGAACCAGGCGGCGGCGGCTACGTCGCCCAGCGCATTTTCAGCGCCAAGGATGAAAAGAACTCGCTGGGCGCGACGTTGTGGTTCAACATCGCGCACTATGCGCTGCGGCCATGGCCGTGGATCGTGACCGGACTCGTTGCGCTGGCGTTGTACTCGCCTCACGGCGGTATGACCCCAAGTGCGGACTTTGCCGCGAGTCCTCAGCAGGGATACGTAATGGTACTGCGGGATTTCCTGCCGCCGGCGCTGCGCGGCCTGATGGTTGCGGCGTTCCTTGCAGCGTTCATGTCCACGATCGGGACTCAGCTGAACTGGGGAACGTCCTATCTGGTGAACGATTTCTATCGAAGATTTTTGGTAAAGAAAGCGACCGAACACCACTACGTCAACATGGGGAAGATTTTTACGGTGGTGCTAGTGCTGGTGGGCGGCTACGTCTCCAGCCGGCTGGCATCCATCTCTGAAGGGTGGCAGATCGTGCTGGGGATTGGCGCTGGAACGGGCGCGGTGCTGATCCTGCGCTGGTATTGGTGGCGCATCAACGCGTGGAGCGAGATCGTCGCAACGATCGGCGCGGCAGTGCTGACCTTTGTGTTGGCGAAAATGCATTTTGAAGGTAACGGCGCCGTCGTAGTGGCGAAGACAACGCTGATCACAGCGGGCGTTACGACGGTCTTGTGGTTGGTAGGAACTCTCCTGACGAAGCCGGAACCGACTGAAAAGCTGGTGGCATTTTACCGGCGCGTGCATCCGAGCGTGTACGGCTGGGAGCCGATCGCGAAGCTATGTCCCGAGATGCCGCGCGTCCGGGACTTCGCCATGAATTTTACGAACTGGGTGCTCGGTTGCGTGATGGTGTATTCGGCTCTGTTCGGCATCGGGCATATCGTGTTTCACCGAATTTGGTTGGGAATTCTGCTCCTGGGTGTGAGCGGAATTTCCGGTTGGATTATTTTTGCAAATCTTTCCCGGCAGGGTTGGGGGACGCTGTCGGGATCCCAGGAGGCTGCGCCAATCGGACGCATGGCGACCGAAAAAAACTAGGCCTAATTCCCCCATGACAAAACGACCATTGCTGGAGATGAGCGTTGAGACGCTCGATGCCGCACTTGCCGCAGTGCGAGGCGGAGCGGACCGCGTCGAGCTTTGCGAGGACTTGTCGGTTGGCGGTGTAACCCCCAACGGGCAACTCCTGCGCGAAGCACGCGAAAAAATTCGCGTTCCCATTTTCGCGATGATTCGACCGCGTGCCGGCGACTTCTGTTACTCCGCGCCGGAATTTCAGCAGATGAAACAGGAGATCGCGCTCGCCAAGTCTGCCGGAATGGACGGCTTCGTTCTTGGCATCCTCACCAGTGAATTCACGGTGGACATTCCTCGTACGGCCGAGCTGATCAACCTCGCCGCGCCGTTGCCCGTGACTTTTCACCGCGCATTCGACGAACTTCATGACCTCTCGCAAGGGCTGGAAGACGTGATTGCCACAGGAGCGACGCGAGTGCTGACTTCCGGGGGGCAACGCAACGCCGAAGAAGGCTCGGCGGAGCTTGTTACCCTGCTGGGGCAAGCGCGCGACCGAATCACGGTTTTGCCCGGCGGAGGCATTCGCCCCGCCAACTTGCGCAGGATCGCACAAGCCACACGGGCCGCCGAATTCCACTCCGGGCTGAGTAATCTTCTTCCGAAGGCCGGAATTGCTCATCGCGAGTTTGAGGAAGGCGTTCGCGCCCTGATCAAAGTCCTGGAAGAAGAAGCGAGGGATTTGCAGCCGGCTTCGAGCGCAGATTAGCGCCCCGTCTCTTACGCAGCCAGAATTGCGTAGTTCTATATCAGTTATTTACACTACAGAATACCTCGGATTGTCAATAGCAAAACAGAGGAGTAAAGAACTATGCCAAGTGTTGGCGCGTCGGCGTTGAAGGACAGAGCCGGCAGGGAGGGTGCGATGAAGGTCCGGGATCTCATCGAGGGCCGCAAGGACGTTTACTCCATACCAGAAGAGATGGCGGTTCACGAAGCGGCGCGATACTTGCGCGAGAGACAGGTCCGCTCCGTGGGCGTGACCGAGGCTGCCGGTAAACTGGTAGGAGTGGTTTCGCAGAGCGATATTTCGGACAAAGTGGCTGCGGAAAACAAATGCCCGGCGTGGATGAAAGTTTCAGAAATCATGACGCGCGAGCTGATCACCGTGGCGCCCGAGGCGGCGCTGGAAGAATGTCTCCGGCTGATGGAGAAAAATGGAGTGTACCACCTGCTTGTGGTTGATGAGCGCGAAGCATTTCGTGGGATGCTTTCGGTGAGCGACTTGCTGCGCGTGATGGTGACGGACGAGAAGGAGCGCGCGGATTTGCTGGAGGCGATTCTCTTTCCCACCCATTAGGAATACGGCCACACTCGCAAACGCAGGGCACAAGCTTGCAAACAACGCAGCGGCCGCCCGAAAAGCGGCCGCTGAAAATCGGTGCGTCACCGTTCGCTTAGGCCTTTTGTGTGGCCTGACGGCGGAGGAACGTCGGGACGTCGAGATCGTCGGCCGGCACTTCGTGCGCGACGTCGCGGACGTTTTGTTGCACTTGGTGAACGACGGTCTGCGGTGCTTCGTGAACCACGGCTGCGCTGGAACCGGCGCCCGCTGCAGCAGCGGCTGCGACGGGAACTTCCTTGCCGGCTTTCCAGGTACGCGGCAGAAATTGCGGCTTCTGCGCAGTGTTCTTCTTGTTGGCTTCCTTGAAACCGGCGGCGATGACGGTGATCTTGACGGCGTCTTTCATCGATTCGTCCTGCACCGCGCCAAAAATAATGTTGGCGTTTTCGTGGGCGGCCTTCTGAATGATGGATGAAGCCTCGTGTACTTCATGCAGCGAGAGACTCGGGCTGCCGCAAATATTAATGAGGATACCCTGCGCGCCCTGGATGGAGTTGTCCTCGAGCAGCGGACTGGCAATGGCGCGATTGGCGGCATCCACGGCGCGATTCGAACCTGTTGCAACGGCGGTGCCCATTACTGCGTAGCCTTGTCCGGACATGATGGCTTTCACGTCGGCGAAATCGCGGTTGATGATGCCGGGCACGGTAATGATGTCCGAAATGCCCTGCACGGCCTGACGGAGAATATCGTCGGCGATGCGAAACGCGTCGAAGAAACTGGTGCCGCGCTCGACGGTTTCCATCAAGCGTTCATTGGGGATGACGATGACGGTGTCGACGGCCCCGATGAGATCTTGCAACGCCTGTTCGGATTGCAGCATGCGGCGCTTGCCTTCGAACGCAAAAGGCTTGGTGACTACCGCTACCGTGAGCGCACCGAGTTCGCTGGCGAGCGAAGCTACTACGGGCGCGGCGCCCGAGCCGGTACCTCCGCCGAGGCCGGACGTAATGAAAATCATGTCCGAACCTTCCAGCGCCTCGATAATCTTGTCGGTGTCTTCGAGCGCAGCTTTGCGGCCGACTTCAGGGTTGGCCCCCGCGCCGAGACCTTTCGTAAGCTTTGCGCCGAGTTGAAGTTTGACGGGCGCCTGACTGAGCTTCAGCGCCTGCAGGTCGGTATTTGCGGTGATGAATTCTACGCCCTCGACCTTGGCGCGAATCATGCGATTTACGGCGTTGCAGCCGCCGCCACCGACGCCAATGACCTTGATCTTGGCGGGTGACAGCTCCTCGCTGAAACTCATACGGATCGCGTTGTCTTTTGCCGTCATTACCTATTCCCCCTTACGGACTGGGTGAATCCGTTTGTTGCTACGAAGCCCCTCAGCTTCGCGGAAATCGTTCTACGCGCCAGCGAACATGGCCTTCAGCTTGGCCACAAAGTTACCGTTGCGCTGTGTCTGCGCGCGGCGCGCTTTTGCGCCGTACAAAACCAGGCCAATGACGGTTGCGTATTCCGGCTGCGAAACCTGTTCTGGCATATCGGCCAAGCCACGCGGTTCCGCAATGCGAACCGGCACGTGGAACGCCTGCTCCATCATTTCGACCAGACCGTTGAGGCGCGCACCGCCACCGGCAAGCACGAAACCGGCGGGAATTTGTTTATCGAGACCGGCGCGGCGCGTTTCGTCGCGGATCAGCGAAAGGAATTCCTGCGCGCGAGGCTCAATGATGTCGGTCAGGGAACGCGCAAAGATGGTGCGCGGCGGACGGTCGCCGACGCTGGCGATTTCGATTGCAGTGTCTTCGGTCAGCAGCGAAGCTGAGGCGCAACCGTGATGGCGCTTGATGCGTTCGGCTTCGGGGATCGGCGTGCGCAAGCCAACGGCGAGGTCGTTCGTGAAGTGGTCGCCGCCGACGGGAATGGCGCCCGTGTGGCGAACAAGTCCACCGGCATAAGCAATCAGCTCGGTGGTACCGCCGCCTATATCGAGCAGGCACGCACCAAGGTCGCGTTCATCCTGTGTAAGGCAGGATTCGGCAGAAGCCAGCGGTTCCAAAACCGTGTCGCTGATCAAAATTCCGGCGCGATTTGCAGCGGTGACGAGATTTTGTGTGGCGATGACGGAAGATGTGACGACGTGTACGTTGGCCTCGAGCCGTTGCCCAACCATGCCGATGGCGTCGCGGATGCCGTCGTGAGCGTCCACAATGAATTCATGCGGCAGGACGTGGAGGACTTCGCGATCGTCGGGAAGATTGATGTTACGTGCGGCGTCGATTGCGTGGCGAACGTCTTCACGCTCGATGTCGCGCGCGCGATTGCCGAGCGTAACGCCAGCACGTGAGTTCAAGCCGCGGACGTGTGCACCGGCCACACCGATCAACGCAGATTCGACCGGAACACCGGAGACGCCTTCAGCTTCTTCCACCGAACGACGGATGGAGCTGACAGTAGAGTCCAGATTAACGATCGCGCCTTTACGGAGACCTTTCGATTCGGCGGCGCCCAGCGCAAGGAACTTGACTTGCTCGTCCGCGAGTTCCGCGATGAGCACGCACGTTTTGGTGCTGCCGATGTCCAGCCCTACGAGATATTTGTCTTTTTTCGACAAGCGCCGCTCCCGCCCCAGCCTACTTTCTTTTCTGTACCGTCATATGCTCGCCACAACCGCTGGAATCCGGATTCAAGACGACTTGGCGAGCGTACTGCAAATCCACGGACTGTACGCAACCCGCGTTGGATTGCCATTGCGAAAAATTGTCAACCAGCATGCGGTATTTTCCAGTGAATTCGCCTGAGCCCAGGTGCAGCGTTATGGCTTGCGGAACATTAAGACCTGGAAGTCCGGCCATAACCACACGGAGGTCGCGCGGATTAGCCAGATCTATTTCGCTCACAAAATCAGAAGAACCGGAACGCACTAGATCCGCGTCGCGCATGAATTCCTGATAGGTTTGCATTCTCTTTTCGCGTTCGGCTCGTGGCATGCTGTCCGAGAGGCCGGTAACAATCGCGAAATGCAGATCTTGACCTTGCGGACGGTCAAGGATTACGCCGTCAGCATCAATAAGAGCGAGTTCGTTTCCGTTACGCACGAAAGCGATCGGCGTGCGTTCGGAGACATCGACACGAATCCGATTCGGCAGAATGCGCTGAACGCTGGCGTTCTGCACCCAGGCAATTTGCTCGATCTCGCTACGGCGGCCGTCCAGCGGAATGCGAAGAACACTGTGCCCACGATCTTTGTAAAAAGGCTGAAGGACAGCTTCGCGAGTGACAATGTGATTGCCGTTGACTTCCACTTGATCGGGCTTCAGCAAAAGAACTTTGGGCGAGTGAAGCAGGAAATCGCCAGTGACATACGCGGCGACCGCACAAACAGCCATAGCCAAAATCCATACAAAGAGGTTGCGATAAAAAGTGGCCGACTTGCCGCCAAATTTCTTGCGTCGAATCTCAACCGGCTTCTGGCGACGAAGGTAGCGCGGCTCGTCATTTTCGACCAGCTCGGGCCGGTACGTTTCGGCATCGGCGGCCGCTGCGTTCCGCTGCATCACGCTTTTCGATGTGGCGCTCTTGGGCATCGCGTCAGGCGCTCCACACCACAACTTCGTTCTCAAGCTTTACGCCATAAGCCTTTTCGACACGCGCGCGAACGTCCGCAATCAGCGCCAGCATATCCCGCGCACTAGCGCGGCCGACGTTTACAAAGAAATTGGCATGACGGTCGCTGACTCGGGCATCGCCAACGCTCAGGCCCTTGAGCCCAAGCTCATCAATCATGCGGCCAGCGGAAGCTCCCGGAGGGTTCTTGAAAATGCAGCCGGCGCTTTTTTGCCCCATGGGCTGGCTGGCGCGCCGCTTTTCATTGCAGATGCGAATTCCTTGAATTATTTCAGCGTACGATTTGGAGGGAAGATTCAACGTCACCGCGAGCATCATATCATCAGGCGCAAACGAAGTGTGACGGTATTCAAACGAAATTTGATCGCCCCTGAGGATTTCTATCCTGCGCTGGACGGCACGATAGACTTTGACCTCCTGCACGTAGCTGCCGATCTGCGTGCCGTAGGCCCCCGCGTTCATACGAAGAGCGCCACCAACCGTGCCAGGAACTCCTATAAGTCCTTCGAGGCCGCCGAGGTCGTGCTTCGCGCAAAATGTGACGGTGCGGCCGAGGTCTGCCGCGGCTTCGATATGAGCCAGATTGCCTTCGATGACGATGTCGGGCTCGGGTTTGGCGAGTTGCAGCACCACCCATGGAAGCTCGCCGTCTCCGACAAGAAGGTTCGAGCCGCCTCCGAGAAACTTGTGTCGGATCTTGTGCTCGTCGAGCAAGTCGAGAATTGCGGGAATCGAATCGTGCTTGGTGATGCGAAGAAGATCGGTTATGCCGCCGATACCCAGCGAGGTGAATGTGGACAGGGCGACGCTGGGTTTTAGGTCGACACCGAGCGCGGCCAATTCTTGAAGGATTCTGGCGTCGCTAAGGTGCATGGCGCTCCGGAATGTGATGGGTAAGCTGGTCCGTACCGAGCAAAACCATCAACTCGTTGCTGGCGCGGCTGACGCTACCCGCTCCGACCGTAAGAATCGCGTCGCCCGGCCGGGCATTCTTCAGCAGAAATCCAATGCTGTCCTGCATGGAGCGGATGTACTGGACATTTTTGTGCCCAGCTTCGCGAATCGCCGCGGCCAGGACTTCGCTGGTGACGCCCGCAATCGGCGCCTCGCTGGCGGCGTAGATATCGGTAATGACCAGCAGATCGGCTTGATTGAAAGCGCGGGTGAACTCTTGCCAGAGGTGCTGGGTGCGGGAGTAGCGGTGCGGTTGAAAAAGCACAAGAAGGCGGTTGAACTTGCAGCCGCGGGCAGCCTCCAGCGTGGCTTTGATTTCGGCCGGGTGGTGTCCGTAGTCGTCGATGACGGTGATGTCGTTGACCGAACCTTTAATGTCGAAGCGGCGCCCGACTCCGCCGAAGTTGTCGAGGCCCTGGCGGATGAGCTCAACGGGAACGTTTAGATAGAGTGCGACGGCGGCTGCGGCGGCTGCATTTCGAACGTTATGAATGCCCGGCGGATGCGGCAAGCGGAATAGCCCGAGGTCCTCACCCTTATAGGTAAGCCGGAATTTGCTGGCTAGGCCTCGGAGTTCGATATCGCTTATCAACAGGTCGGCCTGGCTGGATGTGCCATAAGTAAGGATGGGGCGCTTGACGTTAGGGATGATGGCCTGGACGTTCGGCTCGTCGAGACACAGGATGGCGGCGCCGTAAAACGGAACGCGATTGACGAATTGAGTGAAAGCGTCCTGGATGTCCGCAAGCGACGTGTATTGATCCAAGTGCTCGCGATCGATGGTCGTGACGACGGCCACCACCGGTGCAAAAAGCAGGAAGCTGCGGTCGCTCTCGTCGGCTTCGACGACAAAGTATTCACCCTTGCCGAGGCGGGCAGTGGTTCCGGCTTGATTGACTTTGCCGCCCACGACAAATGTCGGATCGAGATGGGCGGCGGTGAGGATGCTCGCGACTATAGACGTAGTAGTGGTCTTTCCGTGCGCGCCGCCAACGGCGATGCCGTACTTCAGCCGCATGAGCTCGGCCAGCATTTCGGCGCGCGGGATGACGGGAATTTTGCGCTTGTGAGCCTCGGCTACTTCGGGATTAGTTGTGCTAATGGCGGACGAAATGACCACCACGTGCGCGCCTTCGACGTTCGCCGCTTTGTGGCCTTCGTAGATCGTGGCGCCGAGGTTCTGCAAACGTTCCGTCAGCGTAGAAAGCTTGGTGTCCGAGCCCGAGACGGAATAGCCGAGAGTAAGCAGCACTTCGGCGATGCCGCTCATGCCGATACCACCGATACCGACCAAATGAATTCTTTGAAAATTCCGAAACGAAACCATCATGAAATTTTTCCTTTGTTGCCGCCCTGCAGATGATTTCTTTGCACGCCAGCGACCTCTTCGACGAGATCGACGATATCGCGGGCAGCGTTGGGCCGGCCTAGCTTCCGCGCGTTCGCGGCGAGTTGCTGAATCTCTTCCGGCCGGTCGAGCAACCCAAAAATGTCGCCGGTCAGGCGATCGGCGGTGAGTTCGTTCTCGGTGATGAGTTTTCCCGCGTTGGCTTTGGCCATTTCCTGCGCATTGCGAAGTTGATGGCTGTCTGTCGCACGGCCAAACGGAATGAAAATTGCGGCTCGCCCGGATGCGGCGACTTCCGAAGCCGTAATCGCTCCCGCGCGGCATACGATCAAGTCCGCCCAAGCAAATCTTTCCGCCATGTTGCCTAGGAACGGAACCACTTCAGCAGAGTGAAATTCCCGCCGCGCGTAGGCAGTTCTTACCGCGTTGTAATCGCGTTCGCCGGTCTGGTGAACGATGCTCAGTTCATCTTTTCGCGCCGCGAGCAAATCCATCGCATCCACAAATGTACGATTGATCGGCAGTGCGCCCTGGCTGCCGCCGGTGATCAACAGACGCAACGGTTTTTGCGGAACGCATGGCGCGATCGCGAAAAATTCCGCGCGCACCGGATTCCCGGTGACTACACCTTTGCCGCCGAGGCCGCGCGCCGTAACTTCATAGCCGGTCGCGATGCGCTTGGAAAGACGCGCGAGAACCTTATTGGTAAAGCCGGGTTCGGCGTTCGGTTCAAAGATCACATTGGGAATGCCGCGCAACCACGTCGCGAGCATCATCGGCCCGGCCGCGTAGCCGCCAACTCCAAACGCAGCGACCGGTTTGTGCTTGCTCACAATCGAAAACGCGTCGAGCGTCCCCGGCACCAGCATGGACAAATTCTTCACTAGCGTCAGGCCGCCCTTACCCTTCAGTCCCGCAGCGCGCAGCGTCTCCAGCGGCAGCCCAGCCTGCGGCACGAGCTTCATTTCGATTCCGCGTTGCGTTCCCACCAGCACAACTTCCCTTTCACTTCCGCGCGACAGCCACTCGCGGGCAATAGCAATTGCCGGAAACACGTGGCCCCCGGTGCCGCCACCGGCGATGAGCAGCTTCATGAGCCGAATCCGAAACGCGTTCCGTCGATGCTCATCGGTTGGTTGCCTGCTGCGAAATATTCAGCAGCACTCCCGTAGCCAGCAGCATCACTAGCAAACTCGAGCCGCCGTAGCTGATGAACGGCAGCGGGATTCCCTTCGTTGGGACCATCCCGAGCACGACCGCAAAATTGATGAGCGTCTGGAACATCACCATGGCGGTGATGCCCAGGGCGAGCAGACGTCCAAAATTGTCGGGAGCCGAAAACGCTGCGCGCATCCCACGCCAGCCATACACTGCAAACAGCGTGATCACGACGAGCGCGCCGATGAATCCAAGCTCTTCGCAAATGACGGCGTAGATAAAGTCGGTGTGGGCTTCGGGAAGGTAGAAAAGCTTCTGTTTGCTTTCCATCAAGCCCACGCCGGTAAATCCTCCCGATCCGACTGCAATCAGCGACTGCAGGAGTTGAAAGCCGGCGCCTTGCGGGTCGCTGTCGGGATTCAGAAACGCCATCATGCGCGCCTGGCGATACGCCACATGGGTGATGAGCAAATACAGCGCGGGCAACGCAGCGGCTGCGCCGACAGCTATCCACTTCCACGACAATCCAGCGACGTACAGAACGGCGGCAGCGATGAGCACAATGTCCACCGATGTGCCAAGGTCGGGCTGCGCCAGAATGAGCGCCACACAAACCAGGATCGGAGCAATTGCCGGCAAAATATTGTGCAGAAAGGCTTCCTTGCGGAATTCCATGCTGGCCGCGTTCCGCCGCTTCAAATCCAGGAACCACGCCAGGTAGAGAATGACCGCGAGTTTCGCGATTTCGGACGGCTGAATGCCGATTGGGCCAAAGCGAATCCACCGGTGCGTCGCGTGGGACTTGTCGAGAAAAAACGCTCCCACCAGCATGAGTCCTACGAGGCACAAGACGCTATACACAACGGCAGGCTCGCGCAGCCGGCGATAGTCCGTCCGCATCAGCACAAACATGCCTCCGAGGCCAATGGCAAGCCATGCCGCCTGACGCAGCAGGAAAATGTACGAGTGGCCGTACTCGTGTTCAGCCGTTACCGCCGACGCGCTGAAGATCATCACCGCGCCGAGCAGGCACAGCGCCAGCGTCACGATAAACAGCCAGCGATCATTTTCCAGGCGCCTAGGCATTGCGTTTCCCCGCATTCACCGGGTTCGCGTTCGAACGAAGTTCCTCGCCCTTTTCCAAATGATGGACGAGCTCCTTAAAGACGCGGCCGCGATGTTCATAGTTCTGAAACTGGTCAAAGCTCGCGCAGGCCGGCGCTAGCAGCACGATGTCACCCGCATGGGCGGCATGAAACGCGCTTTCCACGCCGTTTTCCAGCGTTCCGACGCGTTGAATCGCCACGCTCCCTTCAATCTGCTTTTCGATTTTGTCGGCGGCCGTGCCGATCAGCAGGGCGAGAATTGTCTTTTCACGCAGCGCATTCCGAAGTTGGGTGTAGTCGCTGTCCTTATCTTTGCCACCGAGGATCACAAGGATGCGCCCGGGGAACGAATCCAGCGCCTTCAACGTGGCATCCACATTCGTGGCTTTCGAATCGTTGTAGTAGCGCACGCCCTGAACTTCGGCGACAAACTCGATGCGGTGCTCTACTCCCTTGAACGACCGTATTCCGCTGGCGATCTGCGACGGCTGCGCTCCCGCCAGACGCGTAGCCACCACCGCCGCCAGGATGTTTTCCAGGTTGTGCGCCCCCGGAAGCGAAATTTCGCTAACCGGGAGAATCACTTCATCCTGGCCATCGCGCCGAAGAATAATTTTGCCGTTTCGAACGAAAGCGCCTTGCTTCACTTCAATCTTCCGGCTGAACCAGGACACTTGTGGCCCCGTCGGCGCATAGGCGGCACTGGCGTTATCGTCTGCGTTCAACACAGCAAAATCGTCGGCCGTCTGGTTCTCGAAGATTCGCGCCTTCGCAGCGCCATACGACGCCATGGTTTTGTGCCGATCCAAATGATCTGGCGTCAGGTTCACGAACACCGCAATATTCGGCTCAAAATTCTCGATCAGCTCCAACTGGAAACTGCTGAGCTCCGCGACCGTGATCGTGTGGTCCGTGGTTTCCCCGACGTGCGCGATCAATGGCGTTCCAATATTGCCCGCAAGCACCGTGGAAAATTCGGCGGCGTGGAGGATGTGTTCGATCAGGGCCGTCGTTGTGGTTTTGCCATTTGAACCGGTAATCCCGATCAGCTTCCCGTACAGGAAATGATCCGCCAGTTCAACCTCGCTCCAAATCTTCACTCGAAGCGCGCGTGCTTCTTGCAACAGCGGCGCGTCCCCCGGTACGCCCGGACTGGGAACGACCAGTTCCTGCCCCTGCAAAATGTTCGGGGCGTGCTTTCCCAACTGAAGTTTGACTCCCGCCTCGCTCAATTTCTCGACCGCGTCGCCCAATTCCTCCGCGTTGCGGGTGTCTATCGCCGTCACAATCGCACCGCGCGCAGCACAGAAGAGCGCCGTCGCCACACCCGTGCGTGCTAGCCCGATCACCAGCACTCGCTTTCCGTTCAGCTCGATCCTTCCGACCATCTCGGCCCCAGTCCCCAGGTCGTTCTTAAATCCTCTTGCCGGCCTTACCGCAACTTCAGCGTGGTAAGCGCAAACAACGCGAACACCAGCGCCATGATCCAGAATCGCACAATGACCTTCGATTCGCTCCAGCCCAGCAATTCAAAATGATGATGAATCGGCGCCATGCGAAAAATCCGCTTCGAACGCAGCTTGAACGAACTCACCTGTAAAATCACCGAAAGCGCCTCAATCACAAAAATTCCGCCGACGAAGAAAAGCAAAATCTCTTGCTTGATGATCACAGCAATCACGCCCAGCGTGCCGCCCAGCGACAACGACCCAACATCGCCCATGAACACTTCTGCCGGATGCGCGTTGTACCAGAGGAAACCCAGCGACGCGCCCACTAGCGCTCCGCAAAAAACCGTCAACTCCCCGACGCGAGGAATGTGCTGAATGTCGAGATAGTTGGCCCACCGGGCATTGCTGCTCACGTAGGTCAGCATCGTCAACGCACCTGCCGCGATCACCGTGCAGCCGATCGCCAAGCCATCCAAGCCATCGGTCAAATTCACTGCATTCGAGGAACCGGTAATCACAATCACCATGAAAATCAAAAACGGTGCAAAGGCCAGCGGCCAAAAATGTGGGCTGCTCAGCAGCGAGTGAATCACCAGGTCGGGATGGAATTTCTTAACGAACGGCACGATCAGCTCCGTCGAGTACGCGCTGTGGGTTGAAAGCCCCAGCAGCGCCACGCCGACAATCGTGCTCACCAGTACCTGCAGCAGAAACTTGCGCTTGCTGGTCAAGCCGAGATTCCGCTTCTTGGCCACTTTCGCGTAATCGTCAATAAATCCAATCGTCGCGAACGCGCACAACGCAAACAGCGCTAGCAGCACAAACGGATTGGTCAAGTCCGCCCACAACAACACTGGCACTGCCGTCGACAGCACAATCAGTACTCCACCCATGGTCGGCGTGCCTGCTTTTTTCTTGTGCTCTTGCGGCCCTTCTTCGCGGATGTATTGCCCGATCTGCAGTTCGCGCAAACGCCGAATCAGCCACGGACCAAAGACCAGCGCCAAAAACATCGCGGTCAAGCTCGCGTACACCGTTCGAACCGTGATGTAGCGAAACACGTTCAGCGGGCTGAAATATTTCTGCAGAACATGGTAGAGGACGTAGTACAGCATCTAGTGGCTGACCTCCGCCGTCATTCCGTGCTTCGCCAGCAAGGCTTCCACGACGCGCTCCATCTTCACGCCGCGCGATCCCTTGACCAGTAGCAAGTCGCCGCTTTGCAGCATTCGCGCAAGAAACTCTGCAGCTTCCTCAGATGTTTCAAAAAATTTGACGCGGTCCCGCGGCGCCCCGCCGCTCACAGCTCCCTCCACCAACTGAGCACCTTCGCCCGCCACTCCAATCACCCAATCAATCGCGCACGTCTTTGCCGCAAACCTGCCTGCTTCACGATGTAACTCCGCCGAAGTCGCTCCCAGTTCGCGCATTTCGCCCGCAGCCAGAATCCGCCGCTTGAACCCAGGCGTAGCTGCCAGCAGCGATGTCATCGCTTGCAATGCCGCAGGGCTCGAGTTGTAGCTGTCGTTGATCAGCGCCGCTCCATCGGAAAATCGCAATAACTCACCACGCATCGCCGGTGGCCGCAAGCCAGGCAACACCACGCGCGCCTCTTCAATCCCGATCCCCCAAACACTCGCGGCTGCCAAAGAAGCCAGCGCATTCGCAATCACATGCCGTCCCGGCAAAGCCAACTCGAGCCGCACGCGTCCTTCCGGGCTCACATAATCAAACGTTGTGCCCAGCGCGCCGCGGTCCTCGATGTTCTCCGCCATAAAGAACGCTTGGTTCTCGATTCCATACGTTAGGACTCTTCCCGGCGCATGCGAACCAAACGCTGCCACTCGTGCATCGTCCGCATTCAGCACCGCTGTCGAATCTTTCCCATGCAGCCCTTCGATCAACTCCCGCTTCGCCAGTGCAATCTCATCCACCGATGCAAAAAACTCCAAGTGCGCTGGCGAAACTCGCGTCACCACTCCAACATCCGGCCGCGCAATTTCCGCCAAGCGCGACAACTCACCACGCCGCGACATCCCCATCTCGAGCACTGCCGCCTGATGCGCTTCGTCCAAACGAAACAGTGTCAGCGGCAGCCCGTACTCGTTATTAAAATTCCCTTCCGACTTCAGTACGCGGAACCGCGCGCCCAACAGCGCCGCCAGGATCTCTTTGGTCGTGGTCTTACCGACCGAACCGGTGACGCCGGCAATTTTTCCGCCCCACGCTTCGCGCACTGCGCGTGCGAACCGCTTGAGCGCCACGAAGGTGTCGTCCACGACGACGCACTTCGCGCGAATCGCGTCCGGATAGCCACCCACTTTTTCCGCGGCCACCAGAGCAGCGAGGGCGCCGGCTCCAAGGGCCGCGGCAACATGATCGTGTCCGTCATGACGCGGTCCGTGGATGGCGACGAACAGCTCGCCAGAGCGTACCGTGCGAGAATCAATCGAGACGCCGGCCAGCCGGGCCATGGTATCGAGTCCAGCGCCCGCCCGCGCCGCCAAAACGTCAGCCATCTGTGCAATCGTCCACCGCATAAATGCCTCAGCGGATTAGCCTTATGGGCATAACCCAGGGTTCGCTTGGTGCTCACCGGTTCGCAGGGCTCCTCCTTATTAAGAAGTCCGCCCGCCGTAGCGGGCAGTTTCCAGCCTCGCTTCTGGCAGTCCTTCCGGTCTTACCAACCCGGCCCGAACCCTGGCTCACCGTTCTCGTTCTCTAGGACCTGCGAGCCAGTTGCCAAACCCTGTGCCGGCCCGTTCCCCTCTTAGGCCGGAGCATCGAACCCTCTCTCACGCAGCTCCTGCTGCGCCACTTTTCGATCATCCCAAGGCAGCGTCTTGTCCGCGAGAATCTGGTAATCCTCGTGTCCTTTTCCCGCCAACAAAACCAGATCGCCGGCGCGCGCCTCGTCAAAGGCCATCCCGATTGCCCTCTCGCGATCCTGCTCAATCAGATATTTTCCGTTGCTCTTTTGCAGACCCACGACGATGTCGCTGATGATTTTCAGAGGATCTTCCTGCCGCGGATTGTCATTGGTAAGAATCGTTAAATCAGAAAGCCGCCCTGCGGCCTCGCCCATCACCGGCCGCTTGGTGCGATCCTTCCCGCCGCCACAGCCAAACAACGTGATGACGCGTCCCTTGGGATTGAGTTCGCGTGCCGTCTTGATCAAATTTTCCAACGCGTCGTCGGTATGCGCGAAATCCACGATCACCAGAAATGGCTGCCCCAAATCGACGCGCTGAAATCTTCCCGGAACATTCTGCAGCTGGCGAATCCCCGCCTCGATCGTTTCATTCGACATTCCTGTCGCCTGCGCTGCGCCAATCGCTGCCAAAATGTTGTACACATTGATTCGCCCTACCAGCGGCGATTGAATCTGTAGCTTTCCATTGGGCGTTTGTGCAGCGAACGTGAGACCAGAAAACGCCAATTGAAACTTCTTCGCCGAAATATCCGCCGGGCTTTCGACTCCATACGAGACCGTATTTTTCGCCAGCCCCATGAGTCGCGCTGAATAGGGATCATCCGCATTCAACACAGCCACTTCAGGAGCTCCTGCGCCCGTGCCTTCGAACAATCGGCGCTTTGCGGCGAAGTATTCCTCAAAATTCTTATGAAAATCCATGTGCTCGCGGGTCAGGTTGGTGAACACCGCCGCCTGAAAGCGGCAGCCCCACAGTCGATCCATGACCAGCGCATGCGAACTTGCCTCCATCACCGCAAACTTTCCGCCCGCGTCTCGAATCTCCGCGAAGAAACCCTGCAGGTCGAGCGACTCGGGCGTTGTATTCGGTGCAGGGTACTCGCCGAGCGGAGTGCGATACGCAATCGTGCCGAATAGTCCGGTCTTTGCGCCGGAAGCCCGCAGCACTGAATCGATCAACGAAGTGGTCGTTGTTTTTCCATTCGTGCCCGTTACGGCGATCAGTTGCAGCGCCCTAGCAGGATGCCCAAAGAAGTTCGCCGCGGAAATAGCTAGCGCCTTGCGGCTCTCGCCTACTCGAATCCAAGTAACGTTTGACGAAAGATCGGCAGGCGCCGCGTCCTCGCTTGCAACCGCGATCGCGCCGCGTTCCACGGCATCGCGAACGTATTGGTTTCCGTCTTCCTTAGCTCCATGAAGCGCAAAAAATGCAAAACCAGGTGCCGTCTTCCGCGAATCGCAGGCAATTCCGCTGACCGGCAGTTTCTCAGCGCCAGTTGGAATCTGCGCCTGTGCTCCGGCGAACACTCCCCCTAACTCAATCGCGCTGTTCGCCTTTGCTTGTGACTTCGAGTCGCCTTGGTCCGTCACTTTGACGCTATCCGCCTCCCGCAGCACTGTGGTCATCGATTCCTGGCTTTTCCGCTCGACCTTGCGTTCCTGGTTGCTTTCGCCACCGCTTCCGGCTCGCCGAACCTCACTGTAATTTTAGCGCCACGCCGAACTTTCGCTCCGCTAGCCGGCGCTACGTCCACTGCAAGGCCGCTGCCAACCAGCACCGGCTCCAGGCCGAGCCGCAAGCACATCTCCGTCACATCCCGCATCGTCTTGCCGTGAACATCCGGCACAGCAATATCACCGCCCTCGTCCAGCGCGACCGTTACCGCTGGCTGCGGATTCTCAGCTTTTTTCTCGCTACTTTCCGCAGGTGGCATTTGCTCCGGCTGAGCCGAAAAATCTACCGGCGTGAAATCGGACAAGCTCGACTCATCTTCCGCTTCGTTCGGTTTGTACGCCGCCTGAATCAGCTTGGGGCTCAGCGGAACATCGCGCGCCACGTCCAGATAAGGAAGCACCTGTTCGGCGATTCGTTTGAACACCGGTGCGGATACCTGCCCGCCTTCATGCTCTCCCACGGGAGAGTCAAGCGACACCAGAATCGTCACCGCCGGATCGTTGATCGGCGCGAATCCCGAAAACGACGCAATGTACTGCGTCGGCGAGTACCTCCCCGTCGCCGGGTCAATCTTTTGCGCCGTGCCCGTTTTTCCCGCGGCCGTCCAACCATCCAGCCGGGCCCTCGGCCCCGTGCCACCCTGAAGGATTACTCCTTCCATCAGCCGCCGCAGCGTCGCAGCCGTCTCCGGCCGAATCACTTCCTTAGGCTCGCCCGGCGCCAGCACACCCGTCATCGGCAGCGATTCCGAGCCGCGCCTCACCTCCGCGACCACACGCGGCTTGTACAACGTCCCGCCATTCGCAATCGCCGAAACCGCCGTCACCAACTGCATGGGCGTCACGCCCACTTCCTGCCCCATGGAAACGGAACCGATGGAAATCGCGCTCCAGTTATCCAGTTTCCTCAAGATCCCTTTGCTCTCGCTAGGCAGGTCTACGCCTGTCTGCTGGCCGAAACCAAAGGCGCGAATGTATTCATAAAATTTCGGGGCGCCCATCCGCAGCGCAATCTTGATCGCTCCCACGTCGCTCGACTTGGCCAGAATGTCCGACACCGTCAGCAGTCCAAACGGCTTGTGATCGCGAATCCTGTGACCTGCGACGTACACCGCACCGTTCTCGCAATTGAAAACTTCGCTCGGCCGCGTCAGGTTCTGATCAATCGCCGCCGCCAGTGTAATTAGCTTGAAGGTCGACCCCGGCTCGTAGATCGCGCTCACCGCGCGGTCCATCCTCGCTTCGGCTTTTGCCTCATTTGCCGAATTCGGATTGAACTTTGGCCAATTCGCCAGTGCCAGAATCGCGCCATTGTTCGGATTCTGCACAATCACCGTGCCTGCCATCGAATGCGTCTTCGCAATCGCCGCCGCCAGCTCGCGCTCTGTGATGTACTGGATCTTTTCGTCGATCGTCAGGATGACGTTCGCGCCCTGGTCCTTTTGTGCGGACCCGCCGTCGAACCACCTTTGCCGCGCATCCGCCATCACTACAATTTTTTCGCTCTTGCCGCGAATCAGGCTGTCCAGCCCGTACTCGATTCCTCCTAATCCTTTTTCGTCCAAATCCACGAAGCCCAAAACGTGCGCAGCTAATTCTCGCTTCGGGTAATACCGCTGGTTCTCGCTCTGCAGATACACGCCTTTCAAATTCAGCGCGCGCACCGCGTCGGCCTTGTCCGGGGGTAGCTTCCTGGAAATCCACACAAACGATCCGCCCGCGCCGAATCGCGCCTCCAGCACGTCGCGCGGAATGCCCAGCACGTTCGACAGCAGCCGCGCCGCCATGATCTTGTTGTCGCCGATTTCGGAAGGCACCCCAAACGCAGACTCCACCGGCACACTCATTGCCAGCGGATGCATATTGCGGTCGTAGATGGCCCCGCGCTTTGGAGTGATTTCGATCGTGCGCTGCTGCTGCCGCTGCGCCCGCGCGAGGTAGTCGCTATGACGGATTAACTGAAGATAGCCGAGCCGCCCGAAAACCGCCGTCATCCACAACAAAGCCACGCCGGCGACGATCAGCAAACGGACGTGGATTTTTTCTTCTTGCATGGCCCGCAGTGTTCGGGATTCTCTCCGCGTGTAAGTCGCCCTTCACTTCTGAAGCTCGTTTCATCCGTCTTTGGTTTTACCGTCGCTGGCCAGTGCGTACAAAACGCGCCGCCGCCACTTGCATGCCGCTCGGCGCTTCATATTCACGCATCTGCGTCGGCAGCGGCTCCGTCAATCCCAATTGCCTGCGTGCAATCACGTCAATGCGCATCGGATCGCGCAAATTCGCGATCTCCAGCCTCAATTCCGAATTCAACTGCGCCGCTTGCGCCTGCTTCGCCTTCAAATCTTCCAGCTGAAAACTCAAGTCAATGCACTTGAAATGTTGAAAAATGTAAAAGAGAAAGAACAACGCCACCACCCCGCCGAGCCCCGCCGTCTTGAATAGATTCTTCTGCTTCGCCGGCTCCATGTGCCGCGCCAGTCGCGAATTATCAATCCGCTTTACCGTGCGGAACTCCATCATCGGTGCTGCTTTTCTCTTCCTCATCGGACTTCTACCTTTGCAGCCGCTAAGCGGCTGACACCTTTTCCGCGCACCGCAGTTTCGCACTTCGCGACCGCGGGTTCGCCCGCTCTTCTTCTTCGCTGGGCCTCACCACGTGCTTTGTCAAAACTTTCAGCTCGCCTTGCCGTTCCGCTTCCCGGAACGCTTCTTTCACGATCCGGTCTTCACGGGAGTGGTACGTCAAAATCACGCACCGCCCTCCTGGATTCATTGTGGCGGGGACCCGAGAAAGAAACTGCCCGAGTTCCTCCATCTCTCGATTCACCGCTATCCGCAGCGCCAGAAACGTTTTTGTCGCGGGATGCAGTCTCTGCCTTCCCCATTGCTTTCGGGACCCTGCCACAACCGTTGCCAGGTGCGCCGTATCGCGTATCGGCCGCGCTCTCACAATTCCCCTGGCGATCCTTCTCGAATCGTGCTCATCCGCCTCGCGGTAGAGCAAATCGGCCAGCTCTTTCTCTGACCACCGATTCACAATCTCGTCCGCCGTCAATTCATCTTCCCCGGCGCCTACTCCCATTCGCATGCTCAGCGGACCAGCTTCGCGGAACGAAAATCCCCGCTCCGGCTGGTCAAGCTGCATGCTCGAAACCCCCAAGTCGGCCAAGACCCCGTCCACCTTCGGAATCCCCAACTCGTGTGCGGCCTCCGCAATCCTTGAGAACGGAGACAAAACGCAGCTCACTCTCGATCCGAACTTCTTCAAACGCTCCTGCGCGATCTGCAGCGCCTGTGCGTCCCGGTCCAGGCTGATCAACCTGCCCTGCCCTGAAATTCTTTCGGCGATGGCTGCCGAATGGCCGCCGGCTCCCAGCGTGGCGTCGATGTAGATTCCTTCTGGTCTTATCCGAAGCCATTCCAGCACCTCTTCCAACATCACCGGCGTATGTGGCGCCGCCTCGCTCACCTCATCCGCCTTGTTGACCGATCGCCCTTACTGCTGACCGCTGCCCTGTGCCCTTAAATTCCCAAATCTTCTAACGCCTTGTAGTCGTCCGCCGTAAACGGTTCGTTCTTCATCTGGTCCATCACTCGCGTATGATTCATCACTTCCAGATGGTCCAGACTCCCAAACACGTCCACATCGCCCTTCGCCTGCGCCGATTCCCTCAGCACCGCCGGAACCAGCACCCGCCCCTGCGCGTCCATTTCCACCACTTGCCCGTAGTAGCTGGTCCGCTTCAAAAACTTGCTCTTCGCTTGATTCTGGCTGGATACCTTCGCCAGCTTTTCTTCAATCCCTACCCAAACTTTCAAGGGATAGATCAGCGCCGCTTCACCCGTAACGCTCGTGATGTAAAACTGATTCCCGTACTCGCGCAGCCCATCGAGAAACACGGCGGGTATCTTGAGACGACCCTTTTCGTCCACCGTCGCCCGACAGTTTCCCCGAAGACTCATTTGCACCTGACCGCCGGAAGCTCGGCGTTGCCCGTACCCGAAATTCAGCGAAAAAGCTTGCCAATCTGTTG
>Ga0268266_10001844_pt1 | contig 23906 bp, 24 predicted proteins | sample KBSS13metaG_FD_190356 | JGI IMG/M metagenome (GOLD analysis project Ga0268266, IMG submission 190356) | Switchgrass rhizosphere microbial communities from Kellogg Biological Station, Michigan, USA - KBS S1-3 metaG (SPAdes) (version 2) | ecosystem: Host-associated > Plants > Roots > Rhizosphere... | reverse complement strand
GCGCCCCCGGCCTCTGACGCTGACCCGTCAGAAGAGGCACGTCCGGAACCGGTGACCCGTCAGAAAGTGCACAGCCAGGATCCGTGACCCGGCAGAAAGTGCACGGCTAGGACCCCCGATCTGACGGGACACTCCTGCCGGGTCAGCGTCGTACGACGGGATGCTTCTGCCGGGTCAGCGTCGTACGACGGGATGCTTCTGCCGGGTCAGCGTCGTACGGCGGGATGCTTCTGCCGGGTCAGCGTCGTACGGCGGGACACTTCTGCCGGGTCGGCGGGCAACCTCGGGTGGGAACGTTTCCGTTCAGGTGGTGACGGAGGGAGCCACGCGTGAAGGACGTCGACGACACGGAGTTCGTCCAGTTCGTGGACGGGCACGCTCGCGAGCTCCGGCGTACGGCGTTCCTGATGTGCGGCGACTGGACACGAGCCGAGGACGCGACCCAGGACGCCCTCCTCAAGCTGTACGTCGCGTGGTCGCGCATCGAGCGCGGTGGCGGACTGCGGGCCTACGCCCACCGCGCCGTGACCACCGCGGTGGTCGACCAGTCGCGGCGTCCCTGGCGTCGCGAGGTCGGCGGCCCGAACCTGCCGGAGAAGGGGCACGACCCGATCACCCACGTCGACCGCCGGCTGGCCGTGGTGCGGGCGTTGCAGTCGCTCCCGCACCGGCGTCGCCAGTGCGTCGTGCTGCGCTACTTCGCCGATCTCTCGGTGCGGGAGACCGCGGAGCAGCTCGGAACCACCACCGGGACGGTCAAGAGCCAGACCGCCCGGGCCCTGGACCAGGTGCGTGAGGCCCTGCAGGAACAGGGGCTCGACATCGAACTGGAGGAACAGCTGTGAACGAGCGCATGAGCGACCTGCTCGACCTGGCCGCGGACGACGAGGGCGCCGCCCTCGGTTTCGACGGGGACACGATCGTCCGCCGAGCCCGCGCACGGCGGCGCCGGCACCACAGCGGTGTCGCAGTGGGTCTGACCGCTGCGGCCGTCGCCGGGGTGCTCGTGGCGACCCAGCTCGCCGGGTCGTCCCGGTCCGACTCGCGAGGTCCGGTCACGTCTCCGAGCACCGTCTCTCCACCGCCATCCTCACCCGCCCCCGCGCTCACCCCCCAGCAGCAGGCGATCACCGACGCCTGCGCGCGGCAGCACCTGCCCGTGCCCTCGGTCCCAGTGCCCAGCGGCGAGGGGGCACTCCTCCACACCCGTGTGGGCGACACGATCCAGAGCTCGGGCACCAGCGGCCCCCGCGCGTCGTTCCTGGAGAGCTGGACCATCGACGCCTACCTGCAGGACGACCTCGGTGTGACCGCCACTTTCGTCAACCCCGCGCACACGCGCTGGGCCAGCTGCGGCATCGCCGCGGGGGAGACGCAGGACGCGGACGGCGTCTGGACCGCGTCCCTGCCCTCGGGCCCGGTACCGCGGAGCTGGTACGGACCCGACGGCTTCCGCCACCAGGCGGCCACCGTGTCGTGGTCCCAGGTGTGCCGGCCGAACGAGGGCAAGGTCTGCACGCACGAGCTCTACGCCGGCACCTTCGCCCGGTACGCCGGTGTGGCATCCGCCGTGGTCGACGCGCCGGACGGGACGGTGCTCCACCCGGTGTTCGGCGACTACACCTACGTCTTCCGGCACGCCGAGCAGCGCGTCGACGCGCACCGGCCGGCGAACGACATGCAGAACCTCCCGTCCATGCCGGTGACGCTCCTCGACGACCAGGGGAAGCGGATCATCCGCTACGACTACTTCCCGCCGTACGTCATCCCGGGCAGCTGCCCGACGACCGGAGGCTGCTGATCAGTCCCGGTGGGAGCGGCCGGGCAGGTCGAGCATCCGCTGCAAGGCGAGCTGCGCGAAGCGTTCGGTGTCGGTGTCGACCGAGATCCGGTTCACGACCACACCGTCGACGAGCGACTCGAGGGCCCAGACCAGGTGGGGAAGGTCGATCCGGTTCATCGTGGAGCAGTAGCAGACGTTCCGGTCGAGGAAGACGATCTCCTGCTCGGGGTGCGCGCGGGCCAGGCGCTGCACGAGGTTGAGCTCGGTGCCGACCGCCCACACGGACCCGGGCGGGGCCGCCTCGATGGTCTTGATGATGAACTCCGTCGACCCGACCAGGTCGGCGCGGGTGACGACGTCGTGGGTGCACTCGGGGTGGACCAGCACCTGGATGCCGGGCCTCCGCTCGCGCAGCTCGTCGACCACGTCGGACGAGAACCGGCCGTGCACGGAGCAGTGGCCCTTCCACAGGATCATCCGGGCGGCAGCGAGCTCGTCGGCCGAGTTGCCACCGCCGGGCTGCCGGGGGTCCCACACGACGCAGTCGTCGAGGCTCATCCCGAGCTTGAGCACGGCGGTGTTGCGCCCGAGGTGCTGGTCGGGCAGGAACAGCACCTTCGCGTCCGGCTTCTGGTCGAACGCCCACTCCAGGGCGACATCGGCGTTGCTCGATGTACAGACGGCGCCGCCGTTGCGGCCGCAGAACGCCTTGATGTCGGCGGAGGAGTTCATGTAGGTGACGGGTACGACGCTCTCCGCGACGCCGGCGTCGGCCAGCGCGTCCCAGCAGTCCTCGACCTGGGGGAGCCGAGCCATGTCGGCCATCGAGCAGCCGGCGGCGAGGTCGGGGAGCACGACGATCTGGTCGGGCGAGGTCAGGATGTCCGCCGACTCCGCCATGAAGTGGACACCGCAGAAGACGATGAACTCCGCCTCGGGACGCCCGGCCGCGTCGCGGGCGAGCTTGAACGAGTCACCGGTGACGTCGGCGAACTGGATGACCTCGTCGCGCTGGTAGTGGTGTCCCAAGATGAACACCCGCTCACCGAGGGCCTCCTTGGCGGCGCGGGCGCGCTCGACCAGACCGGGGTCGGACGGTGACGGCAGATCACCCGGGCACTCCACCCCGCGCTCGGCGGTGAGGTCGGTTCCGCGCCCGAGCGGCAGCAGGGGCAGGTCCACCGTTGTCATGCACGCCATCGTAGGGACGTCACATGAGCGCACCGTGGGGGAGGTACGGCTTGGGTGGCCGCATGTTGCGCAGCGCCTGGTAGCCCTCCTGGTGCAGCTCCAGCCGCGCCGCCATGCCGACGTCGACCGCCCAGCTGTTCTCGGGTGTGATGTGGCCGATCAGGACGTCCTCGCTCGCCGCGATCGCCTCCCACAGCAGCCGGGTCGCCGTACGACGGTCCGTCGCCGCCAGCAGCGCCACGCCGTCGTCGAGGTAGGCGTAGCCCTGTGCCGACGAGCTCTCGCTGACCACCAGCGGGAACTGACGCAGGAGGAGCTCGTGGTCCACACCGTGCGCCGCACCGCGCGTCTGCCGGTCGACGGAGTTCATCAGGTCGATGTCGCTCGTGCTGCCCTCGCGGATCTTCTCGACGACAGGGATCTGGGCCCGGTCGGGCGTGCCGCGCAGGAACATCTGCGGGTGGAGGGTGAAGCCGGCGTCGTGGTAGCGACGCAGGGCCCGGGGGTCGCTCGAGGCGTTGAACATGGCCCGCAGGCAGCCGCGCCCGTGCTCCAGCGCCGGGGCGAGCAGCGCCCGTCCGAGCCCGAGCCCCTGCGCCTCCGGCACCACGGCGTACGACGCCAGCAGCCACATCTTCTCGCGCACGAACGACACCACGATCCCGAGCAGGACGTCGTCGCGTTCGGCCACCCAGCATCCGTCCGGATCGGTGGCGATCACGTGGCGCACGCGGCCGACCCAGTTGGCGGCGCGCTCGGGAGGCCGGAGCTGGGGGTCCGGCCAGGACCGCCGGAACATCCGGGTGTCGAGCTCGTGGAAGCCGATCGCGGTCACCCGCTCGGCGGCCTCCGCGTCGTCGACGGTCATCGGCCGGATCCGGACGTCGCTCACCCGCCCCAACCTAGCGACGCGCCACGGGCCCGAGTGCGGGTGGCGCCCGAGGTCTCAGTCGCGTCCGAGCCGACGGTGCTCGACCGGGCTCCGGCCGTATGAGCGCTTGAAGGCGTCGCTGAAGGTGAACGGGCTCGTGTAGCCCACGGCCCGACTGACGGCGGCGACGGTGTCGTCGGTACCGACGAGCCGGTCGGCTGCCAGCGCCAGGCGCCACGAGCTCAGGTAGGCGACCGGTGACTCGCCCACGGCCCGGCTGAACCGTCGCGAGAAACCGGCGCGCGAGAGTCCGACCTCGCGGGCGAGCCCTTCCAGGCTCCACGCGGCTGCCGGCTGCTCGTGGATCAGAGTCAGGGCGTGGGCGACCTCGGGGTCGTCGCCGGCCCGCAGCCAGGGAGGCAGGTCGTCGGCCGTCGTCGCCCAGTGCTGGACGGCCGCCACGACGAGCGCGTCGAGGAGCCGGTCGAGCAGGCTGGCCTGGCCCGGGGCATCGTGGTCGAGCTGGTCGAGCAGCACGTCGACCAGGGGCGACTCCCACTCGTCGCCGCGGATCACCAGCCAGGGCGGGAGGCTGGTGAGCATCCGGGCACCCACCTCACCGACCGAGGCGTAGTTGCCGACCAGCATGCAGTCCTCGCCGTCAGGGTCGTTGCCCCAGGTGCGCAGCCCGTGGGTCAGCGGGAGGTCGAGACTCTCACCGGTCGGCGTCTCGCTGCGGTTGCCCGGCTGGATCACCGCGATCGGCTCTCGCCCCGGCTCGTCGCCCACGTCGTAGGCCCGGTCGCCCTGCACCAGCAGGAGGTCGCCACGCTCGAGCCGCAGCGGCGGGTCCGGCTCGCAGGTGAAGTACGACGATCCGCGCGCCATCGCGACCACGGTCAGCGGCGCCTCGTCGCGCACGCGCATCGACCAGGGTCGCCGCATCGGGACCCGGAGCAGGAAGGCTCCGCGGGCTCGTGGTGCGTCGATGAGGCCGGCCAGTGGATCCATCGCGAGAGCGTAGACGAATTCAGATGTAGCAGCGACTTCCACCCATGGAAAGTCTCACTCCCGGGCGGTGGACTGAGGTCATGAACCTGACCCAGATCACCACCCTCAGCGCCGCCCTCGGCGCGGCCACCTTCGGCGGCGTGCTCTTCGCCTTCTCGACCTTCGTGATGCCCGGCCTCGACCAGGCGCCGCCCGCGGCTGCCGTCTCGACGATGCAGCAGATCAACCGGGCGGCCCCCCGCTCGCTGCTCGCCCTCGACATGGTCGCGACCCTGGCGCTGTGCGTCGTCGTCGCCGTACTCGCCGTTCTCCGGATGCGCCAGCACGGAGGAGCCGGGAACATCCTGCTCCTGGTCGGCGCCGCGCTGTACGTCGTGTCGTTCGCGATCACCGCGATCTACCACATCCCGCGGAACGACGCGTTCTACAGCGTGGTCGCCAACGGTCCGCACGCGGCCCGGGCGTGGCACGACTACGCCCGCCCCTGGGAGCTGTGGAACCACGTGCGTACGGGTGCCGCCCTGGCCGCTGCGGCGTCGATGATGGCCGGACTCCTGGTCCGGTCGTCGTGAGGCCACCCCCGACCGGGACACTGGGCGCGTGCAGGTCCTGATCGCCCCCGACAAGTTCGCCGGCACGCTGACCGCCGTCGAGGCCGCACGGGCGATCGCCGAGGGCTGGGCCCGGCAGGCACCGGACGACCACCTCGACCTGGCCCCGATGGCCGACGGCGGCCCGGGCTTCGTCGACGTGCTCCACGAGGCGCTGGGCGGGGAGCTGTCCGCGGTGACCGTGGCCGGCCCGCACCACGAGCGGGTGCCGGGTGCGGTGCTGCTCCGCGGGGAACAGGCCTGGGTCGAGAGCGCCCAGGCCTGCGGGCTGGCGTTGACCGGGGGCGAGCGCGCCGAGACCGCCACCACCTGGGGCGTCGGTGAGCTGGTCGTGCAGGCCATCGAAGCGGGGGCCACCGACGTCGTGGTCGGCCTCGGCGGTTCGGGGACCAACGACGGCGGCGCGGGTCTGCTCGGCGCGCTCGGAGCCACCGCCGACCGCCCGCTCGACGAGGGGGTGACGGGTCTGGAGGGGGTCACCCGGGTCGACCTCGCACCGGCCCGAGCACGACTCGACGGCGTCACGCTCACCTGCGCGAGCGACGTGGACAGTCCGCTCACCGGGCTCTTCGGGGCGACCAAGACCTACGGGCCGCAGAAGGGGCTCTCGGAGGAGCGGCTGCCCGTTCTCGACGGGGTGCTGGAGCAGCTCGCGGCCGCGACCGACCGTCGTACGTCGCTGGAGAAGGGTGCGGGGGCCGCGGGCGGGCTCGGCTTCGCCCTCCTCCTCCTCGGCGCCGGTCGGCGGCCCGGCTTCGACGTGGTTGCGGACGCCGTCGGCCTCGCCGACCGGGCCCGCGCGGCCGACCTCGTGCTGACCGGCGAGGGCGCCTTCGACTTCTCCAGCCGCTCCGGCAAGGTGCCGTACGGCGTGGCGACGGTCGCCGCCGAGGCGCTCCGGCCGTGCGTCGCCCTGGCCGGGCACGTGCTGGTGGGTTCGCGCGAGATGCGGGCCCTCGGGATCGAGTCGGCGTACTCCCTGGTCGACCTGGTGGGGGAGGAGCGGGCGCTCGGGGACCCGGCGGGCAGCCTGGCGCAGCTCGCGGCCCGGGTCGCCCGCACCTGGTCGTGGTGATCGCGCGCCGCGTCCACCGCTCGGTGCGGATCCCTCGGAATAACCACTGCTGTGCGAGAATTGGATCTGTCAGAAGCGCTCGAGAGACGCGCATCTTCGACATCGACGAAGGAGCAACGAGCATGACCGACCAGGTCACCGAGCGCCGCACCGACCAGATCAACCTGAGCCCGGTCGCGGCTTCCAAGGTGCAGAGCCTGCTCGAACAGGAGGGTCGCGACGACCTCCAGCTGCGGATCTCGGTCCAGCCGGGTGGCTGCAGCGGCCTGCGCTACCAGCTCTTCTTCGACGAGCGCACGCTCGACGGCGACGTCGTCACCGACTTCGACGGCGTCGGAGTCGTCGTCGACCGGATGAGCGTCCCCTACCTCAACGGCGCGATGATCGACTTCGTCGACACGATCGAGAAGCAGGGCTTCACCATCGACAACCCGAACGCGACCGGCTCCTGCGCCTGCGGCGACTCCTTCCACTGAGTCGCCGGGCGGCACCGCCCGGACACCACGAAACCCCGCCTCTGTGTAGACGACTCGGCGGGGTTTCGTGCGTCTGGACCCGGCCTCAGTCGAGGTGGAGGTGCAGCGCGTTGGCGATCCGGGCTGCGGCCTCGTCGATCGCGATCTCGCGCTTGGGCACCTCGCGCGGGAAGTCGTCGTACTCGAGGCTGGGCGCACCGGCGACCGCGGCCTCGGCGAGCCGTCCGAGCCGCAGGGCACGTCCGGCGGCGGCCGCGTCGACCCGCATCGTGGCGGGCGAGTCGATCTCGTCGTACGACGTTCGGGCACGGCTCATGCCTATGACGCTAACGGCTACCGATGGGTACTCCCAGCCGGAAATCACCTAGTCTCTCCGAACGTGTCACTGCTGATCTGCGGCTCCATCGCCACCGACCACCTGATGTCCTTCTCGGGACGGTTCAAGGACTCCATGGTGGTCGAGCAGCTCGACAAGATGTCGCTGTCCTTCCTGGTCGACGACCTCGAGATCCGACGTGGGGGAGTGGCCCCCAACATGTGCTTCGGTCTCGGCCGCCTCGGGCTCCGCCCGGTGCTGGTGGGTGCGGCCGGCGAGGACTTCACCGACTACCGCAGCTGGCTCGAGCGGAACGGCGTCGACTGCTCCTTCGTGCGCATCTCCGACACCCGTCACACCGCCCGCTTCGTCTGCACGACGGACAGCACGATGGCGCAGTTCGCCTCCTTCTACCCGGGCGCGATGAGCGAGTCCCGACTGATGGAGCTCGCACCGATCGTCGCCCAGGTCGGAGCGCCCGACTTCGTGCTGATCGCCGCCGACGACCCCGAGGGGATGACCCGGCACACGCGTGAGTGCCGGCAGCGCGGGTTCGCGTTCATCGCCGACCCGAGCCAGCAGCTCGCCTTCAGCGACGGCGACCTGATCCGCGACCTGATCGACGGCGCGACCTACCTGTTCTCCAACGAGTACGAGTCGCACATGATCGAGTCCAAGACCGGATGGTCCGCCGACGAGGTCCTCGAGCGCGTGGGCACCCAGGTCACCACGCTCGGCGCCGAGGGCGTGCGGATCCTCTCCAGGAACGCCGAGCCGATCGAGGTCAAGGCGGCCCCGGGTGTCACCGCCGTGGAGCCGACCGGTGTGGGCGACGCCTTCCGGGCGGGATTCCTGGCGGGGCTCGAGTGGGGCTTCGACCACGAGCGTGCGGCGCAGGTCGGCTGCGTGCTCGCCGCGTACGCCGTGGAGACCGTCGGGACGCAGGAGTACACCTTCACCCGGGCGCGGTTCGTCGAGCGGGTCCGCACGGCGTACGGCGACTCGGCCGCGGACGACGTCGCCGCCCACCTCGGCTGACCCGAGCTCCGCTCAGGCGGTCCGGCGTACGACGTAGCGGGGGACCCCGTCGTCGGCCTTCTCCTCGCCGACGTACGCGTGGCCGGTCATCCGGCACCACGCCGGCACGTCGGCGCGGGCGGCGGCGTCCGTCGCCTCGACACCCAGGAGCTCGCCGATCTCGACGTCGCCGACGTGCCGCGCGAGCTCGATGATCGGTGCCGGGCAGACCAGGCCACGACAGTCCAGCTCGAGCATCAGACCCGGGCTCGCAGCCGCTCGACGGTGCCCGGCAGGACCTGGAGGAAGCGCTCGACGTCGTCCTCGGTGGTGTCCCGCCCGACCGAGACCCGGACGTTGCCGTGCGTGAGGGCGCCCATCGCGGCGAGCACGTGGCTGGGTTGCAGGCTCGACGCGGTGCACGCGGAGCCACTCGCCACCTCGAACCCCAGCCGGTCGAGCTCGGTCACCAGCGCCTCACCGTCGACGTAGAGGCAGGAGAACGTGACCAGGTGGGGGAGCCGGTCGACGGGGTCGCCGACGACCTCGACGTCCGGCATCGTCCCGACGACCCGTCGGATCCACCCGACGAGGGCGTTCATCCGCGCGTTCTCCTCCTCGCGCTCGGCGACCACGGCCTGAAGGGCGGCGGCGGCCCCGAGGAACGCCGGCACGTTCTCGAACCCGCTCTCGTGCTCGCCCGCGCGCTCGTCGTCGGGGAACGGCTCACGCCAGCGGGCGCCTCGACGTACGACGAGGACGCCGACGCCGGCCGGACCACCCCACTTGTGCGCCGACGCCGCCAGCGCCGACCAGCCGTCGGGAAGCGGCAGCCGGCCGGCCGACGCGCACGCGTCGACGAACAGTGGTACGTCGCCGAGCCGCGCCGCGACCTCGGCCACGGGCTGGACGGTGCCGACCTCGTGGTTGGCCGACTGGCAGGCGACCACCGCCGCGTCGGTCAGGTCGAGGTCGTCGAGCCGGACCCGACCGGTCGCGTCGACGGCGACCGCCCGGGTCGTCGCCCCCGACCATGTCGCCGCCTGCAGCACGGCCGAGTGCTCGACGGCGGTGTGCACGATGCGGGAGCCACGTCGGGCTGCGCCGAGGCGGAGGCCGAGCAGGCCCCGGCGTACCGCCTCGGTGCCGGACGACGGGAAGGTGAGCTCGTCGGGCCGCACCCCCAGGGCCTCGGCCGTGGCGGCCCGTGCGTTGTCGAGCACGAGCCGGGCCGCGCGACCCGAGTGGTGGAGCCGGCGCGGGTCGGCGTACGCCGCTTCGAGGGCCGCCACGAACGCCTGGTGGGCGGCCGGGTGGAGGGGCTCGCCGGACGCGGAGTCCAGGTAGACCCGGCGGCCCGGTTCGGGGACGCTGCCGGGGGTCGCGGCGCTCGGCACCCGGCCAACCTAACCCCGGCCGGAGCCGCCCGACTTACCGGCGACCCACCCCGCCGACCGGGTGCGGGTTCGGATAGTGTGCGGGCTGTTGGAGTACGCCCTGCCAGTCCAGCAGAAAGGCTCGTTCGTGGGTCGGCAAGTCCCCGCTGCCTCGGTCGCGACACCACCTCGTGCTCGTCGTACCCGTGGTCTCGCCCGACAGGCTGGTGTCGTCCTCGCCGCCGCGGTCCTCCTGGTCAGCCTCACCGGCTGCAGCGAGAAGACGCGCCACGAGTGGTCCAACCTGGCGATGCCCGACCCGGCCACGGTGGAGGGTCACCACATCTTCCTGCTGTGGCGCTGGGCCTGGGTCGCCGCGCTCGCGACCGGCGCCGTCGTCTGGGGCCTGATCTTCTACGTGATCTTCCGTTACCGCCGTCGCAGCGACGACGAGGTGCCGGTCCAGACCCGCTACAACCTGCCGTTGGAGATCTTCTACACGATCGCCCCGATCATCATGGTCGTGGTGTTCTTCGTGCACACCGAGCGCACGCAGAACCTGATCCGCGAGGACGTCCCCCCGGCCAACCTGACCATCTACGTCGTGGGTCAGCAGTGGACCTGGACGTTCAACTACATGCCCGGCGGCGACATCAAGACCACGGGCAACCAGGTGCTCTACAGCGTGGGTGAGGCAGGCAACCCGCCGACCCTGGTGCTGCCGGTCAACCGGACCGTCGAGTTCAAGCTGCACTCGCCCGACGTGATCCACGACTTCGGTGTGCCCGGCTTCCTCGAGAAGGAGGACGTCATCCCGGGCATGGTCAAGGACGACAACCACTTCTCGGTGACCCCCAACGTGATCGGCGACTACCGCGGCAAGTGCTACGAGCTGTGCGGCGTCTACCACTCGCGGATGCTGTTCAACGTCAAGATCGTCAGTGACGCCGACTTCCAGACGTACCTGCAGCAGCTCCAGGTCCAGGGCAACGTCTCCGACCAGCCCCTGCTCGGCGGCATCACCAGCCAGACGCAGGCAGGCGTCTCCCAGGGAGGCTCCGAATGACCGCCACCACGCCGTCCACCGCCACCACGGTCGTCGCGCCGCGTCGTGAGCTCGGCCGGACGATCATCAAGGTGATCACGTCGACCGACCACAAGGTGATCGGCAACCTCTACCTCTGCACGTCGTTCGCGTGGTTCCTGATCGGCGGCGTCATGGCGCTGCTGATGCGCTCGGAGCTGGCCAACCCCGGCATGCAGTTCGTGAACGACGAGGTCTACAACCAGCTGTTCACGATGCACGGCACGATCATGCTGCTGCTCTTCGCGACCCCGCTGTTCTTCGGCTTCGGCAACGCGATCATGCCGCTGCAGATCGGGTCGCCGGACGTCGCGTTCCCGCGGCTGAACATGTTCAGCTACTGGCTCTTCCTCTTCGGGGGCCTGATCGCCGGATCCGGCTTCATCACCCCCTCCGGCGCCGCCGACTTCGGCTGGTTCGCCTACACGCCGCTCTCCGATGCGGTCCGCTCGCCGAGTGTGGGTGGTGACCTCTGGATCATGGGTCTGTGGATGGCCGGACTCGGCACCATCCTGGGCGCGGTCAACTTCATCACCACGATCATCTGCATGCGCGCGCCCGGGATGACGATGTTCCGGATGCCGATCTTCGTGTGGAACACGATGGTCACCAGCCTGTTGGTGCTGGTCGCGTTCCCGGTGCTGGCCGGCGCGCTGCTCTCGCTGGAGGCCGACCGAAGACTCGGAGCCCACGTCTTCGACGCGTCGCACGGCGGCGCGATCCTCTGGCAGCACCTGTTCTGGTTCTTCGGGCATCCCGAGGTCTACATCATCGCGCTGCCGTTCTTCGGCATCATCACCGAGATCCTGCCCGTCTTCAGCCGCAAGCCGATCTTCGGCTACATCGGGCTGGTCGGGGCGACCCTCGGCATCGCGATCCTGTCGATCGCCGTGTGGGCCCACCACATGTTCGTGACCGGCAAGGTCGACCTGCCGTTCTTCTCCGGCATGACGTTCCTGATCGCCGTTCCGACCGGGGTGAAGTTCTTCAACTGGATAGGCACGATGTGGGGCGGATCCGTCTCCTTCGACACGCCCATGCTCTGGTCGATAGGTTTCCTTACGACCTTCCTGTTCGGCGGCCTGACCGGCGTCATCCTGGCGAGCCCGCCGTTGGACTTCCACGTGTCCGACTCCTACTTCGTGGTCGCGCACTTCCACTACGTCGTGTTCGGCACCGTGGTGTTCGCGATGTTCGCGGGGTTCTATTTCTGGTGGCCGAAGCTGACCGGGCGGATGCTCGACGAACGCCTGGGCAAGGTCCACTTCTGGATGCTCTTCATCGGCTTCCACACGACGTTCCTGGTGCAGCACTGGCTGGGCGTCGAGGGGATGCCCCGCCGGTACGCCGACTACCTCCCGCAGGACGGCTTCACCACGCTCAACCAGGTGTCGACGGTCGGTGCGTTCCTGCTGGGTGCGTCGACCCTGCCGTTCCTCTACAACGTGTGGATCTCCCGCAACGCGCCGCTCGTCGAGGTCGACGACCCGTGGGGCTGGGGGCGTTCGCTCGAGTGGGCGACCAGCTGTCCGCCGCCCCGCCACAACTTCGACCGCATCCCGCGCATCCGTTCCGAGTCGCCGGCGTTCGACCTGCACCACCCGGAGATCGCCGCGATCGAGATGGAGGACAACTACGCCATGGCGCACTCGGGCGTCGCCGACGCCCCGGACGTCGAGGGACGTGAGGAGCACTTGCGCGACCAGATGGGCGATGACTCGTGAAGATCGAAGCCTGGATCTTCGCCCTGTCCACGGCGTTCTTCGTCGTCGTGAGCCCGGCGTACTGGCTGATCGCCGGTGACTGGACCGGCACCTCGGCCCTGGTCATGACCACGCTGCTGATGGCGATGGTGACGCTCTACCTCGGCTTCCACGCGAGCAAGATGGAGCCGCGTCCGGAGGACCGGAAGGACGCCGAGATCGCCGACGGGGCTGGCGAGCTGGGCTTCTTCCCGCCGTACTCCTGGTGGCCGCTGTGGTGCGGCGGCTCGCTGGCCGTGATCGTCTACGGCACGGCGCTCGGCGCCTGGTGGCTGGTGATCATCGGGTTCGGTCTCGGGGCGCTGGCGCTGTCCGGCTGGGTCTTCGAGTACTACCGGGGCGAGCACGCCCACTGAGCTTTCGGGTGCTCCGAGGGCAACCTCGGGGCCGCGGAGTGCGTCTCAGGTGACGTTGAGGTCTCGTGTGGCCGTCGATTCCAGGTCGGGGTGGGGTCGCGGGTTACATTGGGGCGAACGTCCTTTACCTTCACGGGGAGTCTGATGTCCTTCACCCGCGCCCGCGTGCCGATGATCGTCGGCGCCCTGATGGCTGTGTCGCTGGTCGCCGCTGGGTGCGGCTCCGGCAGCTCCGGCGACGAGAAGGGCACGGGCGGCCTGAAGAACGTGCTGCAGAGCAAGTCGTCGACGCCCGAGGTCGCCAAGCCGACCGTGCGGACCAACGTCCAGCGCGGCGCGACGGCGGTGCCCGTCGACCGGGTCATCTCGGTGACCGCCGACTCCGGCGCGCTGACCGCCGTCAACGTGACGTCGAAGTCCGGGCCGGTCCCGGGGCGGATGTCCGCCGACAAGAAGACCTGGACCGCGGGGACGCTGCTCGAGCCCGACACGTCGTACACGGTCCGGAGCGAGGCGGCCATCGACGGCGGCCGGTCCGTCACGCGCACGACCCACTTCCACACCGCGGCCCTGAGCCTGGACCAGCAGACCTTCCCCTCGATCGCCCCGCTCGCCGGTCAGACCGTGGGGGTCGGGATGCCCGTGATCGTGCGGTTCGACGTGCCCGTCACCGACCGCGCGTCGATCGAGAAGCACCTCCACGTCACCGCCCAGCCGGCTCAGCGAGGCTCGTGGCACTGGATCAGCAGCACGGAGGTGCACTGGCGCCCGGTGAGCTACTGGAAGGCCGGCACCAAGGTCACGGTGAACGCCGACATCAACAGCGTGCCGGCCGGCAACGGCATCTTCGGCCAGCTCGACCGGACGGTGTCGTTCAACATCGGCGCCGCCCACATCTACAAGGTCAACACCAAGACCGACCAGATGCAGGTGTTCAGCAACGGCAAGCTGCTCCGGACCCTGCCGATCACGACCGGCCAGCAGCCGGCGTACACGACGCGCTCCGGCACCAAGGTCATCATCGAGAAGTTCCCCAGCAAGGACATGAACTCCGAGACGGTCGGCATCACCGGCGCCGACGCCTACAACATCCACGGCGTGCAGTGGGCGATGCGGGTGACCTACTCCGGCGAGTTCGTGCACGCCGCCCCGTGGTCGGTGGCCAGCCAGGGGCATGCCAACGTCTCGCACGGCTGCACCGGCATGAGCACCGCCAACGCGGACTGGCTGTACCACATGACCAACGTCGGTGACGTCGTCCAGTACACCGGCACCGACAAGCCGATGACCCTCACCAACGGCTACGGCGACTGGAACGAGTCCTTCGCGACGTACAAGCAAGGCTCCGCCCTCCACTGACCGCTGACCCGGCAGAAGGGTCACCCGGGAGAGCGCTGACCCGGCAGAAGGGTCACCCGGGAGAGCGCTGACCCGGCAGAAGGGTCACCCGGGAGAGCGCTGACCCGGCAGAACCGGACGTCGGATCACGGCGGTCGTCCACAGGCTCCGAAGTCGTCTGGTTGAGCAGCCCTGGCCGCGGGAACTTGATGGCGCATGACCAGGTCAGAGTGCACGTTCCTCGGCGCCGATGCGCCCGTCCCGATCGACCGTCCGTTCACCAGGGCGCAGGCCCGAGCGGCGGGCGTCAGCCGCGGTCAGCTCGCGTCGTGGGTCTCGCAGGGCCTGCTCAGCAGCCCGATGCGCGGGGTCTTCCACGCCGCTCAGCTACCGGACGGACTGGAGCTACGGCTGTCCTGCCTGCGTCTCGTCGTCCCTGAGTACGCCGTCGTGACCGATCGAACGGCCGGCTGGATCTTGGGCGCGCCGATGATCCTCGCTCCAGGGGATCACCTTCGCGTCCCGCCGATCAGCATGCACCTGCGCCCGGGATGTCGGCTGCGCAATCCCTTGGTGCAAAGCGGTGAGCGCACCTTCCTCTCCCACGAGATCGTGGAGATCGAGGGCATTGCCGTCACGTCGGCGCTGCGTACCACCATCGATCTGGGCATGGGCCTGAGGCGGACCTCGGCCTTCGCGGCGATGTGCTCCATGGCCAAGGTTGCCGACTACGAACGAGATGATCTGCTGTTCGAGATCCGAGAACGCGGCAGGTTCGCCGGGTACCGCGGCGTACGCCAGATCCGTCGGCTGGCCCCGCAGGTACGCCCGGGATTCGGCTCGGCGCCGGAGTGTGCGCTGGGGCTGGCGTGGGAGGACCAGCCGAGCATGCCACCGCTGACGCTGCAGCACCCGGTCGCCCACCCGAACGGGACCTACTACCTCGATCTGTCCTGCCCCGACCTGAAGTACGCCGCTGAGTACAACGGTGTCCGATGGCATGGCGAGGAGCGGTCGGCGTACGACGCGGCACGGGTCGCCTGGCTGGTGGAGCACGACGACTGGATCATCGATGTCTTCGAGAGTGACGACGTCTACGGGCCAGGGCGCGACCCGGGCGTGCGGCTCCGGCAGGGCATCGGTAAGGCACGGCGCCGGTTCGGCTCGCTCGCGTGGAAAGGCCAGAACCGGTACGGCGACAACTGGCTCGGATGACGGTCGCTTCTTCTGCCGGGTCAGCGTCGTACGGCGTGACCGTTCTGCCGGGTCAGCGTCGTACGGGGTGACTCTTCTGCCGGGTCAGCGTCGTACGGCGTGACTCTTCTGCCAGGTCAGTGTTGGCGGAGGGGGACGTCGTCGGCGTCACGGAGGGCGTGGTCGTCGAACTCGTGCCCCGCGGCGGGGTGGTCGAGGCCGGCCTCGAGCTCGTGGGAGTGCTCCGCGTGGTGGCGGGCCTCCTCGAGCTCCTCGGCGGTCGGCTTCTGCACGTTGTCGGCGTACATCCCCTGCGACAGCTTGGCCCGGATCCGGTCGCTGCGGGTGCCCGGGGCGGCGACGCCGTTCTCGTCGACCTCGGACTCGATCTCGTGGACCTCGTCGCGTTGTCGCGCCGTGAGCGTGTACGCCGCGTCCTCGCTGATCGGCAGGTGCCGCTCGGCGTACCCGCCCTCGGCCGACCGCATGATGATGCCGGTCTCGTAGCCGTGGAGCAGCCGGTCGTTGTCGGCCCGCTGCAGCCCGATGCACCAGCGCCGCGTCACGTAGAACACGATCGGGGGGATCACGAAGATCGCGGCCCGCATGAAGTACGTGATGGAGTTCAGGCTCCAGTGGAAGTTGGTCGCCAGGATGTCGTTGCCGCCGGCCGCCCACAGGAGGCCGTAGACGGTGACCATCGCCGCGAGGAACGCCGTCCGGGTAGGGGCGTTGCGCGGACGCTGGAGCAGGTGGTGCTCCCGCTTGTCACCGGTCACCCACTGCTCGAGGAACGGCCAGGCGATGATCATGCCGAACAGCACCATCGGGAGGATCTGACCGGGGATCATGACGTTCCAGGAGAGCGTGACGCCCCAGATATGGGTCTCCCAGTTGGGCATGATCCGCAGCAAGCCCTCGGCGATGCCCATGTACCAGTCGGGCTGGGAGCCCGCCGTCACCTTCGAGGGGTCGTACGGCCCGTACTTCCAGATCGGGTTGATCGAGAGCAGCGCGCCCATCAGCGCGGTGACGCCGAAGACCATGAAGAAGTAGCCGCCGGCCTTGGCGGCGTAGACGGGGAGCATCGGGAAGCCGACGACGTTCTGCTCGGTGCGGCCCGGGCCGGCCCACTGGGTGTGCTTGTGGAACACCAGCAGCAGCATGTGCGCGCCGATCAGCGCCAGCAGCAAGCCCGGGATCAGCAGCACGTGCAGGATGTAGAGCCGCGGGATGACGATGTCGCCGGGGAACTCGCCCCCGAACAGGAAGAACGACATGTAGGTGCCGACGACGGGGGTCGCCTTGACCAGGCCGTCGGCGATCCGCAGGCCGGTTCCGGAGAGCAGGTCGTCGGGCAGCGAGTAGCCGGCGAAGCCCTCGAGGATCCCGAGCAGCAGGAGCAGGGACCCGATCACCCAGTTCAGCTCGCGCGGCTTGCGGAACGCACCGGTGACGAACGTCCGCATCATGTGCACGAACATCGCAGCGATGAAGAGCATCGCGGACCAGTGGTGCATCTGCCGCATCAGCAGACCGCCACGCACGTCGAAGGAGATGTGCAGGGTCGAGGAGTACGCATCGGACATCGGGACGCCGCGCAGCTGCGCGTAGGAGCCCTGGTAGACCGTGTCCGACATGCTCGGGTTGAACCACAGGGTCAGGAAGGTCCCGGTCAGCAGGAGCACGACGAACGACCAGAGCGCGATCTCGCCGAGCATGAACGACCAGTGGTCGGGGAAGACCTTGCGTGCGAAGACCCGGGTCAGGGTGCCCAGGCTCAGCCGGTCGTCGGCCCAGCCGGCGACGGCTCCGGCCTTGTTCGGCTTCTTGGCCGTCGCGGGGGTGCCGCGGTTGGTGTCGGCGATCTTGCTGGTGTCCAGGTCCATGTCAGCCTCGCTCCCAGAAACTCGGCCCGACGGGCTCGGTGAAGTCACGCTTGGCCGCGAGGTACCCCTCGTCGTCGACGGTCAGCTGGAGCTGGGGCAGCGCGCGGGCGGCCGGACCGAACAGGACGCGTCCGCTGTCGGCCAGGTCGAACGTCGACTGGTGGCACGGGCACAGCAGGTGGTGGGTCGTGCGTTCGTTGAGGGAGATCGGGCAGCCGACGTGGGTGCAGATCTTGGAGTAGCAGACGATCCCGTCGACCGACCAGTTCAGGGTCTGGGCCGACACGATGTCGCTGGGCAGCATCCGGTGCAGGATCACCGCCGCCTTCGACTTGTCGACGAGCAGCTGGGTGCCCTCGACGATCGGCTGCTTGGTCTCCGCGTCGACGGCGAACATGACCTCGGGCTCGGCGTTCACGAGGTCGCCGATCTCGAGCTCGGTGACCTTGATCGGCGTACCGACGACGTCACGGACGACGCGCTGCAGGGTGCGGTTCTGCGTCGTCCACCACGCCTGCATCTCGGGCGTCCAGGTGTCGATGTCCCAGATGGTGTGGTCGAGCTTGTCGCCGGGCAGCGGGCCGAGGTCGCGCAGCATCACGACCGGCAGCAGGCCGAGTACGCCGCCCGCTGCGAGAAGCGTGTTGCGGATCAGCGGCCGGCGGCCGAGCCCGGACTCGTCGAGGCCCGTCTTCAGGATGTCCACCGCGGCCTCGCGGTCGGCCTGCGAGGACGCCGCCGGGTGGCGCATCTCGACGATCTCGTGGTCCGCCATCAGCTTGCGGGCCAGCTGGATCATCCCGGCGCCCATGCCCAGCAGGGTCACCGCCAGGCAGAGTCCGAGCATCAGGTTGGAGGCGCCGAGGTTGGCGATCGTGTCGGGGTTGTCGCCGACCTTGAAGATCACGTAGCTGGCGATGAAGCCGACCGCGCCGAGAGCGGCGAGCACGAACAGACTGGCGACCTGGCGCTCGGCGCGACGTTCGGCCTTGGGGTCGACGTCGGTGGGGCGCCACTGGTGGGCCGGCAGACCGGGGTCGGGGATCGGCTCGTGGGTCGCGACCGGCGTGTGGTCGCCGTGGGTGGTCTCGGGCAGGTTGTCGGGCGCCATCAGCTCTCCGCCTTCTCCTTGGACGTCCGCGCGGTGTGGGCCGCGATCCAGGTGGCGACGCCGACCAATGATCCGATCCCCACCAGCCAGGCGAACAGGCCCTCACTGACGGGGCCGATCCCGCCCATGCCGAAGCCGCCGTAGTCGGGGTTGTCCTGCAGCGACTGCAGGTAGGCGATGATGTCGCGCTTCTCGTCGACCGACAGGTTGCCGTTGGAGAAGTTGTCCATGGCCTGCGGACCGGTGAGCATCGCCTCGAAGATGTACTTGGGCTCGACCCCGCGGATCTTGGGCGCGTAGCCACCTCGCGGCATCGCGCCACCCGATCCCTCGAAGTTGTGGCACGCGGTGCAGTTGGTCAGGAAGATCTGGCCGCCGCGGGCGATCGCCTCCTCCCGCTGCGCGTCGGTGAGGCCGGCGAGGCTGTAGTCGGACGCCGTCGGGATCGCCGGGCCGGGGCCCAGCGACGCGACGTACGCCGCGAGCTCTGCGATCTCGTCCGGTGTGTAGGTGACTTCCTTCTGCTGGACCTGCGGGCCGAGCTGCACCGCGGGCATCCGGCCGGTGCCGACCTGGAAGTCGACGGCAGCGGCACCGACGCCCACCAGTGAGGGGCCGAGCTGGTTGCCGTCGAGGGTCTTCACGCCCTGGCCGTTGCTGCCGTGGCAGAACGAGCACCCCACCAGGAACAGCTGGCGGCCGCTCTTGATCTGGGCCGCCGAGTCGTTCTCACGGGCGGATGCCGGCGAGAACGCGGCGTACAGGCCGCCGGTCAGGACCAGCCCCAGCAGCACCACGAGCAGCCCGGCGACGGGGCCGCGGCGGTGCCGGGAGAGACGTCCGAGGGGGCGGTTCAGGAGGCGCACTGTCGGTCCCTTGCGGTCACGGTGGAGCTCACGGTGTCGGTCACTTGATGAGGTAGATGGTGGCGAACAGGCCGATCCAGACGACGTCGACGAAGTGCCAGTAGTACGACACCACGATGGCACTGACCGCCTGCTCGTGCGTGAAGCGCTTGGCCATGAACGTGCGGCCGAGCACGAACAGGAAGGCGATCAGACCGCCGGTCACGTGGAGGCCGTGGAAGCCGGTGGTCAGGTAGAACATCGAGCCGTAGCCCGACGACGGGATGGTGATGCCCTCCTTGATCAGGGAGGCGTACTCGGTCGCCTGACCGCCGATGAACACCGCGCCCATGACGTAGGTGAGGACGAACCACTCACGCAGGCCCCAGCCCTTCACCTGGAACACCGAGCCGCTGCGTCCGACCTGGCCACGCTCCGCGGCGAAGACGCCGAGCTGGCAGGTCAGCGAGGAGAGCACGAGGATCGTGGTGTTCACCGCGGCGAAGGGCACGTTGAGGTGGGACGTGCTCTGCGCCCAGAGCTCGGGGCTGACCGCGCGGATCGTGAAGTACGACGCGAACAGGGCGGCGAAGAACATCAGCTCGCTGGACAGCCAGATGATGGTCCCGACGCTCACCATGCTCGGGCGGTCGTGGTGTCCGTGCAGCCGGGAGGCCGGGATCGTCGTCGAAGCTGTCGCCACGGGCGCCATTATGTCCCGAGGCCTCCGAACCGGGCACCCCGACCCCCTGGCAGACCTGAGTTGATTCCGGGTTCGTCGTGCGGCCTATTCTCGCTGGCGTGATCGCAACCGTGGTGCCCTCGGTGATGGCTCCGCTGATGCCCCACGCGATGCCCCCTGTTCTGCACGGTGCCGCCGGCGACGAGGAGGCCCTGCCGCGGTTCACCCTGGGCGCGGTCTTCACGCAGTGGGACCTGCTCTCCTGGGCGACCGTGGCGATCGTCCTCACGGCCGCCGTCTACCTCTGGGGCGTCTGGCGGATGCACCGACGCGGCGACCGCTGGCCGCTGGGCCGGACGGCCGCGTTCCTCGGTGGGATGGTGGCCGCGGCCATGGCGACCGTCTCGGGCCTGGGGACCTACGACGACACGCTGCTGAGCGTGCACATGGCCCAGCACATGGTGCTGGCCATGGTGGTGCCCCTCCTGATGGCCCTCGGCGCCCCGATCACGCTCGCCCTGCGCACACTGCCACGACGACCGAGAAGCTGGCTCCTGGTCGCGCTCCACTCGCGCGTGGCGAAGGTGCTGTCCTTCCCGCCGCTGACCTTCACGCTCTTCGTGATCACCCCGTGGGCGCTCTACTTCAGCGGGTGGTATCCCGCGACCCTGCACCACGACGTACTCCACGAGCTGACCCACCTGCACATGGTCCTCGTGGGCTGTCTCTTCTTCTGGCCGCTGGTGGGCATCGACCCGCTCCCCGGCCGGATCACCTATCCCGCGCGGATGCTGCTGACCGTCCTGACCCTGCCCTTCCACGCCTTCATGGGCGTCACGATCATGGCCCAGGAACGGCTGATCGGCGGTGACTGGTACCGCGACCTCCACGAGGGCCCCATGGGCGCCTGGCTGCCGCGTCCGCACGACGACCAGCACCTGGCCGGCGGCATCCTCTGGAGCTCCGGTGACGCCGTCGGGCTGCTGTTCTTCGCGGTCCTCTTCGTCCAGTGGGTGCGCTCCTCGACGGCGGAGGCCAAGCGCGAGGACCGCCGGCTGGACCTGCTCGAGGCGCGCGAGGCCCGAGCAGCGGCAGCGGCGGCCGCCGCCGACGTCCCGACCGCGGCCGTGGGCACCCCGGTCGGCGAGGACGACGGACGGTAGCCTGCTCCCCGTGAGCGACTCCCACGACGCCGGCTCCCACGACACCGGTCAGCGCCGGCCGCGGCTGCGCGTGCTCGTCTACAGCGACGACGTCGACGTACGCCAGCAGGTGATCCTGGCGCTCGGGCGGCGACCCCACATCGACCTGCCCGAGCTGGAGTACGTCGAGGTCGCCACCGAGCCGGTGGTCCTGCAGAACATGGACGCCGGCGGCATCGACCTGGTGATCCTGGACGGGGAGGCCGTCCCGGCGGGCGGCATGGGTATCGCCAAGCAGCTCAAGGACGAGATCTACCGCTGCCCGCCGATCCTGGTCCTGATCGGTCGTCCCCAGGACGCCTGGCTCGCCACCTGGTCGCGGGCCGAGGCGGCGGTGCCGCACCCGATCGACCCCGTCCGGCTGGCCGAGGCGGTCACCACGCTGCTGCGGCCGCGCGTGCCCGCCACCACGTCGTCCTGACGGCCGTGTCTCCCACGTGGAGCGAGGTGCTCGGAGCCCTCGTCCAGCGACAGGACCTCACCGGCGACCAGACCCAGTGGGCGATGGGCGAGATCCTCTCCGAGGCCGCCACCCCGGCCCAGGTCGCCGGCTTCGCGGTCGCCCTGCGCGCCAAGGGGGAGACCATCGACGAGGTCACCGGTCTGCTCGAGGCGATGTACGCCGTGGCCACACCGCTGACGATCCCCGGTCGTGCCCTCGACGTCGTGGGCACCGGCGGCGACCGATCGATGAGCGTCAACATCTCCACCATGGCGGCGATCGTGGCCGCCGGGGCCGGCGCCCGCGTGGTCAAGCACGGCAACCGGTCGGCGTCCAGCCAGGCCGGCTCGGCCGACGTGCTGGAGGCCCTCGGCATCCGTCTCGACCTGCCTCCCGACCGGGTCGCCCTGCTCGCCGAGCAGGTCGGGATCACCTTCTGCTTCTCCGCGGCGTTCCACCCGGCGATGCGCCATGCGGCCGCGCCGCGACGCGAGCTGGCGATCGCCACGACGTTCAACGTCCTCGGCCCGCTGGCCAACCCGGTCCGCCCCGCCGCGCAGGCGATCGGCTGCGCCGACCCGCGGATGGCCCCGCTGATGGCGGGCGTCCTCGCGCGCCGCGGCGTCGACGCCTGGGTCTTCCGCGGTGACGACGGGCTGGACGAGCTGACCACGACCACGACCTCCCAGGTCTGGCTCGTCCACGACGGCATCGTGACGGCCTCGTCGATCGACCCGGCCACCCTCGACATCCCGGCCGCACGTCCCGAGGACCTCCGGGGCGGCGACGTCCAGCACAACGCGGCCGTCGTGCGCCGTGTCCTCGACGGCGAGACCGGTCCGATCCGCGACGCGGTGCTGCTGAACGCCGCGGCCGCCCTCGCGGTCTACGAACAGCCGGCGGCCGGGGTCGAGGAGGCGCTGCCGGACTCCTACGCGCGCGCCGTCCAGTCGGTCGACTCCGGCGCGGCTGCGGCCGTGCTCGGGCGCTGGGTCGAGGCCTCAGCGGGCTGAGGCGACCGGCGGCGAGGGCGAGCGCCAGCCGCGTGGGGCCCGGAGCATCTCCAGTGAGTCCGACGTGTGCACGACGGTCCAGCCCTCGTCGGCGGTGAGGGCGTAGGCCAGCCGGGACAAGGGGCGCAGCACGGCGACCCGCGCGCCGGTGTCGTGCAGGTCCTGCTCCCAGCCCGGCGACAGCTGCAGGAATCCGTTGTTCCGGTCGAGCTCGGCGGTGGTGAAGGTGTCGCCGTAGCCGTGCATGACCAGGTCGAGCCGCGGGTAGCGCCACATCAGGTACCCACCCAGGTCCCAGTCGTTGAGCACCTTGGTCCCCGAGGGGAGTCCGCCCAGCGCCGGGTCGGCCCACGCCGGCTCCGGCATCGGGTCGGCCGAGGTCTGGGGCACGGCGAGGGCCAGCACGACCAGCGCGACGGCAGCACCGCCCACGACGGCTCGCCGCTCGCGTCGACCGACCGCCGTACGCCGGCCGAACAGCGCCTGCAGCGGGGCGGCGGCCAGCGGGGCGAGCATCGCGGCTCCGACCGCCACGGTCCGCTCCGAGTAGGCCGCGAACACCCCGGCGAGCACGATCAGCAGCGTCTCGGTCCACGAGTTGCGGCCACGGCGCCAGAGCCCCACCAGGGTGGCCGCCAGCAGCACGGCGAACCCGCCCGACTGCCACGAGACCCAGTCGGGTGGCAGCCACTCCGCGAAGTACGCCGTGCGGGAGCCCACCTGGACCACCGCGCCGTAGAGCGACGGCCCGACCGGTGTGACGGCCGCGGCGACGGCGCACGAGACGGTGACCGCGCCCGACCGCAGCACCACGCCGCGCGGGACCCGGTCGAGCGCCAGCCCGACCGTCGCGACGGTGCCGATGACCAGCGCCACCGGCCACATCCCGTGCACCATCGCCCACAGCCACACCAGCGGGACCAGCCACCACCGCACCCGCCGGTCGTCGAGCGTGCGCAGCCACGCGGCGACGGCCACGGCGGTGAAGAGGTAGCTGGCGACCTGCGGACGCATCGACAGCCCGTTCTGCATCGCGTACAGCGCCACTCCGGTCACCGGCATCGCGACCAGCGGCTCGGCACGCCCGCGCACCGCGGCGTACACGGTCAGGAAGAGCAGCACCTCGAGCAGGCCCGAGAGCCAGGCGACCCCGGCCAGGCCGAACCGGTCCTCCGTCCGGGCCATCACGATCTCCGACAGCCACTGGGTGGGCACCCAGTCGTTGGTCGCGAAGGAGCTGACGCTGCCGGGGTGACGCAG
>Ga0268266_10001842_pt1 | contig 23945 bp, 20 predicted proteins | sample KBSS13metaG_FD_190356 | JGI IMG/M metagenome (GOLD analysis project Ga0268266, IMG submission 190356) | Switchgrass rhizosphere microbial communities from Kellogg Biological Station, Michigan, USA - KBS S1-3 metaG (SPAdes) (version 2) | ecosystem: Host-associated > Plants > Roots > Rhizosphere... | reverse complement strand
AACCGTTTCATCTGCCCGCTCTCTAACCTCGACGGATGGATTCCAATCTTCTCGAGCAGGTTCTCGCCGACGCGGGCAGCCCCGCCTACCGGGCCAAGCAGGTCTGGGAGTGGGTCGCGCGCGGGGTCGACGGCTACGAGGAGATGACGAATCTGCCCGCGCCGCTGCGCGAGCGGCTCGCCGCCGAGGTGCCGCTGTCGACGCTCTCGGTCCGGGCCGAGGCGCGCTCCGACGACGGGACGGTGAAGACGCTCTTCGACACCGGTGACGGACGCCCGCTCGAGGCGGTGCTGATGCGCTACCGGGACGGGCGACGGTCGGTATGCGTGTCGTCGCAGTCGGGCTGTCCGCTCACCTGCACCTTCTGCGCTACCGGGAAGATGAAGTTCGGTCGCAACCTCACGGCCGACGAGATCCTCGACCAGGCGTTGCATTTCCGTCGCGTCGAACCGATCGACCACGTCGTCTTCATGGGGATGGGGGAGCCGACGATGAACATCGACAACGTGCTCGCCGCCTGCGATCGCCTCCCCGACATGGGGGTGACGAATCGCCGCACCTCGATCTCCACGGTGGGGTGGGTGCCCGGGATCGACCGGCTCGCCGAATACGAGAAGCCGATCGGCCTGGCGCTGTCCCTGCACGCGCCGAACGACGGGTTGCGCTCGCAGCTGATGCCGGTCAACGACCGCTACCCACTGTCCGAGGTGCTGGCCGCCTGCGATCGCTACCGGGCGAAGCGCCGGCGCAAGGTCTTCGTCGAGTACGTGATGCTCGATGGCGTCAACGACCACCCCGAGCATGCCCGCGAACTGGCCAAGTTGCTCGACCCGCGGATCTACAAGATCAACCTGATCCCGTACAACCCGACCGGCGCCTACGACGGTTCCTCGCCGGAGCGGATCGAGACCTTCCGCGCGATCCTCGCCGAGCACCGCGTCCCCGCCACCGTGCGCCTCACCCGCGGTCGGGACATCGACGCCGCCTGCGGCCAGCTCGCCGCCAAAGCCACCGCCTAGAGAAACTGGCTGACTGGCCAGTTTTGCCGGTAAGCTCCCGGCCATGGCCACGGTCGACACCACGGCGCCGATCGCGGAGCGCCCTCCGCGGCTCTCCGCCAACCCGCTCCGTCGCGTCTACGACGACGTCGCGGTCGAGGTGCGGGGCCGGGGGAAGTTCCCACCGGGGCCGCGTGACTTCAACTGGGCGCGCACCAAGCAGGCCGCCCGGGACCCGCTGCCGCTGCTGCTCGGCGGCTACGAAGAGTTCGGGCCGATCTTCTCGATGCGCTTCCTGCACATCACCTCGATCTGGATGCTGGGGCCGGAGGCCAACCACTACGTCACCGTCGGCCACCCGGAGAACTTCCACTGGCGCGAGTCGAGCTTCGGCGACCTGATCCCGCTGCTCGGCGACGGTCTGCTGACCGTGGACGACGAGTACCACGACCGCGCCCGGGCGATCATGGTCCCGGCCTTCCTCCGCGAGCAGGTCGAGGCGTCGACGGCGGCGATGGTCGACGAGGCCGAGGCGGCGCTCGCCACCCTGCGTCCCGACACCGTGGTCGATGTCTACGCCTGGATGCGCCGACTGGCGATGCGGATCGCGATGCGGGCACTGCTGGGGTTGGACCCCGACGACGGCGGCAAGGGCCACCTGGCGGCGGAGAAATTCGAGGAGGCGCTCGGCTACTTCGGCATCGACTTCGCCCTGCGGCTGCTCCGCGGACCGGGCTCGCCGTGGTCCCGGCTGATCGCGGCACGTGCCGTCCTCGACCGGATCGTCTACGAGGAGATCGGCCGCCGCCGCGCCGCTCCCGACAGCGGCCGCCGCGACATCCTCTCGCTGCTGGTCGGGGCCCGCGGCGAGCACGGCGAGCGCTTCACCGACACCGAGATCCGTGACCAGGTGATGACCTTGATGTTCGCCGGCCACGACACCTCGACCTCCACCGTCACCTTCGCGCTCTGGGAGCTTGCCCATCACCCCGACGCCTTGGCGCGCCTCTGCGAGGAGCAGGACCGGGTGCTCGGCGGCACGCCCCCGACGATCGACCAGATGGAGAAGGAGCTGCCCTACCTGGACATGGTGGTCGACGAGGTCCTCCGCCTCTATCCGCCCGCCTGGATCGGCCCCCGCCGCGCCGTCCGCGACTTCGAGTGGGGCGGCTACCAGGTGCCGAAGGGCGCCTACGTCAACTACTGCTCCTGGGCCAGCCACCGCCTGCCCGAGGTCTTCCCCGAGCCCGAGGCCTTCGTCCCCGAGCGCTTCACTCGCGAGCGCAAAGCCGCCCTGCCCCGCGGCGCCTACGTCCCCTTCGGCGGCGGCAAACGGGTCTGCATCGGCAAACGCTTCGGCCTGATCGAGGTGAAGCTGGTGACGACGATGCTCTTGCAGCGCCTCCGCGCCGACGCCCTGCCGGGCCGCACGATGACGGTCCGCCAGATGCCGACGCTCTCACCGCTGGACGGCCTGAAGATGCGCCTCGGGCCACGCGCCTAGCTTGCCGTCTTCAAGCCGCCCCGGCAGTCCTAGATGTAGATGCCGGCCACGTTGTTCCCCTGGAGCTCCCGTAGCCGAGCGATCGGCGGCCGGTGACCGAGGGCGCCATGTCTTCGGCTGAAGTTGTAGCGCTCGAGCCAGCCCGAGAGGGCCGCGGCCCTCTCGGGTGAGCTGCCGTAGACGCCCGCGTAGGCCCACTCGCGCAGCATCGTGCGGATGAAGCGCTCGGCCTTGCCGTTGGTCTGTGGCCGGTAGGGTCGGGTGCGGAGGTGGCGGATGCCCAGAGTCCGGCAGGCGAGCGCATGGGCGGCGGAGACGTAGGCGGGGCCGTTGTCGGTCATCAGCCGCTCCACCTCGATCCCGTGTGAGCGATAGAAGGCGAGGGCCCGTCGCAGGAAGCCGATCGCCGTCGTGGCCTTCTCGTCGGGCAGCACCTCGACGTAGGCGAGGCGGGTGGCGTCGTCGACGCAGACGTGCACGCGCTCCCAGCCGACCTGCGCGCGCCGCACGCCCGAGCCGCCGCGGCGGGTCGGGTTGCGACGCCGCCCTTCGCGCCCGAGGACCCGGTGCCCGGCCCCGCCGACGATCCGGCCGAGCTTCTTGACGTCGACGTGGATCAGCTCGCCGGGCCGGGAGCGCTCGTAGCGGCGGACCGGCTCGGCCGGCTCCAGGCGGCTCAACCGGCCGAGGCCGATCCTGAGCAGGACCGCGGAGACGGTCGAGGTCGGCATCTCCAGCACCTCGGCGATCTCGGGACCGGTCAGCCGCACGCGTCGTAGCGCGGCGATCGCCTCGACCCGCTCGGGCGGGGTGGCGTTGGCGACCCGCCGGGGGGCGGAGCTGCGGTCGAGCAGGCCGGCCTCGCCCTCGGCGCGGTAGCGGCGGGTCCACTTGCCGGCGGTCCGCTCGCTCACTCCGGCGGCCTCGGCCGCCTCCGCGAGCGACCAGCCCTGCTCGATGACACGTCGGCAGATCACCAGCCGACCCTTCGGGCCGAGCTTGGCATTAGCGTGGAGCTTCATTCGGGTTCTCCTTGGTGCTGGGGCTTTAGACACCACCAGCCTCCAAGGAGGCCCGGATGAACAACGTGGCTAGGAACTACACCTAGATCGGTCCTGGGCGTCTCATCGCGGTCCTGGCTGGCTGTGACCGCGATGAGACGCCCAGGACGTGAGGGTTTCGGCGGGAAGTGCGAGGGTTCGTCACGCTTTCGCCTGGAACTCCACGCTTCCGTGACGGTTCTGCAGCACCCAAATGTTGATGGGCCGAAAAGTAGCCCTATAGACGTAGTTTTCGGCCCATCAACATTCGGGGTCAGACGGAACGCGCACGAAGCATGGGAACCCGCGCGGAAGTGTGGAGTTCGTGGCGCCTCCCGCAACGGCGTCGCACTTTCTCCATCGTTTTCATACCTCGGCCGTCTCACCCACGGCCACAGCCAGCCAGGGCCGTGGGTGAGACGGACGCGTCCTTTCCCCGGGCTTCGGCCGAAGCCCGGGGAAAGAGCCCCATCTAGACTCTCTCGCTTGCGCGCGCTGGTCATCTCCGACACGCACTTCGGCGCCTGGACCGGGCGGGACCTCTTGCGCGAGGACTTCTTCCTCGAGCGCCTTGGGCCCGCGCTGGAGGGGGTCGACGAGGTGATCCTGCTCGGCGACCTCTTCGACTTCCTCTTCGGCTCGGTCGCCGACGCGGTCGATTCCTCGGCGGGCCTGCTGAAGCTGATCGGCGAGAAGCTGCCGGGCAAGCGGTTCGTCTTCCTCTCCGGCAACCACGATCATCACCTCGTCCACCGCGACGAAGAGAACCAGCTGGAGGCGGCGCTGGCTCGCGGCGACGTGCTGCGCCCTGACGGCCGCGCGGTCCACGAGCCGCCGGGCCCCGGCTTCTTCCAGAGCTTCCTCGAAGCGCGGATGCCCGGGGTGGAGGTCGAGATCGCCTACCCGACCTACAGCTTCGCCGGCGTCCTCTGCACCCACGGCCACTACCTGGACCCGCACGCGCGGATGAGCGGCTCGCGCGGCTCGCGGCTCCTTACCCGCACCCTCTGGGCGATCGCCGCGGGCGGCCCGGAGGAACCAACCTGCGAGGCCGACTACGAGTCGGTGACGACCCTCCTCACCGAGTGGCTCTACGTCGCCGCGCAGATGCCGCACGGCACCCACGCGCAGCAGAACGTCTTCCGCGCCGCTCAGCGGGCGAGCCGCGTCGCCACTGCGGCGGGTGCCCCGGTGCGCCACGCCCGCCGCGCCGCCGCGAGCCTCCGCGATCGCACCGACGGCGACAGCGCCAGCCTTCCCAGCGCCGCCCACTTCGACGCCGTCGTCCACGACGAGGCCGAGCGCCAGGCGCGCGAGCAGCCGATCGCCGGGCCGCCGCCGAGCGTCCCGACCTACCCGGAGCCGACCGTCCTCTCGCGCTCGAACCCGACCGAGGGCGCGCTCGAGGCCTTCTCCCAGGTCGTCGCCAACCTCGGCTACGACCGGGAGGCGGACAAGATCGTCTTCGCCCACACCCACCAGCCGCTCGACGACGTTCGCGCCACCCGCGGCGACACCCGTTACTGGAACAGCGGCTGCTGGATCTACGAGCCCGACCTCTCCTCGCGCCAGGCCTACGCGCGCTACTGCCGTTACGCCTGGCCGGGGACGGCGATCGTCATCGACGACGCCGAGCCGCAGCCCCGCCTGGTCGAGCTGCTTGCCGACCTCAATCCCCTCGCCGGTGGACCCGGCCTACCGAAAGCCCCCAAGCAATGATCCAACCTGAAGTAGTCACCGCCGGTGTCCGGCTCGTCCGCGCCGAAGAGGCGTGGGAGCCCGTGCTCTTCGGCGGCCTGATCCCGATCCTCGGCGCCGGCGCCGTCTTCGCGCTGATCCGTTACGCGATCAAGGAACCGCCGAACGAAAAAGGGCCCGAGGACGAACTTCCGCCCCCGGGCCCCCAGGACGACGGCCACGAAGGGCCGTTGTCCTGACACACGCGCTCCCCAGCGCAGCTTCACCTACTTGATGAAGAGCATCTCCTCGTACTTCGGCAGCGGCCAGAGGTCGTCGGCGACGACGCGCTCGAGCTTGTCGCCCACCTCGCGGACCTTGTCCATCGAGGCCAGCTGACTGTCGCGGGCGTACTCGGCCCACTCCAGTCCCTCCAGGCCCTCCGGCACCGCGTTCGACGTTTTCAACTCGCCGAGCGTGGCGACCAGGTCGTCGACCAGCTCGCGGATCTCGCCCTCGAGGGCGGAGACCCCCGCGTCGGAGATCAGCGCCAACTGCCGCAGCCCGGCGGGGAGGATCATCGTCTGGCCGATCGAGAACGTCTCCTCGGCCTCGATGTTCGCCCGTAGCGCGTACTGCTCGACCCACACGTCGTAGCGCGACTCGAGCTCCCGCCTGGAGAGCACGTTGTACTCCTCGAACGCCTTCACGGTGGAGTCCGAGACGACCTCCGGCAGGGCGTCCGGCGTGGTCTTCAGGTTCTTCAGGCCGCGTTTCTCGGCCTCCTCGTGCCACTCCTCGGAGTAGCCGTCGCCGCTGAAGCACACGACCTTGTTCTCCAGGTAGGAGTCCTTGACGACCTCCATCACCGCCTCCGGCATCGCCGAGCCCGCGTCGAGCTTCTCCTTCAGCTTGCCTGCGAGGTCGTCGATCGCCTCCGCCGCGATCGTGTTCAGGACCGTGTTCGGGAAGGCGAGCGACATGCTCGACCCAAGCGCCCGGAACTCGAATTTGTTGCCGGTGAAGGCGAACGGCGACGTCCGGTTGCGGTCGCCGCCGTCGAGCGGCAGCGGCGGCAGGACGGAGGAGCCGAGGTTGAGGAACGAGGCCGGCGTGTTGGGATCGCCTTCTCCGGTCGAGATCGCCTCGAACACTTTTTCGAGTTCGGCGCCGAGGAAGATCGAGATGATCGCCGGCGGTGCCTCGTTGGCCCCGAGGCGATGGTCCTGCCCGATGTTCGCGACGCTCGCCCGCAGCAGGCCCTGGTGTTTGTTGACCGCCTGGATCACCGCCGTGCAGAAGAACAGGAAGTGGATGTTGTCCACCGGGGTGTCGCCCGGGTTCAGCAGGTTGCTGCCCCCGTCGGTCCCCATCGACCAGTTGTTGTGCTTGCCCGAGCCGTTGACGCCCGCGAAGGGCTTCTCGTGCAGCAGGCAGACGAGGCCGTAACGGCGGGCGACGTTTTCCAGCGTCCGCATCAGCAGCTGCTGGTGGTCGGAGCCGACGTTCGAGCTCTCGAAGATCGGCGCGATCTCGTACTGGGCCGGCGCAACCTCGTTGTGTCGGGTCTTCACCGGGATGCCGAGCTTCCGCATCTCCAGTTCGGAATCCATCATGAAGGCGAGCACCCGCTCCGGGATCGAGCCGAAGTAATGGTCGTCGAGCTCGTGGCCCTTCGGCGGCTTGGCGCCGAACAGCGTCCGCCCGGTGCTGATCAGGTCGGGGCGCTCGAAGAAGTACTGCTCGTCGATCAGGAAGTACTCCTGCTCGGGCCCGACGGTGGTGAAGACGCGGTCGGTCTCCTCGTCGCCGAGCAGCCGCAGCGCTTTCACCGCGGTCTGGGACAGCGCGTCCATCGAGCGCAGCAGCGGGATCTTCCCGTCGAGCGCCTCGCCGGTCCAGCTGGCGAAGGCGGTCGGGATCGCCAGCAGCGTCCCGTTCGGGTTCTCGAGGATGAAGGCTGGGCTGGTCGGGTCCCAGGCGGTGTAGCCGCGGGCCTCGAAGGTGGCGCGCAGGCCGCCGGTCGGGAACGAGGAGGCGTCCGGCTCGCCCTGGATCAGCTCCTTGCCGGAGAAGCCGGCGATCAGCTTGCCTTCGCCGGCGGGCTCGAAGAACGAGTCGTGCTTCTCCGCGGTGGAGCCGGTCAGCGGCTGGAACATGTGGGTGTAGTGCGTCGCACCCATCTCCAGCGCCCACTCCATCATCGCCTCGGCGACCGCGTCGGCGAGGCTCGCGTCGAGCGGCTCGCCACCGGCGAGCGTCGCCTGCAGCTTCTCGTAGACGTCCTCGGACAGACGTTCCTTCTGCACCGCCTCGTCGAAGACGTTGGCGCCGAAGGCGGCGTTCTCGGGCAGGGTCAGATCGAGCGCGCCCAGCGACTCACCGTTGGAGCTCCACTGTGCTGCGGTCACGTTCTGCTGGCGGATTCGGCTCATCGCTTGTGCTGTCCCTCACTTAACGGCGCGTCCGGTAGCCGGTCGCGATCGATTTCCTTTGAAAAGTTCCCTAGACAGAGCCAAACGAGCCTAGCGGCAGCGCGTTAACGCAAGGTTTGTCCACAAGTACAGAGTTTGGCGCGAGGCGGTATCCCATATGTAGTTCGGGGGCGGGGGACGGGCGTTGTCCCGGCCGCCGCGGCCGTCCGAGGAGCGTCCTGGGGTTCGTGAAACGGCCATTCCGAACCAAGGAACACCGCAAGATCCCCGCGGTGTTCGGAACTTGGCGTATGGCCAGGTACGGAACACCGCAGGGCGCCGACCGTCGGGAAGCGGGCACGGTCACAGCCTGCCAGGGCCGTGACCGAGACGGCCGCGTCCCTTCCCGCCCGCCACCTTGAGACGGCCCGGGCTCTCTACGGCCGGCGCCGCAGGACCGTGAGGTCGCCGACCGTCTCGAAGCCCATCCGGGCGTAGAGGAGCTGGGGCCAGTCGGCGGCGTCGGCGGTTAGGAAGATCACTTGGTCGCCGGCGGCTTGGGACGCGGCGATGGCGGTGGTGATGACCGTCCTGCCGAGGCCGCGGTCGCGGGCCGGTTCGAGGGTTCCGACCTCCTCGACCTGGCCGATGTCGTCATTGCGGAGGAGGCGGCAGGCGGACATCGGCTCGCCCTCGGCCGGGGCGACGAACCAGCGGTCGCCGCCCGCGAGGCCGTAGCGGCGGTCGTTCTCGAAGAGCTGGTCGACGGCCGCCTGGCCGCCGCCGTCGGGGGGCATCGACTCGTCGATGATGGCCTTGCGCAGGGTCTCGATCTCCTCGAGCGGGACCTCGCGGGCCGCGCCCGGCTCGACCTCGCCGCCGCGCCAGAGCATGTAGCGGGTGCGGTCGACTTCCCAGCGAGGCCAGCGCTCCTGCTCGGCCTCGACCTGCTCGCCGAGCCGGTGGCCGTCGGCTTCGTCGAGCAGGGCGATCGTGCGGTGGCCGAGCCCCTCGCCGCCGAGCGCGTCGTCGGCGATCGCCACCACCTGCTCGACGGTCAGTCCCGTCTCTTCGATCCCGACCCAGTTGGCGTCCCAGATCAGCGGCGCGGAAGGAGTGAGGAAGAGCCGGCCCCAGCTCTCCTGGTGCACCTCGTCGCAGACCTCCACGTCCAAGGCCAGCTCGAACGCCAACAATCTGTCGCGGTCTGGTGTCGCGTCGCCCCCCATCCGGATAGCCTCCCAATTCGCGCGGCCGCCGGCCGCTCAGCCAAAGCGCAGAAAGTCGCAAAGGGGGAACAAAGCCGCATGTTCGTCAAGAAGGCCGCCGTCGTCGGTGGGGGGACGATGGGTGGGGAGATCGCGCAGGCGATCGCCGCCGCTGACATCCCGGTTGTCGTCAAGGACATCGACCAGAAATTCGTCGACGCCGCGCTGGAGAAGGCGCGCGCCGTCACCCAGGGCCAGCTCGGCGGGCAGGTGAAGAAGGAGCGCATCACCCAGGAGCAGGCCGACGCGCGCCTCGCCGAGGTGATGGGCAACATCACCGGCACCACCAGCTACGCCGAGTTCGCCGATGTCGACTTCGTGATCGAGGCGGTCCCGGAGAAGATGGCGATCAAGCAGGCGGTCTTCCGTGAGATCGACGCCGCCACGCCCGGCCACGCGATCCTCTCCTCCAACACCTCCTCGCTTTCGATCACCGAGATGGGCGAGGCGACGCTGCGCGCCGACAAGGTCTGCGGCTTCCACTTCTTCTACCCGGCGTCGATCATGCCGCTGGTCGAGGTGATCGTCGGCGAGGACACCTCGCAGGAGACCGCCACCGCCGCCTACAACTTCGCCCAGGCGATCAAGAAGCAGCCGATCGTCTGCGGTGAGGTCCCCGGCTTCGTCGTCAACCGCATCCTGATGGCGACGATGGGGGAGATCTGGCGCGCCCAGGAGGAGAAAGGCCTCAGCCTGAAGGCGATCGACAGCGCCATGGCGGAGGCGAAAGTCGCGCCGATGGGCCCGTTCTTCCTCACCGACCTGCTCGGCCTCGACACCGTCTTCCATGTCGCCGAGCACCTGAACAACTCCTACGGCGAGAGCTTCTACGTTCACGAGGGCCTGCGCGGCCTGGTCGGCGAAGGCAAGCTCGGGATGAAGAGCGGCGGCGAGGGCTTCTTCAAGGACGGCGAGCAGAACGTCCCCGGGGATGCCGAGCCCGACGCCCAGGAGCTGATCGACATGTTCACCTCCCGCGCGCTGATCGAGGCGTGCCTGCTGGTCGAGGAGGGCGTCTCCTCGGTCCGGGACATCGACGTCGGCATGATGACCGGCGCCGGCCTCGACCCGCGCAAAGGCCTGCTTCCCCCGTTCTGGAAAGCCGACGTCGAAGGCCTGGACAAGATGCTCGAGAAGATGGAGGGGCTGGAGGAGAAGTACGGGGACCGTTTCGCGCCGCCGATCACGCTCAAGCGCCTCGTGGCCCAGGGCCGCCACGGCATCACCACCGGCCAGGGCTTCTACGCCTACCCGCAGCCCGACGAGGGTGAGCAGGCCGAGAAAGTCCTGCTGGAGACGCGCGGCCCGGTGGCGATCGCCTGGCTCGCCAACGCGCCGATGAACGCGGTCCACCCGCAGGTGATCAAGGACCTGAAGACGGTCTGGGAGAAGGTCAAGGCCGACGACGAGGTGCACGCGATGGTGATCGCCTCCTCGGTGCCGATCGTCTTCTCCGCGGGCGCCGACATCAAAGCGTTCACGCAGATGGATCCGGCGGGCGGCAAAGAGCTGCTCGACGGCGCCCACGCGCTGTTCCGCGAGTTCGAAACCGAGGACGTGGCGACGATCGCCGCGGTCAACGCGATCGCCTTCGGCGGCGGTTGCGAGATGGCGATGGCCTGTGACTTCCGCATCGCCGGCGAGGCCGCCGTCTTCGGCCAGCCGGAGATCAAGCTGGGGATCATCCCCGGCTTCGGCGGCACCCAGCGCCTGCCCCGCCTGGTCGGCGAGAACAAGGCCCTGGAGATGAACCTGGTCGGCGACGCGATCCTCTCCGAGGAGGCGCTGGAAATCGGCCTCGTCAACCGCGTCGTGCCCGACCACGAGCTGTTCGAGACGGCGCTGATGTGGGCGCACAAGCTGGCCGGGCAGGCGCCGATCGCGCTCGGTCAGATCAAGCAGGTCTCCCACAAGGGCGAAATCGACGCCGGCATCGAGGCCGAGAAGGGCGGCTTCGTCGCCGCCTTCTCCAGCGAGGACGCCAAAGAGGGCATCAGCGCCTTCCTCGGCAAGCGCTCCCCGAAGTGGAGAGGTAAGTAGCGACTGCTGAGCAGGCCGTCAGAACTTGACGGCCTGCTTCTCGCAGTTCCCGATGATCGTCTCCGCCCGCGCGCCGGTGTATTCGGAGGCGTGCGTGCAGATGTCCACCGCCTCCTGACCGCAGGCGTTCAACGTTTCCGCGCCGACGATGCCGGCGACGGTTGGGTTGATGCACCCCATGGCCGGAGCCGGATTGCTGTTGCTGGTCCCGGTGATGGCGACCATCGTTACGATCGTCACCAGGGTCACGGCGAGGATGCCGACGGCGACCCTGATCTCCCTAGAGCTGAGTTTGTAGAGCGGCGTGTTCTGTCGCTCGTAATGTCCTTCGAGTGGCATGGCAGCAACTTATGGGCGTGAGCGCGGCCTGCCTATCTCCCGATGGGAGAACTTCGTCAGGGGATCTTTAGACACTCGTACGTAGTGACGCTGCTTCCTTCGCGTGAGGGTTATGCCAAGTCCAGACACGCAACGAAAGGGAGTACCGAAGCAATGGAATGGTTGAGCGAAGGCGCCAATTCATGGCAGCTCACCGCCGCGACCCTGGTGGGGCTGATGAGCATCCCCGGCCTGGTCGTGCTCTACGGCGGGGTAATGCAGAAACGCTGGTCCGTCAACTCGATGATGATGGCGTTCGTCGCCTTCGCGATCGTGCTGATCCTCTGGGTCCTGGTCGGATTCAAAATGGCCTTCGGGGATCCAATCCACATCTTCGGAGCCACTTCCGGCTTCTTCGGGAACATGTGGGGGAAGCCAGGAGCGATCCTCAATAGCCACAGTCTGCTCGAACAGGCGCATATCGGCGACCTACCGGAAGAAGAATTCCTCTTCCCGATGTCGACGCTGGCGTACTTCCAGATCGTCTTCGCCGCGATCACGCCGATCCTGATGCTCGGCTCGGTTCTCGGCCGCTTCAACTTCAAGGCCTGGATCCCGTTCGTCGCCCTCTGGACGCTGCTGATCTACACGGTCAACGCCTTCATGATCTGGGGCGGTGGCTTCTTCGCTCAGCAGGGCGCCATCGACTATTCCGGCGGCTACGTCATCCACGTGGCAGCAGGGATATCCGGCTTCGTCGCGGCGGCTGTGATCGGACCACGGCTCCAACGCGACCGAGAGGTCGACGCACCGAACAACCTCGCGATGGTGGCAGTCGGCGCCGGCCTCCTCTGGATGGGCTGGAACGGCTTCAACGGCGGTGACTGGTACAGCGCCGGAGAAATTGCCTCGGCCTCGGTGCTGAACACCAACCTCTGCACCGCGGTCGCATTCCTCGTCTGGGTTGCCCTCGACTACGCGACCGGCCGCAAGCCGAGTCTGATCGGCAGCGTCAACGGCATGATCGTCGGCCTCGTCGCGATCACCCCGGCCGCCGGTTTCGTCAACGGCTGGGCAGCGATCATCATCGGCGTCATCGCCTCGGGGATCGTCTACTTCGCGCTCAACTACCTGAGCCGGGTACGCCCCTTCCGCAATGTCGACGACACGCTCGGGGTGATCTACACCCACGGGTTCGCCGGCGTCGCGGGCGGCCTGCTCACCGGCATCTTCGCCAACAAAGCGATGGCCGGTGAACACGAAGGCCTGATCTCCGGCGGCGGGCTGCACCTCCTCTGGGTGCAGGCCTACACCGTGGCCTGGGTCCTCGCCTTCTCCGCGATCGGCACGTTCATCCTGCTGAAGATCGTCGGCCTGTTCGTGCCGCTGCGGATGAGCGAGGCGGACATGGAGACCGGCGACATCGCCGTCCACGGGCACGAGGTGTACCCGTCGGACGTGCCGTCGCTGGGCTACCCCGACGGAGTCAAATCGGCCGCCTAGCGCCCGGGTCGGATCCGGAGCCGCTCCTCGCTTCCTCCCGGGGGGCGGCTCCGGAATCCGGCACACTTTGACTCCACGACGCTCAGGGAGATCCATATGGCACAGAAGATCATCGTTTCCTACGACGACACCGACACCGATCGCGACGCGCTCGCCCTCGGACGGTTGCTCGCCTCGGCCGGTGGTGAGCTCTCGCTCGCCTACGTCCGTCACTCGTTCGGTGAATCGCTCGAACAGCACGAGGCGGAAGCCCTGCTGGCGCGCGGCGCCGAGTCGATCGGCACCCCGGATATGCCGAAGTACGTCGTGATCAACCCGGCGACCAGCGTCGGGCTGGGCGAATTGGTGGAGCAGGAGGGCGCCGCGGTGCTCGTCTTCGGCTCCGAATACCGGACCGCCAAAGGCCTGGTGAAGCCCGGCATCTCGGCGCACAAACTGCTGCTCGGCGGCAGCTCGGCGATCGCCGTCGCGCCCGCCGGGCTGTGGTCCGAGGGCGAGCTGTCGGTCGGCACGGTCGGCGTCATCGACGAGGGCGACCCCGCCGCGCGTCAGACCGCGGAGACCCTCGCGGGCGCGCTCGGAGCGACCGTGGTCGAGCACGGCTCGGGCAAGGTCGACCTGCTGGTGGTCGGCTCCCGCAAAGAGGCCCCGGAGGGCAAAGTCGTCCTCAGCGCCGCCAGCGACTACGCGGTCGAGGCGGCGAACTATCCGGTGCTGGTCATTCCCCGCGGCACCGCCGTGGCTTTCTCCTAGTCCCGCTGGACGACCAGGATCACGGCCGCGACCGCTGGGTCGCGGCCGTCGATCCGCTCCCGCGCCGCCTCCGGCGACACCGTTTCGGTGTCGTGGCCGGAGACGATGTCGGCCAGCGTCTGCACCGCCGAGTCGGTGTTGATGACGATCGTCGCCGGGCCGCGCTGGGCGCGTCGGCCCTCGGTGGCGCTCTCGAGCACGGCCACGGTCACGTCGGTGGAGGCACGCTCGGCGTTCGACCAGCCCCGGCTGAAGGCGAGGTCCTGGACCGAGAGCTCCGGCCCCTCGAGGATCCGCAGGTGCGACTCGTCGTCGCGGGTCCACTTGCGGTCGCCGAGCAGGATCGGACGCCCGGAGAGCCAGGGATCTAGCACCGTGCGTCCCAGCTCCTCCTCGGTCAGGTTGAACGAGCGGGCGTGCTGTCTACCGGTGGCTACCTCGATGTGGAAGGGCATGCCGGCGACGCTATCGGGTTCCGCCGCCGTCGGGTTGGCATGATGCGCGCCATGCCATCACCCCAGCGACCCGACGCGGTCCTCTTCGACAACGACGGCCTGCTCCTCGACACCGAGTCCGTGTGGACGCGGGCCGAGGAGGACCTCTTCGAGGCCCACGGCGTCGTCTTCACCGCCGAGCACAAGCGCGAACTGGTCGGCACCTCCGCGGACATCGCCGGCGGCCTGCTGGAAACCTGGCTCGACCGGCCGGGCCAGCTGGGCGACCTGATCGAGGAGCTGAACGTGATGGTGGTGGCCGAGCTCGAGCACGGGGTGGAGGCGATGGTCGGCGCCCGCGACCTGCTCGAAAGCCTGAAGGCCCAGGGCACGCCGATCGGCCTCGTGTCCAACTCGCCGCTCGCCTTCGTCGTCCGCTCGCTGGAGCTGGTCGGCTTCGAAGACATCTTCGACGCGGTGGTCAGCGGCCACGACGTGGCGGCGCCGAAGCCGGCACCCGATCCTTACCTGGAGGGCTGCCGACGCCTCGGGGTCGAGCCGGGGCCGAGCGTGATCGCCCTGGAGGACTCGCCGACCGGCGTGACCGCGGCCCGTGCCGCCGGCCTGACCGTGATCGGGGTGCCCTCACTCGATGGGGTGGAGTTGGCGGAAGCCCACCACATCGCCGCGAACCTGAGCGACGAGATCGTCACCGGGCTGACGCTCATTCCGTAAGCAGGCGGCGGCGGCGCAGGATGCGCTCGGTGAGCTCCAGCGCCTCGCGCACCGACCGCTCGACTTCGGGGGCCAGGTCGCCCCTCAACGCTCTTTCGGCGGCCGCCTCGACCGCCGGGCGGCGCTTCTCGAGCGCCTCGATGTCGCGGGCGTGGTCGGCGTCCTCGAGCGCGTCGCGTAGCTCGAACAAGAGCGCCTCGACGCCGACCCGCAGCTGCAGGGCGGCCTCGCGGCGGCGGCCCGCGTCGAGGTCGGCGCGGGCGCGCAGCAGGAGCGTCTCGCAGGCATCGGCCCGCTCGCGCCCGCGCAGCAGCGCCGCGACCCGTTCCTGCGGCCGCACCTCCTCCTGGCGCCGCCGCCGCATGGAGCCGCCGACCGGGGCCACGTCGACCTCGCGCGCCTCGCTGTAGGTGCCCTCGGCCGTCTGGTCGCCGCTGCCGTAGCCGAGCCGCACCGCGATCGCGCGCTCCGGGGAGACGAGGGCGGGGACGGGGTCCGCCACCGCCACGGCCTGGGCGTGGAGGGCGTTGTTGAGCAGCGCGATGCCGGTGGCGACGACGGCGTCGATCGGCTCCTCCGCGGCGGTGGCCTCCGCCAGCCAGGCGGCGGCCTCCTCGGGCTCGTCGAAGGGCTCGAAGGCGCGGATCGCGGTGGCGCGGGCGACGGGGACCTCGGGCGGGGTCGGCGCCGCTTCGGCGTCGCGGGGCTTGCGCCGCCTGCGGCCGGGGCGGGGCGGGGCGGCGAGCGTCTGCACGACCAGCACGCTGTCACCCTCGTCGTTCTCGCGCTGCGCCAGGTAGCGCCCGTCGGCCAGCGGCAGGGTGCCGGCGAAGTCGAACTGCGCGAATCCGAAGAAGGGGCTCAGGGCCTGAGCCTAATCTGCGCGGAGCTCAGTCTTCGCCGCGCGGGTGGCCGCCGAGGATCGCTTCGGCGGAGTTCTGGTGCTTCGGGTGGTCGGGCAGCGAGTACTTCGACGGGTTGATCGGCACGGTCGGGTTTTCGATCTTCCCGAGGCGGTTGATCAGGTGCTGCCACTGGTTCGGCTTCAGCAGGGCTTCGAAACCCGCTTCCAGCGGGTTGGCAGTGTCGACCGGGCGGTAGCCGATGTGGACGTGGTCGTAATGGGACGGTTCGGCGAAGCTGACTTCGCCGGGCAGGTCCTCGAGCGAGATCACCTGGTGGGGCTGCATCGGCCCCTGCAGCTGCAGGACGTCTTCGATCAGTTCGTTGACCAGCGTGCCCGGGCCCTGATGGCCGGTGACCGGGACGCCGTCGATTTCCGGGATGTCGACCGCGTCGCCGGTCGAGTGCTCGGAGATGTTGCCGCCTTCGGTGAGGATGCCGTGGCCGCACTCGAGGGCGCTGATCCGCAGCGTGAATCCTTTCGAGCGCAGGTACTCGAGCACCGCGAGGACGCGCCGGTCGATCTTGCCGGTTTCGATGTCTTCGCGGCCGCAGGGGTAGATGTCGAGGCCTTCGTCGTGGAGGACGCGCTGCTGCAGCGCTTCCTTTGAGAGGAGCAGGACGCCGGCGCCGCTGAGTTTGGCGTTGAACGGGTTCTTGCCCTTGGCCCGGTAGATCGCCGTCGCTTCGAGCAGCTTCCAGCCGTCGAGGATCGGCTTCGGGTCGATCCGCGGCGCGCCTTTGCCCGCCGGGCGGATCGAGAAGTTGATGTGCGGGTCGGCGCCGCCTTCGCCGGCCGGGACGTGAGAGAGGACGGTCCCGGCGATGACCTTCGAGCCCTTGCGGATCGAACCCTTGCCGGCCGCCTTTTCGAGCAGTTCTTCGGCCTTCGCGGCGACCTTCCCTTCCTTGCCGTTGTTGCCGCCGGAGCGGTCCGGCAGGGCGCGCAGGCGCGGGCGCAGGCCTTCGCTTTCGGTTTCGGCCGGCAGCTTCTTTTCCTTGCCCTTCGGGGTGACGATCGTGCGGTCGTCCCGCACCAGCTTGTCCAGCCCGGCGTAGGTGTAGCGGTTGCCGAAGCTGTCTTCGAGGACGATGAAGTTGCCGAGCTTGGTGGAGTGGCCCATCTTGCGGATCACCCCGTCGTTGACGGCGACGACCGGGGAGCCCTTCTTGGCGAAGATGTTGATCCCGCGCGGGGTCGGCGAGGAGGAGATGACTTCGGCCGCGTTGCTGGAGATCTTCGCGTCGGCGGCCGAGCCTTCGAGCGCGGCGCGGGCGGCGATTTCGTCCGAGTAGCGGGCGTCGGCGGCGATCGGGAAGTGGGCGCCCTCGGTGAGGCCGGTCAGCGAGCCGACCAAGGTGGAGGGAATGCGGCCGTAGGCGCGGGCGTAGGTGAGGACCTCCTGCGCGTACCAGTCGGCGTGGTTGTAGGCGAGGATCGCGCCGTAGAGGTCCTTCTGGCCGCCGGCGACCTTGAGGTAGTGGGCCGCGGCGCAGATCGCGTCGACCGGGTTGTAGGGGTCCTTGCGACCGTCTCCGTTGGCGTCCAGACCGTAGGCTTCCCAGCTCGACGGGAGGAACTGCATCCAGCCGACGGCGCCGGCGCTGGAGACGTTGAGGTTGGTGCCGAAGCCGGTCTCGATTTTGTTGATCGCCGCGAGGACCTCCCAGGGGATCCCGTATTCGGTTCCGCAGGCCTGGTAGATCGGCAGCAGGAAGGGCGGGATCTCGAAGGAGTTGATGACGAAGTTGGGGACGCCGATCGGGGCCGGGCCGAACGGCGCGATCGTCGTCGTCGGGTTGGCCAGGGTGGGGGCGCCGCCCGGCTCGAACGGGGCACCGCCGTCGCCGTCTTCACCCAGAGGCTGATCGCCGCCGCCGGTCACGTCGGGCGCCTTCACCCCGCCGTCGTGCTTGGTGCCGCCGCTCGCGTCGCCGAGGCTTTCGTTGTGGGCGACGCCGCCGCGAACGTCCGTTTCCGGTTCCGCTTCGAGCGATTCGCCGCGGCCGAATTCCTTGTGGTGCTTCTCGCCCTTTTCGGTCCCGGTTTCTTCCGTCTCTGACCCTGAAGTAGAGGGTGAGCCTGAGCTGTTGCCACCGGTCGAGGGTGAGGTCGACGTGCCTTCCGGCGCCTCGTTGGGGTCGGAAGGGGCGGAGCAGTCGGGGTCTTCCATGTCGATCAGGCCGTCGCCGTCGTTGTCGATCCCGTCCGAGCACTGCGTGGCTCCTGCGGGCGGCGTGGCCGGTGGCGGGGTCGTGCCCGGCGTCGTCGTCGTGGTGGTCGACGGCGTGGTGGTCGTGGTGGAGCCGGTCGAGCCGGACTCCGTCGGCGCCGCCGTGGCGGTGCCCTGCGTGCCGCCGAGACCGGGGAGCAGCGTTTCGGTCACCGTGGTGAGCGGAGACGCGGCGGTCGCGCTGCCTGCCGTAGCGCTGCCGAGAGCAGCCAGGCCAAGGAATATGGCCAGCGCCAGGATCAGTACGAGCTTGCTCTTCATGCGCCTCATATAACGCTGCCACGGACGGTCGCGTTCACGACCTGGTCCCCTCCCAGCAGGTTCGTCGTCACGCTACCGACGCCGCCGGTCGTGAGCAACGGAATCCGGTGCCCCCAATATGGCCTTAACGATCGTCCACTTCATGCCGCGACCGGCCAGGTTGCCATGCGTTTCGGATGTGGTCGTTAACCTGGCGTCAACGGCCCCAGAAGATTGGATTTGGCGTGAGTCCTGAGGAGTACGCAGATGGCGAGGGCATGGGCGGCGACGGTGAGAGCCTGCGCGCACGCTCCGAGCAGGCGATCGGCGAGATCGCCCAGGCTCTGATCGACAGCCCCACCCTCCACAACGCCTTGCAGGCAGCCTTCGGCGCCCGCGAGAAGGCCCTTGAGGGCCAGCAGGCGGCGCTGCGAGCGCTGAACTTGCCCTCCGCGGGGGACGTCGAGCGCCTCGAGCGTCGGCTGCGCTCGTTCTCCCAGCGCCTGGAGGACGTGGAGGAGCAGCTCGATGACCTGACCCGCGAGCTCGGCGGCCTCCGCCGCAAAATCGCTGCAAAAGCCCAGAAAGCGGCAGAGGGCGCGGACACTCCATAACCCTCAAGTCGAGGGTTAGCCATATCAAGTCTAACCCGCTTGTGGAGCCAAAAGCGAGCGTGTCGCGGCCTCGGCGACGAACGCGGCCCGGTCCGCGAGCGAATCGTCGTCCATCGGCTCGGCCCCGTCGATCTCGGTGACGATCAGGACCGCGGCGAGGTCGACCCCGAGGTTCCGGCCGGCCGCGAGGAGAGCGGCGGTCTGCATATCCGCCACATCGCCCTCCGGAGTCGGGTGCCCTGGAGCGGGGTGGAGGACATCGAGGCTGGCGACCCGTCCCGGCCGCGCCTCGTCCCCGAGCTCCGCGAGCAGCCGGTCGGCCAGCGCCTCGTCGGGCACCGCCGGGACCTCGGCCCGGCGGCCGTCGGCCGACCAGGCCCGCGCCTCGCGGACGCACACCAGGTCCCCGGGTCGCAGCTCAGCGGTCAGCCCGGCACAGGTCCCGATCCGGATCGCCCGTCGCACCCCCAACTCGGCCAGGTCGCCCAACACCAGCGCCGCGCTCGGTCCGCCCATCCCGGTCGCCTGCACGTTCAGCCCCCGCCCCTCCGCGGTCAGGCCCGAGTACCCCCACAACCCCCGCGCGTGGTTGCTCATCTTCGGCCCCTCGATCACGACCTGAGCCAGCGCCATCGCCCGCCCCGGATCCCCAACCAGGATCGCGTCCTCATATATATCCGCCGTCGGCCGCAGTCGTCGTGGCACGGCTTGCGACCCTAGAGGGAGGGCCGACTGAGGGTTCGGGCCGTTAGAAGCTGGCGCCCGAGGGAAGGGACGCAAGGCGGGTCGGCGAGCACGGCCGTCTCGGTCACGGCCCTGGCTGGCTGTGACCGTGCCCGAGACGGCCGGGGGATGTGGGGAGTGCGGCTGGGAGCTCGCCGCGGTGCCAAGGGTTCGTCACGGGAGGAGCGCGGATGCGTCACGGGACTCGCATCTCGTGACGGAGAGCGTGGGAAGTCCACGCTTCCATGCGTGTTGGGCAACACGCACTTCGACGCTGCAGCCTTTTCCGTTGCTATAGCGACGGAAAAGGCTGCAGCGCGTCCCCGGGGCCTCTTTCCGGCCCGGAAAGCGCCCGAATGTGCCCGAAGACTGCGGGAAGTGTGGAGTTCCCGGCGTCTCCCGCACGGATCTGTGTCGGGTGCGGCTTCTCTCGCACGCACCCTCGACGTAAGTCCGACCTCCGCCCGGACCCGTGCCGAAAGACGCACTCCCTCCCGTCCTGGGCGTCTCATCGCGGTCACAGCCAGCCAGGACCGCGATGAGACGCCCAGGACCGATCTAGGACTGCCGCCGCGGCCGGGACAACGTCGTGACTCGCCGCTCCCATCCCCCTCTCACCGAATGGGAGTAAAGCCCGCCACACATTTTCTCCAGCCGTCTAAACACGGCTCGCCGGCGCGTCCATACCGTCCGGGGCAGGCGGAATTCGTCCCTCCGTCTCGTCTCCAATCAGTGTCAATCGTCCAACCACGCGGTGGTCGTACGCCCGTGGACAAAGGGGAGAACATGAAAAAGAAGTTGGGCCTCGCCGTGCTGGTCACGGCGCTGGTCGCTCTTGTCATACCTGGAGCGGCCTCCGCCGCGTCCGTCACCGAAACGCTCGCCGAAAAGACCTCCGAGCTGAACATGGTCTGGGTGGCCGTCGCCTGCGTGCTCGTGTTCCTGATGCAGGCCGGCTTCATGTTCCTGGAGATCGGCTTCTCGCGCCAGAAGAACGCCGGCACCGGCGTGGCGAAGATCCTGGTCAACTTCGCGATCGTGACCATCGCCTGGTGGGCGATCGGCTACGGCATCGCCGAAGGCGGCGGCAACAAGATCTTCGGTGACACCGGCTTCTTCTTCCACTTCGGCCAGAACGTGGCCGGGGAAGCGGTGAACGGCGAAACGGCGATGTTGATGCTCTACGGGCTCGCCTTCTGCGCGGTCTCGCTGGCGATCGTCTGGGGCACCACCCTGGAGCGGATCAAGTTCGGGGCCTACGTGGTCTACGCGATCGTCTTCGGTGCCATCGTCTACCCGCTGGTCGCCCACGCGGTCTGGGGCGGCGGCCTGCTCTCCGACATCGGCGGCAAGCCGGTGATGGACTTCGCCGGCTCCTCGGTCGTCCACCTCACCGGCGCCGTCGGCGCCTTCGCGGCGCTGCTCCTGCTCGGCCCGCGGCGCGGCAAGTACGACGCCGACGGGAACCCGCGGGCGATCCCGGGCCACTCGATGCCGCTGGTCGGCCTCGGCGTGATCATCCTCTGGATCGGCTGGTTCGGCTTCAACGGCGGGTCGACCTTCGAAACGTCGGCCTCCTTCTTCGGCGAGGTGATGCTGAACACCCAGCTCGCCGCCGCCGCCGGAGTGATCGGCGCCTGCATCGCGATCTACATCAAAGGCCGCACCGTCGACGTCGGCATGGCCGGCAACGGCGCGATCGCCGGCCTCGTCGGCATCACCGCCCCGTCCGGCTTCGTCGAGTACTGGGCGGCACCGATCATCGGCCTGATCGCCGGCGTCATCGTCGTCTTCGCCGTGCTGGCGATCGACAAGAAGGTCGACGACCCGGTCGGCGCGCTGTCGGCGCACGGCCTGGCCGGCATCTGGGGGACGCTCGCGGTCGGCATCTTCGCCTCGCCGCGGCTGATCTCCGAAGGCGCCGGATCGGGCATCTGGTACGGCATCTTCGGCGACGAGTCGCTCAGCTCGGCCCTCGGCCAGTTCGGCGTCCAGGGCCTGGCGGTGCTGTTCACGTTCGCCGTCGTCTTCGCCATCTCGATCGCCACGTTCTTCGGGATCAAGAAGACGATCGGGCTCCGTGTCCCGGCCGACGAGGAGGACGCCGGCCTCGACATCAGCTCGCACGGCATGTACGGCTATCCGGAGGCGTTCATCCCACAGCCGGAGTACTCGACCGGGCTGCCGGAACTCACGGCACGGCCGGTGTCCCAGACGGCGTCCTCGGGGCAGCTCGCGCCCGAGGCTGGTTAGGAGGCAGCGATGAAAAAGGTCGAGGCGTTCATCCGCCACGAGGCGTTCGAGCCGATCCGGACCGAGCTGCTCGACAAGGGCTTTCCGTCCCTGTCGATCACCGAGGCCAAGGGGTCGGGCCGCCAGAAAGGGATCGTCGAGCACTACCGCGGCTCGACGCTCACCGTCAACGTGCGACCGAAGGTGAAGCTGGAGGTCGTGGTCGAGGACTCCGACGCCCAGGCGGTGATCGACGCGATCCTCCGCCACGCCCGCACGGGCGAGGTCGGGGACGGGAAGATCTTCGTCCTGCCGGTCGAGGAAGCGATCCGGATCCGCACCGGCGAGTCCGGCCACGAGGTGCTCCAGCTCCACGACGGGGCCGAGGCCTCCGCCTGAACCCATGACAGCGCTCGTCCACGGGGGCGACTAGCCTCGCTCCCGTGGACGAATTTATTTCCCTGACCGAGGCGGAGCGGCGCTCGGGGGTCCCGGCGGCGACCCTCGAGCGCTGGGCCGAGGAGAAGATCGTCCCGGTCCGAGGCGACCGCTGGACCGCCGCCGCCGCGGCGCAGGCACGAGTGGTCGCCCGGATGCGCGACCGCGGCTACTCGCTGCAGGACCTGAAGGAGGCGGGGCGCGAGGGGCGGCTCGCCTTCGGCTTCGCCGAGGAGCTCTTCGCCGAGGACGAGGAGGCGGCGCTCTCGATCGAGACGGTCGCCACCGAGACCGGCCTCGAGGTCGAGCTGATCGAGCGGATCCTGACCATGATGGGGACGCCGGTCGGGCAGGAGCGCAACCTCAGCGTCGCCGACGCCGCCGCGATCCGCCTCTGCTCCGAGGTGCTCGCCGCGGGCTTCCCGCTGGTCGCCTTCCTGCAGCTGATCCGCGTCTACGTCCAGAGCGTGCGACGGATCGCCGAGGCCGAGGTCCGCCTTTTCCACCTCTACGTGCACGAGCCGCTGATCCGCGACGGCGTGCCGGAGCTGCGGATGGCGGAGGCGATGGGGGACCTCGCCGCGCGGGTGATGCCGCTGGCGGCGCCGCTCACCGAGTACCTCCACAACCGCTATCTCGGCTACTACATCGAGCAGGACGTGGTCGGCCACATGGAGACCGGCGGCGAGCAGTCGACCGCGGAAATGGAGCTCGGCCACGTCGCCGTGACGCTCTGCTTCATCGACCTCACCGGCTTCACCCGCTTCACCGAGGAGGAGGGGGACATCGAGGCGCTCGACGTGGTCGAGAACTTCGTCGAGACGGTCGAGGCGACGCTGCCGCGCGAGGCGACGATCGTGAAGACGATCGGCGACGAGGTGATGGTGGTGTCCCCGGACGCGGCGGCGCTGACCGAGTGGGCGGTCGCCTTCCTCGGCCGCTTCGACCGCCGCCCGCAGCCCCGGGTCGGCATCCACAGCGGCGACGCTGTGTACCGCGACGGCGATTACTTCGGCAACAGCGTCAACCTCGCCCACCGGATCGTCAACCGGGCGCTGGCGGGGGAGGTGCTGGTCACCGACCGGGTGGCGGGGACGCTCCGGGGTCGGTCCTCGCTGCGGCTCGACCCGATCGGCGAGGTCTCGCTCAAAGGCTTCCCGGTGCCGACCGCGCTCTACGTGGTCCGCGCGGCGGAGGACTAGCCGTGGCGCCGGGCGAGGGGCCCGCGCCGGACCTCCTCGCCCGGGTCGAGGCCGGTGGGCTGATGGCGGAGCCGCGCTCGCTCGTGGCGCTGCTCTCGGGCGGCCGCGACTCGGTCTGCATGCTCGACCTCGCGGTGCGCGCCCGCGGCCCCGCCGCGGTCCTCGCGGTCCACGTCGACTACGGCCTGCGCCCGGAGGCCCACGACGACGCCGACTTCTGCGCCTCCTTATGTGGACGGCTGGGGGTGGAGCTGGTGACGGAGCGGCCGGTGCGGGTGGAGGGCCCCGGCAACCTGCAGGCCTGGGCGCGGGACGTCCGCTACTCCGCCGCCGCCCGGCTCGCCGAGGCGCGCGACGCGACCATCGTCACCGGCCACACCGCCGACGACCAGGTCGAGACGATCCTCTACCGGCTCGCCTCCTCGCCGAGCCGCCGCGCGCTGCTGGGGATGAAGGAGCGCGACGGGCGGCTCGCCCGGCCGCTGCTCGGCACGACCCGGGCGGAGGTAACCGCTTATGTGGGGGAGCGCCGGCTCGGGTGGCGCGAGGACGCGACCAACGCGGAGGAGACCTACGCCCGCAACCGGGTGCGCCACGGCCTGCTGCCGGAGCTGGAGGCGATCCACCCGGCCGCCGTCGCCAACGTCCTGCGCACCGCGGCGCTGCTGCGCGACG
>Ga0268266_10001841_pt1 | contig 23948 bp, 20 predicted proteins | sample KBSS13metaG_FD_190356 | JGI IMG/M metagenome (GOLD analysis project Ga0268266, IMG submission 190356) | Switchgrass rhizosphere microbial communities from Kellogg Biological Station, Michigan, USA - KBS S1-3 metaG (SPAdes) (version 2) | ecosystem: Host-associated > Plants > Roots > Rhizosphere... | reverse complement strand
TTCTTTCGGGCGCTCGCCGCGGATCTCGGTCGGATCGGCGACGGGGGATACCGGGGGTGCATACGGGTTGCGTTCCATAGGTGCGCTTGCCGAAAGTTGGAGTCGCGCGCGATTGTGACGAAAACTCGCCCCAACCGCTACCCACGGTTCAGTTCGAGCCCTATTCCGAAACGGCAATGGCCTCGCCCGCCGGCATCGCGCTGCCGGTCTTCCCACGCTCACCGTCGATCTTGCGACCGACGAAGTACATGAATGCTATTGAGACCAACGTCGTGCAGACGAGCAGGTACCCGAGGATATCGAAATGTAACAGCTCGCCATTCGGAGCCTCCACCACGATCATTCCGGCGATCACCGAGGCGACGCCGCCGGCGACCTGCTGCAGAGATGAGCTGATCGACATGTACGAGCCGCGGTCCGCCGGTTGCGGCAGGGCTGAGAGCAACGCGGACGAGGAAATGATGCGCGAGAAAATACCGACCTGCATCAATACCATGATCACGCAGAGCCAGCCGATGGGAGTGGTGTGCAGGTGGGTGTAAATCAACACCATGGTCACCGTCAGGACGCACCCGAAGAGGAACACCTTGAACTTTCCGATGGCGTCGCTGGCGCGACCGATGAGTGGCCCGGCTACGATCGAGCAGGCACCCGTGATCATATAAATGAGCGGCAGATGCTCCAGGGATATGCCGATGTTGTGAACGGTGTACACACTCATGAAGGGCATGAGCATGAAGCCGCCCACGGTCAGCAGTCCCGTCGTCGCAAAGCCCTGGATGTAGCGGCGATTGGTGATCGTCTGCAGCAGGTGGTGCAACGGACTGCGATCCGGATGGTGCTTCAAATGCTCATCCACCGGGCGCAGATGGAGATGGATGAAGGCGCCGACTACGGCGCTTACGGCCACGATCATCAGAAACGGAGTGTTCCAGCCCCAGTGGGTCGAAAGGAACAGTGCCAATGGCAGGCCCAACACCGTACTGGCTGAGAAGGCCGTTTGAATGATGCCCATCACGCGGCCGCGCAGCTGGAAAGAGAACAGGTCAGTCACAATGGCAAAGGAGACCGAGCCCACGACGCCGGCGAACAATCCCGTGACCATTCTCGCTAGCAACAACATGGCATAGGTGGATGCGATGCCGCAAAGCAGCGTGCCAACCAGAAACCCGCTGTAAAAGAAGAGCAACAGCTTCTTCCGGTCGTACCTGTCGGCAAAGCCCGCGGTCAGCACGCCTGATACACCGGCGCTGAAGGCATACATCGAGACAACGAGTCCGAACTGGGACGGGGTGATCTTCAGGGCCGGTATGACGAGGGCGCCCAACGGCGCGAGCATCATGAAGTCGAGCACGATCGTGAATTGCAGGAACGCCAACATGGCGACCACGAATTTCTGATAGCTCGAGAAAGCGCCGGGGATGGGGGTGGCGCTGGCAGGGTTCGCGGTCGTCACGAGGGCTCCGAAGGTCGGTTGCACGGGCAGCCCGACCGATACTGCTTGGCGCGCATTCGCAGTTGGGTGCGGGCGGCGCCGGGTTTCCAGGGTTTGCGTTGGCGCGGCGCTTATTTGCCGCGTATCTCGTCAATCGTGTGCCGCAGGATCTGCAGCACGCGCTTCTTTTCCTCGATGGAGGCGTTCAGCTTTTCATAAATCGCGGCCTTCAGCTCGTCGCGCAGGCCGAGAAATTCAGCCTTCATCTGTTGCCACTCGCTGCGAGCGCCACCGCTGGCGCCGCTGCCGAAGTGGTTCGCGACATCCTCATCCTCAGCATACTGCCTTTGCCAGTATGCGAGCTTGCGACCGAACTGCGCGAGCCGACTCCAGACTTCGTCGGCCACACCGCGGTTAGTGGATAAGTGCTCGCTGCCGGCGGGGGTGATGCTGTAAAGCTTCTTTGTTCCCTCAGCGGTCGTTGCGGCATAGCCCGTCTCCTCGAGATAGGTCAGTGCGGGATACACCATGCCGGGGCTGGGTGTGTAGAAGCCGCTGGAGTGCTCTTCGATCGCCTTGATGATTTCGTAGCCGTGGCGGGGCTTCTCGCTCAGCAGCAGCAGGATGAGGAGCTGCAGGTCACCGGAGGCGAGCACACGGGCGGTGCGCATGCCGCCACCGCGGCCACCGCCGAAGGGACCGGCGCCGAAGGGGCCACCACCGCCACCAAAGAAGCCGTGCCGGCCGCCGCCGCCAAAGTGGCGGTGACCGCCGCGGCCGGCGCAGAAGGGGTTTCCATGTCTGTACATATCGACTACCTCTACTAAGAATATATCTTACGATACATCTAATGTAATTACGTACGCAAGTGCTATGGGAGAGGGCCAGTCGGCCGAGCGATCGCCAGCTGAGAGTGCGTGTCGGGCCGGTCGGTGGGCCTGCGGGCGGGACGAGGAGCGCGCGGCGGGAGCTGGGCCGCGGTGGGCCGCTAGGGTCCGCAGGCGGAGGGAGGAACCGGCCAGCCAGGCGAGCGATCGCCAGCCGGAAGGGCGCGCGGCGGTAGCCCGCGGTGGGCAGCGAGCGCGTCTGCGTGGGAGCTGGGAGGAGGCGGTGGCGAACGCGTCGGGACGGGCGGTCGGGGGTTGTGCACCCGGCCCGCGGGGCACCGCGGTGGCGCGGACGCTGGCCGGCGGCGGCAGCGCCGTGCTGGCGCGGAGGCGGCGATGTGGGAGCCGGGCGGGCGCGAACGGGGGATCGTGCGGGCGGCGCCTGTCGGACGACTGCGCACGGACGAATCGGTGGGGAGCGGCGGCCGGGTCGAGGCGGACCGAGCGTGCCGCCGACGGCCGAGAGAAAGAGCGAGGCCCCATCCCACTATGAACATATAGCGCACCCGGGGGCTTGTGGGAAGCCCCGGTCCATGCCGTAGAACCGCCGCCCTGGCCCGGAACCTACGGAGTAGCGCAATGCGTATGTTGTTATCAGGAGTTTGGTCATGACGGCGGGGCACGAAGTGGTGATCGCAGGAGGAGGTCCCACAGGGCTGATGTTGGCGGGTGAGTTAGCCTTGGCGGGCGTCGACGTTGTGATTGTCGAGCGACGGGCCACCCAGGAGCTCGAAGGATGGCGAGCACTCGGTTTGCACTCGCGAGCCATTGAAGTGCTCGATCAGCGTGGGATCGCTGACCGGTTTGTCTCGCAGGGGCAGACGTACCCGATCGTGCACTTCCACATGCCTCTGAGCATCAGTGACTTTCCAACTCGGCACAACTACGTGCTCGGGCTACGGCAGAACCATATTGAGCGCATCCTCGCGGAGTGGATCGGCGAGTTGAGAGTGCCGATCCGCCGGGGTTGTGAAGTGACGGGTTTTGCGCAGGACGAGGCCGGTGTCGCGGTCGAAATGTCGGATGGTGAGTCGCTGCGGGCGGAATATCTCGTCGGGTGCGACGGAGGACGTAGTGTCATCCGCAAGGCGGCTGGCATCGAGTTCACCGGGTGGGATGCCTCCATGAGCTGGCTGCTTGCAGAGGTCCAGGTCACCGAGGAGCCTGCATGGGGATTTCGACATGACGCCATCGGAACTCATGCCGGACTCGACGTCCACTATGACCTCGGCGAGGGACACCCCCTCCTCGGACGCCGCATGCCCGATCTCGACCTGGTGACCTCCAGCGGTCCGATGCGGGTCTATAGCCTCCTGCACGGTGCCCGGCCGGTGCTACTCAATCTCGGTGAGCCCGACGATGGTTTCGATATCACACCTTGGGCAGATCGGGTTCAGCGGGTCGATGCCCGCTATACGGGTCCGTGGGAGCTTCCGGTGCTCGGTGCGGTTACGCCTCCCAACGCCGTGTTGGTCCGGCCTGACGGATACGTTGCCTGGGTGGGAGACCTGGCCGACCCGAAGCTGCCCGACGCGCTGACAACTTGGTTTGGGCCTCGGCGCTAAATTGGGGCTGGCGCACTCGGAATGATGCGCGGTTCGGGTGCGTGGCACCGTGCGCGGCGTCTTTCGGGTGCGCCGATGGTGCAAGTGTCCGCGCGCAACATCGTGCGTTGCCCGAAGTTGGTTCTGCGGAGCCCGACGGAAGTCTCGCGCCAACTCCAGGCTCGAGGACCTGCGCGAAATGACCCAGCCGGCGTGCATCGCACCAACACATAGGAGCTGCCCTCGTGCAACGCTCCAGTTTGGTGCCGGGCGACAAACAAACAACAACAGTCGTTGTGCTCTGTTGAGAAATTTGCAACGCCGTCTACCACAGGAAATTCAATGGCCTGGCCTCGCGCCGGAGGGTCGTGCGTTGCGTCGCGCAACAGTTGGCCGACTTATTGCAACTGTGCTCGCCGACCTGAAACAAGGAGAGCGGGTGGATGGGGTTCAAGCCAGATTCCGTGGGTGTCAGGGCGGCGTTGCTCCTCGTACCGGCGCTGTTCGCCGTCAGCGCCAATGTGGTGCAAGCGGCATCACCGGCCGAAGCGGCGGCCGCGCCGGATGCACCTGACGCGCCCGATGCGTCAGGCGCACCCGATTCGAGCGCAATCGGCGAAGTCATCATCACCGGAACGCGTCAGACCGGCATAACAGCCGCCGACAGCGCCGCGCCCATCCAGATAGTCAGCGCGGCCACTCTGCAGAAAGTCTCGGGAAAATCCGACCTCATGAGCGCGTTGGCCACGATTGTCCCGTCGCTGACCGCACAATCCTTTGGCGGCGACCAATCCAACCAGACGCTCCAGATCAAGCTACGCGGTCTGAGCCCCAACGACACGCTGGTTCTCATCAACGGCAAGCGGCGGCATACTACGGCCAATCTCGCGGTGCTCTCCGGCGCTTATCAGGGCGGTGCCGCCGCCGATCTGGGTCTCATTCCGGTGGAAGCCATCGATCACATCGAAGTGCTCACCGAAGGAGCCGCCGCGCAATATGGCTCCGATGCGATCGCGGGCGTAGTCAACATCATCCTCAAGAAGGACGCCGCCGGCGGCGCTGTCAGCGCTTCCTACGGTGCGTACGAGGATGGCGGCGGAAGTAACGAGGATGTCGCGGGCAATGCCGGTTTCCGGCCTTTCGAGAACAGCTATCTGAATCTCACCGCCGAGGTGCACAACCACGGTCACAGTAACCGCGGCGCCGTCGACCCGCGCCTGCGCAATCCCGCCAACAAGTATCCCGATACGAACGAGCAGTATGCCCCGGGCTTCCCCTATCTCAACCAGATCGAGGGTGACGGGGCGTTTCACACGACACTGCTGTCTTTCAATTCGGGTTTCGATCTCGGCGACGACGCCGAGTTTTATTCGTTCGGGACCTGGGCCAAGAAGGACTCCAACTCTTACGAAAACTACCGCATACCGAGCAAGGTTGTGTACACCGCCGCGGACGGCACCAAGTCCTATCCGTTCCCTTATGGCTTCAATCCGTTCGAGGCCATCAAGGAGACCGACTACGGCATTACCGCGGGCGTGCGCGGCACCGCGGTTGGATGGAACTGGGATGTCGCCTCGAACTACGGGTACGACCACGATGACATCTACACGTTGAATTCCTCGAACGCGAGCCTGTTCGCGGCGAACGATGCTTCCCCCACGGACTTTTACGACGGCTTCTTCAAAGCAACGCAGTGGACGAGCACGGTGGACATCAACCGCGACATTCCCATAGGGCTCGCGGGGCCGCTCAATATTGCCTTCGGCGGCGAGTACCGTCGCGAAACCTACGCGATCGGCGCGGGTAATCCGGCCTCCTACTACGGAGGCGGTGCCCAGTCTTATCCCGGATTCAATCCGCCGGACGCGGGTATTCATGCACGCAAGAACGAGGCGGGTTACGTCGACTTCGCCGTAAAGCCGATCGATGCCTTGCGCGTAGACCTGGCCGGCCGCTACGAGCACTACAGCGATTTCGGCAACAAGACAGTGGGCAAGCTCACCGCCCGCTATGACTTCATGCCGCAGTTCGCTGTGCGCGCGACGGTCAGCACCGGCTTCCGTGCGCCGACCCTCGCCGAAGAATACTACACCACCACCAACGTCTCGCCGACCTCAGCGGTCGTGCAATTGGCGCCCAACTCGCCCGGCGCCAAGGATCTCGGGCTCGGAGCCGGTCTCGCGCCGGAGACCTCGAGCAACTTCAGCGTCGGTTTCGTGTTCCAGCCGGCGACCAACCTCATCACGACCTTGGATGTTTACCAGATCGACATCAGAAACCGGATCGTAGCGAGCGGCACGATCAACGCCGCGGTCGGCGGCCGGGTGGTCGCGCCCGCGGTTACCCAGGCGATCCTCGACAACGGCAACTCTCTCGATCCCGACGTAGTTGCCAAGGGTCAGACGGCGGTGTCCTTGTTCACCAACGGGGTCAACACCAAGACTCGCGGCGCTGAGCTGATGGGGGACTACCTGACCGACTTCGGGTGGAGCAAGGTTGACTGGACGATCGGGGCGACCTTCAACGAAACGACCGCCAGCAATATCCGCAGCGGCCCGGCGACGCTGGCCGGCCAGCAGCTATTCGATCAGACCGCCGTATCCGATCTCACGACCGCCTCGCCGAAGTTCGTGATCAACCTGGGCTCGGGATGGCGGATTCGGAAATTCACCGTCAATCTGCGCGAGATTGTCTATGGCCCCTCATCGGAATGGGTGAACGACAGCGGCGCGACCCTGGGAACTGCGGTGACCTACTACCGCAACTCCATCAGCACCACGCCGATCACCAACATCGATCTCGGGTTCGAAGCCCTCGAGGGTCTGAGAATCGGCATCGGCGCGGTCAACGTGTTCAACCGTTATCCGGATCACATCAACGGGGGACTCCTGGGCGCCTACAACAAGGCATTCTCGAATTCCGCCGTCGCACAGTACCCGTCGTTCACGCCGTTCGGATTTAACGGCGGCTTTTACTACTTTCGCGCGTCTTACAGCTTCTAGGGGAGCAGATTGGAGAATGTCATGGCAGTAGCCCAACTTGCGGATGAAGCACAGGATGATCTCTTACAGCGCGGCTTTTCGCGCCGCCAACTGTTTCGTATCGCGACGGTATTTGGTGCCGGCGCGTTGACACTGGCAGCCACCTCCGGTCGGCCCGCGTGGGCTTCAGGAGGCGTGCCCGATCCGGCGCCGGATGCAAAAGTGCGTATCGGCGCCAACGAGTGTTGGACCGGACCGCTCGCGCCGGGCCAGGCGGCCGCCGCTACCATAATCTCCTCCAGCAACCGTTACGCGCCCAGGGACCAACGCGGTGACTTCATCAAGGCAGTGATGCAGGTCGAAAAGGTTCCTTTTGACCATGTTGCCCCGTGGCCCGGATCGAGTGACCCGCTGTCACGCTCCGTTGTCACTTTTTGCTCTCCCGCCCGGGGGCTGGTCACGGCCGATCCGACTTTCGAGCTCGCCGGCCGCACGGCCGAGTGGCTGGGCGTTCCGGTAAAAAGGGTTCCCCTGAAACCCGACTACACGCACGATGTCAAGGCGATGTTGGCCGCCGACCCCACCGCGGGCCTGTTCTACATCTGCTCACCCAATAATCCGACCGGCACGGTGACCCCGCTGGCGGACATCGAGTGGCTGGTGGCCAACAAGCCGGAAGGGGCTCTCGTGGTCATCGACGAGGCCTACACGCACTTCGCCGGGGTTCCAACCGCGTCCTACATGGCCGCTGCCGACAAGGATGTGATTGTCGTGCGCACCTTCTCAAAGATTTTCGGAATGGCCGGGATGCGGATGGGATACGTGATGACCCGTCCGGACATCATCGCGAAAATGATGCGTTATGACGGCGGCATGCAGTCGGGCGCACTGCCCATGCCCTCGCTCGCGTGCGCGACCGCCAGTCTGACGGCCGCCGAGTTGATTGCTGGCCGACGTGAGCAGATGCGGCAGGCGCGCGATATGACCTTGGCGCACCTGAAGAAACGCAGACTGACGGTGGTCCGCACCGACTCCAACATGTTCATGATCGACTGGCGCACCAGGCGGGCTCCGGAAATGCTGGCGGCTTTCCGGACGCAGAGCGTCGAGATCGGCCGCTCCTGGCCGATCTGGCCGACCATCTCGCGCGTGACCGTGGGCTCGATGGCGGACATGGAGGCGTTCTGCGTCGCGTTGGACAAAGTTTGGACCTGACGCAAGCTTGAGCATCTCATCGCTGGTGCCGGCCGGCTTTTCCGCCGGCACGCTCGTCACGCTCGCCCTCATCCTGGCCGTGTCCGCGCTCATGAGCGGCCTGTCGGGTTTCGGCTTTTCGGCCATCGGTGCGCTGTGCCTGTGGCTTTTGCCGCCGCAGCTCGGTGTGCCGCTGCTCATGACCTTGTCGGCGGCGAACCAGTTGATGTCGTTGCGACAACTCAAAGCCGACATGCAGCCGTTGCGCCAGTGGTGGCCTGACGGCGCCGGCCCCTACCTGCTGGGTGGGTTTGTCGGGGTACCGGTTGGCTTGACCATCCTGCACTCCGTCCCGTCGTCGCAGTTGATGGCCATCTTCGGTGCGTTTCTCGTGATCTACGCAGCGTATTCGCTGTTGCAGCCCGCCGGTGTCAGTGTTCCGGGCCGGAACGGTTGGCTCGTGCCGTCGCTCGTCGGCGCACTGGGTGGAGTCATCGGCGGTTTCACGGCTTTCCCGGGCGCGGCCGTCGTTATCTGGTGCGGCCTGCGCCGCCTGCCGAAGAGTGAGTCGCGGTCGATCGTTCAGCCGTACATCCTCGGGCTGCAACTGGTGTCGCTCGGGATGTTGACGATCCAACATCCCGAGACCTTCGACGGCACGTACTGGCGGCTGCTGGCCTTGATGCTACCGGTCGTGCTTCCCGGCACGCTGCTCGGTGTAAGCCTCTACAAGTCCCTGTCCGACATCAACTTCCGGCGCATCACCTTCATGCTGCTCGGAACCTCCGGCATCGGCCTGTTGGTCAAAGCCGCCGGAGCGCTCGCCGTCATCGCGGCCACCGCTGGAGCAGCCGCGCCGCATTAACCCAGTGTCGGGTAGTCCGTGTACCCTTCGGGTCCGGGTGTATAGAAGGTATTCGGGTCAGGCGAATTTTCCGCCGCACCCGAATCCCACCGCTGGATCAGATCGGGATTGGCCAGGACCGGCCTGCCGACCGCCACCAGGTCGCACCGGCCGGCCGCAAGATCGCTCTCGGCGCGTTTGAAGTTGTATCCGCCCGACAGGAGCAACGCGCAGTTGGACATGCTGCGCAGCAGCTTCGGGATGGACTCGGGAATCGCCGGGGCGCCCATCGAGGAGTGGTCGACGAGGTGGATGTAAAGCAACCCGCGCTCGTTGAGCTGCCGTGCCAGGTAGGTGTAGTCGGCTTCCATTTCCGGATACAAGGGCATGTCGTTGAAGACGCCAAAAGGCGAGATCCGGATGCCGACCTTATCCTTCCCCACGGTCGCGATGAGCGCATCGGCAATCTCGAGCACCAGGCGCGAGCGGCCTTCGATGGGGCCGCCATAGCGGTCCGTCCGCAGGTTGGTGTTGGGTCGAATGAACTGCTCGAGCAGGTAGCCGTTGGCGGCGTGCAGCTCGACTCCGTCGAAGCCGGCCGCCACGGCGTTCTTTGCCGAGAGCACATACTCATCGATGGCGTGCTTCACGTCAGCGTCGGACATCGCCTCGGGAACGGGCTGCGGTTGCATGCCCTGGGCGTCGGTCCACATCTGGCCCGAGGCTGCCAGGGCGGACGGCGCCACGATCCGCGCTCCCTGAGGCATGTTCAGAGGATGCGCGATCCGGCCGCTATGCATGAGCTGCACGAAGATTTTGGCGCCCTTGGCATGCACCGCGGCCGTCACGAGTTTCCAACCCGCGGTCTGTTCCGCGGAGTACATTCCGGGGATCCGCGCGTAACCCAAACCATTCGGTGACGGTGAGGTACCCTCCGTGATGAGAAGGCCCAACGAGGCTCGCTGCCCGTAATACTCGGCCATCAAGTCGTTTGGAATATTTCCAATGGCACGGCTGCGTGTCATGGGTGCCATGACCAGCCGATTCTGCAAACCCAGCGACTTGACTTGGGTCTTCGAAAATAGCAGCGACATAGGGTGCTCTTGCTCGCGGTGACGGGGGGTGCCCGGCATAGTATCAGGCGCGCAAGAACAGCCCTACCGTGAGTGCGAGTCCAATCATCACAATGACCACTCGCAGGACGCGCTCGTTGACTTTGTGGAGCATCAAGCCGCCCAAGACACCGCCAATGACCGCTCCGGCGCCGGAGACTGCGGCGGCAACCCAGCGCACCTCGGGAGAGAACAGGAAGATAGCCACCGCCGAGGCGTTCATGGCCGCGGCCAGCACATTCTTCGTGGCTCCGGCGACCCGTAGCACGATGCCCGCCGCCGTGAAGGCAGCCAACATGAGGAACCCGATGCCGCCCCCGAAGTACCCTCCATAGATCGAGATGCAAAGCTGGGCGCAGGCCGCGCCGGAGCGACCCAGCCGGCCAGCGTTCTGTCGCCGGGGTCCGAAGCTACCCCAGGCAAACACGCCGGTGGCGAATAGCACCAGCCAGGGCACCATGCGCGCGAAGAATGACGGAGGTGTTACGAGCAGCAGCCCCGCCCCCAGGGCGCCGCCGATCAGGCTGATGATCACGAGTGCCCGGAATGACAAGCCCGCCGCCCCGGCCACATTCCTGCGGCCGGTCCATCCCGTCGCCAGCTGGGCTGGAAAGAGTGCGATCGAGGAAGTGATGTTGGCCGCGCGCGCGTCCATGCCGGTCAACATGAGAGAGGGCAGGGTGATGAAGGAGCCACCGCCGGCAAGCGCGTTTTGCGTGCCCGCCCAGAGGGAGGCTACGAAGAGAATGAAAAAGGTCATCAAGAAGAGCGTCGATCCCGTTCAAAGGGGTTGTAGCGCGAAATGAGCTCATCGAGCGCATTCACGCGTCAGGCGTGGCTGGTTGAGACAACCGTGCGCAGTGCTGCAAGAAAAGCCGCCACTTCCGGCTCGGTTCCAATGGTGATCCGGCACCAGGTGTCGAACGGCGGGAAGAGCCGGCCTACCAGTATGTTGTGCTCCCGCATGGCGGCATCGAAGCGGGCCAATGGCATGCCGGTATCGAAGAATACAAAGTTGCCTTGGGCGTCCGCGTGCGCAAGCCCCAGGCGTTTGAGCTCGGTCGTTATACGGACACGACTCGCCAGAATCCGCCGGCGCGTGTCGGTGAGGAAAGCATGGTCCACCAAGCTCGCACGCGCGGCCCGCATCGCAAAGATGTTTGCCGATGTCATGCGCGTGGCCGTGAGCTCGGCGGTGAGATCCGGTCGCGCGATGCCATAGCCGACACGGATGCCGGCCATGCCGTGAATTTTCGAGAAGGTTCTGAGGATCACGACACGCTTGCCTTGGCCGACCAGGTCCACGACGGAGCCCACACCGGCGCCATCCGCAAAATCCATGTAGGCCTCGTCGACGATCGTCGTGACCTTCTCGGGGAGTGAGTTGACGAACGCGCGGATCGCGGCCGCCGGCAGGGCGGTTCCGGTCGGATTGTTCGGATTGCAGACGTACACGGCGCGCGTACGTTCCGACACGGCAGCGCGCATCGCTGTCAGATCGTGCCGTAGTTGTTTGTCGACCGGAACGAATCGCAGCCGGGCGCCGGCATGCTGAGCGTAGTCCGTCAGCTCGGCGTAGGTGGGCGCGGCGGCAATGATCTCGCCGCCATCATGACCGTGAATCTGGCCCAGGGCGCACAGTAGCTCCCCGGATCCGGTCCCGGTGACGATGTGGTCGACGGGAAATCCTTCTTTGGCCGCCAGCGCACTCACGAGTGCGGCAATGTCGTCGTCCGGATAGCGGCACGACGCGGCGATCGCATCGCTCACGGCGGCCCGCGCCGCGGGCGAAGGCCCGTAAGGGTTTTCGTTCCAACACAATACTATCGGATCGGTGCCTGGCGCCGTCGTGGGCAGTGCCGCGCGGGGCCGCGCCAGGAGCAGCGCGGAGACGGTCAACAACTCACGACGGCTGAGTTCCATAGGGGTCAGGCCCTCTGTTGCACCGGGGTCGACTTATAACGCTGGTACCCCAGGCCCAGCAAGCCGAACCAGAATGGAGCGACATACAAGGCTACGCGGTTGTCAGCGTCGGGCCACAGCATCGCCGTCACTCCCACGAGAAACAAAAGGACCAACCAGTTGCTATAGGGCGCGCCCGGCATCCGGAATGTCGCAGCCCGTACGCGACCTGCTTGCACAGCGGCCCGATATCTCAGATGGGAAATCATGATGATTCCCCACGTCCACAACGTTCCGACGACGGCGACGCTGGTGATCCACGTGAACGCCTTCGCAGGAGCGGTGTAGTTCACGGCAACCCCGATCAACATCATGGCCACAGATACGGTGATGCCGTTTGCCGGCACATGTCCGGCGTTGAGTCGTGCGAGGCCGGCCGGGGCCTGGCCGCGCTGGGCGAGTGAGTAGAGCATGCGGCCGGTGCTGAAGATCCCGCTGTTGCAGGACGAGGTGGCCGCGGTGATCACGACGAGATTGATGATGGCCGCCGCCGCCGGCACCTTCATCTTCTCGAACACAAACACGAACGGGCTCGTGTCCGGGTCGAGGTCGGTCCAGGGCACAAGGGACATGATCACCACGAGCGCGCCGATGTAGAAGATGAGAATGCGGTATGTAATACCGTTGGTGGCCTTGGGCAGCACGACCTCGGGATTTTCAGCTTCCCCGGCGGTTACGCCGATCAGTTCCACACCCTGGTAGGCGAAGGTCACCATCTGCAGCGTGAGCAACACGCCCACGATGCCGTACGGCAGGAATCCCTGGTGTGTCCAGAGGTTGCTGAAACTGGCCGTGGCACCGAGCCCGCCGACGTGAAACACAATGACGAACAGGCCTCCCACGATCAAGGCGACGATGGTCACGACCTTGATGAGAGCGAACCAGAACTCGAGCTCCCCGAAGACCCGCACGGCCAGGCGATTTGCGCCGTAGAGGATGGCCAGGGTCACGAGTCCCGGCAGCCACTGGGGGACGTCGGGAAACCAGAAGCGCACATAGATACCGATCGCGGTGAGCTCGGCCATCGCGGTAGCCACCCACATGAACCAGTACGACCAGCCGGTCACGAATCCGGCGAAGGGTCCGCAGAACTCATCGGCATAGACCGCGAACGAGCCGGCGACCGGGCGATAGGTCAGCAGCTCCCCCAAAGCGCGCATGATGAGGAAGATGGCGATGCCGCCGATCGCGTAGGCGAGTAGCAGGCCGGGGCCGGCCTTGTGGATGGCTTTCGCCGAACCGAGGAAGAGCCCGACGCCGATCGTGCCTCCCAGGGCGATGAGCTGAATGTGGCGATCGCGCAGGTTGCGCGAGAGATCCGAATCGACCTGGCTCAAATGAGTCTCCTCGTTATAGCCCCCTCTCCCCGCATCTTACCGTGGCGCGAGCAACGCATAGCGACGCCCTTGCGGAAGCTCATACCGTCGCTCCACGGAGGCAATGCCCTGAGACCTTAGTGCACCCGCGGTGCCGTCGTCAGGCGGTTTCACGTGACGGAAGCGTTCAAGAAGAGACGTGAGCCCGCCGGGGGCATGGCCGGGTAGCAGGACCAGGACGCGCGCACCAGCGCCGTGCGTGTTGAACCAGTTTGATACAACTTGCGCCGGCGTCTTGGCGGGCTCGCCTGGATGGTCCGGGTCGTAATTGAGAGGGGTGAAGGCAGTGCGCAGCCCGTTGTCGAGCATTGCGATAGTCGTCTCGTCGGGATCGAGCAGTGCCAGTTGCGAGTGCTCGGAGTCCGCATGGATCTGCCGGGCCAACAGCGACAGATCCTGCCAGCGGTCAACATTGGGGAAGGTTGGGATGGCCATGACACACACCGCGGCGACGTACGCCAGGTAGGTCCAACGGAAGCTGCCATAGAGGTCGCCGTCGGCTTGGGCGCGTGCCGCCAGGCGCATCGCGCCGATCGTGAAGATCAACACAAACGCCGTCGCCAGGAAATACAGCGGTTGTGTGTCGGCTAGCCCCAGGGCCAGGGGAAAGGCTGCGAACACGCAGGCAAGGAGTGTCACAACCCAACGGGTCGAGCGCACCGCCAGGGCGTCGATTCGCGTCGGTGACCGCTGTGCTTCATGAATCCACAGCGCGACGAGCACCCCCAAGCCGAGCAAGGCAGGTGCGGAGTAAATGTCACGAGCGGTCGCCGCGAGCGACAGAACGACCAGAAACGGGATCGAGGCGCTGACAGCAAACCGCCACGCAGTTCCTGACGATCCGGCCAAGCGAACCTTGTTCCACGCACGGTATAGGGAGGCGGCAACCAGGAGCGTCCAAGGCAGGAGATAGACCGGGAGCTCGATGAAATATTTGCCCGGGGCGGCCTTGTGGCCTTGGCTGTAATCCAGGGCGGCGGGTGCGCTGATTTTGGTGAAACGGCCGACGACGTTGTGCCAGAACAGGGCCAGGAGCGCGTCACGGCCATGCGCGGTCTGCGTTACAGCGAAAATCCAGGGCCCGATGATGAGTCCCTGGACGAGGAAACCGGCGTACAGCTCCCAGCGGACCAATTCCGACCAACGGCGTTCCCACACGATCACGGCCCCCAGCGCGAGCGCCGGTGCCATCCACCCGGGGGCGCTCTTGGCCATGAAGCCCATGGCCGCTCCGGCATGCATCAGGCAGTAGCCGAGCAACTTGCGGCGGCCGGTCGGAGAGGTGTAACCCAGGTAGGCGCCCAGGAGTGAGATCGCGCAGCCGGCCAGGAGGCAGGCATCCGGCGCCAGCCACACGGTCACCCGGAATACGATGATGCCCGTCCCAGCCACCAGGGCGGCAACGACCGCGGCGGCGCCCTCGGACATTGCAAACGCCAGGGCCCCGACGGCCAGGGCGGTCAGTATGGCGTAGAGAATGTTGGGAGACCGGGCGGCTGCGGGCGAGTCGCCGAACAGCCCGATTCCCCCGGCGGACATCCAATATGACAGGGGGGGTTTCTCGAGAAACGGCGTGCCCGCGAGCTCCGGCAATGTCCGGTCGCTCTGCTGACTCATACGCCAGGCGATATCGGCCTCGCGGGGCTCATCGGGTGTCCAAAGTCCCCGGTCCAGGATGCCGAACAGCCAGATGGGCGCCAACGCCACGACGATGCGCACGGCCCAACCGTACGCTGATGTCCCAGACCGGGGCGCAGGCATCGACAACTCCAACGCAAGCTCGAAGCGGCGATTATGCCGGATGCGCTCCGGTGTCGGGGTTCTACGGCACCTCGAGGGGGAATCCCGGTCGCGTGCGGTGCCGTGAATGCGCTAGGATTCGCTCGTCAAAGGCCGCAGCGTGTCGACGGGCATCCCGCCCGGGACGCTTTCCGCCAGAGGCAGGCGTAGGGTGAACGTGCTGCCTCGATTCAGGCCCTCACTATGCGCTTCGATGTCCCCACCGTGGAGTTCCACCAGGCGCTTGACCAACGTCAGGCCGATGCCAAGGCCGCTGCGCGCGCCCACGCACGGAGGGCTCGGGCGGGCGAACATATCAAACACCCAGGGAAGCAACTCGGGCGCGATACCCACGCCCCGATCGTGGATGCTGACGCGCGCCTGCATCCCGTCCTCCTTGGACAATGTCAGGGTGATCGGGCTGCCGGGGTCGGAGTAGGTCGAGCTGTTGTCGATGAGGATGGACAGCACCTGCGCCAGCCGTGTCAGATCGCCATTGACGAGCAACGGCGCGCCGCAGTTCTCGACCTTCACGCGTTGCTGCTTGCGGTCGAGCAGGGGTCGCGTCGTTTCGAGTGCTCCCTCCACCGCGCTCATCAGATCCAATCGCTGCATGCGCAATTCGAGCCGACCGCGCGTGATGCGCGAGAGGTCCAGCAAGTCGTCGATGAGTCGCACCAGGTGCACGATCTGGCGCTCGATGAGGGCGCGTGCGGCAGCCACACGCGCCGGGTCCGAGTCGGCGACCTTCATGATTTCGGTGGCCGTGCGGATCGGAGCGAGCGGGTTGCGCAGCTCGTGCGCGAGAGTTGCCAGGAACTCGTCGCGGCGACGCTCGGCCTCATGAAGAGCCTCTTCCATCCGCTTGCGTTCGCGGATCTCCAACTCGAGCGCCCGGGCCTTCTGGCGCAGCGCGCTCGACAATGTGTCACTGTCCTGGGACTGCGGGGTCATCGTCGACGCTCGTCTCGCTGCTGGCTCCTGAAGAAATCTCGGTCTGACCAACATTCCGCAAGTTCTATGCCACTGCCGAGCTTCACTCCGCCATGATCCGCCTCGTCGAGATGGAGGATCTGGAGCGTGTGCGGGGCTTCCTGGAAGCCCACGTGGAGTCCTCGTTGTTTCTGCTGTCCAACCTCGCGCTCTTCGGGCCGCGGGTGGGAGAGAACTGGAATTCGGGCAACTATCGGCTGATCGAGGAGCAGGGCCGCGTCATCGCGGTGTTTTGTCTAACCCGACGGGGCACTCTCCTGGTCCAGGCGGGTGGCCGGGCCGACCTGGCAGAGCCGATCCTGGAGGCCTGTGAGGGGGAGCCCTTCGACGTTTGCGGGGTTGCCGGAGAGTGGTCCCTGGCGCAGGCGTTGTGGGATTTGCTACTCGCCGACACTAGATTCGAGCCCGGGCAGGGCTCCACAAAGGATGTGCTCTACCGTCTGCCCCTCAGCCGGGACATGGCTCGGCTGCCGGTAGAGAGTTTGCCCGCCGGGTTGCGGGTGCGCGTGCTCGAGCCGGGGGACTTCGAGCAATGGGAGCGACTCAACACCGCCTACCTGGCGGAGATGCACATGCCGCTACCGGTGATCGATGCCGCCCACGAAGCCGAGTTCGCGCGCCGCGCGCGAGCGCGTTGGTGGTGGGGCGCGTTCGTGGGAGATGAGCTTGCAGCCACGGTCGCGCTGAACGCGGCCTACGGTGCCGTAGGACAGGTCGGCGGAGTCTATACGAGACCTTCTGACCGCAAGAAGGGCCTGGCACGAGCGGCGATGCTCGAGCTGATGCGAGCGAGCGCAACGCTACACCGGTTCCAGAAGTTGATCCTTTTTACCGGCGAGGAGAATCACCCCGCCCGTCGGTTGTACGAGGCGCTCGGCTTCGAGACCGGCGGTGCATTCGGACTTCTGCTCGGCTCACGGCGTCCGCAGGCACGCACTCCGCTGCGCCACCGGTGGTCCGGCCTTTCCGGCGAGCTCTATACCTACGACGTGCTTGCCTGGCCGGCACGCCTGGGCACGGGCCCCGGCAATTTCATTTTCGCCACGAGCCTGGGCGCCGGCCACTGGCGCCCCGTGTTGATCGGCGAAAGCTCCGATCTCGCGACGCTCGCCGCGCACGAGCGGCTGCGCAACTCCAACAGTTGGCACCCACCGAGCCACGTTCACGTGCGGCTCAACTTCAACCCCGCGCCCGTACGGCGACGCGAGGTGAACGATCTCACCGCCCGGTGGCTATCCCCCGAGCACGACGAGCGGCCTGACGGCCGTTAGGCGTTGTGGAAGGCGATCTCCCGCACGCGCTGGATGATGGCGCGTGCGGCTTCCGGGGTGCAGACCCGCGAGTCCCAGGTGATAAATAAAGAGCCACCGACATGCTCCGTGAGTGCCGCCACGAGCACCAACGGCGTGTGTCGGTTCGACAGCTCAGGGAGCCGGGTAGTGATTTCGGCAGTGCAGCGTCGGATCTGTTGGATCTGATCCTGATCACAAACATCGGTCATCGGTAGTCCCCGTTCTCGCGCGAGGTTCACGCCTGATGACTATATACCTAAAGCGTGTAGCGCACCACCATGCGTGCCGCGCGTGCATGCTCGGCCGACCAGTGCGAAAACCCCTGGCAGACCAGCTTCGTGCCGGGGTCGACTCCCGGGCTCTCGACATACTTCTCGGCAAAGCGCGCCTGCGACGATTCCAGGCCGGGGAGCAGGCGATTCTTACTCCACGGTGTGTCGGAATCCGCGGGGCGGGCATAGAGCTCCACCTCGGAGACGGTGGCGCTGTTAGGTATCGTTGCGCACAACGTAACCGAGGTCGCCTCGGTTTCAGTGCATGCGGGAGTGGACGGCGGTGGCGTCGCCTCGGACGACACACCAGGAGGCGCGCTGGTACCCGGAGCACTCACAACGACGGCGGGGCGGCAGGGCGCCACGGTTGTCATGACCGCAATCCCATCCGCACCGATCCTGCGCAAGACACCGGCTTCGATTTCCGCCCGGGCAATTCCGAGTTGGTTTGCCGTGCGTGTGACTTCTTCCACGCGCGCTCGCAACTCGTGCTCTACGGTCCCTTGCGCGGCCCGCTCGTTTTCCATGAGCCACTGGGACAGGGAGAAGCCTGCGACGGCTGCCGCAGCGATCATCACGAACAGAACGATGAAAGGCGCACGGCTCTTCTTGCGTCCGTTCGTTCCTTGCGCGCGGGCCGCCAGCTCTCGCGCGATGGAGAACCGGAGCTGCAAAAGCGACGCCGACAGGGTGGCGGTCGCGGCGATAATAGCTGCGAGAATTGAATCTGACATGCTGTTCCCTTTGATGTGTAACGGTAGCACGAGCGGGTGAGTCGGCGGCGACGCGGCCGCGCGACAGAAGACGAATTTGCGATTGGGGTCACAGGGACGGGGGGGCTCCCCGGCGGGCTCCCGCGGATTCCGTGGCACCGAGACCATAGACTGGACTCGTGTCGCCTCGCTGCGACGCGGCGTGCGAGAATGTGTTTTTAGACAGTCGTGAATGTTTATCCGATGCGGCGAATGAAAAGCGCAGTCGCGCGTTATGTCGGCGTGCGCCTGGAAGATGTCCACCTCGAGCGCGGCGGGCGGACGGTTCTGGAGAGTTTGAGCTGGACTATCCATCCGGGGGAGCGTTGGGTGCTCGCCGGCGGCAACGGGGCCGGCAAGACCCAGTTGTTGAAACTGGTAGCGGGCTCTGTCTGGCCCACCCCGACGGGGCGCGAGGTGCGGCGCTACTCCTGGCGGCGCGAGCTGTGGCCGACACCGTTCGAGGTGCAGGACGAGATCGGCTACGTGGGGCCGGAGCGCCAGGATAAATACGAGCGCTACGAATGGAACCACACGGTCGAGCAGATCGTCGGCACCGGCTTGTATCGCACCGATATTCCGCTGAACCCGCTCGACTCGCGCGCGCGCCGCCGTATCGATGCCCTGTTGGGACGCTTAAGTCTCAAACAGCTCGCCAGGCGGCGGTTTCTCACTCTCTCCTACGGCGAGCGCCGGCTGACATTGCTGGCCCGGGCCCTGGCCTCGCGCCCCGGGCTGTTGCTGTTGGACGAGTTGTTGAACGGTCTCGACGAGGTCAATCACGCTCGCGCGCTGCGCTGGTTGGAGCACACCTCGCGAGCGCAGCTCCCCTGGGTGTTGGCGACCCACCGCCTGGAGGATGTGCCTGCCAGTGCCACGCACGCGCTGGTGTTGGAAAAGGGGCGCGTCGTCTATCGCGGCAGGTTTCGTCGTGGCCCGCTGGAGCGGTGGCTCAATGCCGAGCACGACGATGCCAGCCCACCGGCCACGCGTGGCAAGGTTCGGCGCCGCTCACGCGAGCACCCCTTTCTGGTACGACTGACGAATGCGGCTGTCTACCTGGACGAGCATGCGGCGCTGAGTGGGATTTCTTTCGAGGTCCGGCCGGGCGAATGCTGGGTCGTGCATGGGCGCAACGGTTCCGGAAAGACCACGCTGCTGCGGACTCTCTATGGCGATCATGGTGTCGCCATCGGGGGCCGGATCGAGCGAGTTGGCATCGAGCCCGGGGTGCCCCTCGAGGAATTCAAACGGCGCGTGGGGCTGGTCGCCCCGCATCTGCAGGCGGATCATCCGCAGCGTCTGACCGTAGCCGAGGTCGTGCAGTCCGGACGGCATTCGAGCATCGGCTTGAACGACCCGCCGACCGCGGCGGATCGGGCGGCCGCCCGCCGCTCGCTGGCGTTTTTCGGACTCGGCGAGCTCGCCAGGCGAACCCTGCGGGAGCTGTCATATGGACAGCTCCGTCGTGTACTGTTCGCCCGCGCCTGGGTGCGTCATCCGGAGCTGCTCTTGCTGGATGAGCCCTTTGCGGGAGTGGACGGTCCGACGCGCAAATCGCTGCGGGGGCAGGTCGAAGCCATGGTGGCGGGTGGCACCGCCGTGGTGATGACCACCCACCATCGCCCGGAGTGGCCCGACTGTGTCACTCACGAGCTGGAGCTCGCGAGCGGCAAAGCAAGGTACTGTGGGCCGGTGCGGGGCCCCAAAATGAAGGCCAGCGTGAAGGTCGGGGTGAAGTGAGAGGCTGGGGGAAATACATCGTCCTGGGTCTGATGGTGCTCGCGGCGGTCGTCGTGGCGCGCGAGCCTGTATTCTGGAAACGATACTTCCTCGCCGTGACCGGACACTCCGGCCCGTCTTCCTCGCTTTATCAGCCGCGGGAACGAGTCGCCGGCGGCGACCAGCCACCCGCGCCACGCGTCGCACCCGACCTGGAGCAGCTCGAGGCCAAGGCGCTGGAAGCGGCGGCGGCCTACGCCGCGGAGCGGGATTCGAGCGCGCTCATCGTGAGCCGCCACGAGCACATCGTTTTCGAGAAGTACTGGCACGGGACGGGATTTGACACGGTGGAGGATGGGCAATCGTTCGCGCGTGTCGTGGCTGCATTGGCCGCGGGCGCCGCACTGGCGCAACGCAAGATCCATTGGCCCGATGAGCCGATCGGCTATTTCATCGAGGCGTGGCACGATGATCCGCGCGGTGAGATCACGGTCACCCAACTACTGAAGATGTCCAGCGGCCTGCGAGCTCCGGAGCTTTCACTCAATCCGTGGAGCCCCAGTGTGCGCGGCATTCTTGGGCCGGATGTGCTCGCCGCGGCGCTGGCCGAACCGCTCGCAAGCAAGCCCGGATCGGTCTGGCAGGAGCAGGCTGCCGACCCGCAGCTGCTCGCATCGGTCATCGAGCGCGCGACGGGTATGCGCTACGCGGAGTTTGTGTCCGAGGCCCTCTGGCGTCCGATCGGAGCCGGCGATGCGTGGCTGTGGCTCGATCGTCCCGGCGGCACGGCCCATGCCGATTGCTGCATGTTGGCCCGCCAGGGCGACTGGATCCGGATCGCAGAGCTGCTGGTCAAGGACGGCAACTATCGGGGCGAGGAGGTCGTCCGTCCGGGTTGGATCGCCCGGATGCTGGTCCCGGCCAAGGGCAACGAGGCGTACGGCTCTTATGTGCGCCTGGCCAAAACGAACGCGCCGGGAGCGGAGCCCTACGCCGCCAATGACCTGTTCGTCGTCGAGGGCAATGCGGGCAACCGGATCTGGGTGGTGCCCTCCATGCACCTGGCGATCGTGAGGATGGGTCAGCTGGCGCGGCGCGCCACCGATTGGGACGACTCGCGCATTCCCAATCTGATCATTCGTGGCGCCCGTGACTACCTGCCGCCGCAGGCGCGGCCGGGCGCGGATATTTCGAAGATTGTTCCTGGTCACTGAATGAGAAACAAACAACTGGGGCCGCTGTTTCTCGTCAGCGTCATCGACATCTTAGGGTTCGGCATCCTCATCCCGCTGGTGCCCTACATGGCCAACCGCTTCGGCGCGGCCCCGGCGGTGATCACGGCCTTGTTCGGAGCCTATTCGCTGTGCCAGCTCATCGCGGCGCCCTTCTGGGGACGCCTGAGCGATCGCTACGGGCGCCGCCCGATTCTCATCTCGAGCCTCGCGGGCGCCTGCGTTTCCTACCTCATCCTCGGCTTGGCCAACAGCCTCGGTTGGTTGTTCGTATCGCGCATCCTCGGCGGCTTCATGGCAGGCAACATCGCGGCGGCTTTCGCCTACGCATCGGATGTGAGTCTGCCCGAGAAGCGGGCCGCCTCGCTCGGAATGGTCGGCGCGGCCATCGGGATCGGCTTCACACTCGGTCCCGCCGTGGGCGGACTCCTTGCCGGTAACGACCCGGGGGCGGCGAGCTTCGTGATGCCGGCCGTCGTGTCCGCCTGTTTGAGTGTCTTTGCGATTGGCCTCGTCACCTTCCTGCTGCCGGAAAGCAACACGGCTGAACGCCGCAAGGAGCATGCCCTGCGAACGCGGGTCGGTCCGCTGCGCATGCTGATGGAACGTCCTGCGCTGCGCTACCTTGCGACAGCGGCGCTGCTCGTGACTTTCTCGCAGGCGATCCTCGAGTCGATCTTCGCGATCTGGGCGTTGAACAAGTTCGGTTTCGGGCCGCGGACGGTGGGCTTGCTCATGTTCTGCCTCGCGTGTCTTGCAGTGCTCATGCAGGGTGGTGGCGTCAGGGTCCTCGTGCCGCGACTGGGCGAGGCCAAGCTCGCAACGCTCGGAGTTTGTGCCTATGTCGTCGGGCTCATCACCGTTGGGGAAGCCCCGAGTCTCACGATAACCGGGCTCGGTCTCGCGTTGTGTGGAATGGGTGTCGGCGCGTTCAATCCGAGCGCTTCGTCACTCGCCTCCAAGCAGGCGGACGTGCACGACCGTGGCGCGGTGATGGGAACCTACCAGTCGAGCAGCAGTCTCGCGCGGGTGATCGGGCCGTTTGTATCCGGGCCGATCTATGTAGCGCTCGGCCCGAGCGCGCCGTTTCTAACGGGCGCCTGCGTCACGGTGTTTGCTGTTTGGTTCATCTGGCTCGCGCACGCACGCTCGCCTATTGCGCTGGAGCAGGGTTGAGCGAAACTTCGATCGTGCCGTTCACGACGCGCACCTGGTGCGCGGCCAGGGGTACGATGGCGGGCGGTCCCAGAACGCGCCCGTCACGGATGTCGAAAGAAGCCCCGTGCAGCGGGCATACGAGGCGCGTAGCGCGCAGTCGCCCTTCACACATGCGGGCGTGTGCGTGGGTGCAGATGTTATCCAGCGCGAACACGCCTTCACGGGTGTGACAGATCACGATCTCACGGCCTTCCAGCACTCGTGCCTGCATGCTTCCTTGGGGAATCTCGGCCAGGGGCATCACCGGGACGAAGACGGTGTCGGTCATGATGGGTGGGAGTGCTAAAGGGCGATTTCTGTTTCGAAAATCGAGATGGCCTGGCCGATGATCCACACGGCCTCGACACTTCCGTCCTTGAATTCCAACTCCACATCGACGCGGCCGGGGCGATGAACCGAGTGGCCCTGGATACCGCGGAAGGCAGTGCGCCGCCCGTCCCGGGGCAGCAATCCATGGTGCGCGAGATAGACGCCCAGGAGGCCGTGAGCGTTGCCGCTCACGGGGTCTTCGGCGATGCCCAGCGCCGGGCAGAACATGCGGGACTCGGTCAGATGATCGCTAGCTCCGTGCGCCAGGCAGAACACGAAGTAGCCGGCCGCGCCGACCTGGGCCGACAAGGTGGTGAGCCGGGTCATATCGGGCTTCAGATGCCGCAACGCTTCCTGTCCCCGCACCCCGATCATGAGCCGGGTGCTGCTCGAGCCGACGATCCGTAGCGGGCAGCGGGTATCCAGGTCGTCCGTGGCCAGGGCCAGGGCGTCGAGGACCGCCAGCCGCTCGCGATCGTTGAGCTCGCGACCCAGGGGCGGGGTGGTTTGCCGGACGGCGATGCTCCGCTCGTCATCTGTGCCACGCACCTCGATGTCGACCGTCCCGGCTTTGGACTTCTGCCGCAGGTGCCGTGGGGCATCCTGCCGACGCGACAGGACATAGTGCAGGGCGACCGTGGCATGTCCGACGAACCCCGCTTCGGTGCGGGGGGTGAAGAAGCGTGCTCGCAGATTGTGGTCGTCGCTTTCAGGCGCGAGCATGAAAGCGGTATCCGCATTGTTGAGCTCGCGTGCGATGGCGAGCATCTGCGCTTCGGTGAGCCCGTCCGCGTTCAGCACAACGCCTGCCGGGTTGCCCGTGAAGCGCTCACGGGTGAACGCATCGACCTGGTGGACCTGGATCTTCCGCATATTGTTGTGCGCTCGAGCGCAACCTCTCGTGTGGGGCGCGATTCTAGTCCTATCGCGCCTCCGATGGAGTCCCATGAATTGCAACGTGCAATACTGGATGGCCTGTGCGGCGCGCTCCCGCGTCGCACCCCTGCTTCTCGAGATTTCCTCCGCGGTCCCACGTCGCCCCGC
>Ga0268266_10001840_pt1 | contig 23953 bp, 25 predicted proteins | sample KBSS13metaG_FD_190356 | JGI IMG/M metagenome (GOLD analysis project Ga0268266, IMG submission 190356) | Switchgrass rhizosphere microbial communities from Kellogg Biological Station, Michigan, USA - KBS S1-3 metaG (SPAdes) (version 2) | ecosystem: Host-associated > Plants > Roots > Rhizosphere... | reverse complement strand
GACGACGTCGCCATCCTCGTCCGCGCCCAATTCCAGACTCGCGAATTCGAAGAACGCTTCATCGCAATCGGCCTCAACTACCAGATCATCGGCGGCTTCCGCTTCTACGAGCGCGCCGAGATCCGCGACGCCATCGCTTACCTCCGCCTCATCCAGCAGCCCGCCGACGACCTTGCTTTCGAACGGATCGTCAACCAGCCCAAGCGCGGCCTCGGTGACAAGGCGATCGCCACCATCCATCGCCACGCCCGCGCCACGCAGCAGCCGCTTCTAATCGCCGCCGCCACCATTCTCGGCACCGACGAGCTGACCCCGCAGGCCCGTCGCAGCCTCGGCAATTTCGTCGCCGACAACGCCCGCTGGCGCGACATGGCGAACACCCTCCCCGCGCCCGAGCTCGCTCGAATCCTGCTCGACGAGAGCGGCTATACCGCGATGCTCCAGGCCGACCGCTCCGCCGAAAGCGCCGGTCGCCTCGAGAACCTCGCCGAGCTCACCCGCGCGATGGAAGAATATGAATCGCTCCAGGCATTCCTCGAGCACGTCAGCCTGGTCATGGATAATGACGAGGCGCGTCAGGGCGACCGCGTCACCATCATGACCATCCATGCCGCCAAGGGTCTCGAGTTCGACATCGTCTACCTCCCCGGCTGGGAGGAAGGCGTGTTCCCGTCGCAACGCTCGCTCGACGAAGGCGGCCTTGCCAGCCTCGAGGAAGAACGCCGGCTCGCCTACGTCGCAATTACCCGTGCCCGGCGGAAGGCGACGATCATGCACGCCGCCAATCGCCGCATCTATGGCCAGTGGACGAGCAGCATCCCATCGCGCTTCCTCGCCGAATTGCCTAAGGCACACATCGAGGAAGAGACGACCATGACCGGCGGCGAGAGCCTGTGGCGCGCACAATGGTCGGAGCGCGCGGACCCCTTCGCCCATCTTGGCCCCGCCCAGTCGATGCGCGCTTCCACTCGCGGCCCCGGCTGGCAGCGCGCCTCGCGCGGCAACTTCAACGCCCAACCCCAGCGTGTGATCGAGGCCCGCGCATCAGCCGTCAGCCTGGGCAATCAGGGCCGCACCGACCTCGCGCTCGGCCAGCGCGTGTTCCACGGCAAGTTCGGCTACGGCACCATCGCCGTTATCGAGGGCAACAAGCTCGAGATCGATTTCGAGCACGCCGGCCGCAAAAAGGTCCTCGACAGCTTCGTGAGCGCCGGATGAGCGAGATCGTCCGCGACAATCCTGATCGCCACCGGTTCGAGATCGACCTTGGCGATGGGAGCGTCGCTTACGCCGCCTACATGCTGTCGCCCAGCAAGATCACCTTTACGCACACCGAAGTGCCCGAAGAACATGAAGGCCACGGCCTCGGGACGCTCCTGATCCGGACCGCACTGGCATCTGCCCGGGAGCGCGCCCTGCGGGTCATTCCCCTCTGCCCCTTCTTCGCTGCTTACATGAAAAAGCACGTCGAAGAGCAGGACCTGATCGACCCTTCGTACCGCACAATCTTGGGGCTCGATCCCGCCTAAGGAGCGTCCCCCTTAGGAACGCATTGCAGTTTTTGCGGAACCCGACTCGGTCGCCGTGCATTTTCGCGACAAAAGTCAACAACAAAATTCAGGTGTAAAATGAAGCAGCTAGCCTTTGCGCTCGCGCTGATGGGATCGTGCGTACTTGCGACTTCGGTATCGACTCCGGCCTTCGCGCTGGAAACTCCCGAAGCCAAGGACGAAGCCAGCGAACTCGCCTCGCGCGCCGCCATGGACAAGATGGAAGCGTTCGGATTCAAAGACTTGAAGCCGGGTCAGTATCTGTGGCGCGACGTCCCGGAGAGCGCCGGCCCGGAGCGCGTCGTCGTCAGCCTCACCGACCAGCTCGCCTATCTCTATCGCGGTGACGACCTGATGGCCGTTGCGACGATCTCGAGTGGTCAGCCGGGGCGAGACACCCCGACCGGCATCTTTGCCGTTCGCGGCAAGCAGCTGATGTACCGCTCGAAGAAGTACGACAACGCGCCGATGCCGTTCGCTCAGTTCATCGACGAGTACGGCATCGCGATGCACGCCGGGTTCAACCCTGGTCGCCCGGCGTCGCACGGCTGCATCCGACTGCCGTCGGCCTTCGCCAAGAAGCTCTTCACGACGACTGGCGTCGGCACGCCGGTCTACATCGGAGCTTGATCGGTGAGCGCTCTGCTGGCCGCTCTCCCGTGGGGAGACCGCGTTTACCATCACTCGTCATTCAATCTGAACCTGTCGCCGGGACAATTGCGCGGTCGGCAAGAGTCTGACGAACAAAGGGAATTGGCCCGATGAAACGGTTGCTTGCCGGCGCCGCATACACAGCGGCGCTCATGGCCCTATGCGCTCCGGCCCACGCCGCGACGACGCCGGAGACGCGCCCGTTCGCGATGTTCGGCGGGACTGCGGTCGACAGCTTCTATGCGACGCGCAACGGCCATCCTTTGTGGCTGGCGAGCGGGCCGGATAGCCCCGCCGCGCGCCAGCTGATCGAGGTGCTTCAACGAGCGCCGGTCGAAGGCCTTTCCGACGGCCCGTCCATCGCCAACCAGGCGCAGGTGCTGATGAACCGGGCCGAAGCAGGCGACAAGGCGGCACTGATGGAGGCCGATCAGCTGCTGTCCACCGGCTGGGTCCAGTACGTCCAGCTGATCAACCGGCAGCCGCAGGGCATGACGTACGCCGAGCAGTGGATCGCACCCCGGACGGAGTCGCCGAGGGACATTCTTTCGCTGGCGGCGGCAGCGCCTTCGCTGGCGGCCCACGTCCAGTCGGTGTCGACGGTCAACCCGTTCTATTCCGCTTTGCGCAATGTCGCTTATTCGGAGAGCCAGTCGAGCACCTCGATGCCAGATCCGCGGCTGCTTGCCAGCCTCGATCGCGCTCGCGCCTTCCCTGCCAAGGGGCGGTACATCGTCGTTGATGCGGCGAGCGCCCGGCTACTGATGGTCGAAGACGGGCATGTCGCGGATTCGATGAAGGTGATCGTCGGCAAGCCGACCAGCCAGACTCCGATGGTCGCAAGCGTCATCCATTACGCGACGCTCAATCCCTATTGGAATGTGCCGCCCGACCTCGTGCAGTCAATTATCGCTGCGAACGTGGTGAGCCAGGGAACCGGCTATTTGAAGGCGCACAATTACGAAGTGCTGTCCGATTTCAGCGACAGCCCGCAGGTGCTGGCGCCGAAGGACGTCGACTGGAAGGCGGTAGCCGCTGGCAAGGCGACCGTTCGCGTTCGCCAGCTGCCTGGACCAGCCAACTCGATGGGCCACATCAAGTTCGGCTTCGCCAACAACTCCGGCGTCTATCTGCACGACACGCCGAAGAAGGAGCTGTTCGCGAGTGACTCCCGTGACCTCAGCAACGGCTGCGTCCGGCTCGAGGATGCCGATCGGCTCGGCCGCTGGCTGCTGGGCCGCGACCCGACCCCGACCTCGTCAGCTCCTGAGCAGCAGGTACTCCTTCCAAAGGCGGTCCCGGTGTACATCACCTATCTGACCGCCCGCGCGGACGACGGCCAGCTAACGTTGATGGACGACATCTACGGTCGCGACCAGCAGCAGGCGGGCGCGACCATGGCCTCCCTGCGCTAAGCAGGACCGGTCAGCGGAATTCGCAAGAAACGCGAGCCGTCGGCTTCGGCCGGCGGCAAGCGTCCGCCCCGAATGTTCACCTGGATCGCAGGATAGAGCAGTTTCGGCACGTTTAGCGTCGCATCCCGGCTTCGCCGCATTTCGACATAGTCCGCCTCTGGCTTTCCGCCGCCGATGTGGACGTTGCGGTCGGCCTGCTCGCCGACGGTCGTTTCCCAGGCAAACTCGTCACGGCCAGGCGCTTTATAATCGTGGCACATGAAGAGCCGCGTCTCCCGTGGGAGGGAGAGGATGCGCTGCATCGACCGATAAAGATGCTGCGCGTCGCCCCCCGGAAAATCGCACCGTGCAGTGCCATAGTCGGGCATGAACATCGTATCGCCGACGAAGACTGCGTCGCCGATCTTATAACTGACACAGGCAGGAGTATGGCCGGGCGTCGCAATCACTTCGATCGCAAGATCGCCCAGCTCGACCGTGTCGCCATCGGCGAACCGCTGATCGAAGTCGGCATCACATAGATCGTTCGCGCCGAGCATTGGGCCGAATACGGCCTGCACATCGGCAATGCCTCGGCCGATACCGACCTTCGCGCCGGTGCGGTCGCGGATCAGCGCTGCGGCCGAAAGGTGGTCGGCGTGTACGTGAGTCTCAAGGACCCACTCAATGCGCGCGCATTGCTCGGTTGCCGCAGCAAGAATGCGATCGGCGGACTTGGAAGAGACTTTCCCGCTCGCCGGGTCAAAATCCAGCACAGGATCGATGATGGCCGCAGCTCCAGTAGCGGGATCCGCCACAAGGTAGCTGACGCTATTCGTCGCCTCATCGAAAAAAGCGGTGATCATAGGAGCCCCCATGAAGGAAGCTCCTACACCAACGGTTGTTAGACCGCGACCTCGTCCATGGTCTTCAGCTCAGGTTTGGGTATGCCCGTCGCCTTGTAAGTCTCGGTCAGCTCATCCTTGCGCGCCGCGAGCTGCTCGCCCAGCGCGTCCATGTCGAGGCCGGCCTTCCGCGCCTGAGCGAACAAGCCTTCCATTCGTTTCTCTTCTTCCTCGACGTGGTGTTCGATCTCCTCCTGGAGCACCTTCACCTTGGAATCGAAGAATTCGTCATTCTCGCCGGCTCCAGAACTGATCTGGGCGATCAGGATCTTCGCGGCGTCGTGCTCAACATAGCTTTCCTTGAGCAGGTCTTCCTCGACCTTGCCCTCGCAAGCCGGGTAGAAAATTTCCTCCTCGATCGTCGCGTGAACCGACAGCGCCAGGCAGATTTCCTGCGCCAGCTTTTCCTTACGGCCGTCGCCGCTGGCTTTCTCAAACCGCTCAAACAGTTCTTCGACTTGACGGTGATCATCTTTCAGAAGCGCGATCGCGTCGCGCTGCGTGGACTCGGGCATGGTACGCTCCTCCAATTTTCAGAAGCGAAACCAATTGGCTGGCGCGGATGTTCCTAGGGTCATGCGTAACGAACCTGTCACGATCCCGGCTGTTTCGGGGATCGACTGGAAAGGCCTCGGCTACCTCGTTTCAATCTGCAGCGTGTTCCTGCTCGGAGCGATTGCCTGGCCCAAACCGGACGATCCGCGCTGGCACGCGCCCGTACTCGTTGTCGGGATGATCACGTCGATCCTGGGCATGGCCTTCCGTTACAAGGCCCATCTCAAGCAGCGTGAATTGAAGAGAGCGGAGGCCGAAGCGGAACGGCGCTAGCGCCCGACTCCGCCGTCGCCGCTGTCAGGCTGATCGGTTTCCGCGGCCGCAATCGATTGCGCCGGATTCTTGTTGAGCTCAAGCCAGTCGCGGAACGGCAAGTGATAGAGCATGTCCATCACTTCGAATTCGAGGCCGCCCGGCTGCCAGGTGTCGCTGTTCCACAGGGCCACCACACCGCTCTTCTTCGCCGGGTCGAACAGGATGAAGGAGCGATAGCCTTTGATGCCGCCCCGGTGGCCAATGATGCGATGGCCGGCATAGTCGTAGCTGCGGAAGCCGTAGCCGTACCAGGCGGTGCCGACCCGTTCGAGGAACTTGCGGAGGCGCCCACGCTCACCCGGGGTGACGACGTACGGCGCGTGGATGGTACCGAGAAGCTTCGGATCGAGTACATCGGGCATCTCGCCCATCTGCGCTTCCATCCACAGCGCCATGTCCTTGATGTTGCTGTTGATGCCCGCGGCGGCCGGGACCTTGTAATAAGTGTCGACCATCGGCCACGGCCGCTTGCCGGCGCTGTGCGGTCGGGCCCAGCTCTTGTTGGATTCGAGACCCTCCAGCGACACGCTTCCGCTGGTCATCCCGATCGGGTTGAACAAATAGCGGCGGACCGCTTGCTCGTAGGGCAAACCGGTGATCCGCGAGACCATCTCGCTCGACGCATCGTAAGCGACGTTCTGATAGTCCCAGCAAGTGCCCGGCGCGCAGACCGCGTTCAGCGTCGCAAGCTGGGTCCGAAGGAAGCTCGGGTCCTGCCCTTCCTCGAGCTTGTTGGCGTAAGCGTCACGGTAGAGGCCGAGGCGGTGCGACAGCAGGTCGCCGACCGTCGCCTTATATTCGTTGCCAGCCGGCAGCTTCAGGTCCGGCGCATAGTTCGCAACCGGGGCCTGGAGGTCGATCTTGCCCTCTTCCGAAAGCTTGGCGACCATTGTCGCGGCGACGCCCTTCGAGACCGACGCCCAGCGAAAGACAGTATCCGGCGTGACCGGCTCGCCCGAGCCGGCAAGCGTCTCGCCATAGCCGCGAAGGAAGGTGATCCGCCCGTTTTCGACCACGCCCACGGCCATGCCGACCATCGAGGGCTTGTTGATCAACTGCCGCAGCCGCGCATCGAGCAGGGCATAATCGACGTCGCGCCGGGACTCCGTCGAAATCGCGGCAAGCTTGGCATGGGTCGCGACGGGCTTGTCGGCTTCCTGCTGCACGGCGTGCGGCCGCGTCGCCAGGAGAGACGCGCCCATCAACAACCCGACGGCGCCCAACGCGATCTTGACTGATCTGTCCAAAATTTACTCTCCCCGCCCGCTTTCCCGTGTGGCGCGGCGGCTCCAACGCCTCAACCGCAGCCGGAAGCGCTTGCGACGAGGCGATTCTGCTGTGCGACGAACGGGCTTCTGGCCTTAACGGTTCCGCTCCCGTAAGAGCCGCGCCAGGAGAACGCCGCCAAATGCAGTTCTTGAAGACACTTTTCTGGGTGCTGGTGGCGGTCGTCGCCGTGCTCTTCGCCAGCTGGAACTGGCATCCCGTTACCGTGAACCTGTGGGCGAACCTGGAAGCGGATATCAAGCTTCCGGTGTTGCTGCTGATTGCCTTCCTGGCCGGCTGGCTTCCGACCTGGCTGATCCATCGCGCGCGGCTGTGGACCACCAACCGCAAGCTCGACGTTTATGAGCGGCAGCGCGCCGAAGCCGCCGCTCCGCCCCCGCCAATCGAAGAGCCCGAGCCCACGACATGAATCCGATATTTGTCGCGCTCGACACGCCGGACATCCACCATGCCATGGCGCTGACCCGCAACGTTCGCGGGCTGGCCGGCGGCGTGAAACTCGGCCTCGAATTCTTCTGCGCCAATGGTGAGGAAGGCGTGCTCCGGATCGCGGAGCGCGAGATGCCGATTTTCCTCGACCTTAAATTCCACGACATTCCGAACACGGTGGCGAAAGCGGTCGCGGCGCTTGCTCATCTTCAGCCTGCCGTCCTGACCGTACATGCGGCCGGCGGCGTCGAAATGATGGCAGCGGCCAAGGCTGCCGCGTCACCCAAGACGAAGGTCGTTGGCGTCACCGTCCTTACGAGCCTCAACGAGGCGGACCTTTACGCCGCGGGCGTCGCAGGATCGCCCACGGACCAGGTGAAGCGGCTGACCGGCCTCGCCCGGGAGTCCGGCATCGACGGAATTGTCTGTTCCGGCGCCGAGGTCGCGGCCGCCAAGGCGCAATGGCCCGACGGCTTCTTCGTCGTTCCCGGCGTCCGGCCGGCCGGAGCCGACGCCGGTGACCAGAAGCGCGTGGTCACGCCGCGCCAGGCGCTCGACGATGGCGCATCGATCCTCGTCATCGGCCGGCCGATCACCGGAGCGCTTGACCCAGGCCAAGCGATTGCCGACATCGCCGCCGAACTCACACAAGAACCTGCGAGAATTTAGATGAGCTGGCTGAGCCGAGTGCGCAGCGGGATTCCTTTCCTTCCCAAGCGCCAGACCACAGAGAACCTTTGGCACAAATGCTCGAAGTGCGGGACGATGGTCTTCCTCAAGGAGTGGGAAGAGAATTACAACGTTTGCCCGCGCTGCGAATTCCACGACCGCATCGGTCCTGCTGCCCGGTTCGAGCAGCTATTCGATGCCGCAAAGTATGAAATCCTGCCCTCGCCGGAAGTCCGCGAGGACCCGCTGCGGTTCAAGGACAGCAAGCGCTACACCGAGCGGCTGAAGGCAGCGCGCGCAGCGACGCATGAGCCGGATGCGCTGGTCAACGCGCGTGGCAAGATCGACGGGCACAAGGCGATCGTCGGAGTCCAGGACTTCGCGTTTATGGCGGGGTCGATGGGCATCGCCGTTGGTGCGGCGTTCGTCGCTGGCGTGCGCAAGGCAATCGCTGACAAGTGCCCGTACATCATCTTCACGGCGTCAGGTGGCGCACGGATGCAGGAGGCCGTGCTGTCGCTGATGCAGTTGCCGAAGACCACGGTTGCGCTTCAGGAGCTGAAGGAAGCGGGCCTGCCCTACGTCGTCGTGCTGACTGATCCGACGACTGGCGGCGTGACCGCGTCCTACGCGATGCTCGGCGACATCCAGATGGCGGAGCCGGGCGCGCTCATCGGTTTCGCCGGCCAGCGGGTGATCGAACAAACGATCCGCGAGAAATTGCCTGAGGGCTTCCAGCGCGCCGAATATCTGCTGGAGCATGGGATGATCGACATGGTCGTGCCGCGCTCGCAGCTGAAGGAGCGGCTGGCGCTGCTGATTTCATATCTGTGCCCGACGGAGAAAAAGAAGGCCGCCTGATGGCCGACTTCGCGCGGTCCGCGCACCCGGGCGTGCAGGCCCAGCTTGATCGCCTAAGCAAGACGTCGCCGGTCGGAGATCGCCTCGGACTGGAGCGGATTGCAGCGGTATTGGAGCGGCTCGGGCGGCCGCAGGACAAGCTCCCGCCGGTGTTCCATGTCGCTGGCACCAACGGCAAAGGCTCGACCTGCGCGTTCCTGCGCGCGGCATTCGAAGCAGACGGCAAGACGGTGCATATGTTCACCAGCCCGCACCTGGTGCGCTTCAACGAGCGCATCCGGGTCGCGGGCAAGCTGATCGAGGACGAGGATCTGTCGGCGCTCCTGACGGAGGTGATCGATGCTGGCGCCGGCATCGAGCCGAGCTTCTTCGAGGTGGCGGCGGCGGTCGCGCTTCTCGCTTTTTCGCGGACTCCGGCGGACGCGTGCATCCTGGAAGTCGGTTTAGGCGGGCGGCTGGACGCAACCAACGTAATCGAGAAGCCCGCGGTATGCGGCATCGCCAGCCTGGGGCTCGATCATCAGCAATTCCTGGGCAAGCGGATCGAGGACATAGCGGGGGAAAAAGCCGCGATCGCCAAGCCCGGCGTTCCGCTCGTCACGCAGCTCTACCCGACGCCGGTCGCCGCGCGGGTATGGCAAGTTGCCAAGGACAAAGGTGCAACTTGGCTGCCGCGTGGCGGGCAATGGGACGCGACCGTTCGGCAGGGGAAACTGCGCTATCGTGACAAACGCGGCGCGCTCGACCGGCCGCTCCCGACCTTGGCGGGTAAGCATCAGGCCCTGAATGCCGCGCTCGCCGTCGCGATGCTGCGGCACCAGCAGACGGTGGAGGTTTCGGACGCGGCGCTCACCGCAGCGATGACCCGGACGACTTGGCCCGCCCGGATGCAGCGCCTTTCCGACGGACCGCTAACGACGCTTACGCCCGCGGGAAGCGAACTGTGGCTAGACGGGGGGCACAACCCGTCGGCCGCCAAGGCCATCGCGGAGTTCGTCCAGCTCCGCTTCGGCAATGATTTGCCGCTGGTTTTGGTCTTCGCCAGCCTCGGCACGAAGGACCCGAAGGGCACGCTGTCACCGTTCCGCGGGCTTGCGAGCCAAGTGCTCACAGTACCGATCCCGGACCATGAATGCCGTGACCCCAACGACCTTGCCGATCTCGCCATTTCACTCGGTTTCCGCGCGCACGCGTTCGCAAATGTCGGGGATGCACTTCAGGCGTTAGCGGTACCGGCGCGGGTTCTAATCTTCGGCTCGCTCTATCTCGCGGGGCATGTCCTCGCCGCCAACGACGAGATTCCGGACTAGATTGTCCGGAGGCCGGTCAGTTCCTTCATCGCCCAATCGTACATTGGGCCGTTCGACGAGCGCGTATGGCGGTCGATAAAGCGCATCCTTTGCTCGACCTCTTCCAAGACCCGCACCGCTTCGCCCTTGCGACCGACCTTGAGCAGAAGCGCGGCGTAACGGCAGCGCGCTTCATCGCCAGGCAAGCGGTCCATGATCTCACCATAAAGCTCCAGCGCTTCATCATTGCGGCCCATATCCTCGAGGATGCGGCCGCGGAGCAGCTTCGTGCGGTCGATGTCCGACTGCCCGATCACCTTGGGCAGCGAATCCAGAACCGATAGCGCCTCGTCGTTCCGATCGTTCTGAAATAGTGACCGCGCCAGCTTCTCGCCTGTTCGGAAGTCGGGTCGCGCACCGGCCCCGCGTTGATACAGCGGAAGCGCCTCACTGTGGCGACCAAGCTCCGTCAGCGCATCGGCGACGCGGACGCGGTTCGCCATCGTATCGGCAATCTCGAGCTGGCCCTGAGCGGCACGAAGTTCACGCTCCGGATCCATCTTCTGAACGATCTGCTGCTTGGCCGAACGCACGTGCCGATTGTGCTGCAGCGTCGGCAGGATTTCGACGATGAAGTAGGCGATGGCGCTGACGACTGGCGCGATCAGCAGCGGGAAGATCCAGAACGTGCGTCCGTGGTTCCGGATAACGTGCACGATGCAATAGACCTGAAGGGCTATGATCGCGAGGTAGACGATCATCAGCTTGCCTTGGCGGGCTCGTCGACTTTGACTGCGGTATCGCGCTCTTCGCGGCGCGTTTGGGCGGCGGCGCGCATCCATTCGAGCACCACGAAGAGAATGGCAAAAGCGCCCGCGGCCGCAGTCCAGCGGAACACTGTCGCGTATCCGTAGGTATCGAAAGCCTCGCCCGCGATGCCGCGCCCGAGCGACCCGATCAGGAAGGTCAGCGACGACAGCAGTGCATATTGCACGGCCGTGAAACGCTTACTGACGATGCCGGAAATGTACGCCACGAACGAAGCTTGGGCGATGCCGGTTGATATGTTCTCGTAAGAGATGGCTAACAACAGCCGAACCATCCGCTCATCGAAGCCAAACCAGCCGAACAATTGCGTCAGCCCGACGGTGCCCGCGACAGCGTCGAGGCGCTGGCCGCCCTCGGCCAGGTCGGCATAAACGAAGTTGCCGAACACCGGCAGGATCGCGCCGATCAGGATTGTCGGCAGCCGCCCGATGCGCAGGAACAGATAGCCGCCTATCGAGATGCCGATCATCGTCATGATGATCCCGAACACCTTCGACGCGAACGCCACCTCGTCCTTCGAGTAGTGAAGGAAGTCGAGATAGAAGGGGAAGGCGAACGACGACCAGATATTGTAGCAGAGCGTGTAGGTCAGGATCAGGCCGATCACGATCAGCACCCCCCAACCAAGCCGGGCGGACAGCTCGCCAAGCGGCGCCACCAGCGACACGTAAAGATGATTCACGACGTTCCGGCCGGGCGAATGGAACGTGTCTTCGCCCGCAAGGACGTAGCGCTTGCGAGCGCGAAGCCAGTTGATGACCGCAGCCACGATCAGCGGCACCAGCACGGTCGCCATGATCACCCACGGACCATAATGCTTGGTGAAGTCCGCGACTGAGGGCTGCTTCTCGCCCGGCGCCGTCGTCAGCATCGACACCATGAACTGGCCGATGGTGAAGATGGCCCAAGCCCAGCTGATGCCCACGATAGCGAGGGCGATGGCGCGCGCTTTCGGATCGAGCGCGCCCGGCTCGGCAAGCTCCTTATGCAGCCGGTCAGCGTCTGGCCGCGGCGTGTCCGGCGCCTTTAGTGCGATGAGCGCGACGATGGCGATCAGTCCGCCCATCAGCAGATAGACGAGCGACCAGCTCATCCTCGCAGCAAGCACCAGCGCGATGGCGCCGCCGACAATCGAAGCGATGCGGTAGCCGAACTGGTAGATCGCCGAGAGCAGTTCCACCGGTGTGGTCTCGTCCGCAACGTCGATGCGCCACGCATCGACCGCGACGTCCTGCGTCGCCGAAGCCAGCGCCGCGATTACCGCGAAAATCGCGAACGTGCCGATGTTCGTGGTCGGGTTCGTCATCGCGAGACCGGCAAACCCGAGGATCATCACGACCTGGCAGAGCAGGATCCAGCTCTTGCGGCGGCCGATCCGCTCCAGGCCCGGAAGCTTCATCCGGTCGACGACCGGCGACCACAGGAATTTGAAGCTGTAGCTAAGCCCGATCCACGACAGCACGCCGATGGTCGCGAGGTTGATCTTGGCCTCGCCAAGCCAGGCATTGAGGGTGCCGATAAGCAGCGCGAAAGGCAGTCCGGACGAGAATCCGAACGCCAGCATCATCGAGGATTTGCGTGTTGCGAGTGCGGCCTTGAGGAGCTTCCAACCCTTCGGTCGCTGACCAGCCACGTATCTCTCCCCTCGCTTCGGTTTCAAATAACCTTAGCTTGGTTTCAGGTCGTGCCTAGCCCCGCGATGAACGAAGGCGTCACTCGGTCTCGACGATGTAAAGCTCGAGGCCTTTGACCGGTTTGACCGACTGGCCCTGCAGATGCCGGTCGATATTGTGCAGGGCCTGCTTCAAGCCACGCTCGGTGTACGGCTTGCGCAGGCAGCCGATGGCATGATTATTCGGTGCCGGCGGCTCGTGTCCGGTAGCGAGCAACGTCGGGATGCCTTTCACTCGGGCGTTTTTCGCAAGCTCGACGCCTTTGTCTTCGCCGTGCAGCCTGACGTCGGCGACCACCAGATGGATTTCGTGCTTGTCGAGATGAGCCAGCGCTTGCTCGAAATCGTCGAGCGTGGCGACGACCTCGTAACCGAAGTCCGCCAGCATCGTTTCAGTGTCGAACGCCGTCAGCGGCTCATCCTCGACAACGAGGATCCGCTTGACGATCCGCTTGCGCTTTCCGAACAGCATCGACACTCCCGGGTGATATTATGACTCCGCCTCCGCAACGAACGAAGCAAAATCGAGTGCCACGGCAACGCGGCAACCGCCCCGCCGTATCCCGCGCGCCACAACCGCGTGAGGGCGGCCCACAGCGCATCGCCAAATTGCTTGCCCGCGCCGGCATCGCATCGCGCCGCGAGATCGAGCGGATGATCGCAGACGGGCGCATCGCGATCAACGGCGAGAAGGTGACGACGCCGGCGACTTTGCTCGAGACATTGGAAGGCGTGACCTATGATGGGCGCCCAGTCCGGCCGGCTGCCGCGACCCGTCTCTATCGTTTCTATAAGCCGCAAGGCACCATCACGGCCGCGCACGATCCCAAGGGCCGCGCAACCATTTATGACCGACTGCCGAAGGGTTTACCGCGGCTGATGCCAGTCGGGCGTCTCGATTTCATGACCGAGGGCCTGCTGCTCCTGACAAACGACGGCGAGCTGAAGCGCCAGCTTGAGCTTCCTCGAACCGGCGTTGTCCGAACCTATCGCGCAAGGGCTTTCGGCTCGGTGACGCAGAACCAGCTCGAAGCGCTTGCCGAGGGCGTTACGATCGAGGGCGTTCGCTACGGCTCGATCAACGCCAATCTTGAACGCCGCACCGGCCGCAATTGCTGGATCGAGATGAGCCTTACCGAGGGCAAGAATCGCGAAGTTCGCCGGGTCCTGGAATATTTGGGTATGCAGGTCTCGCGGCTGATCCGCACGGCCTACGGCCCGTTCGGAGTTGATGGCCTCGATCCGGGAAATATCGATGAGATCGACAGCGAAGAGCTCGCCGAGTTTCGCCGGTCTCTCAAATGAGGATTATCGCCGGCGCATGGCGCGGCCGTCCGCTCGAGGTTCCGCCCGGACGCTCGACACGCCCCACGGCTGACCGTGCGCGGGAGACGCTGTTCTCGATGCTCGCCAGCCGGTTGGGCTCATTCCAGGATTTACGGGTGGCCGACCTGTTCGCGGGCTCAGGTGCCCTCGGGTTCGAGGCACTGTCGCGCGGGGCGGCGGCAGCGACATTCGTTGAGAAAGATGCCGCAGCGACCGCAATCATCAGGCGCAACGCCGACAAACTGGGAGCCGGCGACCGCGCCAAAGTGCTGCCGACGTCGGCATTCGCGCTTCCGAAGAGCGAGCCGTTCGATCTGATTTTCGCCGATCCTCCTTATGAAAAGGGCTCCGGCACCGCGGTTATCGGCGCTGTCGAGGGCGCCGACTGGCTATCGCTCGGGGGCTGGCTCAGCGTCGAAACTGAGCGCGGCGACCAGCTAAACCCCGGCAAGTTCACCGTCGAAGCGACCCGCGACGTCGGACGCGCTAGGCTTTGGTTGCTTTCGCGTCCTTCGCCGCTTTCTTGATCGCGTCGATCTCTTCGGTCAGTCGGCGCTTCACCGCGTCGGCGGCGGCTTTGCCGGCGGACTTCACCGCCTTGCCCGCGCCTTTGCTGCCCTTCGCGCCTTCGCGGCTGAAGCCTTCGGAAGCGAGAGCGGCAAGCGCCGAGGTCGCGGCCACCGCAACTAGGTCGGCGACCAGCGGGCTTTGAAGCAGCGAAACGAACGCCTCGCTTGCAGTATTCTTGGCGCTGCTGCCACGCGAGCTTGAGCTACCGCCCTTCGAACCGCTCTTCTTCGCCTTCGAACTTCCGCTCTTCTTGCCTGTCGCCTTCTTGGCCATCGCGCCTGATCTCCTGAAATCTTGAGTTTGGACGCTTAACTCTTCTCTTCAGCGCCGTATCCGCCCGCGGATGCAGAGTCACGGCTCGAACGCCTATGCGGGTTGCCCTCTAACTGCCTCTAGTCTAAGGCGCGCGGCGTCCGGCGGGCGCTCATTTTAGCATCCGCGGCAGCCCGTCCTTTGGCGAGCGCGTACGGTGGACCGGAATGCCCGGCCCCGGAACGCGCTTTTTCGCATGGAGCGGGTAGCCACTGTTGTTTGCTCGCGGGACGTCTTCAGCGCACGGTGCACTGGAGGCACGACATTGAACCAGGTCCGCATGTGAAGGCTCGCCACGGTGGCGTGTCACGCGGCAGGCCCGATTTTTGAAAGACCTATTTTCACATGGCAACCACGACATTCCCGACCCGCGACGATTTCGCGGCCCTCCTCAACGAAAGCCTGGGCGGCGAGAACGAAGCCTTCGAAGGCAAGGTGGTGAAGGGCACCGTCACCGGGATCGAGAACGACATGGCCGTGATCGACGTCGGCTTGAAGAGCGAGGGCCGCGTTGCCCTTCGCGAGTTCGCCGCGCCGGGCCAGAAGGCCGAAATCAAGATTGGCGATGAGGTCGAAGTTTACGTCGACCGCGTCGAGAACAGCGCCGGCGAAGCAATGCTGTCACGCGACCGCGCCCGCCGCGAAGCCGCGTGGGATAAGCTCGAAGGCGAATTCTCCGCCGGCAACCGCGTCGAAGGCGTGATCTTCGGCCGAGTGAAGGGCGGCTTCACCGTCGACCTCGGCGGCGCCGTTGCGTTCCTTCCGGGTTCGCAGGTCGACATCCGTCCGGTCCGCGACGTCCAGCCGCTGATGGACCTTCCGCAGCCCTTCCAGATCCTCAAGATGGATCGCCGTCGCGGCAACATTGTGGTGTCGCGCCGCGCCATCCTCGAAGAGACCCGCGCCGAACAGCGCAGCGGTCTCATCCAGTCGCTGGCGGAGGGCCAGGTCATTGAGGGCGTGGTCAAGAACATCACCGATTACGGTGCGTTCGTCGATCTCGGCGGCATCGACGGCCTGCTTCACGTCACCGACATTTCGTACAAGCGGGTCAATCACCCGTCCGAGGTTCTGAACATCGGCGACACGGTGAAGGTGCAGATCGTCCGCATCAACCGCGAGACGCAGCGCATCAGCCTCGGCATGAAGCAGCTTGAGAGCGATCCGTGGGAAGGCGCCGGCGCCAAGTATCCGGTTGGCGGCGTGTTCCGCGGCCGGGTGACGAACATCACCGAATATGGTGCCTTCGTCGAGCTCGAGGCCGGCATCGAAGGCCTGGTCCACGTCTCCGAAATGAGCTGGACCAAGAAGAACGTCCACCCCGGCAAGATCGTCAGCACGTCGCAGGAAGTCGACGTGAAGGTGCTCGAGGTCGACGAGGAAAAGCGCCGGATTTCGCTCGGTCTCAAGCAGGCTCAGCAGAACCCGTGGGAAGCGTTCGCCGAGAAGCATCCGGTCGGCAGCCAGGTCGAGGGCGAAGTCAAGAACGCCACCGAGTTTGGCCTGTTCATCGGCCTCGAGGGCGACGTCGACGGCATGGTCCACATGTCGGACATCGCCTGGGGCGTTTCGGGTGAGGAAGCTCTCAACCTCCACCACAAGGGCGAAACCGTGAAGGCGCAGGTTCTCGACGTCGATGTTGAGAAGGAGCGCATTTCGCTCGGCATGAAGCAGCTTGAGGGCGGCGGTGCCGGCGCTGGCGCTTCGACCGGCGGCGCGGCTTCGGCGGGCGGCGTCAAGAAGAACGACGTCGTCACCGTCACCGTACGCGCCGTTCAGGACGCCGGCCTCGACGTCCAGGTTGGCGACGATGGAGCGATCGGCTTCGTCAAGCGCGGCGACCTTGGCCGCGACCGCGACGAGCAGCGCGCCGAGCGCTTCCAGGTCGGCCAGAAGTTCGACGCGATGGTCATCGGTTTCGATCGTTCGAAGAAGCCGAACTTCTCGATCAAGGCGATGCAGATCGCCGAAGAGAAGCAGGCGGTTGCCCAATACGGTTCGTCCGACTCGGGCGCGTCGCTCGGCGACATTCTTGGTGCTGCGCTGAAGGAAGCTCAGGAATCCAAGGAAACGAAGTCCAAAAAGAAGAAGTAACGGTAAAGGCGGCACTAATCTGGATTAGTGCCGCCGAATCCCGCTTGCGCGGGCCGAACTTTCCTGACAGCACAATGCCAAGCGGCCTTCCCTGTGGGGGACATTGGGAGGCCGGCCACTCCTTTCCGCGGGGAAACCAATGATTCGGTCCGAATTGGTTCAGAAGCTGTGCGGCGATTTTCCTGACCTCACCCAGCGCGAGGTCGAAAGTGTCGTCGGAGCGATTTTCGATTCCATCACTGATCAGCTCGCCGAGGGTGGCCGGGTCGAGCTTCGAGGCTTCGGTGCTTTCTCGACGCGTCAGCGTGACGCCCGCGTCGGCCGCAATCCGCGTACCGGCGAATCGGTCTCGGTCGATGCCAAGCGCGTGCCCTATTTCAAACCGGGCAAGGAAATGCGCGAGCGGCTGAACTTAAGCGAAGTCACGGCGGAATAGCCTGACGCGCCCTACCGTCGTCAGAGCTGCCGAAGCGGACGTGGCGGAACGGTAGACGCTGGAGACTTAAAATCTTCTTCCCGATTGGGAGTGTGGGTTCGATTCCCACCGTCCGCACCAGCATTGAAAAGCAGGCAATTTCCTCCACTTCGGAGGGATAATTTGTTAAGCGTTCTCGGGTTAATTGGCCGATGTGTCTTCGGCGTCCAAACCGCACAGCGAAACGCAACCGCAACGCTCGCGCCTTTTGAACGCGCGTCGTGAAGCTTTCGTCCTCACTATTCTGATCGCCGCAGTGATGCTGCTTCTGTGGAACGGCAGCTCTTTCTTCGAGCATTTGCGCATCGCCGGCCCGCAGTTCGATCGCAACATTAAGATCGCAAGCACGGCACTGACCCTCAACGTCGCGCTGATCCTGTTCGGCTGGCGCCGCTACGTCGACCTGCAGCATGAAGCCGAACTTCGGGCCGATGGGGAACGCCGTGCGGCGGTGCTCGCCAGCACCGATTCCGCGACCGGGCTCTATAACCGCAAAGGCTTCGCCGATCACGCCGACGCAATGTCGCAACGTGCTGGCCAGGATGAGCAACTCGTTATCGTCTCGATCCAGATCCACCGGTTCAAGGCGGTCAACGACCAGCACGGTTACGACATGGGCGATCGCCTTTTGCGCGAAATCGCTGCTTCGCTGACGGACGCGCTTGGATCGACTTCGGTGATTGCTCGCCTGAGCGGCGACGAATTCGCGGTCGCTTTCACGCTTCCTCAGGCTGAGCTTGCGCGTGCAGACTTGGTGGCGGACGCCGCCCTACGCGCGATCACCCGTCCCTATTTGCTGGACGAGCGAATGATTCAGGTCGGCGCATTCGCAGGCATCGCCGCAGCATCGGCGTCAGACGTCCGAATCCCTGACCTACTTCGGCGCGCCGACATCGCAATGGACCGCGCCAAGTCCGGCCGTGTCGCTCGGCCCGTCTGGTTCGACGCCGGTATGGAGCGTGCGCTCATCGCTCAGGGCGAGATCGAGCAAGGCATCCGCTTCGGCCTCGAACACGATCAGTTCGTCCCTTACTTCGAGCCGCAGGTCGATCTTTCCACCGGCGAGATCGTCGGGTTCGAAGTGCTCGCACGCTGGAACCACCCGCTTTCGGGAATCATATCGCCCGACGTCTTCATTCCAATCGCGGAAGAAATTGGCGTCATTGGCCGCCTGTCGGAGCAGGTGATCGGCGAAGCGCTTCGTCAGTCCGCTTTATGGGATCAGTCGCTGAAGATCTCGGTGAATATCTCCCCGACGCAGTTTGCCGACGGCTGGCTCGCACAGCGCATCGTCCGAATGCTGTCGGAAAGCGGTTTTCCAGCCGAACGACTGGTGGTTGAGGTAACCGAGAGCTCTTTGTTTGCTGATCTTGAACTGGCTCGATCAATCGTGACCAGCCTCAAAAATCAGGGCATCCGCCTGGCGCTCGACGATTTCGGCACGGGCTTCTCCTCGCTGGCCCACCTCCGTTCGCTGCCCTTCGACGTCATCAAGATCGACCGCAGCTTCGTCACCAACATCCACGAGAACAAGGAAAGCATGGCGATCGTGCGTGCGGTGACGACTCTGGCCAGCGCACTCTCCGTCCCCGTCTGCGTCGAAGGCATCGAAAACGAGGCCGCTTATGAGGCGGTGGTGATGCTCGGCTGCCAGGTCGGCCAGGGCTGGTATTTCGGCAAGGCAATGCCGTCGGAGCAAGCCGCCGAGCTTCTCACCTCGCGAGCCCCGCGGTCCGAAGAGCCACCGCTCAGCGCGGCCGGCTAAGACTCCTAAGATAAGGCGATGGTGTCGCGTCCCACCGTGGGACGTGCGGAGCCGTTCGCCCAACAAGATTGTTGAACATGGTAAAAGCCGCGTTAGGATTTTGCCATGTCGTTTGTTCGGCAAGCTTTTGGACTAGACCCGCGCGCCTTCGGACGCAGGTTCGAAGATGCGTCCGATTGGCCGCCAGTGCCGCGCGCGCCGCGTTCGCTCATTAGCAATGACTTGAAATTGTTCGCCGCCACGTTCCTCGGCGGCTTCGTTTTCGTCTCCGTCTACCTCGCCTGATCAATCGTAACTTCCCGACTCGTTCGGAAAGCACTAGTTGCGCGCTGCCTTCAGCGAGGGAGAAACCTATGACCGCGTTCAACGCAGTGCGCTTCAAGGTGAAACCGGGCCGCGACGAAGAATTTCTCGAGGCTCACCGTCAGGTTGATCGGGAATGGCCGGGGCTCAATCGGGTCAACCTCATCCAGACGGGCGACCATTCCTACTGCATCATCGGCGAGTGGCAGGACATGGACAGCCTGGCCGCCGCGCGACCGCACATGCTCTCGACGCTCGACAGCTTCCGCGACACGCTTGAGGAGGTCTCGGAGGGGAACGTCACGGATCCCGTCTCAGGCCCCGTGGTGCTCGAGCTGAAATAGCTCAGTCGCAGGCGAGGTGAAGCTTCCAGCCTAGCCACGCCGCGACAAGGCACATTGAAGCGACGAGCAAGAGTTGCCCCACCGGGCCGACTCCCAGGCTGCTCAAGGCAAACGCCAGCAGCGAGCCGATCACCATTGCGCCCGAATTGACGATATTATTGGCTGCGACCGTTCGCGCAGTCTCGGTCTTCGGGACCGTGGTCGTCAGAAACGCGTAGAGCGGCACCACGAACATGCCGCCAGTGATGGACACGCCCAAAAGTGCGACGATCATCAGACCTGCCAGCGGATGGAAGATGAAATTGCCGAGTGTCGTGAGGTCGGGACCGCGCTTGCCCCACGCGAGCGCAACGAAATGGAGCAACAGCACGAAAACGCCCATGGCGACGACCGATGCCGGAGCAAATCTAGCAGAGACTTCGCTCTTAAGGAGGCGATTGATCAGCACTGAGCCAATGGCGATGCCGACAGAGAAAATGCCGATGAAAAGACTCGCGACGCGCTCGTCAGCGCCAAGGACATTCTTCACGAGCGGCGGGAAAATGATGATCAGCACGGCGCCGATCGTCCAGAAGAAGCTGATCGCCAGGATCGCCAGGAAGAGACGTCGAATATGCATTGTGCCGCTGACAAGTGCGATCGACGCCCGAAGGATGTGCCAGTTGAACGGAATCCGCTCGGCCGCCGGCGGCGCTGGTGGAACCTGTCGTCCGGTCAGGAAGCCAAGGACAGCGATCCCCACGGTGGCCGCAGCGGCAATCTCAGGCGTCGGCGCTAGGACGCCCGCGAGGATCGTGCCACCCAGAATGGCGAGATACGTCCCCGCCTCGACCAGCCCCGTTCCGCCGAGCACTTCATCCCTTTGAAGGTGCTGCGGCAGGATGGCGTATTTGATCGGCCCAAAGAAGGTCGAGTGCACGCCCATCGCGAATACAGCCGCCAGCATCAGGAACTTGCTCGCGAGCATGATCCCGGCACCACCCAAGATCATGATTCCGATTTCCGCGAACTTGATGATCCGGATCAGCCGCGACTTATCGTGGTCGTCGGCGAGTTGCCCCGACAGTGCCGAGAGCAGGAAGAAGGGGAGAATGAACAGCCCCTGCGCGATTGCGCTGAACTGGAACTCCTTCGCCGGGTCACGAAGCAGTTGGTAGGTAACGAACAATACGACCGCCTGCTTGAACAGGCTGTCGTTGAACGCTCCGAGGAACTGTGTCGAAAACAGCGGCATGAACCGCCGCGAGCGAAGCAGATGACCGACGTTCTGGATCAAGGAAGAAGCGAGGCAACAACCATGGGGAGCGAAGGCATAGCCAGCTTTGCGCGCCGCTCCAAACCATATAACGACCCTGTCCTAGAACGATGCTGTCACTGCCCAACCTACTGACGCTGTCACGCATTCTCGCGGTGCCGATCCTGGTCTTCCTGCTGTGGAAGCCGGCACCGTGGGATTACGGCATAACGTTCGTCCTCTACTGCATCGTCGGCATCACCGATTATTTCGACGGCTACTTAGCGCGTGCACAAGGCTCGATATCTAAACTCGGCCAGTTCCTCGATCCGATCGCCGACAAGATCGTGGTCGCCGCGGTGATCATCATGCTCTGCGCCAGCCGCAAGGCCGACGGCGACGCGCCAATCATTCAGGACTTCAACATCATCCCGGCCTTGATCATCCTGTTGCGCGAGATCATCGTTTCCGGCCTTCGCGAGTTTCTCGCCGAGCTCAAAGTCTCCGTTCCGGTCAGCCGCCTCGCCAAATGGAAGACGACTTTCCAGCTCGTCTCTCTAGGCGCGCTGATCCTCGGAGGCGCAGTACCCGGACAGCCCTGGGTCCATTCGGTCGGCGTTGTCAGCCTGTGGGCGGCGGCCGCACTGACCTGCGTCACCGGCCACGATTATCTTCGTACCGGCCTTCGCCACATGGACTAAGCCCTTGAAGGGCTCCAGTTATCGATTTTCCGACTTTCACTGACGAACTTTCCTCGTTTCCGCTGCTTCATTGTCGGGCCTAGGGCACGCTCGAACAGCTACGTGAGGAGAGGCAGTGATGGACGCGAAGACCGGTGAGATGGGCGGATGCCCGATGGGGCACGGCGACGGTGGTGTTCGCGCGCTCCTCGGCCGGACCAACAAGGATTGGTGGCCAGAGATGCTGGCGACGGAGATCCTCAATCCCAACGGCGCGACCAATCCTCTCGGCGATGACTTCGACTACGCCGAAGCGTTCAAGAAGCTCGACTATCAGGGCCTGAAGAACGACCTCACCGCGCTGATGACCGACAGCCAGCCCTGGTGGCCGGCGGACTACGGTCACTATGGCCCCTTCTTCATTCGCATGGCCTGGCACGCAGCTGGGACGTACCGCACCGCCGACGGACGCGGCGGCGCCAACAGCGGCCAGCAGCGCTTCGCTCCCCTCGATAGCTGGCCGGACAACGGCAACCTCGACAAGGCTCGCCGCCTGCTGTGGCCGATCAAGCAGAAGTACGGGAACAACATCAGCTGGGCCGACCTCTTCATCCTGGCCGGCAATGTCGCGATCGAGAGCATGGGCGGCCCGACCTTCGGCTTCGGCGGCGGCCGCGCCGATGTGTTCGAACCCGAACGCGACATCTATTGGGGCTCCGAAGACAAATGGGTGAACCAGGGAGTCCAGACCCGCATTTCGCCCGAACATGGCTTCCACGCGCTCGAAGGGCCGCTGGCAGCGATCCAGATGGGCCTCATCTACGTTAATCCCGAAGGGCCGCAGGGCAACCCGCATGACGACGAGGGCATGGCCCGCGACATGAAGGAAACCTTCGCCCGCATGGCCATGGACCATGAAGAGACCGTCGCGCTGACTGCGGGCGGCCACACCTTCGGCAAGGCGCACGGCAACGGCGACGCATCGCTGCTCGGCTCAGCCCCCTCGGGTGCCGACCTCGCGGCGCAGGGCTTCGGCTGGGTCAGCGGCCATGAGAGCGGCGGCATTGGCGAGCATACCGTCACCAGCGGCATCGAAGGCGCCTGGACCAACACGCCAGACAAATGGACGGAGAACTATTTCCGGCTTTTGCTCGATTACGATTACGAGTTGGTGCAGTCGCCCGCGGGCGCCAATCAGTGGCAGCCGATCAACCAGAAAGAAGAAGACATGGCGCCGGCCGCCTGGGACCCGAACAAGAAGGTCCCGACGATGATGACGACCGCCGACATGGCCTTGAAGCGCGACCCGGAATTCCGCGCCATCAGCGAGAAGTTCCGCAATGACCACGAAGCGTTCAAGGACGCCTTCGCTCGCGCCTGGTTCAAGCTGACCCACCGCGACATGGGTCCGAAGGTCCGTTACCTCGGGCCCGAAGTCCCCGCGGAAGATCTGATCTGGCAGGACCCGATCCCGGCCGGCACCAAGCCGTCGGATGCAGATGTCGCTGCGGTGAAGCAGAAGATCGCCGACAGTGGCCTGACCGTCAGCCAGCTGGTGAAGACCGCTTGGGCGTCGGCCTCGACCTATCGCAAGTCGGACCATCGCGGCGGCGCGAATGGCGCGCGTATCCGCCTCGCGCCACAGAAGGATTGGGAGGTCAACGAACCCGCCGAACTGAAAAAGGTGCTCGACACACTCGATGGTCTTCGCGGCAACCTAAGCCTGGCGGACGCGATCGTGCTCGGCGGCGTGGTTGGTCTTGAGAAGGCAGGCGCTCGCAACGTACCGTTCGTCGGCGGACGCGGCGACGCGACCACGGAGCAGACCGATGCCGACAGCTTCAAATGGCTGGAGCCCGAGGCTGACGCTTTCCGCAACTACGTTGGCAAGAAAAAGCTCGCGGTGAAAACTGAGGAAATGATGCTCGACCGCGCGAGCCTGCTCGGCTTGTCGGTTCCCGAGATGACGGTGCTGATCGGTGGCCTCAGGGTGCTCGGCGCTAACCATGGCGAGCGCGGCCACGGCCACTTCACGAAGCGCTCGGGCCAGCTGACCAACGACTATTTCCTCAACCTGCTCGACATGACCAACGTGTGGAAAGCTGTCGAGGGCAGCAATGACGAGGAATATGTCGCAACCGACCGTGCCGGCGGCGGAGAGACCTGGCGAGGCACGCGTGCGGACCTGATCTTCGGATCGAATGCCGAACTGCGCGCAGTTGCAGAGGTCTACGCCCAGAAGGACGGGCAAGAGAAATTCGTTCGCGACTTCGTCAAAGCCTGGACCAAGGTCATGAACGCCGATCGCTTCGACCTTGCAGCGAGCACCGCTCAGCAGACTGCGACTGAGCGGCCGCTCGAACCGGCCAAGTAGACCCGCGTTTCCGGCCGCGGCGCCCAGCCCTCCCCACTCCCCTCGGGCGCCGCGGCAAATGGGGTCAGGCC
>Ga0268266_10001838_pt1 | contig 23978 bp, 24 predicted proteins | sample KBSS13metaG_FD_190356 | JGI IMG/M metagenome (GOLD analysis project Ga0268266, IMG submission 190356) | Switchgrass rhizosphere microbial communities from Kellogg Biological Station, Michigan, USA - KBS S1-3 metaG (SPAdes) (version 2) | ecosystem: Host-associated > Plants > Roots > Rhizosphere... | reverse complement strand
TAGCGGGGCGCGATCGGCCGCTGCGGCAGATCGCGCCCCGCTAGTACGGCTCGCGGTACATCGACGGCTTGGCCACATAGAGGCCGTCGAACAGCGCATTCGGCGTCGGCCCGCGGCGATAGGGCTGGGCGGCGCGGGTCTGCATGATCCCCTCGCGTTCCCGCAGGTGGTACATGCTCTCGCGGCGGCCGGTGTAGTCCAGCGGCTGGCGCAGCATCCAGATGATCCCCTCGGCCGCCACCTCGGTCGGCTCCCAGTCGCCCCGGTCGGCGCCCGGCGTATTGGCCACGAAGCCTTCCGAGGCCACCGGGACGTCGATGCGGAAGCAGTTCACCGCGATCCCCATGGGGTGCAGCTCGCGCGCCGCGTCCAGCGTCAGGTGCTCCAGCGCGATCTTGGAGGTGCCGTAGGCGATGCCGTCGGGCAGCGGCACCATCGCGGCCATGGAGGAGACGTTGACGATGCCGCCGCCGCCGCGCTTGGCCATGTGCGGGTAGGCCTCGCGGATCGCGATGTAGGGCGCCCAGTAGTTCACGTTCATCGTCAGCTCGTGACGGTGGATCGGCTGGTCGAGGCCGCCCACGAAGGTCACCGCGGCGTTGTTGACAAGGATGTCGACCCCGCCGAACGCCTCGACGGTCCGCGCCACCATGGCCGCGACGTCCGCCCGGTCGGCGAGGTTGGTGGGAACGGCGAGGCCGCGAACCCCTTCGGCCTCCACCCGCGCCACGGTCTCGTCGAGCGTGCCGGCGGTCTTCTGCGGGGCCTCCCGGGTGGAGCGCGCGGCGCAGGCCACGTGCGCGCCGGCCTTGGCCAGCGCCACCGCCGTCGCGGCGCCGACGCCGCGGCTGGCCCCGGTCACGATCGCCACCTTGCCCTTGAGGTCCATGTCGCCGTCTCCCTGTGTTGTGCGGCCACCATAGAGGCGATTGCTGAGCGGCGGGCAGGGGATCTAGTCTGTCGGGAAGCCTCAGCCGAAAAGAGCACATGAGGGAAGGACCTCAGGGATGAAGTGGGGGATCACCTTCGCCAGCACGGGTTTTCCGGACCCGGAGGCGGCTGTCGCCATGGCTCAGGCGGCGGAGGAGAACGGCTTCGAATCCCTCTGGTGCCCTGAGCATGTCGTGATGTCGAAGGGCCCGGACGCGACGCCCTACCGCGGCGTGACCGACGGCAAGATGGACCGGCTCGCGCGCCGCGGCGGCATCCCCGATCCGCTGATCTGGCTGGCCTTCGTCGCCTCGGCGACCAGGACGATCCGGCTCGCCACCAACGTCCTGGTGCTGCCCGAGCACCAGCCGGTGGTCTTCGCCAAGGCGGCGGCCACGCTCGATCACCTGTCCGGCGGGCGCGTGGCGTTCGGCATCGGCGTCGGCATGTTCCCGGAGGAGTACGCCGCCGTCGGCATGGAGTTCAAAAACCGCGGCAAGCGGATGGACGAGTACATCGACGCCATCCGCGTGCTCTGGCGCGACGACGTCGCCACCTTCCACGGCCAGTATGTGAGCTTCGAGCAGATGGAATGCCGGCCCTGGCCGGTGAACCGCGCCATTCCGCTGCACATCGGCGGCGCCTCCGACGCCGCGATTAGGCGCGCCGCGCAGAAGGGCGACGGCTATTTCCCCTTCGTCTATCCCGACCAGGAGCTGAAGGTGGTCCTGCCGCAGCTGATCGACCGCGTCCGCAATGAGGCCCGCGCCTTCGGCCGCGCCCCCGACCAGCTGGAGTTCACCTCCGGCGGCGCCCGCACGGTCGAAGAGGCCAAGTGGTACGCCGAGGTCGGCGTGCACCGCATCACTCTCGCCATTCGCGGCAAAACCATCGCGGAGGTGAGGGACGAACTGCGCCGCTTCGCGGACCAGGTGATCTCCAAGACCACCGCGCTGTGAGCCGCGGGCTCAGAGCGGCGGACGGCGCGCGTGCCAGGTGGTCGCCGCGCGTGGCAAGCGAATGACGTCCGCCGAGGTTCGCGCTTCTCTTACAAGCTGCGGAGAACGGGATTGACGCTGGGGCGAGGTTTACGATCATCCTCATGAGACCGATAAGGCCGGCGAGCGGCCAAGGGAGGATGCGGGCGTGGGCTTCTATTCGCGCTACGTGCTGCCGAACATCATCGCCTGCGGCTGCGCGACGCCTTCGCTGAGAGAGCGGCGCGCCGGGATCGTGCCGGACGCTGCCGGCGTGGTGCTGGAGCTGGGGTTCGGCTCGGGCTTGAACCTTCCGTTCTACGACCCGGCGAAGGTGACGAAGGTGTACGCCCTGGAGCCGGAGCCAGGGATGCTGGTCAAGGCGCGCCGCAAGGCCGCCGCCGCCGCGCTGCCGGTGGAGGTGCTGGCGGAGAAGGCGGAGGCGCTTTCCCTGCCGGAGGGCAGCGTCGACACCGTGCTGGTCACCTTCGCGCTGTGCACCATTCCGGATGCGGTGGTTGCCCTGGCCGGCGCGCGGCGATCGCTGAAGCCTGGCGGGCGGCTGTTGTTCTGCGAGCACGGCCGCGCGCCGGACGCGGATGTCGCGCGCACGCAGGACAAGCTCGACGCGACCTGGGGGCGATTGTTCGGCGGCTGCCACCTGACCCGCGACATCCCCGCGCTGGTCCGCGCCGCCGGCTACAGGATCGAGCGGCTGGACGAAGGCTACATGCCGAAATCGCCGCGCTTTGCAGGCTACACCTACCGCGGCGTCGCGGCGCCGGGCTGATGCCCGCGGCCTTCACCGTGGGGATCGACATTCACTAAGTTGTTGAAAAGTGGTGGGTGTACAAGGATTCGAACCTTGGACCCGCTGATTAAGAGGCGACTTATACTTCGCTTCATTCCGCTTCAACTTGCATCATATTGTCCATAGAAATTTGGTTTGTCGAATCTTTTCCTGCGCACGTCGCTTCAGGTCGCTGCAAATCTGTCCGGGCAATCTCGGGCGTCCGATGCCCCCATGTTCCCCGCCGGACGGACGCTGTGCAGGCGGGGCAACAGAGCGATTGGAAGAAGCGGGCGGCGTCACGTAATTACGTGAGAGCTAAAATCCAGGGTGTGGATTCCGCCAGTTGGTGGGGGCAACTGGACCAAAGGGTGGTCCACAAGGCCCCCGGTTATGTTTGCAGAAATCGCGAGCCTCGTCAGGATGAACCTTTCGGTTTCAGGCTCGTGTCGAGCGACAGTTCATCTTTGAGATGCCGAAAAACTTGTGATTATTGAAATGCCATCAGCTTTTGGATGGCACATGCGCAAGGCCCTCACCGACAAGACCCTCGACGCTCTGAAGCCCGCGGAACGGCGATATGAGGTTCACGACCTCCATTGTCCGGGCCTCAGCGTCCGCGTCTCTCCCGAGGGGCGGAAGACCTTCACCATCAAGTACCGCTACGGGCCGAAGCAGAAGCGACAAACGATCGGCGTCTATCCGCGCTATACCCTGGCCGAAGCCCGCGCCAAGGCGATGGCCGCGCTGCGCCAAGTCGATGACGGGGTCGATCCGCAGAGCCGGCGGCGTCAACCGGATCTCCAAGTGGAGGCCGTCTGCAGTGCATTCGTCGAGCAGTACGCAAAGCCGCGAAACCGCAATTGGCGTGAGGTGGAGCGCGTGCTGGAGCGGGAATTCATCCCGCGCTGCGGGCAGATGGAGATTGGAGACATCCATCGCGCTGACGTGCTGGAGGTGTTGGATGCCGCCATTGCCCGGGGAGCGGGCTATCAGGCGAACCGGATCCTCGCGACGGTGCGGAAGCTGTTCAACTGGTGCGTCGAACGGGGAATTTTGGAGGTCAGCCCGATCAACGGCCTCAAGGCCCCGGCGAAGGAAAAGTCGCGGGACCGGGTCCTGGAGGATGACGAGATCAAACGCCTGCTGGCGGCGTGTCGTAACGAGGCCTACCCATTCCGCCACTACGTGCCGCTCCTGCTGGCGACCGCCCAGCGCCGTGCCGAAACCGCGGCGATGCGGTGGGACGAGATCGATCTTGAAGCCGGGACGTGGGTCATTCCGGCCGAGAATGCGAAGAACGGCAAACCGCATGTCGTTCCGCTGAGCGATTTCGCTGTCCGCGTCCTGAAAGACATGCCCAGGTTCGCGAACTCACCCTACGTCTTTACGACCACCCGCGAGTCGCCGATCAGCGGGTTTACTAAGGCGCTGAAGCGCGTCTCCGAGGCATCCGAGACAACCGGCTGGCGCTTCCACGACCTGCGCCGGACGGCGGCTTCAGGTATGGCGCGGGCCGGAGTTGCGCCCTACGTCGTCGAGAAGGTGCTGAACCACATCAGCGGGACGATCTCGGGTGTGGCTGCGGTTTATAACCGCTATGGCTATGACGCTGAGAAGCGCGAGGCGTTGGAGAAGTGGGGAGCCTTCCTTGAGCGTCAGGACACTGCACCGCCCGCCTGAGACACGTATCGATATCGCTGATGCAGCCGACTCAGTGGGTCGACGCTTTCACGGTGCCGCTTGGAGAAGCGACGATCCTAAGATGCTCGCCTACCCAGAAGGCGAAGCGCCTGACGTTGAAGCGTGGGCCAGGGCCGACAACGTTCAGCGACTACTAGAAGGCTACATCACGTCGGGGGTCGTGACGGCCTACATGGCGACCGACGACGCATTGACCGACATTCCGACTCATTGGGTGACATCCTCCTCGTTCGCCTTGTGCATACGCACCGCCTGCTTTCGTGTGTGGTCCGATGAGTGGGAAACACTCTTGGTCGATGCATCGGACTTGTCCGCGGTGCTCGCGCCAACGGGCACCCCTCGCAAGAAACACAGCTTCGAATGGAAGCCCCTCGTTCACGAGGCGTGGAAATACGCGCTATCGCAACCGGAGGTACCCACGAACGCGGCCGTGGTCAGCCACGTCGGCAGCTGGGCATCATTGCAGGGCTTTGATGTGCCCGAAGCTTCGGCTCTTGCCGAGGTCGCCAAGGAAGTCATCGATTTCCTTCGGGGAAGCAGGAAACTTTTGAATTCAGGAAGTTTGGACGCTTCGGCCGATCAAGCTGAATAGGTCTCGGCTCCTCTCAACAGGAGGAGCCATACATGGGCCCGCTACTCTACGATCGAACCGACTTACGTCGGCGCGGCATCAAGCTGAGCGCCAGTTCTCTTCTCAGATTCGAAGCCTCCGGCCGCTTCCCGAAGCGCGTCCGCCTCGGCGACCATTCTGTCGCGTGGGTGGCGACGGAGATCGACGCGTATGTCGCGGATCTCGCCCGTGCTCGCTGGAGCCGCCGATGATGACGGTTGTCATTTTTCACGAAGGGCAAGATGCGGAGACGGGCGTGCCGCGCCTCTTCCAGGTCACGCTCGAGGTCAGGGACTATGCGCACCTGTCCGAGATCGCTGCGGAGATCCACAGCCGTTATCTGCTGGTGGAGGGGCGCAATGACTGAGCGCCTCTCTGACAGGGCTCGTCGCAAGCTGAAGGTGGCGCGCGCGGCCATTGAAGCGGGGATGGGCGTGATCGCCATCCAATCCCGATCGAAGCGGCCGGACGTGCGCTTCTCACAAAGCGGGAGCAAAAGCGCCACGACCGATGTGGACGAGGTCCGTTCCTGGCTTCGGGATGACGACTGCATAAATCTGGCTGCCGTCGTCCTTGGCACGGACATCTTGGTGGTCGACGTGGACGGGCCGGAAGGCGAGTCCGCGCTGGACCAGTTGGGCCCGCTTCCACCGACCAGGGAGACCATAACGCGCGATGGTCGTCACTTGTTCTTCAACCACCAGGGACGGGTGAAGGGTAGCCGGATCGGCTTTGCACCCAAGCTTGACCTGATCGTTTCCGGGTACGTCCTGCTGCCAAAAAGCATCCACCCGGACGGCGGCCGCTACAGGTCCGAGGACTTTGACGCGGCGATCGCTGACCTGCCCGAGGCGGCGATCTCGGCCATCAACGCCCGGAGAAAGGCGGAGGCCAAAGCCGAGAAGTCCAAGGTCATTGCCGAGGGCAATCGTGACAACCAGCTCACGAGTCTTGCGGGCTCGTTCCGTCGGCAGGGCTTCGAGGGCGAGGTGATCCATACCGCGCTGACCGCCGTAAACGACGCCCATTGCCGGCCGCCTCTCCCGCAGAGCACGGTCGACAAGATCGTCCGTAGCATCATGACCTACGATGCCGCTGACGAGGGTCTGTTCGAGACGATGGCGAATGTCACGCCGCGCGATGTGGATTTCCTGTGGGAGCCCTACTTCGTTCGCGGGGCGATCAATCTCCTGGAGGGCGACCCAAACGTCGGGAAAACGTACCTGCTGTGCGAGATCGCCGCGGCCATTTCAGCGGGACGTCCGTTGCCGGGCCAGCGGAAGGCCGAGCCGGGCAACGTCTTGTTCCTGAGCGCCGAGGACGACCCCGAGACCACGTTGGTCCGGCGGCTGATCCGCATGGGCGCCGACCTGGAACGGATCACCTTCTTGACGAAGTTCCTGCGCCTTGAGGAGGAGGTGTTGGGCTGGATCGAAAAGCACATCGAGGACGAAGGCATTGCGCTTGCGATCCTCGACCCGCTTCTGGCCTACATGCAGGGCGGGATCGACATGAACAAGGCGAACGAGACCCGCCCTTTCATGGCCCGCTTGGCCGAACTCGCCAAAGCCAAGAACGTGACGATCATCGGCCTTAGGCACCTGAACAAGAGCGACAAGGACAAGGCCATCTTCCGGGGCCTCGGGTCCATCGACATAACCGCGGCGTCGCGCTCAGCCGTGCTCGTAGGCGAGCATCCGGAAGATCCGGCGATCAGGGCGATGGTCCACATAAAGCACAACCTGTCGCCTCAGGGGCCTACGCAGCTTTATGAGCTGACGGGCGGCAACCGCGACGAGGGCAGGGTGCCGAAGGTCTCATGGCGGGGCGAATCCGACCTCGGGCCAGACGACTTCGCAAGGGCCGCACCTAAGCCGGGGCGACCAGACAACGCCATCTCCGAGGCGAAGCAATTCCTTCTTCTCCGGTTGGCGGGCGGTGAAGCGGTCCCCATCCAGACGGTGATTACGGACGGGGATCGGCGCTCATTTTCAGAGCGCACGCTTCGGCGCGCCGCAAGGGAGTTGGGCGTGGAAAAGGTGGGCCGGAGCTGGAAACTGGCCAAAACGTCCCCGTAGGTCAGTTCTGGCCGGTTTGGCCTCAGATCGCGGCCGGGGAGGCGGTGAGCGCCTTACGCGCTTCCGCCAATCCCTTTGATCCGGAGGGCCATTCCCAGGGTTGCCGCGGGGCACGGTCCTTGGCGAGGTTGGGGTACTCGGCCTTCTTTTTCGCTGCTAGGCGCAGCATCATCCTGGCGTCGCGGGGATCGACCTTCAGCTCCTTGCAGAGGTCGTTCAGCGTGACATTTTTCGTCGGGTCGTCGGGTCGTCGGTCATGATGGTCGTCTCCTTCGGTTGACCATCGAGACCATTAAGATGGTGTCTGAGCGCTCGTCAGGAGAAATCCCGACGCGTGCGAAAGGCGAGTTAGAACGGTTGATGCAGGGTACCGACTCGGTGCCCGCACCGAATCGGTGTGACTCACTAATCCCCTCGCGTCGATCGCGGGTTCACGGTATGTTCTACGCATGGTGCGCACGCTTCGCCTCAGAGATCCCGTTCACGGCTTGATCGTGTTCAAGCCGCGCGATCCTGTGGACCAGCTAGCTTGGCGACTTTTGAATGCACCGGAGTTCCAGCGCCTGAGGCGTATCAAACAGCTCGGTGTTTCCGAGTTCGTTTTCCCTGGCGCAACTCATACCCGGTTCGCCCATTGCATAGGCGTTTTCCACACCGCTCGCATGCTGGTCCAAGTGATCGAGCGCGAACTCGCGGAAAAAGGCGAAGGCCCGGATAGTTATCGAGAGAAGGTCGCGGTGATAGCGGCCCTTCTGCATGACATTGGGCATGGTCCATTCAGCCATGCTTTCGAGCACGCCTATGCGAGTGTTCGTAAAGCACGCGGGCTTTCTGAAGAAAAAAGTCACGAAGAATGGACGGCCGAGATAATTCGCGATCCGGGCGGAGGCATTCGCCCTTTGCTTGATCAGTTCTCTGCAGAACATGCCGAAGGTAGGCCTTTTGCGGAGGATATCGCCGATCTCCTGACGCGCGAAAATCCCGCTGATATCTATCATGCGATCGTATCCAGCTCGTTCGACGCTGACCGACTTGATTATTTGCGTCGTGATCGACTGATGACCGGATCTGGCGCGGGAGCCATCGATTTTGATTGGCTTCTCGACAACCTCACCGTTTCAGATATCGACGCAGGCGTCGATGATGAAGGCCTCGATACCGGTATGACAACCCCAAGCTTTTGCTTGAGGGAGCGGGCTCTTCAGGCCGCCGAGGCTTTCGTCCTGGCCAGATATCATCTGTATTCCCAAGTCTATCTTCACAAGACAACGCGCTGTGTCGAGGTGATGATCGATGCGACGTTAGCGCGATTTGCGCGGCTATGTTCGGAAGGGCTTGTTGAAAGTAGCGGCGTTCCCGAGTCCCATCCTTTCGCAGCCTTTTTCATGACTGGTGGCGATACCCTTCAGAACTATCTTCGGCTCGACGACTCGCTGGCATGGTCCGCGCTCGCAATGATGCGCAGCGGCAGCGACGCCAAATTGGCTGAGCTAGCGGGGCGAATTCTGGATCGGCGATTGTACAAAGTGCTCGATATGAATGCCGCCTATGAAGATCCGGAGCCACGACGTCGAGCGACGGTGCGTATTCGCAAGCGAAGTGCTCAGTTCGACCCGCTAGATATTTTGTCGGAAGCTCCGCGCGTATCGGCATACGGCGAAGGAGGAGCAGATGACACCAAGGCTCATAAGCGCCTGATGATTGTAAACATGGATGGGACCATTTCCGAGATAACTCGAAAATCTCCCGTTATTAATGCCCTGGAAACTAAGACGTTGCAGCGTTTCTTTTTTAGTGACGAATCGCTGCGGGACGAAATGAGCAGAGGAGGATGACAAGTGCCGGAACCTGAGCAACTCATCACTTCTGTGTTGGCGTCAGCTGGCGGTGAGATCGTTGGGCGTGTCAGGCTACAGAAGGTTGTGTACCTTCTGGATCAGCTAGGCCTGAACACAGGGTTTTCTTATTCGTACCATCACTACGGCCCGTACTCGGCTGACTTGGTGGATGCCGTCGATGGCGCGAAGGCTTTTCGGCTAATTGAGGAGCAAACGCGGCACCGTCGTTCGGACGGCGTGCCGTTCAGTGTCTACAAACTGGCACCCAATTGTGAGCTAGATGAACTCGGAGAGCTTGGGGCTTTGCGGCTTCGGTCTTCAGTTGATCTGATGAGCGCATATTCAGCGACCGTGCTTGAGCTTGCGGCAACTATCCACTGGTTGCGCACAAAGGAGACGGTTGAGGATTGGCGTGCCGAACTTGTGCGTAGAAAGGGCGTGAAAACGCAGGAAGGCCGGGCAGAGGAGGCTGTGGAGCTCTTGCGGCGTCTTGGCCTTTTCAACGAACATTAGGTGTCTGCCGCGGCGATAGCCTGATTTAGAATGAGGCTATCGCTCCCCCTAAGTTATCGAAACAAAAGAGTTTTTGGGATCAGTCGGGAGGCCGTGGGTCCTCAGGGGGTACGATACCCTGCCGATCGAGCCCTCCGGCCGTCAGTGTCAAGCGCGTGGCGAAGCGTTTCGGCGCGTAGCGCCTGTTCTTCAATGAGCGCGGCGTGAAGGCGTTCGGCGAGTACGTGCCGGTTCATCCCGCGTGGGCGTGGTGCAAGTCCGCTTCCGTCGAGGCGGTCCCGCAACTTCCTGCGTCGCCGTCTGATCCGTGCAAGCCGGTCCATTCCCTGAACTGCGTAGTTCAGGTCGTGGGCCTTGCGCGACGCGAACCTCCCCCCGACGAGATAGAGGACCTCGCACCGATGGCCCCTGTCAGGGCAGAGGAAGTAGAAGCGGTGGCCCCCATAGCGGCATGGCGTCGCCTCGATCGCCACGCGCTGTTTGATGGCCCCGCCATAAGTTTGCGCCGTGATCGCAACGGTCGCGCGGTCGATGTCGCTCAAATCGACACGCACGCGCGCCTCACCAACCCCGAGGCCGCCGTTCGACCAGCATAATGTGTCGATCACGCATTCCCCGGCGCGCACGAAACCCAGCCGGCGTAGCGCGCGCATGTCGAGCGCCAGGGCATGCTCAACCGTCCCAAGGTGCCTTGATGGTCGCCGACCTGAGTTGACCCCGCCCATGCGGATCTCGCGCTAGCTTCCTGGCGATTATACGAAATCCTTTGCGCTAAGGCAGGCAAAAGCCCGCTGTGCAGCTTTCCATTGAGAGCCGCGACCGAACTCCTCATATTGAGGTCGGAGCCGGAACACCCGGTTCTGGGGCGTAGGAACCCCTCTGCTAGCGGCCAAGAGTGCGGCCGTGACCCGGCACTCCTCGACCATGCGGTCGGGGAGGCACACGTGTATGTCCAGGGCGCGAGCCTAAAGACGTGTGCGGCTTCCTAGCAGAGGCTTCCTAACTCCCCGATCACCAGGGGCGGGGAGTCATGAGCGAAGACATCATTGGGCAAACAATGAAGGGGCGGGACAAGTCTGTCTCGGTCGAGCGGGACGCGCTCGTCCTCTCGTACGGTAAGGCCTTCCACGGTTTCAAAGGCGACAAGCGGATCCCGTACAGGAGGATAACCGCGGTGCAGTTCCGCGAACCGGGTTTCCTCCTGGCCGGTTACATCCAGTTCTCAATTGAAGGTGCAGTGGAGTGGCACGGTCCGATTGTGCAGGACGAGAACGCCGTCCTTTTCGAGAAGTCGGAGACCGCTCAGTTCAAGGCGCTGAAGGATTTCATTGACGAGGCCATGGCTCGCGCGGAGGGCGCAGCGGCGGCTCCAGTTTCTGTCGCCGACGAGCTCGCGAAGCTTGCTGACCTCAAGAGCCAGGGCATCCTTAGTGAGGAAGAGTTCAACGCACAAAAAGCGCGGCTGCTGCGCGCCTGAAGGCGGGGTTCAATGAGTTTGCGACCCTTGAGGTGGGCTACCGCCCTCCATATGGGGTGAAGGTGTTTCTCGGCCGTCTGGCTCGATGGGCCGTCGCGGCCCCGCTCTCGGTTTGAGTTACGCGCTTCGCCGCCGCTGGCTGTCGCGGCTGACCCAAAGGTGATACTCGGCTGATCCGCTGTTGGCCGGCATGCACCAAATGTATCTGGCGTCAGCCCAGAGGTTCCCGTGGCTAGTACTCGCATCAAGACCTGCTTCATTTCGGCGCCGTTCAAGGCAAAAGTCGACATCATAAGGGATTGCCTTGTTCGACAGGGCGTCCGCGTCCTCGGCCTGGAAGACGTGCCCCTCGGGTCGAATGTCATCGAATCGCTCTCTACCGCGATTGATGACGCGGATTTAGTCGTCGCCGTCCTAACGGCAGAGCCAGGGCGAAGCAGGGCATCTACCGGGAACGTCCTTTTCGAGCTTGGCTACGCCGCAGGGCGGGGCAAACAGATCGTTTTGTTCGCCCCTCCGAAAGAGGACGTCGTACCTCCTGACCTCCGACAGTTCCTCACAGTCAGGACGAGCCTTGAGAACCGTGAGGCAATCGAATTTGCCTTGTCGCAAGTCATCGCCGCCCCGGAACGCTCCCGGACGAGTTCCCCGGCAATTCGAAGATCCGGCGAAGGACTCGGAAACAATATCGATGAATACATTGCGATCTCCAGAGCATTGTCTGGTCCTCAGAGAGAATACGAACTTGAAGAGCTGATTGCGCGCGCTATTCGAGCGTCTGGAGTAGAGCTTCTGGCGGAGCCGTTCCGAGAGAATGGGCGGGTTGATCTGATTGTGTGGTCTGATGACCTTCAGAATTCCGTCGGAAACCCGTTCGCCGTCGAGGTAAAGACCAGCCTAAATTCAAGATCTCGATTCCGACAAGCTACGGAACAGCTTGCCCGAGCCGCTGAAGCCTCAGGGGCGGTGTGGTCTTTGCTCATTTACGGCGAGGCCCCGAAGGGCGTTGACGTTACATGGTCCGCCGCCCCGACGGTCCTGACGATCTCTGTGCCACAGCTCTTCGAGTCGATGCGGCACGCATCGTTCGTCGAAGTCGTACGCGACTTGAGAAATCGCCGCGCCCACGGGGTAGGGTAATGGCGCTGATCGATCAGCAAGTCGTGCAAGGTTTTGTCGACGCCGGCCTCAACGGAGCAACTACGACCGAGAAGGGCCGCGCCCTAGAGGACCTCGTTTGCTACCTATTCGGTCAGGTGCCTGGGATCGCAATCACGCAGCGCAACGAGATGAATGCGTTCGATACAGAGGAGATCGACGTCGCGCTTTGGAACGACAAGGATGCCATGGGCTTTCCGTTTCTGCCCGACATTGTCATTGTGGAGTGCAAGAATTGGTCGAAGGCCGTGGGCAGCGGCGAGGTTAATTGGTTCGACACGAAACTCCGGAATCGCGGCCTCGAGTTCGGCGTTCTGGTCGCCACGAATGGCATCACGGGGAATGGAGGTGACCTGTCTGCCGCCCATAAGATCGTGGCTGATGCTTTAAAAGAGAAACGTCGGCTGGTGGTTATAACTACTGCGGAGATACAGGCGCTTGCCGATACCGATGCACTTGTCTTCCTTCTTAAGCAGAAGATTTGTCAGCTTGCAGTTATGGGATCTCTTGCCTGATCGCCCCTCCACACAATCACTCCGGCGTCCGCCGGCCGAACCCAGGTGCTTGTCACGGATCAGGCTAAGGCAACGAGCAGGGCAATCGGCGGGCGAAAGGCCGGCTTTGAGGCAATCGTCTACGCAATCGATTTCTGCCGAGTTCGGATTGCGTCCATCCAGGGCCTGACTTTACCGATATCGGCGAGCACCTCATCGGGCGGCGGAGGCGGCGCGTTGCGGCCCCGAGACGGATCGTGAGCATCGGTTTGGTCGCAGCACTTCTTGAATGCGGCCTGGAACGCCTGAACGTCTTGAACTTCGAGGGCCGTGACTTTCATCAGGTCCTTCGTGTTGATGTAATCGCGATGGCGAGTGACGACCGCGCAGAGCGCCACGTCTTCGAGACACCGCTCCCAGGTGCTGCGGAGCCGACTGTAGATCTTCGCCACAGCGGCTTCGTAGGCCGCGTCATCGTGCGCCACGAAAAGCAGGCGCGCTGCACGCGCTTCCTTCTCCAGGCCGTCCACACGCTCTGGAACCTTGGCCGCGATCCATGGGAGATCGGACGTGACGACACCTGCGCCTTCTGCCGATTGAATGAGGGAGAAAGCTTTGTGGGGGACGGCCTTGTCCAGGGCCAGCGCTTGAAGGTCGTTCAGGAAAACCAGATCGTGGGTGAAGACGATGATCTGCCGCGCACCGGCTTCTTCGATCAGCCGCTCGGCAACCTTCCGACGCCACCGATGATCCAGCGACGAGACCGGATCATCGAATACGAGCGCGGAACGATGGGCACTAGTCGCCAATTCGGTGAGGAAAGCCGCCAGGGCGACACAGGTCTGTTCGCCTTCGCTCAGGACCTGCGCGACCTTTGCCTTATCGTTCGCAAACAAGCGGACTTGGTACTGCGGCGAACCGTACTTTCCGCCTGAGCGCACGATATCCACGCGTACGCGGCTTGCCGCGAGCTTCTGAATCTCTTGTTGAAAACGGTCGCGAACACGCGGCGTGATGACCTCGTCGGCGATGCTGTTGCCCAGCGTAGTGATGGCATTGGTTGTCGTTTCAGCGATGCAGCGTTTGAGGAGCGCCAAGGATTTTAGGCGGACGATCTCTTGTTCCGCCTTTGGAATTAGGTCCCCGAGCGCCGCGCGGTCGCGCAGCTCATCTCGCTCCGATTCCAGCCGACGTCGGCCCTCGGGATCGATCGTTTGGGTGAGGTCGTCCGCGTAGGTCCGGGCCGCGGCCGCCAGGTCCGCGAGGGCTACTTGGGGGCTATGCGGCAAAGCCGGCAATTGGCCGACATCGGCACCCTGCAAAATCAAGGCTCGTCGTACCCGTGCGGCCGCCAAAACCTCGAGGACCTGACGGGCGAGGGCGGGGTGGGTCGTAGCGAGCTGCTGTCGCAGTCCTCGCACAGGTATGACGACTCTGGCCTCAATGAGGTCACTCCGAGCTTCTGCAAGCTTCGCTTCAGCCTGCTGAGCTGACTGCTCGGTGTCGTCGCGTACGAAGGCGTCGAAGCTGTTCAAGCGCGCTCGAGCCGCGTCATCCAGCGGCTGGTGGCAAAGGACGCATGCGCTACCCGCGGCCGTCTGCGGGAAGGACTCCCCGCGGTAGGCTGCTTCAATGGAGTAGCGCCGGGCTGCATCCCAAAGCGCGCGCCATGCAGCATCTCCGACGCCGGGCAGACCAGCGCTTCCAAATGCAGCGTTGGCCGCCATTTTCGCCGCATCTCGCAAGTCCTTGGCTGTTCTTTGCAAGCCTGCGAGCTCCGCCAACCGATCGTCGGAGACGGTCGCCAGCGTGGCTTCAATCTCGCTTCCCATGCGTGTCAAGGACGCCGCTAGCCGCCGCTGCTCGCCAGCTGCCACAGACGGATCGCGCGAGAGGTCGGTGCGCAGCCTGTCGAGACGCGCAAGCTCCTCCGGCGAGAGATCCATCAGAGCGGTAAGGGGAGATAGATCGCTATCGGCGTTAAGGTCGCCGAGAAGCTTGCCGACCGCAGTGTCCATCCCAAAGCTCGGCTGCCGAAACGCGACGTCTTGACCGCCATTGATTGAGGTTTCTTCCGCGACCAGAGCTTCCTTCACAGCCAGGCTGGCAGCCGCGAGCGCGTCGGGAATGTCCAGGCCAAAAGGACGGAAGGCGACTTCGTTTTTGTCCCGGACGTGAACCTGGCCGCACTCGCGATCGAAAACACTGACAGCCGACAGGATCGGATGAGGGCTGTCTTCGTCGGTCCACCGAATGGGTTCGGCGTCGGTCTCGCCCGCACGGTAGCTGATGACGGCTGACGGCTCCGCGGTGGCCTGGGGCTCAAAAGCGTTTGGCAAGATCTCGCCAGGAAAGCGGGCACGGCATGCACGCTTCAGAATGCGTGAGTAGCCTGATTTCCCGACCCCATTGTCGCCGTACACGACGGTGATGCCGTCAGCCGCAAATGGCAAATCTTGTCCGGCCGAGAGGCGATTGACGCCCTTCACGTCTCTGATGGCGGTGATGGCGATGCTCGCACCGGCGACGGCCGAAGCGGGCAGGTGCTCCTGCGCCAATGGGCGCGCAACTAGATCTACGCCCTCAGCGCCCTGGCCCTTCTTACAAAGTTGCACCAGCTCAGCCACATCGTTGGCCGTCATAGTGCCGGCGCTTATGATGCGACGCAGCCCGTCGCGCTGCCAATCCGGCCTCAGCGCGGACCAGGCCAGAATCATCTCCGGCACGGACTTAGGTTGAGCAGGTGCCATGATTGCCTCCAGGCGGGAGTAAGAACGCCGCCCTTTGGCTCTTAGCTGACAAGCTCTACTTAAGCAGCCTCGGGTTGCACATTTCCCCAGCCTTCCGCACTACGAGCTTCGAAGTGCTCGAAGCTGCCTTGGCATCCCTCTAACTGATCCGACCTAGGCGGGTAGCGATAGTGGCGGCGTTGGATGGCCGCTTGCGGGCAGACGATCTGGTGTCTGCTCTCCGTCCAGCACCAAGAAGACGTTGAAGATCTTCTCCACCGTTTGCTCGCTCCCTCAGACGATCAGGCTACTTTGGCAGATGGCGCGTGTTGCTGAGGAGGGTCAGGAGGTGAACGCCGCCCAAGAAGACCGCCATAAGTGCGGGCACGCCAAGGGGATTGTCACCTGCCCAGATGGCGATGGCGCCCATTACCATGAACCAGACGGTGATACAGGCTGCCCACCCGGTCGCAGTAAGCATCACACGCAACTGAGCCTTGCTTCCCGTCGAGGGGGCCTGACTCACGGCTCAGTCCCCAGCGCGACCTGGATCACGTCGAGCATGATTCGCTTATGCGCGAGCGGCATGCCCGCCACCATGGCGGAGAACGCCTCCCGGACCGCGTCGGACTCCTTGTTTTTCTTGGCTGAAGCTTTCCGGTAGATCGCGCCAGTGGTGAAGACAGGGTCCCGGGGCAGACGAACGCCGGTCTGGTGCACCTCGAAGCCGGCCTCTGTCAGCACGGCCTTGATGGCAGTCCCGACAAACTGCCGGATCGGCGAGGCCTTCATATCGACCGGGAAGCGGTCTTTCAGGCCGCCACTTATCGCGCTGACCGGTGGAACGCCTTGATCTGCCGCAGCGATCAACGCTGCCTTGTTTTCTCGAATGAAACCGAGGATCGCTGGGCCGTTGTGAAAGGCCTCGGCCGCACGTTTCACGCGAACAATGGGCGGATATATAATTTTCAGAGCCATGCACGTCTCCAGCGCCCAGCCCTATTACAGGCATGTGCGCGCATGTGCAAGCACGTGCAATCTCCTGTGTCATCTAGCCGACCGGGATGAGAGCCGACAATGGGCTGCCCTGGTAGGGCGGGGGCACTGCAAGACCCGCCCGTAGGGCTGAGCTAAATGTCCGCCGCTGGCATTTAATGGACCCGTGCCGCTTCCGAACCTACCAGCTGATAAGAGCCGGCTGTGGTCCATCTTCGAGTTCGTTTGATGGTTCTGTCGCATGGTCGACGTTCAACCCCGGGCTGGAGAACCCGCGGGTGCGGCACACGTTGGGGCTGCAATCGAGATAACTCTCTGCCAACCTGATCTGCTGCTCCTTGTAGGAGGGGGCTCGGTTGGGGGGCTGTATGGAGACAATTCACTGCGAGACGCTTGACGAGCTCCAGGCTGCGCTTGGCGCGGTCGCTCCAGATGCGCTCTTCCGCGGCCAGACGCGAGAACACCTTCGAGAAGACGGTGGGCCCGACCTCCGGACGAGCTTCGACCGACACGGCTGTGTCCCGGATCGTATGCTGAAGTGGTGGCATTACTCGCGCGCAATTCTGGCCACCTACATCAAGGCGTTCGATGGCGAGACTGATCTGGCGACCGATCAGGCGATCCTTCAGCATTACGGGTGGCGTTCGGCCTTTCTCGACGCCACTGCTAACCCGGCAGTCGGGGCATGGTTCGCCGCGAACGCCTACCACACAGCGCCGTGCGGCGAGTTGATTGAGGATTGCTGGGAGGACCCCTTGTTCGTGACGCGCCAACGGGCTTGGTACGAGCCGGCGGTTGGACGTGGTTGTCTCTACGTCTTCAGTCGAAAGGCTCTTCGCGCCCGCGCGCTCCACGCGGTCGATCTTGTGGAGATCGCCACGCAAGACGGCCGGCATCGATGCGCGGCACAGGCGGCGTTCATGATCGGCCCTTTAAGAGGCAATTTGCCCGACGACTGCGTACGGGGGCGGATCTTTGCCCCGACGGCGACCTTTGCCGCTTATGCAGCTCAATGGCCGGAACTCACCCAGGAGAATCTCTTTCCCGCACCTCGTACGGATCCGGTTATGGCCGCTTTGCTCTCGATTCCATGGGTCAAGCGAGAGCTAAACGGCGAAGGGATGGGAATTGATTTCTTTGATCGCGGGCTCCCGTTGCCCGAATACGAGGTGAATAATCTAAGACGGGCGGGGCCTTATTCGGCCTTCTATCGGAGATTTTGGCTGGCTGACGCAGCCACGCCCGGGTCGCGATTTGGCGCCACCACGTTCTTTCTGACTGAGGAGACGCTTTTTCACGGGACCACCACGGGCACCCTGCAATTTCCGCGGCTGACCGAACTAGTGCGGAACAAGATGAGTGTCGCGGTGGAGCTCGATGGACTTGTGAGGCATCCCGGCGGTCGCGCAGGCAGCCAGTATGGGAAGGGCATCTATCTAGAAGCACAGGACGATGGAAACATTCTGCTTACGGAGCTAGCGGCCGAACATCCAGGGGCGCGGCCTGCAGGCTTCGGTATTACGCGCGGCATGTATTATCGGCCGGATCGCGAGGGTGCTTGGCGGCGGCTTGAACACCCCGAGCAGTGCGATTGTGGCCGCCTCGCTCACCACGCACATCACCTCACGGTAGCGGAGCATTTTGAGCATGCGCTGGTTGAAGGCGAATTCAAACCTGTGCGGGACCGCGTGTATGCAACCGCCGATGTCGATCCCCTTAGCGACCCACTCTCGTTGGGCTGGATGGAGCATGGCGACTCATGAAGCGCTATGCCTTCGCCAACCTCGCCGCATCAGATCTTGTCATCGATGCAATTTACGAGAGTGACCGCACGATCAAAAACGTCGCTGGTGAGCCTCTCGCGGCGCTGACTGGTACCGGGAATCAGGGGGGGTTCCGCTTCTGCGGACCGAACGCCGAGCCGAGACTGGTTGTGCTTTATAGCACGATGTCCGAGCCGAACTGGCCCGACGCTCTGGACGAAGAGAACGGCGTCTTTGTGTATTTCGGCGACAATCGAAAGCCTGGCTTTGAGCTCCACGACAGGAGGGCGGGGCGTGGAGGTAATCAGATTTTGCGGCGTGCCTTCGAACTCGCCCATTCGAATCATGAGGATAGGGCGAAGGTTCCGCCTTTTCTTGTGTTCGCCAAGGGCGAAGGGCGCGATGCGGTGTTCAAGGGTCTTGCCGTACCGGGAGCCGTCCACCTCGATCCCTCAAATGACCTTGTAGCCGTGTGGAAGTCGGTCGAGGGACAACGTTTCCAGAATTATCGTGCCGTCTTCACGATCCTGGACCTGGATGTCGTGCCGCGAACCTGGCTCACGGAGCTACAAGGAGGATTACGCCTTGGCCCGGCCTGCCCGGCCGTGTGGAGGCGGTGGGTCACTACCGGCAAGGCCACGGCGCTTCGAGCCAAGAGGGTAACCCGCGTCCGCTCCAAGGCCAATCAACTCGGTGATCAGCGGCAGCGAGAAATCGCTGAAGTGATCCACGCCCATTTCAGCGTAAACCCGCACGCCTTCGAACAATTTGCTGCTGATATTGTGCGCCTGATGGACCCGAATGTGGTGGACATCGATGTCACTCGCGCAAGCCGCGACGGTGGGCGAGACGCCGTGGGCAGCTACAGAATCGGCCAACCACAGAACTGCGTAACCGTCGACTTTGCTATGGAAGCGAAGTGTTACAAGCCATCGTCAGGACTTGGGGTGGAGGTTATATCCCGGCTCGTCTCTCGTCTGAGGCATCGACAGTTTGGAATGCTGATAACGACGAGCTTCCTCGGCGATCAGCCATACAAAGAGATTGTGGAAGACGAGCACCCTATCATCGTTTGTTCGGGTGGAGATATTGCGGAGCTGCTGATCTCGAAGCGAGACCTCGCCTCCGCGGTGGCGGTCAAGGCGTGGCTCGCCCGCGCCTACCAAGTTGGGGAACGAGGCTCAGAGCTGGTGCCCGTGGCTTAACCCCGAGTTAGAATCGGTGGATGGGCGTTTCTGCGGTCTTCCCGCCTTGGTTGGGCCCAAGAAGCTCTGGAGGTGCGCGGCGAGGCCCATCCGGTCCTTCACCTCACACTCCCACACAACCAGCGTGTCCCACCCCTCCGCCTGGGCGCGGACGAGATGGTGCGCGTCGCGCGCCTGATTCACCGCGAAACGTGCCTGCCAATACTCGCTGCGCGACTTAGGGACATGCGCTATCCGACAGCCCTGGTGATGGTGCCAGAAGCAGCCATGCACATAGACCAACTTTCGCCTCGGCGGGAAGGCGAGGTCAGGCCGCCCCGGCGCGGCGTCCCAATGGATTCGAAACCGGTAGCCTAGGCTGTGTAGCAGGCTACGCACGATAAGCTCAGGGCGGGTATTTGTGCTTCTGATCTTCGCCATGTGGGCGCTGCGCTGGGCGGGTGTCAGCGGGTCGACCATCAGCTTTTAAGTCCTCACCTAGACGTGCAATCCGGCGCGGTCTAGCTTCAGCACTTGATGAACGCTCCAGGCCTCTCATTCGCGTCAGCGGACGCGCTCGTAAAGGTGAAGCACGCGCGCATGCGCAGGCTGGTCGAGCTCCGTAAACGAGACCGCCTCGCCCCCGCTCTTAAGGCCTACGACGCCGTGATCGCGTCGACAATCGCGGAGGGCGTCGCAGAGCCGCATCGAGCGGCCATGGCGTACCTGACTAGCATACTGAGGGGAACCTATAAGGAGGTTCTCCAACAGATAGCCGCCTCCGGTAAAGAGGGGATCGAGGCGCAGAATTCAATCAAGCGTAGCGCGGGCACGAACTATCAGGGCATGTGCGAGTACGCGATTCTGCGCTGGCTGGAGACGACAGATCTGCCCGTTTGCGTTGGCACCAACGCGCCAAGGGAAATGCGGGACGAACTCACCATCCACGGCTACGACGCGGAGGGCGGTGACTTTTCAGTCGAGCCCGACATCGATATCTGCCTATGGGTACCCGATGCGGGGCCGACCTCTCCGCTGCTGTTCGTCTCCGCAAAAACCTCGCTGGTTGATCGTGCCGGACAGGCGGCGCGCTGGAAGCTCTACCTCGACATGCACCAGACCACGTGTCCGCACGTCAAGGGCATCCTAGACTGCCCTATCAATCGTACGCGGATCAAGGTCAGGACGGCGCACCCGATCCACCACGCCATCGTGACAGCCAACATCTACAAGATCGACACGACGCAGCCCGAGGGCGAGCTTCGCTCCGGCCAGTGCCGGAACAACACGTACATGTTCAAGCACAAGTACACCACCCGGAACGACCCCGCTGAGTTTAGGCCTCCCTCGTGGCAGAGCTTCGACGCGTTCCCAACGCTAATTGAGGCCGTCTTCGCAGCCTACGCTATGAAGCCAGCGCCTCCGGCATCCACTGCCGCTTGAGCCCCACACGTTCTGCAGCGACCCACTCCACCAGCGGCGGCATGTCGACCACCCGTGGCGCGCACACGTCGATAGGAAGGGGTAGGGGCTCTCCTCCAAGGTTATAGAGGGGCACCACCGATTTCCCATCTAGTGTGTATCCGGCCCGAGCCGACGACCCATGCACCAAATTTGCTACCTCACGCCGCTCGTTCAGTCGTCGGAGGTCCTCAGGCTGCCCGCCAAGCATCTCAATGACAGCGGTTGCGATCGCCTTTGCTAATAGCGGTGGGACGGAGTTCCCAACCTGGGTGTACTGCGGGACATCCACCTTGCGTTCCTTGAAGCCAGAGGTGCGCTTGCCGATGAACACATAGTCGTCGTCAAAGGATTGGAGCCTGGCCATCTCGCGGACGGAAGGTATGCGGTGCTGGCTGTAATGTATGAGGTCATCTGGGAGCGCGAGCACCGCATTGGAGATGCCTCGACGGTCGAGCCTCGCCATCGTCCGCTTGGCGCTCCTTATTGCGGCCGGGACCTGGGAGATCGTGCCACCCTCTGGGATGTGCTTGAACATTGCGACCGCCTTTGGACGGTGGCGGGTCGCCAAGTGGTTGAACAACGCGATGGCGTTGGCCCGCCGTGCCCGCTGATAGGCCGAAGCCGCGGGCTGAAGGTAGCCGTGCCCTTCGAAGCCAGGTTGCACGAACTCAAGATCTGAGAGGGCCTCCTGGACTGTCACTAGCGCTTTGTAGGGCGCGTCGAACAGGCCGGCAGTCTTGGAGGAGTGGGTGGCTTCAGGCCACCGGAACTTCAGTCCTAGGTCCTTTCGGACGCCAACCATGATAAAGCGCTGTCGACCTTGAGGCACACCGTAGTTTGCTGCGTTAAGGATCTGGTCCTCAAGGTCGTAGCCAGCGGCATCGAAAGCGCATCGAGCCTCCTCGTAGACGTGCCCGTTGTACGCCTTGCGGAAGCCCGGCACGTTCTCGAACACGATTGCCTTGGGTCGGAACGCCTCTACCACGCGGCAGAAGTGGCCAAACAAGCTGTTGCGCGGGTCGTTTTGCTGCTTCTTCCCAGCGCTGCTGAAGCCCTGGCACGGCGGTCCGCCAATGATCACATCGATCTCGCCTACCGTGCCATGACGCGCGAGGACGGCGCGCAGCACTTCGGTGTCGACCTCCCTCACGTCCCCAACGACCACAGGCGTGTTATGGTGGTTTAGCGCATGGGTTAGGCCTGGTTGAGGGTGCAACTCCTGGGCAAGGGCGACATGGACGCCTGCAGCTTCGAAACCTTCCGATAGGCCGCCTGCTCCGGCGAACAGGTCAATTGCCTTCAGTGTCACCCGTGCTCCTCCTGGCCGAGAATCAGCCTGATTAGGTTGTGCCGGCGGCGGAGCTTTCGAAAGGTTCCATCTGCATCGCCGTGGCAATTCATCGCCACGGCGGGCTTGCAGCCGGGAGCCGATTATCCAGAGATGCACTCGCCATGAGCGGCTTTGAACTTTCGCGCTGCCATCTAACTAATTGTTTTAAAGTAAGAAGATGGCGGGCGCAGGAAAATTCGGCCCACTCTAAATTGATGGGGCGGGGGGCGCCTCGGGCCTGTTGCCCATATGATGCCCCGGGTTCCGCTGTGGGAACCATAGGACGTTAAGTTATTGAAAAGTGGTGGGTGTACAAGGATTCGAACCTTGGACCCGCTGATTAAGAGTCAGCTGCTCTACCAACTGAGCTATACACCCGTCCCGGCTCCGGTCCCGGCTTTGCGAGGCCCGGCGGCGAGGGCGCGGAAAATACGCGAAAACGCGGCATTGGCAAGCGCCGTGGCCAGATTGTCTAGATTGGTTGGGAAGGGGTTGGTTTCCTTGGACTTTTCCTATCTGGAGGGCTTCGTGGGCGGCGAGGTCTCCATTGTGCTGGAGGTGCTGGCCGTCTTTTGCGAGCAGGCGCCCAAGTGGGAGGCGGGGCTGGATCCCGGCAATACCGACTGGCGGGCGGTGGCGCACACCGTCAAGGGCGCGGCGCGCGGCATCGGCGCGAACGCGCTAGGCGACCTCTGCCACGCCGCCGAGTTCGGCGCCCCTGAGGACCTGCCGCCAGTGCGTGCTGCGCTGGCGGCGGTGGTCGCCGACATCGCCGCGTATCGAGCGGCGAAGGGCTGATCTGGACGCCACCTCAGCCCGCCTCGCCGCGGATCTCGTCCCAGCGCTCGAATTCGTAGGCGATGCAGCGGTCGATGAGGGTGCGCCACACCGGCTCGGCGATGGCTTCGGAGAGGCCGGCGCGGCGCGCCTCGGCCTTCACCTTGGCGACCACGTCCTCGATGCGCGCGCGGTCGAGCACGCTGTCTCGGTCCGCCTTGATGCGGGCGGCGGCGTCCATGTAGCGCTGGCGCTCGACCAGCAGGGCCACCAGGGCGCGGTCCAGGGCGTCCACGCCCTGGCGCACCTCGGCCATGGTGGCGCATTCGTCGGGGGGCCGCCGTTCGTCGGTCTGCAAGATCATCGCGTACTCTAACGTCTCGTCAGATGCCGGCGCCGTTGTCGATCGCCAACATCGCCGCCTCGTGGGCCTGGGCCTCCGCCTCGATCCAGCCGATGAAGGCCTTGACCTGGGGGAGGCGGCCCTTGGCCTTGGGGTGGACGAGGTAATAGGCGAAGTCGACCGCCGTGGCGATCTGCAATGGCGCGACCAGGCGGCCGGATTCCAGGTCCGCCTGCGCCAGCGTCCGCTTGGCGAGCGCCACGCCGCGGCCGTTGGCGGCGGCCTCGATCACCAGGCTCGACTGGTTGAACCTGGGCCCGCGGTTGCCGTCGACGCCGCGAAGTCCGCGGGCGGCCAGCCACATCGGCCAATCGGGGCAGCTGTCGTCGAGGTCGGGGGAGCCGTCGTGCAGCAGGACGTGGTTCTTCAGGTCCTCAGGGCTCTCCAGCGGCGTCTCGCGGGCGAGTTCGGGGCTGATAACCGGGATCACGCTCTCGGCGATCAGCCGGCGCACCTCCAGACCCGGGTAGCGCCCAGCGCCATAGCGGATCGCGACGTCGACCTCGCCGGCGGTGAGGTCGATCAGCTCCATGCCGGCCGAGAGCCAGACGTCGACCTGCGGGTGGGCCTGCTCGAAGGCGCCGAGCCTGGGCACCAGCCATTTGGCGGCGAAGGAGGGCGGGGCGGTCAGGGTCAACCGGCGTCCGTCGACGGCGGCGGTGAGCAGGCTGGCGGCCTCCGCCAGGCGATCGAAGGCCTCGCGGAGGGCGGGGAGGGCGGTTTGGGCCGCATCGGTCAAGAGAAGGCCGCGCGGGGTTCGCTT